>OCTA010005852.1_pt1 | contig 10585 bp, 12 predicted proteins | sample 1538991 | NCBI WGS metagenome assembly OCTA01 (sample SAMEA3539302, study PRJEB22396) | soil metagenome | biome: tundra; feature: field; material: soil | place: USA | collected 2010-05 | depth 0.15 m | reverse complement strand
GCGTCGGTGCTGCGGTAGGCATTGCCGTTGAGTATCACGCGATCCGGCTCCACGCTGAGCTCGTTGAACAATTGCGAGCCCTTGCCGCCGACCCGATGCACGCAGCAAAACAGGTAATTTCCGCCGCGAAACCAGAATGTGGCGACGTATTGCAGCCAGTCGTCTCTGCCGCGCACGCCTTCGACCGTGAACAGCATGACCGCGACCGGTTTGTCGGCGAGCCGGCCGAGCACGAACTGGGTCGCGTCGGGCGAGTACAACGCACGCTGGTGGTCGAACGTGTGTTGTTGGGCGAGGAACTTGGCGCGCCACTCATCGACCTCGTGCGGCACGCCGATCGACACCGGCGCCGCCGCCGCGTGTAATGCCGCGAGCAGCGCGCCGAGACTTGCGAGCGCGGCGTATTTCCAACGCATGCCATGGGTCCGCTCGCGCCGCAATCGAGTTACCGCGAATTGAATGTTCATACTGCGCGCCTCATGACGGGCGCTTGCTCCCGATGACGATTGACGATGGGCCGCGCGCCGCGGCCTGCGCGCGACCCGCGTCCTTGCAGCGTAGTGTAAACCCTCGGGGATTTGCGGCGCCAATCGATTAATCGCCGGCGCGCGCGCAACGCCGCTTCAGACCGATAGCGCGCTCATGAGCGCAACGCCGAGCGCCGGGCTCTCGAGAATGTGCCGCATGCCGAGCACGCAGGAAATCACCGCGGCGAAGTCCGCGGCAAATCGGTGCAAATGGCGCTTTGAATTCATCGACGACTCCCATCGGGGGCGGCGCTCGGGCGGCCGTGCGTACGCCCATGCTGTATGCTAGGCAATGGCGCAGCCGGCCGGCGGTTGACGGATTGCGCGAGTCACGGCGCACGGCGTAATCTCGCGGCGTTACATTTGCTTAATCCAAATAAACGCGAATCAGGCACGGGCGTTATGGCTGGGATGAGAACGGCAACGTTGCGTGGGGACTTGCGCCTACGGGCGTTGCACGACAGGGAATTTCAATAAACGTTAGCTGGAGTCGGGAGAACACTATGTTGCATACCTTGAGATCGAAATTCGCACCTCTGCTGATCGCCGCCGGATTCGCCGTGGCCGCGGGCTGCGTCACCGCGCCGCCGCCGGCACATCACCCAGCCTATTTACATGCGCTGTCGGATCTGCGCTCCGCGCGCTGGCTCATCGAACATCGTCCCGGAGACGCCGCACAAATGGCCGATGAAGCCGAGTCGGTGCGTCAGATTGACGCGGCGATCAATGACATCAAGCAAGCGGCGATCGACGACGGCAAGAACCTCGCCGATCATCCGCCGGTCGATGCGCGCATGGATCAACGTGGTCGCATCCATGAGGCCTTGAGAATCCTCCGCAAGAGCCGCGCCGATCTCGCGCACGAAGAGGATAACGGCTATGCCAACGGCTTGCGTGATCGCGCGATCGGGCATATCGACGGTGCGATTCAGGCGGCGCGCCGGATATTCAACGACTAGATCGGACCCTTCGCCTCGCGGCACAGCGTCGGCTGACACAGCGGCGGTGCGCCGCGGGGCGAGCCCCCGCGGGGACGAGTTCCACGCCGGGCGCCGCGGTTCGCGTCGAACCGCCGGTGGTGCTAGTCTCTTTGGGTTGCTGAGCCCATCCCTCATATTCAGGAGCGAGATCATGCGCCAGTACCTATTGAAGCCCTTGACCGCTGCGCTTTGCGCGCTCGCGCTCTACGCGATCAGCGCATCCAGTCTGCCCGCCCAGGACCGGCCCGAGGATCACCACGATCAGAATGCTCAGGAGCACCGGGATGCGCCGCGCGCCGACCACCCCGATGCCGGGCGGCCGGATCCCGTAGCCCAATACCGTCACGATCACCCGCGCTCCTCGGCGCGCTGTCATGATGGATTCTTCACGACGACCACCGATCGTAGCCGGGCCTGCAGCAAGCACGGCGGGATCGACGTCTGGCTCAGTATGTAAAGACCGCGGCCTCGATCGAAGCCGGCATTTCCTCTGCTTGACCGCGCGCGCAAACGCCGCCTTCGTCCGATACCTGATCCGGCCAGCGCGCGGCGGCGCGGTGCTCGTGCTGCTCGTGTTCGCGCCTCTGCTGACGATCGCGAAGATCGGGGGACTGCTTGCGCTGCCTTTGGGCCTGATCCTGACGTCCTGGTTCTTCAAGTACGCCTACATTCTATTCGACTCTACGGTGCGCGGCGTCGAGGAGCCGCCGGCGCTCGATATCCAGATGCTCAATCCGCTCGATGAACAGCGGCCGCTCGCGCAACTCGCGATTGTGGCGGTGCTCGGCGCCCTCGGGGTCCTCGCGACATTCTTCGTCGGTCCCGCAGCGGGTATTGTGGTCGCGATCGCGGCCTTGGGTGTGCTGCCGGCCTCGGTCGGCATACTCGGATTGGAGGGCAATCCGCTCAAGGCGATCAACCCGATCGCCTGGCTGCGGATGATCCAGGGTCTGGGCGTCTGGTATCTCGTGCTGCTCGGCCTGATCGGGGCCTATGGGCTGCTCATCGAAGCGCTCTGGGAATGGCGGCCGTGGTTCATCTTGCAGCTGCTCGTCGGACTATTTGCGATCCTATCGGTGTTCAGCGTGCTCGCCGGCGCACTCTATGAGCGGCGCCATGAACTGGGGCTCGACGCCTGGCATTCGCCCGAGCGCAAGCAACAGCGGGAATACCAGGAGGAGCGGCGGCAAAGCCAGCGCGCGGTCGACGCTGCCTATGAACAGGTGCGAATCGGCGCGCATACGAGCGCCTGGAAGATCCTCCAGGACTGGCTGACGGAGCGCGGCAACGCGTCCGAGGACTACCGCTGGCTCTGCGAACGCGTGGCGACCTGGAGCGATCCGCGCTATGCCACACGCATGGCCCAGGACTATATTGATAGGCTGCTGGTATTGCGCCGCAATGGGGATGCGCTCGATCTGCTCAAGCTGCGGCTGCGCGCCGATCCGCAGTTTCGTCCCAAGACCGCGGCGAGCACATTGGCGCTTGCCGGGATCGCCGCGCGCGGCGGCGCCAAGGGCATTGCGCGCAGCGTACTCGGCGATTTTGCCGCGCGCTTTCCGGGTGACCCGTCGATCCCAGCCGCGCGGCGACTCGCGGACGAACTGAACGGCTGATGCACCAACACGGGTTGGCCGCGTGCCGACAGGTGCATCCACTTGGTGCAGCGCCACAGCGATTTTAGGCTTAAGTCCATGATTAAATGTGCGTTGCACCGCTTGGCATGGATTTCGCTCGACGCCAGGGGAGAACGGGGGACTTTTGGCCAATACACCGTACAACGAAATGTATCTCGCGAGCGGCGAGGCGCGCTCGCATTACCGGCGTTACGCGCATTGGCTGACCAGCCAACCGGCCGAGCGGCTCGCGCAAAAGCGCGCGGAGGCCGACGTGTTGTTCCATCGGGTCGGCATTACGTTTGCGGTCTACGGCCAGGAAGAAGGCTCCGAGCGGCTGATCCCCTTCGATATCGTGCCGCGCGTCTTGCCGCTCGACGAGTGGATCCGGCTGGAGGCCGGTCTCAAGCAACGCGTGCGCGCGCTCAACGCGTTCATCCATGACATCTATCACGATCAACAAATATTGAAAGCCGGCGTGATCCCGCCCGAACAGGTTCTCTGCAACTCGCAATACCGCCCGGAGATGCAGGGCGTCGATGTGCCCGGCGATATCTACGCGCACATCGCCGGCATCGACATCGTGCGCGACGACGCCGGCGAGTTCCGGGTGCTCGAGGACAATCTGCGCGTCCCATCCGGCGTCTCGTACATGCTCGAGAACCGCAAGATGATGATGCGGCTGTTCCCGGAGTTGTTCTCCGAGCACCGCATCGCGCCGGTCGACCATTATCCGGACGTGCTGCTCGACAATCTGCGCAGCGTCGCGCCGACCGGCGTTGCCGATCCCACGGTCGTGCTGCTGACGGCCGGCGCCCACAACAGCGCCTACTTCGAGCACGCGTTCCTCGCGCAACAGATGGGCATCGAACTCGTCGAGGGCCAGGATCTGTTCGTGCGCGACGAGGCCGTGTTCATGCGCACGACGCAAGGCCCGCAGCACGTCGACGTGATCTATCGGCGCATCGATGACGATTTTCTCGACCCGCTGGTGTTTCGGCCCGATTCCATGCTGGGCGTCCCGGGACTGCTGACCGCCTATCGCGCCGGCCGCATCACGATCGCAAACGCGATCGGCACGGGCGTCGCCGACGACAAATCGATCTACCCCTATGTGCCGGACATGATCCGCTTCTATCTCGGCCAAGCGCCGATCATCGCCAACGTGCATACCTGGCAACTGCGCCGCAAAGAAGACCAGGACTACGTGCTCGCCCATTTGCCCGATCTGGTCGTCAAGGAAGTCCATGGCGCGGGCGGCTACGGCATGTTGATCGGGCCCGCGGCCACCAAGGAGGAGATCGAGATATTCCGGGCGCTGATCTTGGCGACGCCGGAGCGCTACATCGCACAGCCGACCTTGGCCTTGTCGACCTGCCCGACGTTTGCCGAATCGGGTTTGGCGCCGCGGCATATCGACTTGCGCCCCTTCGTCTTGTCGGGCCGCGACGTCAGCATCGTTCCCGGGGGCCTGACGCGCGTCGCGCTGCGCGAAGGTTCGCTGGTCGTCAACTCTTCGCAAGGCGGAGGCACCAAGGATACCTGGGTGCTGGAAACTTAGATGCTGAGCCGTACTGCCGATCATCTGTATTGGATGTCGCGCTATATCGAACGCGCGGAAAGCCTCGCGCGCCTCGTCGATGCCCATTACCGCATGTCGCTGTTGCCGCATTCCGGCGATACCTTGACCGAGTCGCTGAAATCGACGATGACCGCATTGCACATGGCGGACGCCTATGCCGAGAAGCACGCCAAGATCGAATCGCGCGCGGTATTCGAGTTCGTGAGTCTCGACCGCGACTACAGCGGCAGCATCTTCAGCTGCCTGCGCGCGGCGCGCGAGAATGCGCGCGCGGTGCGCGGTTCGCTGACCTCGGAACTCTGGGTCACGCTGAACTCCACGTGGCTCGATGCGCGCGCGTTCACGGCGCACGGCGAGGTGCACGCCGACATCGGCCAGTTCGTCGAGTGGGTCAAGGAGCGCTCGCATCTGACGCGCGGCGTGACGATCGGCACCATGCTGCGCGACGAAGCGTTTCATTTCACGCGCATCGGCGCATTTCTCGAGCGCGCCGACAGCACGGCGCGCATCCTGACCGCGCATCAGAACGACTTGCAACCGGGCGCCGATGCGATCGCCGTGCCCGACCCCTACCAATGGAGCGTGCTGTTGCGCGCGCTGTCGGCCTTCGAGGTCTATCGTCGCGTCTACCGCGACGTCATCACGCCGTTCAAGGTCGCGCAATTGCTGATTCTGCACGACGACATGCCGCGCTCCTTGCTGCGCTGCTGTAAAGAGGTCTATCAAAACTTGCGGGCCGTCTCGAATCAACAATCGGGCGAGACTCTGCGCCGCGCGGGTGAAATGCATGCCACGCTGCATTTCTCGCGCATGGAGGAGCTCACGGCACTCGGCGTGCCGCTGTTTCTGGAGCAATTCCTCGCGCGGTTGCGCGATCTCGGCGATCGGATTGCATCGGACTTCTTGGTACCACCGGCAGAGGCGTAAAGCGATGCAATTGCACATTCGTCACGAAACGATTTATCGCTACGACCGCCCCGTCAAGTACAGCGTGCAGAGCCTGCATTTGACGCCGCGGCGCGACCCCAGCCAGCGCGCGCTCGCGTGGACGATCCACGCGCCGGGTAGGCGCCTCGAGCAGATCGACGCCTACGGCAATATCGCGCACTTGCTGACCATCGAGGAGCCGCACCGGGAGATCCGCATCGTCGTGCAGGGCGTCGTCGAGACGGCCGATAGCGAGGTGCGCCAGGACGACGGCCCCTTGTCGCCGCTCGCCTTTCTCGCGCCGACCGCGCTGACGACGCCGAGCGAGGAGCTGCGCCGCTTCGCGCAGGCGGCCGTGCAGGAGTTTGCCGACCCGCGCACGCGTGCCCAGGTCTTGGCGGACGCCGTCTGCGGCGCGGTCCGCTACAAGTCCGGAACGAGCGACGTCCAGGACAGCGCGGCCGTGGCGTTCAAGAGCGGCGAAGGCGTTTGCCAGGATCACGCCCACGTCTATCTGGCCGCCGCGCGCACGCTGGGGATTCCGGCGCGCTACGTCAGCGGTTACCTGTTTACCGGAGATTCCAAGGACGTCGCGAGCCACGCCTGGGTGGATGTGTGGCTCGGCGCCGAAATCGGTTGGCAAAGCGTCGACGTAACCCACCAATGCGCGGCCGTGCGCAGCTATTGCCGGCTCGCGGTCGGCCGCGATTATCTCGACGCCGCACCGGTGCGCGGCATGCGCCATGGCGGCGGCGGCGAGAAAATGGAAGCCAACGTATTGGTCGCCGACTCGGCCCAACGGCAGGAATAGTTAAGGGTAGAATTCGCGCGTATGACCTACTGCGTCGGCTTACTCGTTGACACCGGCCTCGTGATGCTGTCGGACTCACGCACCAATGCCGGCGTCGACCAGATCAACACCTTTCGCAAGATGGTGACGTTTCAGCGGCCCGGCGACCGGATCCTGGTGCTGCTGTCCGCGGGCAATCTCGCGATTACCCAGGCCGTGGTTCACACGCTGCAAGAGCTTCCCGGCGAACTCGAGCGGCCGGGCGGCATATTCGGCGCGGTCGATATGTTCGACGCGGCGCGCGTGGTCGGCGACGCCTTGCGCGAGGTGCACGGGCGCGACGCGCGCATGCTCAAGGATCAGGGCCACGAATTCAATGCGACGTTCATCCTCGGCGGCCAGATCGCGGGCGAGCCGCCGCGGCTGTTCAACGTTTACGCCGCCGGCAATTTCATCGAGTCCTCGATGGATACCCCGTATTTCCAAATCGGCGAGTCCAAATACGGTAAGCCCATCATCGATCGGGTGATCTCGCGCAGCAGCAGCCTCGCGCAAGCCGCCAAATGCGCGCTGATCTCCATGGACTCGACGATCCGCTCGAATCTGTCGGTGGGCGCGCCGCTCGATCTCGCGGTGATCCGCCGCGACGAATTCAAGCTCCACACGCATATCAGCATCGATTTGGACAACGAGTATTTCAACAAAATCCGCACGCGCTGGGGCTTCGCGCTGCGCGAGGTGTTCAGCGAGCTGCCGGATCCGAATTGGTGAACGGGATCAGCCACACCGCGATGCTCGCGCCGCCGGCATTGGTCCAGACCAGAACGCCGGCGGGCGCGGCCGGCGTAAATCCCATGTCGACGGCGATCTTCGGGACCCACTTGATCACGAAATAGAAGCTCGTGAAGTGCAGGAACAAGGCGAGCGACAACAGCACCGTGACACGAAGCAATTGCGGACTGAAGATCGCGGCGACCGGTCGATTGCGCGCCGTGGCCGCAACGACGGGCAATTCGCCGATCGGCGCGTGGCGCATGCGCGCGAGACTGCGATTGACCGCCGCGAGCGCGTTGGCGGGCTGCCGGTGACAGAGCCAGGCGATCGACTCCGGCACCAAGAAGATCACGATGGGGATGAACGCGGCCGTGGCCGCGGCGCCGAACCAGAAGACGAGGCGCCAATCGCCCTGATGCAGCAGCAGCGCCGCGATCGATGCCCCATTCCTTGGCGATGCCCGGAGATGCGAAGCTGATCGAGAGCACGTCAAAGCCGTCGAGCGCGGTTAGCCCGACCGTAATCGCAACGGCCGCAATCTGGATGCCGCTCATCGGGCTGCGAGACAGCAGCTCGCGCGGATCCTGCGCCCTCATGCGCTCGTTATCCTAGCGCGAGCCACGTGAGCAGCGCCGCGGCCACGGCGGCGGGCTGCTCGACGGGCGCCATGTGCCCAGCATCCGGGATCGCGACGAGCGTCGATCGCGGGATCAGCCGGTGCATTTCGGCGTGCTGCGCCAACGGCGACCAGTTGTCCTCGGCGCCGCTGAGCAGCAGCGTCGGAACGCGGATCGTCGGCAGCACGTCGAGCGCGTCGGGACGTTCCAGCAGCGCCGTGACCTGCGCCGCGAAGCTCTCCGGCGTGGAACGTTCGACCATGCGCGTGAGGCGCGGCGTGACCGCATCGATGCGGGCCCGCGGTGCGCCCATCATCGGCGGCAGCCATTGCGGCGCGAGCGCCGTCATGCCCTGCTCGCGCGCGATTGCGACGAGGCGCCTGCGCGTCTGCGCCTCGGATTCCGGAGCGGCGCGCGCACCGGTGTTGAGCAACGCCAGGCGCAGCACGCGCGAGGGTGCGGCCCGCATGATTTCGAGCGCGACGCGCCCGCCCATCGAATGACCGGCCAGCGCAAAATGCTCGGGCGCCGTCTGCAGCACGTGTTTCGCCATCGCGCTGATCGAATCGAATCCCGGGAACGAGTACATGCGCAGGTCCGCGACTCCAGCCAGACGCGGGGCAATGTCCTGCCAAATCGTTTCGTCGCAAATCAGGCCGGACAACAACAACAGCGATTGTCGCTTGCTCATTGGTGCACGCGGGCCGCCTCGGGCCCTATATGGATCCACCGATAGACCGCGTCGCGCCCGCGCCCCTCGACGGGAAGATCGGTGAACGGATTGCGCCGCGGATCGGTGACGACACGATACAGAGCGTAGAGCTGCGGCAAGAATCGACCCCAATTGCCGATCTCCTGGCCGGCATGCGCGGCCCAGATCTTGCCGTCTTCGATCGTCTCCGGGCGGTGCGTGCCGATCGCCGAGGAGCGCCCGACGACGCCGCAATCGGAAGGCTGCGCTTGATGGATGCGATAACCCATCGGCTCGCCGCGCCGCATGCTCTGCTCGTCCATGCCGAGACCCGCGGCGATGATGGCGTGGCCGTAGACGATCACGTCGCGGATTTCCGGCGCGACATCGGCGAATCGCTCGAACCGGATATAGAGATTCTGGCGCCGGCCGTCGTCCCAGGTCTGCGGCGCATTGTGAATCGCGCCGAGCGGATTGCCGTTGTTTGGCGGCACCGGCCATTCGAGGGGTTCATGCTGCTCCGGATACCACAGAATGAATCCCTTCTCCATGTTGCTCCAGAACCAATCAATCATGCGTGCGCTGACGCCCTCGAGGCTCCAATCGAAACGGGTGCCGAGTGCATCATGCGAGACCTCTTGCGCCATACGGCTGAGCTTATCAGCATTGCGATGAGTTACGATCGGCTCCACGAGCGATGCCGCGTGGCGCACCGCGCAGAGCCGCGTACGGCGCTGCCACACAAGCTCATCCGCTGCCACTCAAGGACCACATCGTGAACAAAGCCTTACTCCTGCTGGGCGCCGCCGCCGCGCTCGCTGCCGGCGCCGGGACCCACGCCACAGCGGATAGCGGGTTTCACGACAGGCCCGCATCGCCGCGCAGCCTGCCCGCGAACAATTTGCCGCCGTTCGGGATGCTCGATGACGACGGCAAGCTGGTTCCGGAACCGGCGTTGCCCCCGGGCGGCATCAATCGCGGCGCCGGGACGCCGCCGGAATCCACGGCGCGAGGACCCAAGTTGGCGCTCGCGATCGCGGACGGCAGCCACGTGTTCGTCGCGATGCGCAAGGCCTTGACGGCACTCGCTTTCCAAATGCCCAGTTCGACGGCGCAGCAACGCGTGCCGCAGGATGCGGCGCTGCTCGCGCGGGTGACGCCGAACATGTTTGTCGCGGGCGGCGGCTTGCCGATCGGGCATCAGGATGAGGTTTGTGCCGCGGCGCGGCCGCGGCGGACCGGCCTACTCGAAATGCACGAGCGCCTGCGGCCGGCCCAACAAGTAGCCTTGCGCGTAGTCGACGCCGAGTAGTCGCAGCGTATCGAGTTCCGAGTCGAGTTCGACCGAGCCCGCGACCGTTTGCACGCCGAGCGAGCTCGCCATTTTGACGATCGCGGAAATCATCGCATTCGCGACGCGATCGCGCGGCGCGGCCGTTACGAGCGAGCCGTCGATCTTGAAATAATCGGCCGGCACGTCGCGCAGGTACCCGTAGCTCGGCGCACTCGCACCGAACTGGTCGAGAGCGACTTCGCAGCCCAGCGCCTCGAGACGATTCATCGCCTCCGCGATACCCGTGTTGCCGGACGCCGCGGAGCGCTCGGCGATCTCGAAGCACAGCGCCTGCGGCGGTATTGCGCTCTTCTCGAGGCAGGATGCGACGTAACTGACGAAATGCGGGTCGACGAGCGCCTGTACCGAAACGTTGACGGCGAACACGGTCGGCGTGCGTATCCAGTAGGCGCGGTGATTGAGCAGCCACACGAGCAGCGTACGTACGACCCATCGATCGACTGACGACATCAGATTGAGTTGCGCGGCGAACGGCAGGAATGCGGCGGGTTCGATCAGACTGTCGTCCGGCATCCGCAAACGCAGCAGCACCTCGTATCGCGCGGCGCTTTCGACGAGGCGCAGTTGATGCATGGGTTGCAGGAACAACTCGAAATGCTCGTCGCGCAGCGCCTGCTCGATCTGGGCGCGCTGGCGTGCAGTGCGTACCGGCCAGCGCGGAGTCTGGTTCGAGCGCTCGAATTCGGCCGCCAAACACAAGAACAGCGGAGCGAGGCGCAACTCGAGC
>OCTA010005849.1_pt1 | contig 10586 bp, 11 predicted proteins | sample 1538991 | NCBI WGS metagenome assembly OCTA01 (sample SAMEA3539302, study PRJEB22396) | soil metagenome | biome: tundra; feature: field; material: soil | place: USA | collected 2010-05 | depth 0.15 m | reverse complement strand
CTCTTTCCCTACACGACGCTCTTCCGATCTGTTGAGGCGGCGCTCCGCGCGGAGGTTTCTTTTCGTTTGCGCCGCCGGCGGGTTTCCGGAACAACGTTCGCATCGTTCGCGCCTGGTCTCCTTCGCCGACCGTTCGCCGCGTTTGCGTCCTCAACGTTTTTCAAATTACATCATTCCCATGCCCAAAGCTCCCCCTGCCAAGTCACCCGCCGACCTCAAGCCTGGCGCCACGGCCGCCGAACGCACCGCCGATCCCGCCCGGGCCAAGAACATCGAGCTCGCGGTCTCCGCCATCACCAAGCAGTTTGGCGAAGGTTCGATCATGCGCCTCGGCAGCGCCACCCGCATGGTGGTCGATACCATTTCGACCGGCTCGCTCGCCGTCGACCTGGCGCTAGGCGTGGGCGGACTGCCGCGGGGACGCATCATCGAGATCTTCGGGCCGGAATCGTCCGGCAAGACCACGTTCTGCCTGAGCGTGATCGCCGAGGCCCAGCGCCGCGGCGGGCTCGCGGCCTTTATTGATGTCGAACATGCGCTCGATCCGAAATACGCGCGCATCGTCGGCGTGAAGCTCGACGAACTCCTGGTCTCGCAGCCGGACAGCGGAGAGGACGCGCTGAACATCACGGAGGCGCTGATCCGGTCGAATTCGATCGACGTCATCATCATCGACTCGGTCGCCGCCCTCGTTTCGCGGGCCGAACTCGACGGGCAGATGGGCGACGCCACCGTCGGCTCGCAGGCCCGCCTGATGAGTCAGGCCATGCGCCGCCTGACCTCGGTCGTCAGCCGGACCAAGTGCGTCTGCATCTTCACCAATCAAATCCGGGAAAAGATCGGGGTGATGTTTGGCAACCCGGAGACGACGCCCGGCGGCCGCGCCTTGAAGTTTTTCTCCTCGCTCCGGCTGGACATCCGCCGCAAGGACCAGCTCAAGACCCCCGACGGGAGGGTCGTCGGCAACCGCACCAAGATCAAGGTGGTGAAAAACAAGGTCGCGCCGCCGTTCACCGAATGCGAATTCGACATCATGTACGACGAGGGCATCTCCCAGAGCGGCTCGCTGCTCGACCTGGGGGTCGAACACAAGATTCTGGAGAAGAAAGGGGCCTGGATCGCCTACAACGGGGAGCTGGTCGGCCAGGGACGCGAAGCGGCGAAGGATGCCCTCGCCAAGAACCCCGAACTCGCCGCCAAGATCAAGAGCGAGATCCTTGCCCACGTGAATGTCACGCCGGGCACGACCGTGGCGGCGGCGGCGCCGGCCGAATAGCGCTTTCGTTTTGCGTTCGGCGGCGGCGGCGTTTGCGTGGGCGGAATGGCGTATTCCGCCGATACCATTGCAGCCCTGGCCACGCCGGTGGGGACGTCCGCGCTGGCGCTTGTCCGCGCGAGCGGCCCGCGGTGCGCCGCCCTGGTCGCGGAGATTTTCGGCGGGACTCCCCTGCCCCGCCAGGCCGTTCGGGGCGACTATCGCGACCGGGCCGGCACGCTCGTGGATGACGTCGTCTATACCTTCTTCGCCGGACCCCACTCCTATTCGGGCGAGGATCTCCTGGAGATCAGCGCGCATGGCAACCCGTTCATCGCCCAGACCCTGCTGGAAGACCTCGGCGCGCGCGGGTGCCGGCCCGCCGAACCCGGCGAATTCACGAAGCGCGCGTTTCTCAACGGCCGGATGGACCTGAGCCAGGCCGAGGCGGTCGCGGACCTGATCGGGGCGCGTAGCGAGCGGGCGCTGGCGGCCGCCAACCTGCAGCTCCGCGGCGCCTTGGGCCGCCGGCTGCAGGAGCTGATCGCGCGGCTGGTCGACCTGCTCGCCCGCGTCGAGGCCTCCATCGATTTTCCGGACGAGGATCTGCCCCCGGACGACCGCGCGGCGCTCGCGGCCGGACTGGCGGACCTCGCGGCCGGCGTCGGCCGCCTCCGGGCCACGGATCGCTACGGCCGGGTGCTCCGCGAGGGCGTGAAGACCGTGATCCTCGGCGAACCCAACGCCGGCAAGAGCAGCCTGCTCAACCGCCTCCTCGGGCGCGAGCGCGCCCTCGTGAGCGCCGAACCCGGCACCACCCGCGACTACCTGGAGGAGCCGGTCGCGCTCGGCCCGCATTGTATCAGGCTTATTGATACGGCCGGCCTGAGCCCGTCCCCCACCCCGCTGGAGCGCCGCGGCATGGCCCAGACCCTCGCGCGCGCCGCCGAGGCGGATCTCCTCCTGCTCGTGCTCGACGCCACGCGCCCGGCGCCGCGCCTGCCGCCGGAAGTCCAGGCGCGGCTGGCGCCGGCGACGACCCTGGTGGTGGTCAACAAGATCGACCTGGTTTCGTCCGCCGCCGGCCCTGCCCCGCCGCCCGGGTTGCCGGTGGTCCGGGTTTCCGCGCTGACGGGAGCAGGCGTGGACGAGCTCGGGGCGGCGATCGTCCGGCACGCCGAATCGTTTCGGCAGGACCAGGGGGAAGAACTCGTGGCGATCAACGCGCGTCACGCCATGGCGTTGCGTGACGCGGCGACGCATCTCCGCGCCGCGATGGAGAAACTTTCGGGCGAGGCTCCGGCCGAGTTGCTGGCGAGCGATCTGCGAGGCGTGCTGCAGGCGTTCGGGGAAATCGCCGGCCGGATCGACAACGAGGTGGTCTTGGATCGTATCTTTGCAAACTTCTGTATTGGAAAGTGATCACCCTTCTGACCTTATTCCCGGCGCGTTTTGGCAGGCATAATTTTTCTTAATCCTTTGTTATACAACAAGATACCGTTTGACGTAATTATTTGCGGTGCCGGCCACGCCGGCGTCGAGGCGGCGCTTGCGGCAGCGCGGATGGGGGCCTCTACCCTGCTCCTGACTGGAAACATCGACACGATTGCCCAGATGAGCTGCAATCCGGCGATCGGCGGTCAAGCCAAGGGCCAGATCGTACGGGAAATCGATGCCCTGGGCGGCGAGATGGCGATTAATACTGACGTCACGGCCATCCAATTTCGCTTGCTGAACGAGTCGAAGGGACCGGCGGTCCAATCACCCCGGGCGCAATGCGACAAGAAAGCCTACCAGTTTCGATTGAAACACACCTTGGAGCTCCAGAAGAACCTCCAGCTCTTTCAGGCGACCGTGACGGGGCTGGTCATGCAGGATGGCAAGGTCGTCGGTTGCCGTACCAATCTCGATGTGGAGTTTTCCGGCCGGACGCTGGTGATCACCACGGGAACGTTCCTTCGTGGCTTGATGCATATCGGGCAAAACAAGAACGAAGGCGGGCGTTTGGGAGATTTCAGCGCCAAGACCCTTTCGGGGAGCTTGCTTGAGGCGGGGATCGAGCTGAACCGCTTAAAGACCGGGACGCCGCCGCGATTACTCGGGAGGAGCATCGATTTTTCGAAGATGGAGGAGCAGAAGGGCGACGCCGTTCCGACGCTCTTCGCCTTTCACGACACCCGCGACCCCGAGGATTTGTTCCACGTGGAACAATCTAGCGAACGTCGCATCGGTTGGCCGCCCGGAACCGAACAGGTATCCTGTTGGATCACATACACGTCCGACGTAACCAGGGAGATTGTTCATCGCAACTTGCACCGGTCTGCCATGTATAGCGGCGAGATCAAGGGAGTAGGGCCCCGGTATTGCCCGAGCATCGAGGACAAATTCGTCCGCTTCGCCGACAAGCCGCGTCACATTCTTTTCCTCGAGCCGGAAGGACGGAATACGAACGAGTATTACGTCAACGGGCTGTCGACGAGTCTGCCGTTTGACGTCCAATTAGAGATGGTCCACAGCGTTCCAGGTCTGGAGGAGGCGATATTGTTGCGGCCGGCTTACGCGGTGGAATACGATTTTGCGCCGCCGACCCAGCTCTTTCCATCGCTTGAGTCAAAGAAATTGGAGAATCTCTTTCTCGCGGGTCAGATCAATGGAACGTCCGGTTATGAAGAAGCCGCTGGCCAGGGTCTGGTCGCGGGCGTCAACGCGGTCCAGAAGGTGAGGGGAGAAGCGCCGCTCCTTATCGGCCGGGACGAGGGCTACATCGGAGTCATGATTGACGACCTGGTCACGAAGGGAACCGCCGAGCCATACCGGATGTTCACCAGCCGGGCGGAATACCGCCTACTTTTCAATCATGGTAGTGCCGAGCTTAGGATGCTGGAGCACTCGAAATGTTTGAAGTTATTGTCTATAAACAGATTACAACAAATAGGTCTCAAAAAACAGCGGATCGAGGCCTGGGCGTCAAAGCTGGACTCAGTTGGCGACGAACATTCCCGTTGGGGCGATCGATTGAGGCGGGGCGCGGCGCCTGCCTCGTTGCCCGAAGAATTCCTCGCGGAGTCGAAATCGGTCCAGGATGAGGTGCTCTATCGCATCATGTATCGTGGCTACCTTGAGCGCGAACTCCGGCAGATCGAGAAGCTGCGCGACGTGGAACGGGTCCGGATCCCGGTTGCGGTCGATTATCTGGCCATTCCGGGCCTCCGCCGGGAAAGTGCCCTCAAGCTTGGCCAGATCCGCCCATATACGCTGGGCCAGGCAAGCCGGATCAGCGGCGTGAATCCCGCGGACATCAGCATCCTCCTGATTCTGATCCAGGCCGGGCGGATCCCCGCCCACGCTCCGGCCGCGGCGCTCCCGCCGATCCCGCCGGGCGCGTAACATCGGACTGTTTCCGCTGTAACAATTAGGTTACGATCTGAAATTCACTAGCCAACCAACCTCCGCCATTTATGCTGGCGCACATGTCCGAACAGAAGGCGAAGAAGATTCTGATCGTTGACGACGAACCGGACGTTGCCGATCTGGTCGCCTACCACCTCAAAGCCAAGGGCTACGAGGTGGCGACCGAGAACAATCCCACGGTGAGCATTGCCACGGCTCGTTCGTTTCTGCCCGACCTCGTCATTCTCGATATCATGATGCCCGACTTGAATGGCATTCAGGTCTGTCGGATCCTGCGCGCGGATCCGCGCCTCGCGCACGTGCCGATCATTTTTCTGACGGCCAAGGCGGAAGAAAGTGATCGGATCTCCGGATTCGAAACCGGTTGCGATGATTATATTTGCAAGCCATTTAGCACCAAGGAATTAGTACTTAGAGTCCAATCAATTTTCCGCCGTGCCGCCACCGTCGCGGCACCGGACGTCAAACGCCTTCAGGTGGGCCAGGTGCTTCTCGACACCGAGCGGCACGAAGTAACCGTCCACGGCCGGCCGATCGAGCTCACGGCGACCGAGTTCAAATTGCTCCGGTTGTTGATGGAGCGGCGGGGTAGGGTGCAGACCCGCGAACACCTGCTGATCAACGTCTGGAATTACGAGACCGAAATCGAGACGCGCACGGTGGACACGCATATCCGTCGCCTGAGGGAAAAACTCGGCATGGAAGCTGACTGGATTGAAACCATCCGTGGTGTCGGCTATCGGATGGCGGATCGCAAAGCCGAAGCATGCTCTATCTGATCATTGCGGCGCTCGCCCTCGGTCTGGTCATCGCCCTGCGGAGGCTTCAGCAGAACCGGCAGGTCCTCCGCCGCCTCGATCAAGCCATCCGGGAACGCAAGGCGCTCCATGGCGACCACGAGCCGGCCGCTGAATCCGCCGACCGCTGGAGTCGTTTGCGCTCCGCGACCAACGAGCTCATCGCGGAGGCCCGACAACTGCGGCAGGCCAGTTCGAGCCAGATCAGCCAGCTCGAAGCCACGCTTGGCAGCCTGCAGGAGGGCGTGCTCCTCGTCGACGCGGAGAACCGCATCCTGCTCGCCAACCACGCCCTCCAGGCGATTTTTCCCCGTGCGAAGAACATCCTGCACCAGCGGCTCGAGCTCGTCCTGCATAGCGTGGCGTTTCTCCGCTATGTCGACGCGGTGCGCGCCGGCCTGGCCGCTCCCCAATACGAAATCGAGTTTGTCGAAGGCGATCGGTCGATTTGGATCGAGGTGACCGGCACGCTGGTCACGCCGCTCGATGGCAACGCCGGGGCCTGGGCGCTATTTGTCCTCCACGACATCACCAAGCAGAAGAGGTTGGAAGCCATCCGGAAGGATTTTGTCGCCAATGTCTCCCACGAACTGCGTACTCCGCTCAGCATCATCAAAGGTTACATCGAAACCTTGGTGGACGGCCATCGCGACATGCCGCTCGACGATCGCGACCGTTTTCTGCACACGATCCAACGGCATACCGACCGGCTCCACTCGCTGCTCGAAGATCTGCTGGCGCTTTCGCGGCTGGAGTCGGTCAACCCCGGACTGCACCGGGAATCCACGCCGCTGGCGGATCTTCTGGGCAGCTTGATCGAAGATTTCCGCGGGCGTTCCGCCGCGCGCGAGCATCAGATTTCGCTGGCGGTCGATCCGGCGATCGGGCTCGTGCTCCTCGATCCGCTCAAAATCACCCAGGTCTGCGACAACCTTCTCGATAACGCCCTCAAGTACACCGCGCGTGGATCGCGGATCGAAGTAAATGCGAGGCTCAAGGAGGGGGAGACCGAAGTGTGCGTCCGGGACAACGGGCCAGGCATACCCGCCGCGGACCTTCCCCATATCTTCGAGCGGTTTTATCGGGTCGACAAGGGGCGCTCCCGCGAGAAAGGCGGCACCGGCCTTGGCCTGAGCATCGTGAAACATATCATCCAGCTCCATGGCGGGCGGGTCTGGGTTGAGAGCGAGCCCGGCCAGGGCACGGCCTTCTATTTTACCCTGCCACAGCGGAACGGCCAGGAAAAGGAGCGAAAGACGGAAGAGCTGAACGCGGAAAGCTGAACGCGGAAAAGCGGCGCCGCCGGTGTCCGGCGCGGTTTCGAACGAGCGCGGCAGATCGGCGGCGAGGAATTGAATGTAGGGCGGGATCGCCCTCCTTCGCCAAGCCTTCGGAGGGCAGGCCGGATCCCGCCGTTGCACCAGACGAGGCGGGGTACGGCGACCGCGCCCTACCGCGCCGCGTCGGACGGGTCGCGGATCTGCAGCCGGCCCGGTTTTCAGCCTTGAGTCTTTCGGCATTCAGTCCTTCAGCCTTCCCCGTCGATGCCCCGCGAAATCTTTGAAGCCATCCAGGCGGAACGCCGTGCCGAGTTGCGTTCGGCGCTCGCCGCCATCCTGCCCGCCCGCGAGCCGTACCTGATCCTCGAAATCGGCTGCGGCAACGGACATTTTCTGACGGCCTACGCCGCCGCGCATCCGGAACAGTTGTGCGTCGGGATCGATCTCCGGTTGGAACGCATCGGGAAGGGCCTCCACAAACGCGATCGTGCCGGCCTCTCGAACCTGCATTTTCTCCGCTGCGACGCCTGCAATTTTCTCCGGGAGCTGCCGGCCGGCGTGACGCTCACGGACATCTACATGTTGTTCCCGGACCCATGGCCCAAAAAGCGCCATCACAAGAACCGTCTGCTCCAGGCGGAGTTTTTGGACGAACTCGCCGCCCGGGCAGGGCAGGGGAGTCGCTTCTTTTTCCGCACCGACTACAAGCCCTACTACGATGAAGCGCTGGAAATCGTTGCGGCCCATCCCTTGTGGCACCCCCAGCCGGCGGGTCCGTTTCCTTTCGAACACCCGACGATTTTCCAGGCGCGGGCCGCAACCTTCCACTCGCTGGGCGCGGTGCGTGCGGCCCCCATAAGTAGTTCTGGTTAACGCAGGGCAGCACACCAGCTTATGCCACGCGTCCAATTAATGCTTCTTCAGTTTCGGGGGTTGACGCCGATTAGAGCGTCGAGCTATCAGATAGCCCTTTTATTTCCATCCCTCACGGTCCGCGTCCGATGTTACAGGTTAGAAAACTGACGTTGTTCATCTCCATCCTTGCCTCCGGTCTTCCCGCCTCGGCCAGCGAAGCCGGAGTGTCCGAGAAAGCTGAGGCGTTGTTTCACCTTGGGCCTCTGCCCTTTACCAACAGTATGCTGACGAGCTGGGGCGTCACGTTGATCCTGGTCTTTTTCATCCGCTGGCTGGTGGGCAAACCGCAGATCATTCCCGCGCGCGGTCAGGCGGTGGTGGAGGGACTCCTCTCAGGCATGCGCGATCTGTTCGAGCCGATCGTCGGCAAGAAAGCCATGCCGGCGGCTTTTCCACTGCTCATCTGCTTCTTTGTCTTTATTCTGTTACACAATTGGAGCGGCTTGTTTCCGTTCGTCGGCACCATGGGTTGGACCGAGATCGATCAGGCGACCGGCCAGCAGGTCGGCTTTATTCCCTGGCTCCGCCCGCACACCTCGGATCTCAACGGCACGATCGCCCTCGCTCTGACGTCGTTTGTCGCCTGGTTTGTCATTGTGATGCGTTACGCCGGCCCCAAGGTATTGTTGTTCGACCTCTTCGGCAACAAGGCCGACCGGAAGGATATTCCCGCGGTGTTGTATTGGGCCCTTTGGCCGGTGTTCCTCGCCGTGGGAGTCATCGAGGTCATTTCCATCCTGATCCGCCCGATCACCCTCTCCGTTCGTCTTTTCGGCAATGTGTACGGCGGCGAGGACCTGCTGCACAACACGTCGTTCATCCCCGTATTCTACTTTCTGGAGATCCTGGTCGGCCTGGTGCAGGCCTTCGTCTTCACGTTGCTGACCTCGGTCTACATCGGTCTGATCTGCAACCACGGCGATGACCACGGTGAGGAATCCGACCGCCACACCCCGATTGACGCCGAAGAGGCCGTGCCTGGAACTCCCTCCCACTGACTTTCCCGGCCGGGAGCATGTCCCATCAAAACGTGCACGGCCGAGAGAACGAACAACCACCAACTCAACTCCTATCCTCCCATGACAGGTAATATCGCCCAAGGTATGGCCCTCTTTGCCGCCGCGCTCGGCGTCGGCCTCATCGGCTATCACGCCGTCGAGGCTGTCGGCCGAAATCCCGGCGCTTCGGGCAAGATCCTCGTCCAGTCGATCCTCGCGCTCGCGCTCGCCGAAGGTATCGGCGTGCTGGCGCTGGTGTTACTCAAGTAAGCAACGCTTCCCTCGCGCCGCCGCCGTGGCAGGACCGCCGGCGGCGCCAACCCTTTTCCGCGCCATGCTCTCCCTCGTCTTTGCTGCCGCCGCCTTCGCCGCCGAGACTCCCGCCGACGGCCCCGCCGGCTTGTTGCAGAAGTTTGGCGTCGAGTGGAAATTCGTGATCTGGCAGTTCGTCAGCTTCGCGAGTCTCGCGGGCGTCCTCTACCAATTCGCGATCAAGCCCATCATCGCCACCGTCGACCAGCGCAATGCCAAGATTGGCGAGGGCCTCAAGAATGCCGCCGCCACGGCCGCCACGCTCGCGCAGGCCCAGGTGGACGCTGCCGCCACCGCCAAACAGGCCCAGCTCGAGGCCGCCCGGTTCGTCGAGGAGGCGCGCCAGGCCGCCAAGGAATTTCTTGACGCCCAGCAGAAGGAGGCCACCGCCCGCGCCAACGACCTGGTCGTCAAGGCCCAACAGGCGATCGAACTCGAGCACAAACGGATGCTGGAGGAAGCCCGCACCGAGGTGGCCCGCCTCGTCGTCGCCACCACCCAGCGTGTCCTCGCCCGGGAACTCGGCGACGCCGAGCGCACCCGTTATAACGAGGCCGCCGCCCGCGAGCTCACTGAGATCAAAAGCTGAATAACTGAAAGTCTGAAGGGCTGAGATGCGCGAACCCGCGCCGAAGCCCGCCTTCCCCCGAGTCTAGACCTGCGAATCAACCGCCATACCGCAGCCTTCAGCCTTTCAGCGTTCGTCCTTTCAGTCCTTTCCTGCCACATGCGTGCCAGCAGACAATCCCAGCAGTTTGCCCGCCAGCTCTTCCGCCTCAGCCTGGCCGACGGCCAGGTGTCGGCCGAGCGGGTAAACGGCGTGCTCGCACATCTCGCGGCCCATCCGCCCCGGCAGCCGCTCGCCGTCCTCCGGCGCTACCAACGGTTGATCACCATCCAGCTCGCCAAGAACCGCGCGCTCGTCGAGCACGCCGGCCCCGTCGACGACGGCGTGCTTCGCGTCATCGAAACAGCGTTTACGCAGAAATACCAGCGCCCCATCGCGGCCGTCGCCCGGCCTGCTCCCGCGCTCATCGCCGGTCTGCGCATCCGCGTCGGCGACGACTTGTACGAATCCTCCGTCGCGAGCCAGCTCGCGGTCCTGTCCACCCCGGGCTGACCCGGCTCCGCTTCCCGCCCTTCCAACCACCAACCGCGCGCCGCGCTCATGAGTACCGTCATCGAACAGATTGAACAACAGATCGCCCAGCTTTCCTCGAAGGCGGTCAAGAAGAACACGGGAGCCATCCGCTCGGTGGCCGACGGCGTCGCGAGGGTCGACGGGCTCTCCGAGGTGATGTACAACGAGATGGTCCAGTTTCCCGGGAACGCCATCGGCATCGCGCTCAACCTCGAGGAGGACGAGGTCGGTTGCGTAGTGCTGGGCGACGTCTCCGGCCTGCGCGAGGGCGACGAAGTGTTCACGACCGGCAAGCTGCTGTCCGTGCCCGTCGGCCGGGGTCTCCTCGGACGGGTGGTCGATGCCCTCGGCCAGCCGGTCGATGGCAAGGGACCCGTCGAGACGACGGAATTCTATCCCGTCGAGAAAATCGCCCCCGGAATAGATCGGAAGAGCGTCGTGTAGGGAAAGAGTGTAGATCTCGGTGGTCGCCGTATC
>OCTA010005848.1_pt1 | contig 10586 bp, 8 predicted proteins | sample 1538991 | NCBI WGS metagenome assembly OCTA01 (sample SAMEA3539302, study PRJEB22396) | soil metagenome | biome: tundra; feature: field; material: soil | place: USA | collected 2010-05 | depth 0.15 m | reverse complement strand
GCCATTGTCAGGAATCCAACCGCACGGCAACAGGATTGCCAGACACAAACTCAAACAACTCCCGGAGCGCTTGAGCATCCACATTGGCGGTCCACCCCTCGACAACCATGTCTAGTTTATCTCTAGTGCGCCGGCGGCCTTGTCGTCAGAAGCAGAGCGGGCGCGGGCCACGGGAACTTAGCATTATCAATCGGAACATCCTATTGGACCGGGTCCACCTTATGTCGAACGGCAGAATCTCACGATTCGCATGGCAATCCGGCGCTTTACTCGCCTGACTAACGCATTCTCCACGAAGCTGGACAATCACAAAGCCGCTTGCGCCCTGCACTTCGCGTATTACAATTTCTGCCGGATACATCAGACGTTGCGGGTCACGCCAGCAATGGAAGCGGGATTGGCCGATCACGCTTGGACCATTCCGGAACTGCTGAAATTTTGATTCGGCGCTCAAGGCTGCCGTGTGATAGCGTATTGCCAAATGGCAATCTTCTTCCTAACGTCAGTAGGCGGCCCCGTAATGGCCCTGGCGGTCGATAACGCAGTAACAGCAAAGTTATCCCCCGAGTCTGTTTTTCAAATTGAGTCGGGAAAGTGGGTCATCAAGACAGAGACACCGACCAGTCAGAATCTCTCTAAAATTTTGGGAGTCGAGGATTCGATTACTCACATTGTTATCTTAGTCGGAGGATACTACGGGCGCGCTGCACCGGCACTTTGGGAATGGATGGCGACTAAAGCGACGACTAAATGACCGAAACGGGCAAAGCCTCGCGGCTCTCACAGAGCACTATTCCCACAACTCCTGAGGCATATCCCACAACGCCTTCGTCCATCCCTTTGGCGGCACTGGATCAAAGCTTTGTCCTCCAAATAATGTTGGACTTGAAGGGATCGGTGGCATCTCTCAAAGAGTCTGTCGATAGCCTGAAAGAGCAATCAAAGGAGTACGGAAAGGAAATCCACGAAATCAGCAAGGACGTTCATGCGGCCAAGATTGTAGGCAGGTTCGTTCTTTTGGTCGGGGGTTTTCTCGGATTCGCCATCACCATCCTCGTGGAATATCTCAAGAAAAAATAGTCCAGCAACGCAACTTTAGGACACCACCGAACTCCCGCCAAGGTTGACGGGGGGCCTGCTACGGACTACATTCCAGAGGTAAGCTGTGTGTTCTCCTCAACGCTTATTCTGGCGTTCCACCATGCACCTCGATTCTACCGACTTTCTTTTTGGAGATTAATACTCATGAACTCGCGTAAATTTCTGCTTGGGACAATTCTGGTGGCACTTATAGCTGGAGTAGTTCCGTCGGGCTGGTCAATTCAGACTGGCGAGATGAATGGAAAGATCGCGTTCCGCGTTCTTTCCGAGACCGCAAACGGCGGCTCGACCGAGGCCCTGATTGTACTGACTACCCAGGCCGATCTTAGCGCGGCTGCGACCCTGAACACCAAATTGGAAAAGGGCTATTTCGTGGTTAACACGCTTCGAACTGTTGCTGCCCGTACCCAGGGTCCGATCCTGAGCTTACTGCAGCAGCGCGGGGTCGCTTACCAGTCCTTCTACATCGTCAACATGATTAAGGTAACCGGCGATCGCAACCTGATGGAGGAACTCGCGGCGCGCGCAGACGTGGCACGCATCGATGCCAACCCGCGGGTACGGACCCTATTGCCCGGGGCCACCGGAATGGACTCCACCTCTCAGCCCAGCGGCGTGGAATGGAACGTTCAGAAGGTGAAGGCGCCAGATGTATGGGCGCTGGGATTCCATGGCGAAGGCCTGGTGGTTGCCGGAGCCGATACCGGCGTGCAGTGGGACCACCCTGCGCTCAAGTCGCATTACCGCGGCTGGGACGGCCACCAGGCCAACCACGACTACAACTGGCATGATGCCACCCCCGACCACTCACCCGCGCCCATTGACCCGCATGGTCACGGAACGTTTACCGTCAGCGAGATGGTTGGCGACGACGGACAAGGCAACCAGATCGGCGTAGCTCCAGGAGCGAAATGGATCGCCTGCCGCAACATGGATGCCGGCGGCAACGGTACCCCCGCGCAATACACGGAGTGCTTCCAGTTTCTGATTGCGCCTTATCCGGTCGGCGGCGATCCGAGCCAGGGAGACCCTACCAAGGCCCCGGATTCCATCAATAACTCGTGGGAGTGCCCGCCCAGCGAGGGCTGCTCGTTCGGTACACTCCAGAGCATTGTGGACGCGGTGCGCGCTGCGGGAATCTTCCCGGCAATGGCGGCCGGCAATTCCGGACCCAGTTGCTCCAGCATCCAGTATCCCCCTGCTATCTACGCCAGCTCAGTGGATGTTGGCGCCCTCGACTCCTCAAACAACATCGCCAACTTCAGCAGTCGCGGTCCGGTGACCGTGGACGGCAGCCACCGCACCAAACCTAACTTGTCCGCCCCCGGCGTGAACATCCGTGGGGCGGTACCGGGGAACGGCTATAGTTCCGGTTGGTCGGGAACGTCCATGGCTGCTCCACACGTCGCGGGCGGCGTTGCCCTGCTGTGGCAAGCCAAGCCCAACCTCATCGGGAATATCGACCAATCCGAGCTGAAGATGGAGCAGGCGGCCCAGCATCTGATCGACGTCCAGGCCTCCGGATACTGCCGTGGTCCGAGCTTCCTGCAGGACAATACATTTGGCTATGGACTTCTCAACCTGCTGAAGGCGGTGCAATAGAAGTTCTCAACCGCCGATCGGCGCTTTCTCGCGGCTCCGCAATGATGCGGGGCCGCGACAGTTTTCACTAAGGATTTGCCTGGGAAGGCGCGGCAGGCAGGCGGCTCATCCGGCTTCTGATCTGCATGCGTGGTTCCAGTGTCTGGTGGACCTGGATATCGTCAGAATCCGACCCGCCCTGCGCGAATCAGCGCAGACCAATCCGGCGACTGCCCCGCCGCCTTGGCCGCTGCATTGATGTGCTCACGTTGCTTCAACTCCGGGAATGGAAGGCCGCCCGTCACCAAGCGCCCTCTGTCGTACAGCAATTCATCCAAGGTGCCGTTCAGTAAGAGCTGGTAATTCCAGGGTTGCGGGTGACTCACATCCTTAGCGATCTGCCGGTCCATCGTCGTAGTGCAGTTCCTGGTCACGGCGTTGTACCACTCCGGATGATCTCTCAACTGGTTCAGGTAAGCGAGATACGCCAGGAATATTTCCCGTGCTCGACCCGGTGGTACCGTGGTGCGGTACAGGTAGACTTCCTCATCTTTGCGGTAGTTGGTGCGCAATCGAATGACGTCGCGTTCATCGGCGGTGATAAAGATCAACTCGTATTGCCGGAAAAATCCAAGTATCGCCGAGTAATCCTGGCCCACTTTGTACCGCGCTTCGATCGAGAAGGCGATATGGTCGTGGTCGCCGAACTGGAAGCTGACAATCGGGTGGCCGATATACTTCGGTCCCCAAGTGGTGAAGAAAAGGTCTGCGTAACGGAGTTGCGACAGGTACACCGTGCGATCGCTCCAGCAATTCGTGTAGTCCTTCTTCGTACGGTAATCGCAGTTGCGCAGGTTGTGAATCACGACCCGGTCTCCGCTAATCTCAGCCCAGGCGGTTCGATCGGCGTCGGGTTGCCAGTTCCCTTCATTCGAGGGCCTCAGGCTGAGCCACCACGCCAGCACAATGCAGAAGCCTGCGAAACACAACACTGCAGCCCACGGTCGTTTGACCATCAGCAGGATCGCGAGAATTCCGAGGACGTAGATCGCGGTCACCGGAATGCGCAAGACTGCAATCCGAACATCAACGTAGAGAGCCGCCACAGCCCACAGAGTAAGCAGCGCGAGAATGAGCCACATGATTGTGCGTCCTAGGGCCCGCATCGCTCTGAACCGAGCCGGAGATGGCGTAAGCCGATGGCCGACAGCATTGTCCATGATATTTCCCGTCTTTAGGTCTTGAGGTCGAACCGGCTCGAGGCCGGCTTGTGGGTCTCACGTCCCAGCAGACACCTGTCCGATTGTAACTGCAGCGAGAGACCGGAACGCTACCCACGATGAGCCGCACAAATTGAGTCGGCGCAAAACGGTCTGCACTTGTGGTGTCCCAATTCCCGTCTGGCATCGCGACCAATCGGCGATTTCATTCACGCCGTCGTGTGTCCCCGCATGATTAACGCATATAAGGGGAAGCCGGCCAGACTTCGACTCGCAAACCGGCAAATTTACCAGTGGTAATCCGCAAGTTTTTAGGCTAAAAAGACAGCTACCCTTTTAGCCGAGAGTCGAATTCTGGCCAATGACGCCTAGGAGTGTCTCAATGCGAACCGGACCTGAGCTTTACCACGCTGAACCACCTACAAACAGTGCCGGGTTATGGCATCCGACGGGTTTGCGGCGCCATCACCGGCTGCAGAACGCGACCGCCCTAGGCGTATGCCTGATAACCCTCCTGCTGTTCGCCGGCTGCGAAAAGAAGGAGGAGCGTCCGCAGGCGGGCCCGCCCGAGGTCGAGGTCACGGACGTCGTTCAAAAGGACATTCCCATTTTCGAGGAGTGGGTGGCGCAGCTCAACGGCTCTAACAATGCCGACATCACGCCTAAAGTGCAGGGCTACCTGCTGAAGCAGGATTATCCGGACGGCCTCTTCGTAAGAAAAGGCCAGCTCCTGTACGAGATCGACCCAAGACCTTTCGTGGCGGCGCTTGATCAGGCCAAAGCCCAGGTAGCCGTGGCCGTGGCGAACCTGTCAGAGGCCGACAACAACGTTGCCCGAGACACCCCGCTTGCCGCACAGAACGCGATCCCGCAAAAGCAACTCGACACCGACATTTCGACCCAAGCCGCGATGAAGGCGCAAGTGGCGGCCGCCAAGGCAAATGAGCAGCAGGCGGTGCTGAATCTTGGCTGGACCAAGGTCTATTCACCGATCGATGGAATCGCCGGTATCACCAATTCTCAGATCGGCGACTTGGTGGGAACGACTACCAAGATGACGACGGTCTCCCAGGTAAATCCGATCTGGGCGTATTTCAATATCAGTGAAAGTGACTACCTGACAAACGCCGAGATGATTGCCCAGATTGCACGTGGAAACGCCAGCCGGCGTCCCGACAAGCCGGTCGAATACATCCAAGCCAATGGACAAACCTACCCGGAGAAAGGCAGGCTCACCCTCGTCAACCGCCAGGTCTTTGCCCAGACCGGCACGGTCCAGATTGTTGCCGAGTTCCAGAACAAGGATGGCATTCTTCGTCCCGGTGGCTTCGGACGGGTGCGAATAGAGACGGGTGACAATAAGAATGCGTTGCTGGTTCCGCAGGCAGCCGTCATCGAAGTCCAGTCGATGTACCAGGTGGTTGTGGTTACTCCCGATAACAAAGCGATGTTCCGTCCGGTCAAGGTGGGCGAGAAGGTGGGTACGAATTGGATCGTCACTGAGGGACTGAAGCCTGGTGAAAAGATCATCGTCCAGGGATTCATGAAGGTGCGCGAGGGCACGCCGGTCAGTCCCAAACCGTACGTGGTGGCCGCCTCGGCAGGGGGCAACTGACCATGTCGAAGTTCTTCATCAATCGGCCCATCGTCGCCATCGTCATCTCCATCCTGATGATCATCGCCGGCGTCGTCTCGATGCTCAGTCTGCCCACAGCCCAATTTCCAAACATCGCCGACCCGCAGATCCAGGTTATCGCGAATTACACCGGTGCAGACTCGGGAACCGTCGCCGAGTCGGTCGCCACCCCCATCGAGCAGCAGATGTCGGGTGTCGACAACATGAACTACATGTACTCGCTGAGTTCCAGCAACGGGCAGATGACACTGACGGTGGACTTCAAGATTGGCACGGTTGCCAGCACCGACCAGATTTTGTCGCAGATGCGCGTCTCCCAAGCTAACTCGCAACTGCCCAGCGCAGTAATCAACAACGGAATTACGGTGCAGAAGTCCACCGCAGCACCGTTGATGCTGATCGATCTGTCCTCTCCCAACGACACCTACAACAACATTTTTCTGGCGAACTATGCAGTCATCAACCTGAATTATGCGTTAACCCGCGTGCCGGGCGTGGCGTCGGTGTCGGTCTTCGGCGCTGGCCAGTACGCCATGCGTTGCTGGGTCAATCCTGACAAGCTGGCGAATCTGGGTATCACGGTTTCCGAAATTATCAACGCCGTCCAGGCCCAGAACACGGTCAACCCCGCCGGCCAGATCGGCGGCGAACCGGTGCCCCCGGGCCAGCAGTTCACCTACACCGTGCGCGCTCCGGGAAGGCTTCCTTCGGCTGAGGAGTTCGGGGAGATCATCGTTCGGGCCGATCCCAAAGGTGGGATTCTGCGCCTGAAGGACGTCGCGCGTATCGAGCTGGGTGCGCAGAACTACATCATGCAGGGCCGGTTGAATGGCAAGCCGGCCGCCCTCGTGGCGATCTATCAGGCCCCGGGCGCCAACGCAGTCGCAACCGCCAAGGCTGTTCGCAAGTTAATGGAGGAAGCCAAGACTCGATTTCCCCAAGACCTGGACTACATCGTCGCACTCGATACCACGCTGGCCGTCACCGAAGGTATCAAGGAGATTGAGAAGACTCTGTTCGAGGCGTTGGGGCTGGTAATTATCGTGGTCTTCCTCTTCCTTCAGGGCTGGCGCGCCACACTCATCCCGTTGCTGGCAGTGCCGGTTTCGTTGGTCGGGACCTTTGTCGTCTTTCCATTGCTCGGGTTTTCCATCAACACGCTCTCGCTCTTCGGTCTGGTGCTCGCGATCGGCTTGGTGGTGGACGATGCCATCGTCGTGGTGGAGGCTGTGGAGCACCATATTGAGCAGGGCATGACACCCCACGACGCGACGGTAAAAGCGATGGAGGAAGTGGGCGGTCCAGTAGTTGCCATCGCGTTGATCCTGGCCGCCGTCTTCATACCCACAGCGTTTGTCCCTGGCATTACCGGCCAGCTTTACCAGCAGTTCGCAGTAACCATCGCAGTCTCGGTGGCCTTTTCGGCCTTCAATGCCCTGACCCTCAGCCCTGCCTTGGCGGCGATGCTTCTTCGCCCGAAAAAAGAGTCGCGAGGACCGTTGGGTGCATTCTTCCGCGGTTTCAATAAGGTATTTGGCAGGGCGACCGACGGTTACGTAGGCGCCTGCAGGCATTTGATCCACAAAGCGGGATTTGCTTTTATTCTGCTTGCCCTGCTGGCGGCGGGCGCGGCTTTCTTCGGCTCAAAAATACCGAGCAGCTTTCTTCCCGATGAGGACCAGGGATATGTCTACGTCGGCCTGCAACTGCCCGATGCGTCATCTTTGCAACGTTCCTCCGAAGCCGGAAGGCAAGTCGAGGACATCATCCTCAAGACGCCCGGCGTGGAGTACGTAAGCTCGGTCATTGGGTACAGCATGCTGAGCGGCGTCAACACGACTTACAGTGCGTTCTTCTTCGTCTCGTTCAAGCCCTGGAGTGAGCGCAAGACCCCGGAAAACAGCTATGACGGCATTAAAGCTCACCTTCAGATGGCCCTTTCCAAGGTCACGTCGGGTATTGCATTCTCGTTCCCGCCACCCGCAATTCCGGGCGTGGGCACCTCCGGAGGATTCACCTTCATTCTCGAAGACCGGTCCGGTAGCGGTACCGACTTCCTGGCCAAGAACACGAAAATCTTCATGGCTGCGGCCCAGAAGCGCCCCGAACTGGCCGGTGTCATGACGACGGCTCTCTTCGGAGTTCCCCAGGTAGGTGTGACCGTGGACAAGGCGAAGGTGCTGACCCAGCAGGTCCCGCTGAGCAATGTGTACCAGACACTGCAGACCTTCATGGGCGGATCGCTGGTGAACTACTTCAATCGTTTTGGACTGCAGTGGCAGGTTTACGTGCAAGCTGACGGTGATTACCGAACCAACGCCGACAACCTGGGCAAGTTTTATGTGAAGAGCATCGAAGGCCAGATGGTCCCATTGAGTACGTTGACCGCCATCACTTCGCGCAGCGGATCTGAGTTCGTCATGAGATACAACCTGTACCAATGCGTGCAGATTAACGGCTCATCCGCACCCGGTTACAGCTCTGGACAATCCATGGCGGCGCTGGAGGACGTCTTCAAACAGACCATGCCGACCCAGATGGGCTTCGACTACAGTGGCATGTCGTACCAGCAGCAGCAGGCTGCCCAAGGGGTCAGCCCCTCTACCATCTTTGGCTTGTCATTCCTCATCGTTTTCCTCATCATGGCCGCGCAGTACGAGAGTTGGACGCTTCCGTTCAGCGTGCTGCTCGGAGTCCCCATCGCTGTCTTCGGGGCTTTCGTCGCACTCTATTTCCGGCGGCTCGACAACGATGTTTACGCACAGATTGGCCTGGTGATGCTCATTGGTTTGTCCGCCAAGAACGCTATTCTGATCGTCGAATTCGCCAAAGCGGAGTACGAAGGCGGCAAGTCACTGATTGACGCTTCTCTGGCCGGTGCAAAGCTGAGGCTGCGCCCCATCCTAATGACTGCATTCGCCTTTATTCTCGGTTGCGTTCCGTTATGGGTAGCTTCCGGGGCAGGTGGCATCTCGAGGCAGGTGCTGGGAACCGTCGTGATAGGCGGTATGATCGCCGCCTCGCTGCTTGCCATCTTCTTCATCCCCGTCAGCTTCGACGTCGTGGAGCGGTTTGGCCTATGGATAGGTGGCGGCGAGAAACCGAAGCCCCCGGGGCCAGAGGGTCCGGATACGGGGTCGAAAGGAGCCGGACATGACTAGCGCGAGAATATCCACTGCTGTCTTGCTATTGCTCGCGCTGTGCGGGTGTAAGGTCGGCCCCAACTACAAGCGTCCGCCGCTGACGGTCCCCGGCGAGTACCGCGGCGTTGCGCCGGATGCTTCCACGCAGCAGCCAACTGGTGAACAATTCGCCGAAATGAAATGGCCGGCCGTGTACCAGGATGAGGTGCTGCAGGGCCTCATCAAAGAAGCTCTCGTCAACAACTACGACATGCGGATTGCCGCCACGCGTATCCTTCAGGCCAACGCTTCTCTGGGGATTACGCGCGCCAATCAATTTCCGACTTTGAACGGTTCGGCGGCAGTCACGAACGAGCGTTCCGCGATTTACCCGGGGGCTCCCACGTTCGACACTCTGGGACTGCAGTTGAACTATATCGTCGATTTCTGGGGGCAATACCGCCGGGCCACGGAATCGGCGCGTGCCACTCTTTTGGCGACACAGTTTGGGCAAAGCATAGTTCAAACCACCCTGATTTCCTCCGTGGCCAGCAATTACTTTCTGCTGCGCCAATATGACGGCCAGCTCGTGTACTCGCGAGATACGGTCGCAGCCGACCACGAAATCCTGAAGCTCAACACTATAAAGTTCAAGGGCGGCGAATCCGCAATTACGGATGTGTATCAGGCGCAGACCCTGGTAGAACAGGCGGAAGCGGAAGTCATCAGTCTTCAACAGGCGATAGAACAAACGGAAAACAGTATCAGTATCTTGCTGGGCAGAAATCCAGGGCCGATTGCGCGCGGGCTCAATCTGGTTGATCAGCCACACCTCCCAGAGGTACCGGCCGGACTGCCTTCGGCGCTTCTGCAACGCCGGCCGGATGTGCGTCGCGCCGAAGAAAACCTGGTCGCCGCCAATGCCAACGTGGGTGTGGCCAAGGCAGCCTTCTTTCCCCAGATCTCATTGACCGGCGCATTTGGCGCGCAGAGCACCGCCATAACCAGCTTCCTGCAGGGGCCGGCGACATTCTGGTCCGTGGGTGGACAGGTAGTCCAACCGATCTTTCAGGGAGGCAGGATCAGGAGCGGGTACCGTTTGGCGTGGGCGCAGCGCGACGAAGCGGAACTCTCCTACAAGCAAACCGTGCAGCAGGCGTTCGGCGATGTTTCCAATAGTCTCGTAGGCTACAACCAGTCTCGACTGTACCGGATGAAGATTGAGGAGCAGACGAAAACGTACAAGCAAATGGCCGACCTTGCCACCGTGCGTTTCAAGGGTGGCGTCACCAGTTTTCTCGAAGTGCAGTACTACGAACAGCAGTACTTCCTTTCGGCGCTGAGCCTGGCCCAGGCGTGGTACACGGAATTGCAGAACTATGTGCAGCTTTACCAGGCACTGGGTGGTGGTTGGCAGCAGTAACGGACGGTCATTTCCGATTGCAGCTCTTAATCCGGAATTGCAGATAACTTTTAGGCAATAGAGGGAGATCATCATGGCACTTTTTGACCTGGTGTTTCAAGGCGGCGGCGCAAAGGGAGCCGCCTTCGCAGGGGCCTTGGAAGTACTTGGGGCAGCGGGACACACGCACAGGCGATTGATCGGGACCTCCGCAGGCGCCATCACCGCTACTTTGCTCGGAGCTGGCTATTCCGCGGCGGAGCTATTGCAAGCCACTGCCGAAACTTTACCGGGAACCACAAATCCGGTCTTCACCACCTTCATGGACGCGCCCAAGGCGGATGACTTCAGTACGGCCCAGATCGCCAATAGCCAGACCATGGAGTTGCTGCAAGAAGCCCATGTGCCAGGATTTGCAACCAAGGAATTGTTCAACCTTGCGCTGCGAGTCGATCTCTTTCGCGAACTGTTCTCCTTTAACGAGTGTGGCGGATTCTACACGGGTGACGCTTTCCTGGCCTGGT
>OCTA010005847.1_pt1 | contig 10587 bp, 6 predicted proteins | sample 1538991 | NCBI WGS metagenome assembly OCTA01 (sample SAMEA3539302, study PRJEB22396) | soil metagenome | biome: tundra; feature: field; material: soil | place: USA | collected 2010-05 | depth 0.15 m | reverse complement strand
CCACTCCGGCTTGATGTGGCCATAGAACGAAGTGTTGATCTCGATTACGTCAAGGAAACGTGCCAGGTATTCCACCGGATGGAGCGCTTTCTTGATCTGCGCCGGATAAACGATGCCTTCCCAGTCTTTATACGACCAGCCCGCGGTGCCAACATAGATCTTTGCCTGCTTGTCCATCTTCGGAGGCGAGATTAGCACAGAGTCGCGGTGGAGTGATCAGCGGCTAAACGGACTGCGGGAAAAGTCGAAAAGCATATCCCTCACGACGAAAAGTCGGTTCGAGATGAAGCGGCATCAAAGCGGGCCCAGAGACGTTAGAGCCAGCGTTCTTTCCTATCAGTAGACCACCATTACTACCCAATAGACACCTCCAGGTTGGCTCACGCTGGGAGCGAAACAAGCTCCCAGCGAGTACCCCGAGGACATGGGACGCGACAACAACTCTTTGGCGCTGCTGGGAAGTTCCCCCGGGACAGCCGTCGTCCAAGCCGCCACCTCCCGAACTCCAAGCAAGTCGGCCACCTTGCGGCCCTGTAAGGAGTCGTTGAGCGCCATGTCGCAGGCCATGTGCCGCAGTTGCGATTGCGGCTTGCGCTTGGGCGCCGGCATTCCATGGGTCGTGGCGTAGTTCTCGACGGCCCGTTGCAGGACGGCGTCCGCCTCAGGCTCGGAATAGGCCGTCAACCGGTGAGCGAAATCCTCAGTCACATACACATGGTTGCCACTTCGTAAGACCGCGATTCCCACCACGTTGTAGTTGGAATTCAGGATGCTAGCACGATGCGCGGGCGAACCCATGAGCGCTTCGTGAGCGGAGCGCACATCCTCATTGAGGGCAATGTTCTCCGCTTGCTGGTCGGAGCGCAGGTTCTCATCGGCGAAGCGAAGGTCCATCGTAGGCTCTCCATCGAATCGGTGGGAGAGGGCCTTATGTTCGGCCATCAACTCAGTGTGCTTGCGAGCGGCCTGGGTGAGACGCTGATCCACGGCTAGCGGCGGAAGCCCTCGGTTGGCGCGCTCCTGATTGACCAACTGGACCAGTTGCTGCTCGCCCGCTTGGTCGAATTGAGCTTGAGCAAAACCGCGACACACCAGCAGCGACGTGACGGATAGCATGATGGCGAGGACCCGCGGCGAATAGAGATTTTGATAAAGTCGCACCTTATTTCAGTGTTAGATGAAAAATTCCGAGATTTGGTTGAGCGCTCCTCAACATACAATACCGCAGTCCGAGGTCAGGTCTGAAGCCCGCTCTACCCATACAAGCCAGATACACCAATCCTGGACCGCTCTAGAAATAAGGAAGATCTTTGGAAGGAAAAGCGCGGCCTAAGGGCCGCGCCTTCGGTTATTCGCTCTCGGGTTTCAAGCTGTCTTCCAACCAGGAACGTCCAATCAATTCACATTTCCTGGAGCAAAACGTCCGCCCGTCACGAGCCCGGCTTGTGCTTTTGAGATACTGGGAATAACACCAGAGACAGACCGCAGTGGAAGTGGCTGCGTCGTACTTATTTGGTTGCATGCAATCTCCAGTGGAAAGGGAGCATAGGACAACTCGCAGCCAAACGCAATCGGCAAAATCGTGGAATCAAGAGAGTTACATCCGGTAAGACTATTGTGGGGTAATCAGGTACGCTCAGGTGCCAATAGCTCGCGGACAGACTCCCGCTTGCGCACCTGTCGGACCCGTTTGCCTTCCACTAATACTTCAGCCGGCCGGGGACGGCTGTTGTAATTGGAAGCCAGCGACATGCCATAGGCGCCGGTATCGAGAATAGCCAGCAGCTCGCCCTCCTGCACGGTGAGCAGCTCACGGTCGCGCGCCAGAAAGTCGCCCGATTCGCACACGGGCCCGACCACGTCAACGTTTTCCGTGGCCCGGCCTTTTTGCAGAACAACCGGAACGATTTCGTGATATGCACCGTAGAGGGATGGGCGGAGCAGGTCGTTCATGGCCGCATCCACCACGACAAACTGCTTGCCGTCGTTGCGCTTGCGATAGATGACGCGCGTCAGCAAGACTCCGGCTGGGCCCACGATGGCGCGGCCAGGCTCCAGCAGAAGGTGCAAGCCGAGATTCTTCAGCGGCCCCAGCAGCGCTTTCGCATATTGGTTGGCTTGCGCGGCGAAGTTTGCATCCGAATTGTGTTCGTACTGGATACCAAGTCCTCCGCCGGCATCGACGAAGCGGATATCGTATCCCTCAGCCCGCAATGAACTCGCCAGCGAGGCCACTCGCTCCATGGCTTCGCCAAAGGGGGCCACATCCGCGATCTGGGAGCCGATGTGAACGCTTACTCCCGCCGGTTTTAGATACCGGTTTTCGGCGCCTCGACGGTAAAGCGCTGCCGCGTCGCGCCAAGGCACGCCAAACTTGTGCTGATGCAGTCCCGTGGAGATGTAAGGATGGGTTTCGGTTGCGACATCAGGGTTCACCCGCACTGCGAAATTAGCTGATTTGCGAAGATGCGCCGCCCGCGCCGCCAGCAATTCCATCTCGCTGGCACTCTCCACGTTGAAGAGCAAGATGCCGGAGCGAAGCGCCAGATCGATTTCCGGGGACAGCTTTCCGACGCCCGAAAAAACGATTCTTGATTTGATTTTGCCGCCGGCTTCGGCGACCCGCTGCAGCTCTCCCCCGGAAACGATGTCGAACCCCGCGCCCAGGCGGGCCAGCAGGCGCAAGATCGAAAGATTCGAGTTCGCCTTCACCGAGTAACAGATGGTGTGCTGGCAGCCGTCAAACGCCTTGTCGAACTGCTGGAAGCGCTGGTGGATTGTCGAACCCGAATAGACGTAGAGCGGCGTGTCGTAGAGTCGCGCCAGCCGGGAGAAGGGAACGTCGTCTGCGTGCAGCTCAACGTTGGGCTTGCGCAGGAGCCGCTTGTCGCTTCTGTAGGTGAACCCAGGCGGGCGTTCCGGTGGTCGGTCAGCTTTCACTTTTTGGCGGATGGTCCTTTCACCTTGATGGCCACGATGGTCTGGTCATCGAACGTCTCCACGCCTTCAGCATGACTAGACACAGCCCTGAAGATGGCGTCCACGATTTCTTCCGCGCTGCGTTGCGCATTGGCCCGCGCGATATTCTCCAGACGACGGCGTCCGAACATCTCTCCCGCTGAACTGGTAGCGTCGAGAATGCCATCGCTGAAGAACAGAAACACATCGCCGGCCCGCCCGCGAAGATTCAGTTCGTCGTAGGTGGCATTAGGAAACAAACCGATCGGTAAACCGGTAGCTTGAATCTCTTCCAGCTTGCCGGCACGGCAATGCAGCGGACGCGGCAAGCCTGAGTTTGCGATCTGGAGTAGTTGCTGGTTGTCGTCCCAGATAGCGTAGATCATCGATACGTACTGCCCCTCGATCGGACGTTCCGAGAGCGAGAGGTTGATGGCCTCCAGCATACCCGCGGCGCTAGGTTCTTCGTTGGCCAGCGAGCGTGCAATGCCGCTTACCAGCGCCGCATAGATGGCGGCAGGTGCGCCCTTGCCGCTTACATCGCCGACGGCGATGCCGGTCACACCTTCTCCGCTGTACTTGACGAAGTCGTAAAGGTCGCCGCCGACCTGCCGCGCGGGCGCAAAGCGCGAAGCCACTTCGGCATTCTGAAAGGTCGGCATTTTCTGCGGCAGCAGCCGGAACTGCAACTCCCGGGCCAGCGCCAGGTCCTGCTCCAGCCGTTTCTCCTGGCGCGCGATGCGCTCATACAGGGTCGCGTTCTCGATTGCGATGGCCACCTGCGCCGCCAGGGTGGTCATGGTGCTGAGATGGTCGTCGGTAAAGTACCCGCGGCGGGTGTGTTCGATATCGAGTACGCCGATCACCTTGTCCTTGTAGATCAGCGGAATGCAAAGCTCCGAGCGCGTCTCCGCATTGGCTTTGATATAGCGCGGGTCTTTGCTGACGTCCGGCACCAGGACCGCCTGCTTGTGCTGAGCGGCATATCCCACCAAGCCCACGCCCAGCGGGATCTCGTGCTTGAGCTTTACGCTCTCGTTGAAGCGCAAGGAGAAGCGATGCTGTAACAGGGTACCGCTCGGATCGAGCAGCAGAATGGAAAACATCTGGTAGTCGATGATACGGGTCACCAGTTCGGCAATCCGTTTCAGCAGTTGGTCAACGTTGAGAATGGAGGTCAGTTCGCGGCTGATCTCGGTCAGCAAGGTCAGTTGCCGAGCCTGTCGCGAGACGCGGGTGTAGAGGCGCGCGTTCTCGATGCCACTGGCGATACGCGACGCGAATAACGTGAGCAGTCGCTTGTGTTCCTCGGTAAACGCGCCCGGCTGTGCGGCTTCCACGTCGATGACGCCGATCACCTTGTTCTTGGCGATCAGGGGAGCGGCCAACTCGGACCGCACCCCCGGTGCCGAGTTGATGAAGTTCTGCTCGGCGGCCACATCGTTGACCAGCACGGCCTCGCGGCGCTGCACGGCTTGTCCGGTAACGCCCTGCCCAACCTTAATGCGGATGCGTTCCGCCACCTCGGGAGGATGGCCGACCTGGAAACGGACGCGCAGCTCTTGTGTCTTCTCGTTCAGCAGCAGGATGGCAAAAATTTCGTAGTCGATGACCCGCTTCAGCATCTCTGCCACGCGTTGCAGCAGAGTGTTCAGATCCAGCGTCCGGTTTACCGCGTCCGCCACCTCCAGCAAGTAATTATCGACGGAGGCGGGCACTGCAGGCTGTTTGACAGGAGAAGACATTGGGCTGGGGCTCTTGTCCTTCATCATAACAGTCGAATCGACCGTAGAATGGGCTTGGGAAGCGCATTCTGAGCCTCTACAACAGCATCGCAGTCAGGCTCGTTGCCAAGCCAGCATGGTAACACTGCGGCTTGCCTGCTGATGTATCCTCTCGGGTGGGCATGCGAATTATCGGTGGCCTATCGCGGCCTCCCGGACTTCGCCTAGCCAGAGGCGCGTGAGATCGTGTGAACTTCCTCCTGACCCATAAACGCGAAGTGGCAACTCTGACCGCCGAACACCTGTGGCTGGTGGGAATTTCGATGCTGCTGGCCATCCTCATCGGAGTGCCGCTGGGCATACTGCTGACGCGCCGTCCGAAATGGAAGGCGTTTGTGCTCGGCAGCACCAACGTAGTCCAGACCATTCCCAGTCTCGCGCTCTTCGGATTGCTGCTGCCACTGCCATGGCTGGGCGCCCGCGCCGACCGACTGGCGATCCTGGCGCTCGCTCTCTACGCACTGCTACCGGTGGTTCGCAATACCTATGTGGGGATTGCCGGCATTAGCGCGCCCGTGCGCGAAGCCGCGATTGCCATGGGCCTTACTTCGGGCCAACTGCTCTGGCATGTGGAACTCCCGTTGGCCCTGCCGGTGATGCTGGCAGGCATTCGCGTGGCTGCCGTGATTACCATCGGCGTTGCGACCATCGCGGCAGCCATCGGCGCGGGCGGACTGGGCGAGTTCATCTTCCGCGGCATCGCCATGGTGGACAACGGAGTGATTCTGGCCGGCGCCATCCCCGCGGCTTTGATGGCCTTGGCGGCGGACCTGCTCCTGAGCGGCTTCGAAAAGCTGATGGTCCGCAGGATCCACTGAAATGGACCGCCGTGCCTTCCTGTCTGGACTTGCTCTCCTCTCCGCTGCTGGCTGCATGCCGCGCAAGAGCGAGCTTACCGTCGGCTCCAAGAACTTTACCGAACAACTGGTGCTGGGCGAACTGCTGGCGCAGTTGCTGGGCGGCGTTTGTCGCCAACCGGTCGAGCGGCGCTTCTATCTGGCTGGAACCTACATCTGTCACCAGGCCTTGCTCGCCGGACGCATTGACATGTACGTCGAGTACACTGGCACCGCGCTGGCCGCCATCCTGAAAGAACATCCTTCGGGCGATCCCCAGAGCGTCTATCAACAAGTGAAGGATGCCTACAAGCAAAAGTTCAATCTGGATATTATGCCCCCGCTTGGTTTCAACAACAGCTTCGCCATGGTCATGCGAGGAGATGACGCACGCCGCCTGAAGGTAACAACCCTTTCGCAACTCGCAAGTGTTGCCCCGAATTTGCGCCTCGGAGTGGGATACGAATTTCTCGAGCGCCAGGACGGATATAAGGGCTTGGTCACCACCTACGGGCTGAAGTTTGCGGAAGCGCCACGAGTAATGGACTTAGGACTGCTCTATCGTGCGCTGCAAAACAACTCCGTGGATGTGGTTGCAGGCAACAACACCGACGGTTTGATTGCGGCGCTTGGATTTGTCGTGCTCGACGATGACAAACGTTACTTTCCTCCCTACGATGCCGTGCCGATTGTTCGCCCGCACGTTTTTCAACAATGTCCTGCGGCAGGAGCAGCCTTCGACCGGCTGAGCGGACGCATCACCGCCGGGGACATGCGCAAGATGAATTACGCCGTGGACGGCGAAAAGAGGGACGCCGCAGAGGTAGTGAAGGACTTCCTCCGTAAATCAGCGCTCCAAGGTTGACTAAGGGTTGGAGTTCCGGAGCACCGGCCTGTGTGGTACAGATTCTCCACTTTGCTCCGAACCATGTGCAAGAACATCGCTCGGCGTATTTTTTCGACTGCCAAAGGTTCTCAGCCCTTCCCGGTGATGCGGTCGATTTCGGCAAGTTCTTCGGCGCTCAGATGCCAGTTGGCCGATACCGCGTTCTTTTCCACCTGCTCAGGCTTGGTGGCTCCGGCTATCACGCTGGCGACGGCAGGCCGCGCCAGCAGCCAGCTAAACGCCAGTTCCAGCAGCGTGTGTCCACGCTCTTTCGCGAAGTGCTCCAGGCGTTCGATCTTTTCGAGATTCGTTTGGTGCAGATAGCGATCGGCCAGGTTCTTCTTCTCGGCTAATCGCGAGCCCTTCGGCGCAGACTGTCCCTTCTTATACTTGCCGGTCAGCAACCCGCTCGCTAGCGGGAAATAGGGAAGCTCGGCCATGCCGTATTTCTCGACCACCGGCAGCAGCTCACGTTCGATGTCACGCACTACGAGGCTGTATTCATCCTGGCTGGAGACAAATGCGTGCAGCTTGTTAGCCTCGGCAGTGCTCTGAGCTTCAACAAGCTGTGCGGCAGACAGATTAGAGCAACCGATGTGGCGGACCTTGCCTTGCCGGACCAGGTCGTCCAGCGCCCTTAGAGTCTCTTCCATGGGCGTGTTGGGATCGGGACGGTGGAGCTGGTAAAGATCAATCCAATCCGTGCGCAGCCGCCGCAGGCTCGATTCGATGGCTGAAAGAATATAGCCGCGAGACGCGCCCTTTTTCTCGCCTTCCTGGTCCAACTGAGACCCGAATTTAGTGGCCAGCACGATTTTCTGGCGGCGTTCGCGCAACACCTCGCCGAGAATTTCTTCCGAGCTGCCGTAGCTGTCAGAGGTGTCGAAAAAGTTGATGCCGGCGGCGATTGCTTTGTCGATGACTTTGCGCGATGCCTCCACATCCATGTTCGCGACAAATCCGAAGTTGTTGCACCCCAGCCCCACCACCGAAACTTGCAGCTCCGACTTTCCCAGTTTCCTGTGTTTCACGATAGAATCCTTTCCCTTGGAATCATAGATGATGGGATACCGCCGCCCTCTCAATGCGCGAAAACCCCCAACCCGGCTGCGAACCCTGCACTTGGCTGTGCCGAACTTTCGTCCAGCAAAAGAAACTGCGATACTAAACTGGAATCGCGAGTCTTTCCTAATTCCCGTTGCACGCGACGTTTGACCCAGTTGCCCAGATCGCGTTCGGCACTTGGCATCCCGCAGCGATAACTTTCCGGAAGACCGCAACACAGGACTAATGAGCGACTTTCTAAAAGCTGTGCAGGAACGCGTCGTCATCTACGACGGCGCCATGGGCACCAACATCCAGCTCCGCAACCCGAGCCTGGATGACTTCCGGGGCAAGGAAGGCTACAACGACATTCTTGTCCTCAGTCGGCCCGACATCATAAAGGACATCCATGCGGCATTTTATGACGTCGGCTGCGACGTAGTTGAAACTAACACTTTCAACTCCAGCCCGATGGACATGGTGGAGTATGACATGCTGCACCAGGTTCGCGAAGTGAACCTGGCAGCGGCGAAGCTCGCCCGCGAGGTGGCCAGTAGCTATTCGACCAAAGGACGCCAGCGTTTCGTCGCGGGATCGATGGGCCCGACAAGAAAGCTGCCTTCGCTCGGCCACATCAGCTTTGACGACATGGCTGCTGGCTATACCGAGCAGGCCCTGGCGTTGATCGAAGGTGGTGTCGACGTGTTGCTGCTCGAGACCTGCCAGGACATCCTGCAAGCCAAAGCTGGACTGGTCGGCATCTTCGATGCGCTCAAAAAGTCGGGCAAGAACATTCCGGTGCAGGTGCAGGTGACGATCGACGTGGGCGGCACGATGCTGCTGGGCACTGAAATCGGCGCAGCGCTGACTACGCTGGAGATGTTCGACGTTGCCGTGATCGGCATGAACTGCGCGACCGGCCCCAAAGAGATGAACGACGCGGTTCGCTACCTGGGAGCGAACTCGCCGAAGTATGTTTCCGTTCTGCCCAATGCCGGGTTGCCGCAGAACGTAGGAGGCCATGCAGTTTACAAGCTGGAGCCGCAAGAACTCGCCGATTACCACAAGCAGTTCATTACCGAATACGGCGTGCGGATCGTCGGTGGCTGTTGCGGCACCCGGCCGGAGCACCTGAAAGCCGTCGTCGAGACCTGTGCCAACCTGGAGCCCGCGAAGCGTGACGTCAAGATCACCGCAGCGGCAGCCAGCGCCTACTCGATGGTGCCGCTCGATCTCGATCCCAAACCGCTGATCGTGGCCGAGGAGATGAACACCACCACCCGTGTCGAGCATTTCAAGAACATGGTGCGCACCCAGAACTATGACGCGATCCTGACCCTGGCCAAGAAGTTGGTGAATGAAGGCTCGCACATGCTCGACCTGTGCTGCGCCATCGTTGGCGAGGACGAGAAGGGCTACATCAGCAACATTCTGGAAAAGATCGCCACTCGTGTGCCTGCGCCGATCACGATTGACTCCACCGAAGCCGATGTCGTGGAAGAGGCCTTGAAGCGCATTCCGGGCAAGGCGATCATCAACTCCATCAATTTGGAAGATGGCGAAAAGCGCACAGCTAAAGTATTGCCGATGGCCAAGCGTTACGGCGCGGCGGTCATTGCGCTGACCATCGATGAAGATGGGATGGCGCTTACGGCAGAGAAGAAGCTGGCGATCGCCAAGCGCATCTTCGATCTGGCGGTGAACAAATACGGCATCCGTCCGGTCGATCTCATCTTTGATGCGCTGACACTGCCGATCTCGACCGGACAAGAAGACTATCGAACGGCCGGTATCGAAACCTTGAAAGCGGTGAAGGCGATCAAGGCCGAGCTGCCCGACGTAAAGACGATCCTCGGTGTCAGCAACATTTCCTTCGGTCTGAATGCCTACTCACGCCGCGTCTTGAACAGCGTCTTCATGCACGAAGCCGTGGACCACGGCCTCGACATGGCCATCGTGAACTACAGCAAGATTTATCCGCTGTACAAGATTCCGGAAGTGGAAGTCGATCTGGCGCGCAAGCTGATTTACTACGATCAGTCGAACGGCGACCCGCTCCAGGTTTACATGGCGCACTTTGCCGGCACCAAGGGCAAGGAAGAGGCCACCACCGCGCACGTGGACACGCTCTCGATCGAAGATAAGCTGAAGTGGTCGATTATCAATGGCGAAAAGACGATAGGTGATGGCGCGAACAAGAAGTCACTGGTTGAGTTGCTGGAAGACGCGCTCGTCACCTACACGCCGCTGGAGCTCATCAACAACGTGCTGCTCGATGGCATGCGCACCGTGGGTGACCTGTTCGGCGCGCGCAAGATGCAGTTGCCGTCCGTGCTCGACTCGGCGGGCGTGATGAAGGCGGCCGTCGCCTATCTCGAACCCAAGATGGAGAAGAAGGAAGGCAGCCAGAAGGGAACCATCGTGCTGGCGACGGTGAAGGGCGACGTCCACGATATCGGCAAGAACCTGGTGGACATCATTCTCACCAACAACGGCTACCGGGTGGTGAATCTGGGCATCAAGCAGCCGTCGGACGCGATTATCAAGTCCGCGCTGGCGGAGAAAGCCGACGCCATCGGGCTGAGCGGCTTGCTGGTCAAGTCCACGCTGGAGATGAAGTATGTGGTGCAGGACCTGCATCACCAGAAGCTCGACTTCCCGGTGATCTGCGGCGGCGCCGCGCTGACCCGCAAGTACGTGGAAGACGATCTGCGGCGCGAATACAACGGCGGCATTTTCTATGCCGATGACGCCTTCGCCGGGCTGCACATCATGGAGGACCTTGCCTCGCCTAACGGAGCGCGCGAGAAGCGCATCGCCGAAGGTAAGGTAGTGAAAGAGTTCGCTCGTGCAGTCGTCGCGGGCGGCGATGGAGATGCGCCCACCGTGCCCAGCATCGAGATTGCGCCGGCGCCAAATATTCCGCAGCCTCCGTTCTGGGGCATTCGCGTATTGAAGCCGCAAGACTTCGATCTGCGCGAAATCTTCCGCTACATCAACGAGACCGCTCTCTTCAAGAATCAGTGGCAGTTGAAAACGGCCTCGCAGGAAGACTACCCCCGGTTGGTCGAGACAAAGT
>OCTA010005845.1_pt1 | contig 10588 bp, 7 predicted proteins | sample 1538991 | NCBI WGS metagenome assembly OCTA01 (sample SAMEA3539302, study PRJEB22396) | soil metagenome | biome: tundra; feature: field; material: soil | place: USA | collected 2010-05 | depth 0.15 m | reverse complement strand
TCGAATCGCCGTTCAGTCCCGGAGGCCCGCACGCCACCATGACGGCTTTGTAGAGACACGGACCGCTCTCGGGCACCGGCGCGGTCTTGAGGTCGAGGTCGATATAGTTGGCGACGAACAGATCGAGTTTGCCGTCGCGGTCGTAATCGAGGAACGCGCAACCCGTGGCCCATCGTGTCTTCATGCCAGCGACGCCCGACTTCTCGCTTACGTCGGTAAACGTTCCGTCGCCGTTGTTGTGGTACAGAACATTCTTGCCGAAGTAGGTGATGAACAGGTCGTCGTTGCCGTCGTTGTCATAGTCGCCGATGCAAACGCCCTGTCCCCATCCGGTGTGCTTGTTGAGTCCGGCCTTCACGGTGACATCGGTGAAGGTGCCATCGCGATTGTTCTTGAAGAGATGATTGAAGGGCTCCTGGCCCGGAGGAAAGCCTTCGAGCCGCGTTCCGTTGACCAGGAAGATGTCGAGCCAGCCGTCGTTGTCGTAGTCGTAAAAGGCGACGCCGCAGCCCGTGGTTTCGAGCAGATACTTGTTCTTATGCTCGCCGCCAAAGATGGTCACAGCGTTCAATCCGGCAGCTTTGGCTACATCGATAAAGTTGACGCCGGGGTCGCCGCCAGCGTTCGCGGCCGGGGTTTCCTGCCCTAAAATAGGCAACGGATGGACGAGGGAGAGCACATCGGAAAACGAGAGCACGAGCGCCGAGCGGCAGAGGGATTGGAGAAACTTACGGCGCGACTTTGACAAACCTGAATACCCGCCTTGCTGTAACCCGTGCGAAGAGTGAACTCTCATTTTCCGGTACGGAATGGTGAATTGCAAGCTACAGCGGACACTTGCACGGGCCCGCGATTCTGGCATCCGGCACTGCGATGCATTAGACTCGTAAGGTTTTTGATTTCATCAAAGACAAGTCCAGGAGGCATGTCCCATGCGTCGAAAATTATCCAGCCTTGCGATTCTGCTACTCAGTCTCTTCCTTGCGCTTCCAACTATAACCGCGCAGTCCAAAGCGGTCGATGCAGAAGGCCATCCGTGGTGGAAACATGCGGTGTTTCAGGAGATCTATCCGCGCAGCTACATGGACAGCAATAACGACGGCATCGGCGACCTGAACGGCATCGCCTCGAAGATGGAATACCTGAAATGGCTGGGCGTGGACGCGATCTGGATCGCGCCGTGCTTCCCCTCGCCGCAGGTGGATTTCGGTTACGACGTTTCGGACTACGAGAACATCGATCCCATGTATGGAACGCTGGCTGACTTCGATAAGATGGAGAAGATCGGAAAGCAGGACAACATCGGCATTGTGTTTGACTTCGTGGTCAACCACACCTCCGACAAACACAAGTGGTTCATCGATTCATCGTCGTCGAAGACAAACCCATACCACGACTGGTACATCTGGAAGAATCCCAAAGGGAAAGATCAGCCACCCAATAATTGGACCTCGACCTTTGGCGGGTCAGCGTGGCAGTGGAGCCCGAAGCTGAACCAGTTTTACTACCACTTTTTCTACCCGCAGCAGCCGGACTTGAACTGGCGCAATCCGAAGGTTGCCAACGCCATGTACGATTCCACGCGCTTCTGGTACAAGCGCGGCGTGGTGGGCTTCCGCCTGGATGCCGTGGATACGCTTTTCGAAGACCCGAACCTCACCGACAACCCGACGCTCAAAGGCAAGAACGAGTACGGGGATCAAAACCAGGAACGCAAGTACAACGACAAGCTGCCCGAAGTTCACGACGTGATGAAGGGCCTGCGCAAGACTGCTGACCAGTACAACGCCGTTCTGATTGGCGAGACCTGGACATCCGACGTCTCAGAGCTGAAGGACTATTACGGCACGAAGCACGATGAACTGCAGATGCCGATGGACCTGATGTTCACCGGGTTGAAGCCACTGTCGGCTGACGTATTCCGCAAGCACGTCGGAGCGGTGGACGCATCGGGAGAATGGCCGGTGTGGGTAATGAGCAATCACGACATCAAGCGTGCCTATAGCCGTTTCGCCGATGGCAAGCACGATGACGACATCGCGAAGGTCATGGCGGGCATGTATCTCACGCTGCGCGGTTCGGCCATCATGTACTACGGCGAAGAGATCGGGATGGCGAATAACGATCCCACCCGCAAGGAAGACGTGAAGGACCCGATCGGCCAACTGGGCTGGCCGGAGCAGAAAGGCCGCGATGGCGAACGCACGCCGATGCAGTGGAACGCCACTCCGAATGCGGGATTCACCACAGGCATTCCGTGGCTGCCGGTTCCGGTGACTTACCAGACGCATAACGTGGACGCCGAGAAGAAGGACCCAAACTCGATCCTGAATTTCTACAAGAACCTGCTGGCACTGCGTCACACCAACCCGGCGCTGCTGGATGGAGATTACGTCGCCGTCAATCAGGATGATTCGAATGTGTATTCCTACCTGCGCCGTTACAAAGGGAAGGCTGTGCTGGTGGTGCTGAACCTGTCGGTGAATCCGCAGAAAGTCAGCTTCGACCTTTCGAAACAAGGATTCAAGACAGGCGAAGCCAAGACGCTGCTCAGCACTATCGATGGCGGACCGACGCAGCAACTATCGGGAATTTCGCTGCCACCTTACACGGTGTACATCGGCGAAGTGACCAAGTAGGTCGTTCGGAGAAGACGAAGTGTTGAAGCGATTTGCGGGACTGGTCGCGGCCATGCTGGTAGTGACCCTGCTGCATGCCGTGGCTGGTCCCGCAGTTCCCTTGCCCGCGCCAATGCTGGCAGGAGCATCTGCCTCCAGTGCTTCGAAGTCGGTTGCGGCAATAGACCTCACCGGCAAAGCAGTCGATCCGTTTGAGATGGCGGCCGGTAAACCGGTGGTCTTCATTTTTGTGCGAACGGACTGTCCGATTTCTAATCGCTACGCGCCGACCATCCAGGCGCTCAGCCAGAAATACTCTGCCGCTGCGGTGATGATGCTGGTCTATCCCGACAAGACCGAAACCAGCGCGAACATCAAGAAGCACCTTCAGGAATACGGCTACAAACTCGCGGCGCTGCAGGACCCGCAACATGCGCTGGTCAAACTCGGCAAGGTAGAAATCACGCCTGAAGTTGCGGTATTCAACAGCAAGCGCGAGCTCATCTATCACGGCCGCATCGACAATGGGTATAAAGAATTTGGCCATGCCCGAAGCGCTCCCACCACGCACGAACTTGATGATGCGATACAAGCGGCGCTGAACAGCCAACATCCTGCGCCTGCCTCGGTCAGCGGAGTTGGTTGCTATATTTCCGATCTGCAATGAGCCCCTTCAATCCAAGTTCGCCGCGCACGATTCTGGTTGTGGCGTGCGCATTGCTCGCCGCGAACACTTGGTGTGCGAAGTCGTGGGGGCTTGTTCCAGACGCCCCGCCTGCGAAGGTCACGTTCAATCGCGATATCGCTCCCATCGTTTATCACTATTGCGCGGCGTGTCACCGCCCGGGCGAAGCCGGACCGTTTCCCTGTTGACTTATCAGGACGTCAAGTCGCATGGCCGCCAGATCATGGCAGTCACGCACACCGGCTTCATGCCTCCGTGGCCACCGGAGCCGGGAGCGTTGGAGTTCGCCGACGAGCGGCGCCTGTCTGACCAACAGATTGCGACGATCAAGGCCTGGGTCGATCAGGGCATGCTGGAAGGCAAAGCTGCAGACCTTCCTCCCAGGCCGAAGTTTGTTGAGGGCTGGCAGATGGGAGGGCCTGACCTGATCTTGAGGGCGGAGAAGCCCTACACATTGCCCGCGACCGGCGGCGATCAGTATTGGAATTTCATTCTCTCTGTGCCGATCAACGAAACGAAATGGGTGCGGGCAGTTAAGATTCGTCCGGGTGACAAGCGATTGGTGCATCACGCCAACATGCTGGTCGATCGCAATCAGTCGGCGCGCCGCATGGAAAAAGATCCGGGAAGCGGCTTTGGCGGAACGGAAGTCAGGATCGAGTCGGAGGTATTCGATCCCGACAGCCACTTTCTTTTCTGGAAGCCTGGTACCGTCGCGTCGAACGAGCCCGACGGCATGGCGTTGAGGTTGGACAAGGGCACCGACCTGGTGCTCAACGCGCATCTCCAGCCTTCGGGCAAGCCAGAGACTATTCAGCCGAGCATCGGGCTGTATTTCACCGACAAGCCGGCTACCGTCTATCCCATGCTGCTGGAGATGCAGAACGATGGCGCGCTCGACATCCCAGCAGGGGCAAAGGACTTTGTGGTCACCGACGAGTTCAAGCTGCCGATCGATGTTGACCTGATGGGTATCTATCCTCACGCGCACTACCTGGGCAAGGACATCCTGGCGACCGCCGAGTTGCCCGACGGAACGAAGAAGACGCTGATCCACATCAAGCGCTGGGACCTCAACTGGCAGGCTGTTTATCGCTACGCTGCCCCGGTGCCGCTGCCCAAGGGCACGACCATCACGATGCGTTACAGCTACGACAATTCGGAGGAGAACACCGCCAGTCCCAACCATCCGCCGGCGCAGGTGCGCGGAGGAAACCGGTCAACCGATGAGATGGCGCACCTTTGGTTACAAGTGTTGCCGAAGGGCGGGTCCAGCAGCGGTGATCCTCGCATGGTGCTGCAAGAGGCTTGGGCACGACACGAGGTGGAAAAGGCTCCGAGCATCTTCGAGGCCCACTACAACCTGGGGGAGATGCTGCAGCGGCGCGGCGCAGTGGATGAAGCGATCGTGCAATTTCAGACGGCAGCGAGTATCCGCCCGAATGATTCTGTCGCCAACAATGCTCTCGGAGGCGCCCTGCTCGCCAAGGGCGATGTGAATGACGCTGTGTAATGCTTTCGGTCCTCGATTGCGGCCCAGCCCGACTACTTCGACGCCCACTACAACCTGGGGAATGCGCTGGCCTCACAGGAGGACTTCAAAGGTGCAGCCGAGCAGTTTGGGGAAGCTGTGCGCCTGAATCCCGAGGACGCGAGCGCGCAGGCGAATTTAGGCACCCCTTTGGCGCAACTGGGGCGATTGACGGAGGCGAAGTCGCACTATGAAGCGGCGCTGCGCATCGACCCCAGCAATCAGTTGGCGCGCGAAAATCTGCTACAGGTTGAACTGATGTTAGGAGAAGCTCGCCATTAGAGAACGGAACTGGTTGGTTGATCAGACTCGATTCGATCAGTCAGGTCCGTTTTGCTTGCCACGCAGTTGTTCGGCCACCTTCATTTCCTGCTCCGCTTCATCAGTTTTGCCGATGTCGCGATACGCCTGTCCGAGAAGATGATGGGTGATGGGATTGTTCGGGTCCATCGTGACCGCGCGCTGCAGGGTCCGAATCGCCAGCACAGGCTCTCCTTTCTTCTGCAGGACTTTGCCCATCAGGATGTACGGGCCGGTGGAGCTGGCGTCGAGCCAGATCGAACGCTGCAGCAGGCGTTCGGCTTCGTCATATTTCTGCACCCGCGAATAGGCGTCCGCCAGCTTGTACAGCGCCTGAGCATAGGCAGGATTCAAGGCCAGTTCCTGCTGAAAGTCGGTAATGGCCTCTGGAATTTTCGACATGAACAGGTGGATCTCGCCCAGCAACTCGTGCGCCAGTGGCAGTTTGGGATCGGCGGCGATGGCCTTCTGTGCGTAGTCCTCCGCGACCGGGATGAACTCCTGGCGAAACAACATGCGGGCCGTGATCAGATAACTGGCCCCTGAGTCGGCGGGTACGTCGAACATGGTGGCGAAGGCCTTCCGTGCCTGTGGGTAATCTTTAGCCTGGATGTAACTGATGCCGAGAATGTAGGCCGCATCGACATTCGCGCGGGGGTACCATGCCTGCACTTTTTCAAGATACGGAATTGCCTCCGCGGGACGCCCGGCCAGATAGTAGGACAGTCCCAGCAACTGCACCGCTTCTTTGTCATTGGGATCTTCCGCCACGGATTGCTTGAGGTGGTCGGCAGCTTTCAGATAGTCGCCCTTTTTGTAATACACGGTGCCGAGTTCGTGCGACAAGCCAGCCGGCTTGGGAGTCAGACCTGCCATCGGCTGCAGCAGTGCGATGGCCTCGTCATATTTGCCCTGCTGGGATAGTTTGCGGGCCGCAGCGAAATCGGAGGTGGGAACGCCTGGTTTCGTGATCTGAGGCGCGGAAGGCGGCGCAGGCTGAGCCGGCGTTTGCGCAGGCGAAAGCGTGCTGAATAGAAACAAAAGCAAAAGAGATCGCATGAAGTACCGCATGGGTCAGGCTTTGACGTACCTCCTGAAGAATTAGAGCACAACGCGATGCATTACTGCCTTGGTTTGCAGACTGCAAGCGGATCGATCAGGTGCGGGTCAGTTCCGTCACACCCCGCACTTCCTCAGCGCAGCAACGCCGAGGCGCACCAGAGGATCGGAGCCTGCCCATGCAAGTCTCCGGTGTTGCGCGTTCGCTGCAGGTAGTAGTTGAGGTCGTTCTTCCTGCCCGTTCCCTCGCATACGTTTCGGACGTCACCCGACGCGTCGAGGTTGGCGACCATTGCGAGCCAACCTTTACGCGCGGCCCGCCCGTAAACTTTGTGATCGAGCCATCCATTCTTCACGCCCGTGATCATTGCGAAGGTGAACATTCCGGTGCTCGAACTCTCCGGCCAGGCTTCGGGATGGTCGAGTAGCTGCCGCCACATCCCATCCTTGCCTTGCAACGCAACCAGCGATTTCATCATGGCGAGGTAACCGGCCATGATCCGCGGACGCTTGGGATCATTTGCCGGAAGGGAGCGAAGCAGTTCCGCCATGCCGGCTGCCACCCAGCCGTTGCCGCGACCCCAGAAGAAGGGAGCGTCGGGTGCGTGATAGAAGAGACCGTTGGGTTGCTGCAATTTGTCGAGGTAGGCCGTCATTTCGTTCGCCGCATGGTCGATGTACTTGGGATCGCCGGTCGCGCGATATGCCTGGACCTGCAGGACTGTGATCATGTACATGTCATCAATCCAATAGCGGGTCTCGCGGCTTAAACCGTCAGACTTGGGTGATTGCCATTGATGGTCGGCAAGCGCTATTCCGCTCGCCAGATATTGCGATTGCTTCGAAGCGATGTAGATTTCCAATGGAACGGCACCGGAAACGGAAAAGTCCACGTGTTGTTTATCTAGTGCGAATTTCATCAGGTCGGGTGTGAATTCCTGATCAAAGAGTTGGGATAGCCGATGCGACAGATTGCTTTCGCCGGCCAGTTCGGAGAACGTCAGCGCCCCATACCAGGTGCAGATCGCAGGATAAAGCGGCGCGGTTGTGCTCAGTTTCACTGTCGACACAAAGCGCTCGGCTACGCGGTTGCCGACTTCTCGGGGAGATGTGCCGGTAGGCCAGTTGCGGAACTCCCTGGGCTGCTCCGCCGCAAGCATTGACCCGGAGAATGCTATGCCCATCAACAAAAGCGACAGGCGTCTCAACGCAAATGACATTCCCGAAATCAAGAAAACAGTCCCGTAATGAAGCGTTTGCTGTGGTGCCAGTGATTGTCTGTCAGTGCAAGCCTCATCTCCAACGCTACGGCTTCAGCATTCGATCGTTCAATGCTTCAGGGAGCCAGCGGCGCTTCCGCCACGCCGACGAATTTGTCCGCGCCGCCGTAATAGAACAGGTAGCGGTCGCCGCGCCGGACCATGCCCTCCACGAAAACGACGTTGGGAACCTGGCCCACCTTTTCCCATTCCTTCTCGGGCGCGAAGATGGGCTGCTCGCTGCGGTAAAGCACTTTGCGCGGGTCCTTACGGTCGAAAACAGCGACCGCAGTGCGGTAAACGAGTTTGTCATCGGCGCCGTTGTAGATCAGCACAATTCCGTCGTGCGTCAGGATCGGCGACGGCCCGGGCTCGACCACGCGAGAGTCGAATTGTCCCGGCCTGCGCGGTAGCACAGGCGTCTTCGTGGCCTCGGTCCAGTGAATGAGGTCGGTTGAGTACGCCAGCCCCATCTGGTCGTTCTTGTCGGGAGTGGTGCCGAGAAAATACATCCAATATTTGCCGTCAATTTTCTCGGGGACGATGGCACCCGACTTGGTCCAGCCTGTATTCCAGTTCCCTTTGTAGGCGGGCAGGATAACGCCCTTACGGTCCCAATGAATGAGGTCGTGCGAAGTTGCAAGACAGAGCTGCGCGTCCTTTGTGTTGTAGCCGGTGTAGGTGAGGTAGTAGGTGTCGCCGAATTTCACCAGTCGCGGATCTTCCACGCCGCCGTCTTTTTCGTAATCCGCCTCGGGCGACAACACCGGTTCGGAACGGCGGGTGAAATGAATGCCGTCGGCGCTCTCGGCATAGCCGAGGCGCGAGGTGCCGTGCCCATCCTGAGAGCGGTAAAGCATAACGATCGTGCCGTCATGCATCACCACAGCGGGATTGAAGACACCGGCAGACTCCCATCCATCGCCTTCGGGGGAGAGGATCGGCGTCTGCGAAGCGCGCGTCCATGCGCCAAAGGGCAGAGTGAGACTGGCGGCCAGGAGCAGACCGCACAAAGCCACGCAGACCAGCAGAGGTCTAAGAAGAATTACACGGTGAAAATTCCGACGAATGTTCATGCGTTGCGAATTGTAGCCCCGTTCGCTGGTCTGGTGACAAGGGAATCGTTGCCTTGTACCGGGAGCGGTCAAGGCATTAGCCTGTTTCTATCGTGCCGCATTCATCTTCAGTCCGCCGCTGTCGCTTGCATTTGCTTGCAATAGGGCTTCTCATCGCGCTGCTCGGACATATCCCTCACACTGCGCTCCAGGCACAGACGGCTACAACGAATTCCGCGGCGACCAAGGCCTACGAGAGCGGGCTTGCAGCTATCCGCGCGGGCGATGCTGCGAAAGCTCAGGCCGATTTCGAGCGGGCGGTGAAGCTGAGTCCGGGAAACGTCGAGATGCAATTAGCGCTCGGACAGGTACTGCTGCAGAGAGGTGACATTGACGGCGCCATTACACACCTGCGCACCGCTGTTCGATTGAAGGCGAGTGTTCCCGCCGGACATTTGGCTCTGGGTCAGGCGCTTGCGGCAAAGGGATCGCTTGACGATGCGGTTGCGCAATTACAGCAGGCAGTGAAGCTCGCTCCGACGGAAGCGGAACCGCGCCGCGCCCTGGCGCGAGTCTTGAGTTTGCAGCAAAAGAAGCCGGAGGCCATCTCGGAGATGAGGGCGGCTGTTGCGGTAGCGCCTCGGCGTCCCGATTTGCACGATGAGTTGGGCTCGCTGCTGGCGCAAAACAACCAGGTGGCCGACGCCGAACGTCAGTTTCGATTCGCGCTGGAATTCGATCCGGAATACGAGCCGGCGCGGTTTCATCTCGGAGTGGCACTGTTGAGCTCTGGCCAGCCAGACGCAGCAGTGAGTGAGTTAGCGCAAGCCACGGAACTGAATCCGAAGGATGCCCTGGCTTTTTATTATCTGGGCAACGCGCATGAGGCGCAGGGCGATGCCGCGGCGGCGATCCTCGCCTACCAGCAGTCGGTGGCGTTGGATCCGAATTCCAAGGAAGCGCAAAAGCACCTGGGACTCTTGCTACAACACACCGGCGATCTGGTAGGCGCTTCCACCGCTTATGCCAAAGTGGTCGAGTTGGACCCCAACGACCCTGATGCCCACAACAACCTGGGGATCACGTTGATGGCGACCGGGAAAGGCAATGAGGCGCTGAAGGAATTTCAGCAGGCCATCAAGTTGCGGCCCGAGGATTCGGGGTACCGAGGGAACCTTGGCATCACCTACCTGCAGTTGTCGGACTTCGATGCCGCCATCGACCAGTTACAGCAAGCCATCCAACAAACACCCGACAACGCTTCGCTGCACTACGACCTGGCGCTGGCCCTCAAACTGAAGGACAAGTTGCCGGAATCGATGGCAGAAATGCAGAAGGCCATCGAATTCGATCCGAAACTGGTGGACGCCTATTACACGCTGGGAGTGACGCTGTGGCAGCAGGGTGAATTTGCGGAGGCGGCAGTCCAACTGCGCAAGGCTGTGCAACTCAAGCCGGACTATTCCGAGGCGTATTACACGCTGGGATCGGTGCTGAAGCAGTTGAACCAGTTGACGGAAGCGGCCCAGGCTTTACGGGAGGCCATCCGTTTACAGCCACAGTTTACGGGAGCGCATACCAACCTGGCTGCCGTGTTGCGGCAAATGGGTGACACTGCTGGCGCGGATGCCGAGAGCCAAATCGCAGGCACCCTGGTGAAGCAAAAAAACAACTTGCAGGGAGCGACATTCTCAACCAACTCGGGCAAACGCTTGCTCGATGCCGGCGACCTCGACGGCGCAATTTCACAGTTTCGAAACGCAATAAGATTGTCGCCTTCGTTCGCCCCAGCACACTATCAACTGGCGGTGGCGCTGTCCCGCAAGGGAGACAAGAAAGCCGCGGCGGAAGAGTTCGAAAAAGCCGCCGAACTGGATCCGAAGTTGAAGCCGGGCCCCTAGGCAACGTTACTCTCCAGGTTCCCCCGAAGAGGCGATTTTCAAGCCAAATCGATTTTGTAAAAGAGAGAATATTTTTCCAGGGAAATTTCCACCTATCGTACAAAACAATTATTGACGGAAATTTCCAACCCCCTTGACATCAGCTATTTAAGGCTATACGGTTACAGACGCTCATGTCGG
>OCTA010005844.1_pt1 | contig 10588 bp, 9 predicted proteins | sample 1538991 | NCBI WGS metagenome assembly OCTA01 (sample SAMEA3539302, study PRJEB22396) | soil metagenome | biome: tundra; feature: field; material: soil | place: USA | collected 2010-05 | depth 0.15 m | reverse complement strand
CCCAGGCGAACGCCCATCCGCCGCCGCCCATCGCCCACGCGCCCACGCCGATCGGGGTCAACTCCATGTCGCTGTTGCCGAGCCGTTTCTTGTGCATCTCTTCTACAATAACGAAGTTCTCTCGCCGCCTCAAAATTTCCGAATGGCGGCCGATAAGCCCATCATGGATGTGATGAGCGTCGCGCTGGGCGGCATGCAGAATGCCCAGAGCATATTGCAAAGAACGGCGGAGCACATTGCCGCGGTATCGCCGGAATCGTCGGATGCGGTTGACCTTAGCGCGCAAATGGTGGCGATGCTCGCCGCCCGGAATCAATACCAAACCAACGCACGCGTGATTCAGACCGCGGACGACATGCAGAAGAAGGTGCTCGATCTGCTGGCCTGATCAACGCTGGACGGTCACTGACTACCCCCGCCAGGCCACGCCCACGTTCAGTTTCTTCTTGGCGTACTCGAAACTGCGCTCCAGGTCGATCCGCTGCTGCTCTTTCAGGGCTTCGTCCATGACCGCCGGCCGCTTCCCCGCCACGTCCTCAATCACCATCGCGCCCATGAACGGGTGGCCGCTCTTGGCCAGCGCCACGAAGCGGGCGAACTCCCAGGCCGGCATCTTGGGAAACGCTTTCCAGAAACTGGCTTCCAGATACGGCAGCATGCGCGGCGGCCGCCCCGTGATGATCTCCAGTTGCATCGACGATTGCGGGCACAGCGCGCGGAACTGCTGCACAAAACGCACCAGATCGACATTGCCGTCGCCCAACGCCACCCACTGGCCGGCGGCGCCGCGCGGGTCCTCGAATACCACCGAATCGCGCACGTGCGTGGTGATCACATAGGGCGCCAGTATTTCCAGCGTCACGAACGGGTCTTCCACACACCAGATCGGGTTGCCCGTGTCGAGGCACGCGGCCACCAGATCCTTGCCCGATTCTTCAATGATGGTCTTCACTTCCCGCGCCTGCATGTCGCCGGAATGATTCTCCAGCGCGATTTTCACTCCCAGGTCCATCGCCTCGGCCCGCACGGAGCGGAACAGCTTGATGGTGTTTTCCATGTGCGCTTCGATGGGCAGCGGACCCAGGCGGTCTTCGCTCGAACCCATATAGCACCGCATCGACAGCGAGCCGACCGCCCTGGACACCTTCAGCCCCTCGATCAGTTGCTGGCGTGCAGGCGGGCCGTTCTTATTGAACGCCTTGGAGGATTCGCAGATGCAGCCCATCCCGCTGTCGATCGAAATGCCGAGCCGGGCGGCGCGGTCCTTCACCTTTTGCAGGTTCCCTGGCTCCAGCGGCCCGTAATCTCCCAGCGCGGAAAACTGGATCGTGTCCAGCTTCAGGCCGGATGCGTAGTCCAACAACTGCGTGCCCTTCCACTGGAAGGCGCGCAGCGAATAGGTGTCGAATCCCAGTTTGACAGGCACTTCGGCGGCGGAAGCGGCCGTCATCGCCGCGGCCGCGGCCGGCAGGGTCTGTAGAAACGTACGACGCAGCATGTAGCTACTGTAGCTCACCGCCCCACCGTCCCCGGCGTTCGCCGTCACTTGGCATGCTCCTTGCTGTATCAACCGGTATGAACCGCCAAAGTGCTTGTTGTCCAAGGATTTCTTGAGTGGAGGGCGTGCCGATTGGGCACACGGGTGTGACGCCGGGGCATCACACGGCGGCGGTGGAAAGCCTTGCTATAATTGAGGATTCTAGATCCATACATTCAGGTCCAACGACATTGCGCATGAAGTGCTTCTCCATATTCTTGTTTTGCGCGGCCGCGGTATGCGCCGCTGACTTTACCACGGGACAGGCCGCACGGCTGGTGATCGGGCAGACTACCTTCACCTCCCAGGATTCCAACTCCAGCGACATCATTCTCGGAGGGGCCAGTGGGATTGCGTTCGCCGGCGACACGCTGTTCGTCGCCGACTCCAATCGCGTGGGATCCTCGCCGAACAATCACCGCGTGCTCCTCTACCAGAATCTTTCCGGCATGCTGCCGCGTCCCACGGACCAACTCGCCTACAACAGCAAGTGCCCGGTCTGCGTCGGTCAGGCCACGCTCGTGCTGGGGCAGCCGGACTTCACCACGACCACCGAGAACCTGGCCCCCACCAACACCACATTGCGCCTGCCCACCGCGGTGGCTTCCGATGGCGTTCACCTTGTGGTGGCGGACACCGACCACAACCGCGTGTTGATCTGGAACCGCATCCCCACCAGCAACAACGCGCCGGCCGATGTGGTGGTGGGCCAGCCCAACTTCACTACTTCGTCCGTGACGAGCAATACGCCGAGCGCCAAGTCCATGCGCGGTCCTCAGGGCGTTTGGATTCAGAACGGCCGCCTCTACGTGGCCGACACGCAGAATAACCGCGTGCTGATCTTCAACCACATCCCCACCAGTAATGGCGCGGCCGCCGACGTGGTGCTCGGGCAGCCCGATTTCACCACGTTCGTACAGCCCGACCTGACACAGCAGAAGCTTAATGTTACCGCCAGCCTGGTGCTCAACCCCGTATCGGTCACATCCGACGGCGTACACCTTTTCGTCACCGACTTGGGCTACAATCGCGTGCTGATCTGGAACTCCATTCCCACCGTCAATGCGGCGGCCGCCGATGTGGCGGTGGGCCAGCAGGACCTGGTAAGTTCGATCGCTAATAACGCCTTCTCGATCAACCCCACCGACACCACCGTGCCCCCGATACAGACTGCGGTGCTCTGTCCGTTGTCCAACGGCACGGACGTCAACAGCCACCCGACCTACCCGTTCTACTGCAACGCAACCCTGAGCTTTCCCCGCTTTGCGCTGGCGGTGAACAACCGCCTGTTTATCGCCGATGGCGGCAACGACCGGGTGCTGGTGTTCAATCAGATTCCCACCACCAACGGCGCTGTCGCGGACCTGGTGATCGGCCAGTCGCTGGATACCGCCAACTCCACGGGCAACGTCACTCAGGCCTCCGACGCCGCCGATTCCCTGCGCACGCCCATGTCGCTCGCCTGGGACGGCACCAACCTGTATGTCAGCGACGCCTACAACCGGCGCATCACCGTGTATTCGATGGGCGAAAACACAGTCCCCTACTCCGGTGTGGTCAATTCCGCGAGTCTTAATATTCTGTCGAAGGGCACCGTGACCTTTCTTGCAACCATCGCGAGCACGGTCACCACACCCCCAATCCCACCTCCCACGGTTCAAGCGGGAGATGTGATCGATATCAACGTCGGTGGCACCAGCACCACCGACTCCTCAACCAATTTGACCACCATTACCGGCGGCGCCGACTACAAATACACCGTGCTGTCGTATGACACCGTCAGCACCATCATCACCGCGCTGACGAATCTGATCAACGCCGCCAACAGCGGCGCAGGCGATACCAATGTCTACGCGACGCCCGATCTGGCTACCGGGGTCCTGCTGCTCACATCGCGCCTCAGCGGCATCAAGGGAAACGTTACTACATATTTCTGCACCATAACGCCGGTCTCCACTGCCACCACCGCGGGGATCTCGGGAACTACCGGTGGGGCTACCCTTTCCGGCGGTGGTGATGCCGCCTCCCTGGCGCCTGGCACGATCGCCCAGGTGCAGGGCCTCAATCTCTCGTACCATACGGCGTCGGCCGATACCAGCCAGCCGGCGCTGCCCACCAAACTCGGCGGTACCCAGGTCTATTTCAACGGCATCGCCGCGCCGCTGGTGATGGTCTCGCCTACCGCGATCAATGCGCAGATCCCATGGGAACTCGGCGATACGACCAGCATCAACGCCTATGTCCGTTCGGAGAGCGATGACGGTATTGTGATGGTGACCACACCCGTGGCCGTAACCATCGTGGCGGCCAACCCCGGGATCTACTCCCAGCCGGACACTAATCCGTCGATCGGCATCCTCTATCATGCTTCGAGCTACGCCACCGGAATCGTGTCGGTGGACGGAACCGTCACCGCGGGGGACACGGCGACCGTGGGTATCGAAGATCGCACGTACACCTACACGGTGCAAAGCGGCGACACCTTGGACGGTATCCGCAATGCCCTCGTCAACCTGATCAACCTGGATCCGAGGGTCACCGCGACCCCTTCCGGGGAGTTCGACCGCATCATTCTGACTGCGCGGGTACAGGGTCCGGAAGGCAACGGTCTGGCTTATAATGCCAGTGCCAGTGCAACGGCCACCGTGATCATGACTGCGATCGGCAGCAACTTGTGCTGCGCATCCATCGCAAACTCCCCGATCTCCCCGGAGAGTCCGGCGGTTCCGGGCGAAATGATTTATGTCTATGCGACGGGCTTGGGCCTGCCCGTCCTTAACGATGGCAACAAGGGCCTGATTCAAACCGGCATACAGTATCCGGTCGATGGGCCAGTAACCACTCCGGCCAGTTTCGTGAACGCGATTGCCGGCGGCAAGACCGCGGATGTGATCTCAGCCACGCTTCTGCCCGGCAGTGTGGGGCTGTACCAGGTGCTGCTCCACCTTAATCCGGACCTGGTCACCGACCCATACGCGCAACTGACCATCGCGCAGGATGTTTTCGTGAGCAACATTGTCACAATGCCAATTGTGACTGGCCAGTAAAAGGCCGCCTGCTATCCTTTAATACCCGGTCCATGGCAGTTTCTCCCGTTTCGCGTAAATCTCACCCACCCGGCGGCGCACCGCCGCCGGGACCAGGTGCTCCCAGGATTCGCCCTTGCCGATGCGCGTGCGTACTTCGCTTGCCGATACGTGGTCAAAGGCACCATTCAGTTCCAGGCGAGCACAAGAACTCAGCAGGCGCTCCGATGGGCAATACTCGCCGGAACGTGCGGCAACCAGCAAATCAAACTGCTTGAGCAACTCCAGGAAACCCCCGGGGCTGCCGTAGTCCCAGTTGGCGATACGTTCCGCGGCGTCGCGTCCGCACAGAAAACTCAGCCGGACATCCGTCCCGTATGCCTCGCGGCATTCACTGGCGATTTCCGCGAACAGGCCGCCCTCGCAGGCGGCTACCGAGAACCGCGGCTCTCCCTCCAGGGCCATGCCCAACAACTCAACGCGCTGCTCGAAAGATGCGCCGGAGTATGTCTTGTGGGGGAATTGGCGCGGCAAAACGAACACAACTTCATCCACCACCGTCAGGGCGCTTTCCGCCAGCGCCACATGTGCCACAGTTACCGGGTTAAATGTACCCGGAAACACTCCGATCCGGTACGGCTTTTCCCTGGAACGCCGGAAAAACTCCATCTTGACTAGTAATACCAAATCAGACGAGCCGATCCGATAGCGTGAAATGCCCCGCTTTGTCCCCTCATACGCTGGGAGACAGATGCGAAGTATGGCGCAACTCAACACCTGGTCCACGATATCGGCCTGGTTGCGGGCCTAAAAACACGACGGGCGCAGGATTGCTCCCGCGCCCGTAATCGTTCCGGATGGTGTTTAGGCGGCCAGCAGTTCCAGGCTGTCGCCAGTTTCGACTTCGAATTCGTGGCGGTCGGCCGCTTCCTGGCACTTGATGCAGTACTTGGTCCACGGTACCGCATCTAACCGCTTGATTTTAATGTCCTCTTCGCAGTGCATGCACACACCGTAGCTGCCGTCGGCGATGCGCACCAGCGCACCCTTCACGTTGCGAAGCAGGTTGGATTCCCGGTCCAGGTTGCGAATTGCCAGTTCCCGCTCTCCGGCAAGTTGCACTTCATCAATCGCATCCGGGGTTTTTTCGATAGCGATGTCGTCCCGGTTTCGGAGCCCGGCGGCAAGTTCCGCCTGCTTGGCTTCCAGCATCGTTTTGTACTTTTTGATTTCGGTCTGAGTCATGGTGTCCATCTCCTCTTGAGGCGGAGTTTGTTCTTTTTATTTGTTGTCTTTAGCGTGGTCTGCCACCGTAATCATATAGACGAAAAAATGAGGCAAAGGTTTCATCCCCTGCACCCCCCCGATGGGGCCACTCACTCGCCGATTCTGTCCCAGTAACACCAGCACGGTTTCTGATCCTTGCAATTCAGGTGCCAAAGCTGCGCAACCTGAAAACGACTGCCGCGGTTTGCCCCACGCAGCATCATACGATACCCTATATCGGCCAAATGCTAGAATTCCTCTTTAGACAACACGCAATTATTAATCGCGCAAATACTAAGTGAATCTACTAACGAGAATTCTCAATTTCCGGTTCCCCGCTCTGGCTGCGTGCCTCCTGTTTCTCCTGTCGGGCAGTGCCTTCGTGTCCCGTTTGGGCATTCAGAACGATGAAGCCCTCTTCGCTAACGGGATCTTCAAGCCCTACGCCGTCGCCTACATCTACCCATATGGCCGCTCCGGACTGCCTCTGATGCTCATGAGCTACCTGGGGACTCTGAAATCCTGGATCTACCGCCCCATATTCCAGGCATTTGGCACCGGCGTATCAGCCATGCGAATCCCCATGCTGCTCGCCGGAGCCGCCAGCGTCTGGCTCTTCTACCTGCTCCTGGACAGGATCGCCGGACGGCGCGCCGCGCTGTTTGGCTGCGCTCTGCTGGCCACCGATTCCCTCTATCTGCTCACCACCTGCTTCGACTGGGGTCCCGTCGCCCTGCAACACCTGCTGCTCGGCTCCGGCATGTTGCTCCTGCTCGGATTCTACCAGCAGCGCAGTCCTCTGCGGCTCGCCTGCGGGTGTTTCGTGCTGGGCCTGGCAATGTGGGATAAGGCATTGGCAATATGGATGATAAGTGGCATTGGCCTGGCTCTGGTGATGGTATTTCCAAGACAGATTGCCGGCGTGATTACCCTCCGGCGGGTGGCCATCTCCGTCCTGTGTTTCGCGCTCGGCGCCCTGCCGCTGATGGTTTACAACATCGAGAAACCCCTGGCCACCTTCCGCGGCAACACCTCCTGGGATACCAGCGATCTGGCCGGCAAAGGCCGCCTGCTGGCCGCCACCGCCCGCGGCAACGCCCTCTTCGGCTGGCTGAACAGCGAAGCGTGGCAAACCAGTGATCCCCACATGCCGCGGGGCGCCGTGCAAGCCGCATCTGCCCGGATTTCGGCACTTGCCGGGCACCCCCGGCACTCCCTGTTGCTCTACGCGTTCGGCCTGGCGCTGCTGCTGGCGCCCCTGGCCCGCGGCCACGCCCTGCGGGCGATTCTGTTCGCCCTGCTGGCCATGGCGCTTGCCTGGATCCAGATGGCCGTCACCGCCAACGCCGGTGGCAGCGTACATCACGCCATTCTCATCTGGCCGCTGCCGCAAATGGTCATTGCCATCTCCTTTGCGGCTGCCTCCAGGCGCCTGCCTGCTGCCGGTATCCCGGCACTCGCCGTGGTGCTGGCAGTGTTGATGGTCTCCGGACTTCTGGTGACCAACGAGTATTTCGCCCTGATCGTGCGCAACGGCGGCAGCCAAAACTGGACCGACGCCATTTTCCGGCTCGCCGATTACATGAAGAGTACTTCACCAGGCAACGTGTTCTGCATGGATTGGGGCATCATGGACAGCATGCGCCTGCTGAGCCGCGGCAAACTGCCGCTCCGCGTGGGCACGGATCCCATCAACAAGCCGGCTCTCGGCGATGCCGACCGCGAATACCTGAGCCGGACAATCTCCGCCCCCGGTTCCGTTTTCATCAATCACACGAAGGATTTTGAGTTCTTCCCGGGCGTCAACGGCAAGCTCGTGAAATACGCCGCCGATGCCGGCTACCGGCGCGAAGTGATGGCCGTGATCCCCGACAGTAACGGACGCCCGGTCTACGAAGTGTACCGTTTTGTCGTCCAGTGAACCTTGAAAGCCTGCCTGCGCCGGCCACTGAAAAAAGGGGTGTGCGTTACAATAGACAGGTAGCAGATGCTGAAGCGATTCATCCTGTGGGACGTTCCGCGTGCGAGCTGGCAGTACGATGTGATCGTCGCCGTCATCCTCGCGTTCATTTTTCTCACCCCGCGCGACTGGTTCCGCGATCAGCCCCGCATTCCGCACGCCAGCAGCATCGCCTTGCTGCCGTCGGAAAACGGGATGTCGGTCTTCTTTGTGGATGCGCAGTTGCTGGCGGGAATCGCCGAGAATCAGCGCGTCGCCAAGCTCACGGTGGCCTTGCAGTCTCGCATGAGCAACCGGAGGCTGTCGGTCACCCGGGTGGAGCCGATTCTCGATTCGGAAGGCGAACTGCAAGGGTACATGGCGTTTGCGCGTCAGTGAGCGTACTCCGTCGCAGTCCGGTCCGATTAGAGGAGTTGGTGTGTCCATGACATGGTTTCGTACTTTGTTCGTTCTGAGCGGCGCCCTGCTCTCTCTCGCGGCCGCGGGTTTTGATGCGCCGGCCGCCGACCCCGCGCTGGACGCGGTACTGGCCCGTCTGGATCAGGCCTCGGCCAACTTCAAGGGGCTCACCGCCGAAATCCGTAAGATGTCGCACACCGACGTGGTGAACGTGGACGACGTGAACTCCGGCACGATCATAGTGAAGCGTGTCAATTCGCACGATACCCGCATTCGCATCGAATTGACCGACCCCCAGCAGACTGTGACCATCGGCGCCGGCAAAGCGCAGGTATTCAAACCTAAAACCAATGAGGCCGACGAGGTGGAACTGGGCAAGAACCGCGGCCTGGTGGACCAGTTCATCCTTCTTGGATTCGGCAGTAACTCGGCCGACATCAAGAACGCCTATTCTGTGACGTTGGGAGGGGCGGATTCCGTCAACGGCGAAAAGGCCACCCGGATTGTATTGCTGCCGAAGGACCCCGAAGTGCTGAAGCATATCAAGAGATGCGAACTCTGGGTTTCCGACAAGGGGTTGACCGTACAGCAGAAGTTTCACACCGGCGGTGGCGACTACGTGCTCTCCACGTACTCAGGCATGAAGTTGAACCCCATTATTGCCGATAAGGATTTGAAACTCGAGCTTCCCAAAGGCGTCAAGTTCGGCAAGTTGAAATAGGCATGGAGCAGACCAAGACCAGTTCGTACCGTTTGGAATACCTGGACTGGGTGCGCGGCATCGGCGCCGTCATCATGCTGCAGGGCCACGTGTTCCACTCCTTTTTGCGGCCCGAACTCAAGACCACCGGGGCGTATACGTTGTCGCAGTTCGTGGGCGGCATGCCGCCGGCCCTCTTCCTGTTCCTCACCGGCATTACGCTGGCGTTCCTCATGGACAGTATTGAGCGCAAAGGCCTGGCGCCCCGCCGGCGCGTCCTCGAATCGCTGCGCCGCGCCGGCTATCTGTTCTTCCTCGCTTTCGCCTTCCGCCTGCAACTCTGGGTCTTCGGGATGCCGGCGCCCTGGCAGGGCCTGTTCAAAGTGGATGTGCTGAACTGCATGGGGATCTCGATCGCGCTGCTCTCCGTGATGGCTCTGTTCAAGACGAAGGAACGGATTCGCCTGTGCGCGGTGCTCGGCCTGGCCATCGCGCTGCTCTCCCCGGTGATCTCCGAAATGGACTGGTCCGGCGTGCCGTGGATCGTCCGCAACTACATCATTCCCGACTATAATTCCTTCGGTATCTTCCCCTGGGGCGCCTACCTGGCCTTCGGTGTGAGCGCCGGCAGCGTGATTCGCGCCATCCCGCGCGACGCCACCGAACGCTGCATGCAGTGGGCGGCGCTGCTCGGCGGCGTGCTGATCCTGGCCTCCCAGTACATGGCGAATTCCTCGTTCACCATCTACGCCAAATCGGAGTTCTGGCTGAACAGCCCGGCGCAGGTGCTGACCAAGGTCGGCGTGCTGTGCCTGATGATTTCCCTCGCCTTCCTCTGGACGCGCTATGGCGCGGGTGATGGCTGGAGTTGGGTTCGCCAGTTCGGCGTCACCTCGCTGCTGGTCTACTGGGTGCACATCGAACTGGTGTACGGCCATGCCGCGTGGCTTTTCAGGGACAGCCTGACGGTTCCGCAGACCCTGTTCGCCGCCGTGGCGATGATCCTGCTGATGCTGGCGATTTCCACCATGAAGACCCACCGCGAAAAGTGGCTGGGTGTCCTCTCCAACCTGGGCTGGAGCTTCACACCCCGCCCCGATTCCGCCGCTGGGGACTAACTCCTCCGACGTAATGGTGGCGCAGGCACTGGCCCAGGGGTTGTGACACGGTGTCGAACCAAGAGCGTCCCCATGAGTGGGGACGCGGCAGGGGGTGCCCCCAGGGCCAGTGCCTGCGGCACGGATCGCCTGGCTTATTTAGGCGGATCGGGAATCTTAAAACCAACGTAAGTTCCGGCGCTGATGCCCATCAATCCAAGAAGCGTCGCGCTGAAATCCGGCATTGCCAGGCTTTGATAGACACCAACGACAAAAACAAAACCCAGAACAATGGTCCATCCCGCCATTTGGAAACGGTGAAAACTCACGCCGGTTTCATCTCGCAGGATGTCCAGCAGGAAACCTTCCGATGCGCCGGGTGGCGACGGGAGATTGCCCAGGGCGGTGTTGACCTGGGCCAGGCGCGCCTGTTTCTGGATCTGTTCCGTTTGCAGCACGGTTGGATCGGCGGCCACGGCGGCGACCGCGGCGATGGCGGACGGTAACGTGGCCAGCCGCGCCAATAGCGCAGTTTGTTCGTTGGCCAGCGACTGCCGCTGGTCGCGCTTGCTCGAATCCACCACCAGGGCGCCCATGGCGGTA
>OCTA010005843.1_pt1 | contig 10588 bp, 8 predicted proteins | sample 1538991 | NCBI WGS metagenome assembly OCTA01 (sample SAMEA3539302, study PRJEB22396) | soil metagenome | biome: tundra; feature: field; material: soil | place: USA | collected 2010-05 | depth 0.15 m | reverse complement strand
CCAGGATGGACAGGTGCAGCTCCAGGGACCCTTCCCGGGTGTGGAAGATGCGCCGGAAATGGTGGCTGAGCCGGCCCGCCAGGTCTTCCACCGAGATCTCGGTCATCGGGACCTGAACTGACCACGAACTGCGCGAGGAAGGAGGATTCGTGCCGGGACCTGTGGGTGAACCGGCGGCGCACCACGCACGCCTGGAGCCTGAAGTTGAGCCGGGCGGCCATGATCGCGTCGTCCACGCTGGGCACCACGACGATCTCATAGACGAACGGGTCGTCCGGGCGGCGCCAGCGGCGCAGCTCCTCGCGCAGCGCGCGTTCCTGCGCCTCGCTCAGGTCCTCGACGACCAGGACCTCGAAATAGGGCCGGTCGGTCCGGGGCGGCTCGGCCCGGTGGACGTCGCCGCCCTCGCGGGCGTCGTCATCGGCGCTCAGGTCCCCGGCCTCGCTGCTCCGGTAGGAATCGGTGGCCAGCGCCCGGTTGATCTCGCCCGCTAGGGCAGCGAACCGGTCGTACCGGCCGGCCGCGAACAGCCGCCGCAGCCGCTGGAAGGCCTGCGTGCCGGGAAAAGCCCAGAATCGTTCGATGGGGCCGAGGATGTTCAGCAATTCGGTTGGGTGGGCGGCGCAGGTCACTTGTGACCGGTCCCGGAGTTATTTACCAGAAGTGTCGTGGCGTTCACTAGACGCTCCTACCTAGGTGGCCTACGGTGCTGTCATGACAGCACGTGGGGGCGCTGCTGACGACGGCGCGGTCAGCCTCCTGTTCGGGCAAAGGAACGGGCCGACCGGTGACCTGGCCGGGCAGGCCGACGCCATCGCGGCCGCGTGCCACGCCATGGCGGTGCGCTTTCACCGCGGCGGCAAGCTCGTGGTGTTCGGCATGGGCGGAGCGAGCACGGACGCGCAGCATGTCGCGGTGGAATTCGTCCACCCCGTCATCTTGGGCAAACGCGCGCTGCCTGCCATCTCGCTGACCACCGACGTGGCCACCGTGACCGGGATCGCGGAACGGGACGGCGTGGCCGCGATCTTCGCGCACCAGATCCGCTTCCTGGCCGACCCGGCCGACATCGCCCTGGGCATCTCCGCCGACGGCCACAGCGCCAGCGTGCTGGGCGGCCTGGAGGTGGCCAGCGAACTCGGCCTGCTGACGATCGCCCTGGCGGGCGGGACCAGCGGCCCGATCATGGCCAGCAAGGCGGTCGACCATCTGCTGGTCGCGCCCTCGTCCGATCCCCGGGTGGTCAAGGAGCTGCACGTGACCCTCTACCACCTGCTCTGGGAGCTGGTGCACGTGTTCTTCGAGCAACCGGGCGTCCTGGCGCCGGGGGTGCTCACATGAGGGAGCCGGATGCGAGCGGGGAACGCTGCGTGGGTGACGTCTGCATCACCTGTTCCGATGCCGCGGTCGAGGTCACGGTGCTGCGGCTGCTGGAGGACGAGCTGGCCGTGGTCGACACCGGCGCGGGGCAGGAGACGGTCAGCGTGGCCCTGGTGACGGCCGGCGTGGGCGACACGATCCTGGTGCACGCCAGGGAAGCCATCGCCGTGGTAGGGAAGTGACCTGGTCATGCGACAGGAGAACCGGCCAGGCGACGAGGCGATGGAGTCGCTGTACCCGTTCCTGTACTCGGACACCTCCGACCTTCCGGCGGTGCTCGGGCAGGTTCGCGCCTCGACCCTGGCCAAGGTCGAGGAGATCCTGGAGCTGCGCCGCGTGGTCGGCGCGCGGGACGGGGCCCGGATCGCTGACTGCGCACGGCAGGCGGCGGCCAGGTTCGCGGCCGGCGGGCGGCTGTTCGCCTTCGGCAACGGCGGCAGTGCCACCGATGCCGCCCAGCTCGCCACCCTGTTCCTGAACCCGGGCGGCGACGCTCGCCCGCTGCCCGCGTTCGGGCTGGCCAACGACACCTCTGTGGTCACCGCGCTGTGCAATGACGTCGGCGTCGACGTCGTCTTCGCCCGCCAGCTCGCGGCGTTCGGCGGCCGGAACGACATCGCGGTCGGCCTGTCCACCAGCGGCAACTCCGCCAACTTGGTGCGCGCCTTCGACGAGGCGAGCCGGCGGGGGATGCTCACCATCGGGCTGGCCGGCTACGACGGCGGCAAGATGGCCGAACTGGACAGCATCGATTACCTGTTCATCGCGCCGTCTATGTCAGTACACCGGATCCAGGAAGCCCAGACCACCGTGTACCAGGTGCTCTGGGAGCTGACCCTGGACGCCCTCGTCCCTTCTGGCCCTTCTGGCCCTTCTGGCCCTGCGGGCCGTTAAACAATCAGGAAGAGGTGTCACATGTGCCTCGGCATACCAGGTGAGGTCATCGAACTTCATCCGGAGCAGCCCGATCTGGCCAAGGTGGACGTCAGTGGCGTCCGGCGGATGATCAACATCGGCCTGCTCGTCGACGATCCGCCCGTACCGGGCGAATGGGTGCTGATTCACGTCGGCTTCGCCTTGTCGAAGATCGACGAAAGGGAGGCGGCCGCCGCCATGGAATTCCTCGAGGGCATCGGGCAGGCCTACGAGGACGAGATCGCCGCGCTGCGGGCATCACTGATCGAATAGGGCGAACTTCAAAAAGGCAAGGAGTACGGACAATGCGGTTCGTTGATGAATTCCGTGATGCCGGCAAGGCCCACGCGCTGGCCGCGAAAATCGCGGCGCTGTGCGAGCCCGGCCGCCAGTACAAGCTGATGGAGGTGTGCGGCGGGCACACCCACACGATTTACAAGCACGGCCTGGAGGACTACCTGCCCGAGTCGGTCACCTTGGTGCACGGCCCCGGGTGTCCGGTGTGCGTGATCCCCATGGGCCGCGTGGACGACGCCATTCACCTGGCCTCGCAGCCGGACGTGATCATGACCTCGTTCGGCGACATGATGCGGGTGCCGGGCAGCGGGGGATCGTTCTTCGACGCCAACGCCGAGGGCACCAACATCCGCATGGTGTACTCGCCGCTGGACTCGCTGAAGATCGCCCGGCAGAACCCGGACAAGCGGGTGGTGTTCATGGCGATCGGATTCGAGACGACCGCGCCGTCCACCGCGATGACCATGCTGCGCGCCGCCCGTGAGGGGCTGACGAACTTCTCCGTGTTCTGCAACCACGTCACGATCGTGCCGGCCATCAAGGCCATCCTGGACTCGCCGGACCTGCGGCTCGACGGCTTCATCGGGCCGGGCCACGTCTCCACGGTGATCGGCTGCCGGCCGTATGAGTTCATCGCCAGCCAGTACGGCAAGCCCGTGGTGACGGCCGGCTTCGAGCCGCTGGACATCCTGCAGTCCATCTACATGCTCATGGTGCAGCTGTCGCAGGGCCGGTCCGAGGTGGAGAACCAGTACTCCCGGGTGGTGCCGTGGAACGGCAACCAGGCGGCGCTGAAGGCCATCAACGAGACGATGGAGCTGCGGCCCTACTTCGAGTGGCGCGGCCTCGGCTTCATCTCGCATTCGGCGCTCAAGGTCCGGGAGAAGTACGCCGCCATGGACGCGGAGCTGCTGTTCCAGGTGCCCGGGGTGCGGGTGGCCGACCCGAAGGCCTGCCAGTGCGGCGAGGTCCTCAAGGGCGTACTGAAGCCGTGGGAGTGCAAGGTGTTCGGCACCGCGTGCACGCCGGAGACCCCCATCGGGACCTGCATGGTGTCCCCGGAAGGCGCCTGCGCGGCCTATTACAACTTCGGCCGGATGAACCGCAACCGGGTCCAGGAAGCGCAGGTGACCCGGGCATGACCGCGGGGCAGGTGGGCCCGAACCAGGTGGGCACGGACCAGCGTTCGTGGGTGGACCAGGCGCTGCACGAGCACGACGAGCATGAGCGGCTCGATGAGCTGGAAAGGGACGCGGCGGGCCGCCGCCAGCTGCCGCTGGCCGACCCGGAGCAGCAGGTCCTGGACCGCATCGACCGCGCCAGGCGCCGTCGCCCCCGGGTCAGGGAAGAACGCATCACGATGTCGCACGGCGCCGGCGGCAAGGCCACCCAGACCCTGATCGAGGCGGTCTTTCTCGACGCGTTCCGCAACCCGCAGCTCGAACCGCTCGAGGACGCGGCCGAGCTGACCATCAACGGAACCCGGCTGGCGCTGACCACCGACTCCTACGTGGTCAAGCCGCTGTTCTTCCCCGGCGGTGACATCGGCGACCTGGCCGTCAACGGCACGGTCAACGATCTGTCGGTGGCCGGGGCCACCCCGCTGTACCTGTCGGCCGGGTTCATCCTGGAAGAAGGCTTCCCGGTGGCCGACCTGTCTCGGGTCGTGGAGTCCATGCGGGCCGCGGCCGCGGCGGCCGGGGTGCGGGTCGTGACCGGCGACACCAAGGTGGTCGAGAAGGGCAAGGCCGACGGCTGCTACATCAACACCGCGGGCGTCGGCTTCATCGAGCGGGACGTGGTCCTCGGGGCGGCCCGGGCCCGGCCGGGCGACGCCATCATCGTGTCCGGGCCCATCGGCGACCATGGCATCACCATCATGCTGGCCCGCGGCGAGCTCGACCTCGAGGCGGACATCTGCTCCGACACGGCCCCGCTGAACGGGCTGGTAGCGGAGCTGCTCAACGCGGTGCCCAGCGTCCGGGCGATGCGTGACGCGACCCGGGGCGGCGTGGCGACCATCCTCAACGAGATCGCCAAGGCGGCCAACGTCGGCGTGCTGGTCAGCGAGGACGACATCCCGGTCCGCGCCGAGGTCCGGGGCGCCTGCGAGCTGCTGGGCATCGACCCCATGTACGTGGCGTGCGAGGGCCGCCTGGTCGCGGTCGTGCCTGGTGAGCAGGCCGAGCACGCGGTCGCGGCGCTGCGCGGGCACCCGCTCGGCGAGCAGGCCACGATCATCGGGCACGTGCGGGCGGAGCAGCCGGGGATCGTCCAGCTGAAGACCGCGTTCGGCGGGACCCGGATCGTCGACTTGCTGGTCGGCGACCCGCTGCCGCGGATCTGCTGACAAGGAGGGTCCCAAGGGGGGATGGGTCCCCCCGGACGCGGGGGTTCCGGGGGGTCGTCCCCCCGGGCTAGCACCGCCGGTCCCGCGCACCCGCCACGACCGCCTGGCCGAGGCTGATCCCGCCGTCGTTGCAGGGGATACGGGAGTGCACCAGGACGCGGAATCCGCGCGCCTGCAGGCGGCCGACCACGGCGCGCAGCAACAGCAGGTTCTGGAACACGCCGCCGGACAGCGCCACGGTGTCGAGCCCGTGCCGTTCGCGGGTCAGCACGCAGCCCGCCTCGACGAGCGCGGCCACGCCGTGGTGGAAGCGAGCCGCGATCACCGCGGGCGACGTTCCGGCGGCAAGGTCATCGATGACCCCGTGGACCAGGTCAGCACCCCGGGCCCGGAACGGATCACCTGCCTCGATGCCCGCCGGGTAGGCGCCGGTCTCGGCGGGATCAGCCAGCTGCTCGAGTTCCACCGCCGCCTGGCCCTCGTAGTTGATCGCGTCCCGGACGCCGAGGACCGCCGCGGCGGCGTCGAACAGCCGCCCGGCGCTCGAGGTCAGCGGGGAGTTGATGCCCTTGGTGGCCATGGCCACGATGGTGGGCCAGTCCGCCTGGTGGCGCCGCCGGACGTCGAGGTGGCCGGTACCGGCTTCTAGGTTTTCCGGGTTCGCGTCGAGGTAGGCCGCCGCCATCCGCCAGGGCTGCCTGATGGCGGCCGCTCCCCCGGGCATCGGCACCGGCGCCAGGTGACCGGCGCGCTCGAAGCCGGCCAGGTCGGCGACCAGGAACTCACCGCCCCAGATGGTGCCGTCCGGGCCGTAGCCGGTCCCGTCGAAGGCCACCCCGATCACCGGGCCGTCCGCGCCGTTGTCGGCCAGGCAGGCGGCGATGTGCGCGTGATGGTGCTGCACGCCGGCCAGGGGAAGCCCTTCGTCGGCCAGCTCAAGCGCGTACTTGGTGGACAGGTACTCCGGGTGCAGGTCATGGGCCACTACCTGCGGGTCGATGTCGAACAGCCGGCGGAAATGCTCGATGCCCTCGGTGAAGGAGCGCAGGGTCTCGGCGTTCTCCAGGTCCCCGATGTGGTGCGAGACGAAGGCATGACGGTCCCGGGCCAGGCAGAACGTGTTCTTCAGCTCGGCCCCGCAGGCCAGCACCGGGCGGGGGAACGTGCTGGCGACCGAGAGCGGTTCGGGCACGTAGCCGCGGGACCGGCGGATCAGCATCGGGCGGCCGCCGAACACCCGGGCGACCGAGTCGTCCGTCCTGATGTGAATGGCCCGGTCGTGGACGAGGAACGCGTCCGCGATCCCGCCGAGCCGGGCCAGCGCGTCGTCGTCACGGTAGAGGATCGGCTCGTCAGAGACGTTCCCGCTGGTCAGCACGATCGGGCGGCCGACCGCCTGGAGCAGCAGGTGGTGCAGCGGCGTGTAGGGCAGCATGACGCCGAGGCTGCGGTTGCCTGGCGCCGCCGACGGGGCGATGTCCCCGTCCGGCTGCCGCGCCAGCAGCACGATCGGGCGGCCGTTGCTGGTCAGCAGGCTGGCCGCGGCCTCGTCGACCTCGCCAAGCCGCCGGGCGGCGGCCAGGTCCGCGGCCATCACCGCGAACGGCTTGTCCTCCCGGTGCTTACGGGCCCGCAGCGCCGCGACGGCCTGCTCGCAGGCGGCGTCCGCGGCGAGGTGATAGCCGCCCAGCCCCTTGATGGCGATCACCTGACCCTCGCGCAGCAGGCCGGCGGTCCGCGCCAGCGGATCGCCGGGCTCGGGCCCCGGGTTCCCGGCGGGATCGAGCAGCCGCAGCCGGGGTCCGCAGGCGGGGCAGCATGTCGGCTGGGCATGGAAGCGGCGGTCGGCGGGGTCGTGATATTCCGCCGCGCACGGCTCGCACATGGCGAAGTCCGCCATCGTGGTCAGCGGCCGGTCATAGGGTACGTCGCGGACGATCGTGAACCTGGGCCCGCAGTTGGTGCAGTTGATGAACGGGTACTTGAATCGCCGTCCGGCCGGATCGGCCAGCTCGCGCAGGCAGTCCGCGCACGTCGCGGTGTCCGCGGACACCAGGGTCCCGGGCCGGCCGGCGGGCCCGCTGGCGGCGATGGTGAACGACTCCGATCCGGTGGATCCGCTGGGGACCATGACCGTCGCGGCGACCCGCTCGATCCTGGCCAGCGGAGGCGCGTCCCGCTCCAAAACGAGGAGGAACTTCTTCACCGCGTCCGCTGGCCCCTCGACCTCGACGAACACGCCGTCGGCGTCGTTACCGACGAACCCGCTGAGGCCAAGGCCGGTCGCCAGCGTATACACGAACGGCCGGAAGCCCACGCCCTGCACGATCCCCTCCACCCGGATCGCCGTCCGGACCACGGCTGAGGCGCCCATCGGCGCATCACCTCCCGCTCGGCAGACTCTCACGGCAGGTGCCCGGAACTCCAGCATCTCGAGGGTTCCGCGCCTGTTAATGATCGTGGTGGATCGGGGCTCCGTGGTGGATTGGGTGTACTCCGATGCACCCGATCCGCCGCCAAGCCCGAATCCACCACGCAAGCTGCTCAGCCATTTATCGAACGTGGCCTTATGTGACTGGTGTGGTAATTGGCGCTATTTGCGCGCAGCGGTAAAGCGCGTATTTCTCTTCCGGCCCGGCATGTCGCCCTCGTTCCCACGCGCCTAGCTGCGAGAATCGCAAAGCGGTAACCCCCCGACTGCACGACCGGAGTTCGTACGTATGGGTGTCTCGTTAGTACACCGCGAGACACGAGGGGGGCGCATCGTGACAGCATTCGGGGGCAACCGGGTAAGCAAGCGCATTCTTCGGCCGCTGGGCGTGGCCGTAGCGGGGGCGCTGTCGGCGGGATTTCTGGGGGGATTCCTCGCCGCAGCGCCGCCCGCCTGGGCTCGCCCGTCGCCTGCGGTGAGCTCACCGCCTGTGGTGGGCTCGGGGGCTCTGGTGCAGGCGTATGTGTCCGCGCGGCGTCTTCCGGCGGGTGCGGTGGCCGGGATCCGCGTGGGCTCGCTGCGCACGGCGTCGGTCGCCGGGGCGACCTGGGCTATCGCCGATTTCACGCCTGCGGCGTCGGCGGCCCCGGGCGTGCAGGCTGAATTCCAGGACGGCGCGGGCACGGGCATCTTCCGCCAGGCCCCGGGCCAGCCCTGGCAGCTGGTGCAGACCGGACCGTATGGCTGCGGCCGCGGGCTGCCGGCCGGGCTGCGTCAGGCCTGGGGGCTGCCTGCGGCGGTGATCTGCCAGGCCGCCATCACCACCCAGCGCAGCGCGGCGTCGGCGGCCCGCTCACAGGCGGGCACGGCCCGCACCATCGGCCAGTCGATCGCGAACATCGCGCTAGGGCAGGTCGGGGTCAGCGTCACGCCGGCCGTGGCGAGTTTCGCCGGCCTGGACTGCGACCCCTACAGCACGCTGGTCGGCGCCCTGTCGCCGAACGCCAACGGCTGCGGCCTCAGCCCCGCCCTCAAGGTCGAGGACGAAAACGAAGCGTGGTGCTCGGACTTCGCCAAGTGGGTGTGGCAGCAGGCCGGCGTCACCACCGGCATGAGCACCCTCAACGCCGGATCCGGCTCGTTCTACGACTGGGGGCTGGCCCAGGGCGAAAGCATGCCCGCCGACGGGGGCACGCCGGCGGCCGGCGACGCGGTGCTGTTCTTCCCGCCTGGCCACATTGGCCACCCCGCCTACGCGGACCACGTCGGCATCGTGACCGCGGTGAACCCCGGCGGGACAGTCAACCTGGTCAACGGTGACTTCCTCGGGACCTCGAACATCAGCGTGCAGTACGACACCAAGGTCAGCCTGACCAGCTGGGCCGCCCAGATCTGGGGCCCGGGCGAACAATGGGCGCTGATCGCCCCTCCGGCCAGCACGCAGCGGCCCGCCCCGGCCGTCACGATCTCCGGTCCGCAGGTCGCCGTGGCCGGCACGCTCACCAGCTTCAGCGCCAGCGGGACGGTTCCTGGCGGCTCGGTCAGCCAGTACCAGTGGACGTTCGGGGACGGCCGGACCGCCAACCAGGGCGGCTCGAACGTGAGCGCCGTCTTCCCCGGCGCCGGGATCTACCCGGTGACGCTGACCGCCACCTCAAGCACCGGCACCGTCGTCACCCGTACCCTGGACGTCGACGTGGTCGGCGCGTCGGCGGCCGTGACTTCGATTCCTAACGACGCCGTCTGGTATTCGACCACGCCGGTCGACCAGTACCTGTTCCTGCCCACTCCCACGGGCGGGCTGGCCGCGGAAAGCTCGGACGGGGCGGGAGGGCAGGGCTGGCTGCAGCAAGCCCTGCCCGGACAGCCGGGCGCCGGCGGCGGGCTCACCGCGCTGGCCTACCCGGACCCGGCGGCCGGCGGCGCCATGACCCCGCACGCGTACTACCGTTCCTCCGGCGGGACGCTCGCGGAGACCTACCCGGGCGGGGCCGGCTGGACCGCCAAGACCCTGCCCGGCCAGCCCGTACCTGGCACCGCGCTGGTCGCGACCACGGCGGGCAACCCGCAGGCCAGCGCCGGGGTCGTCCCGGCCGTGTTCTACTTCGACGCGGCGGGTCAGCTCAGCGAGACCGTCGAGCAGGGCACGAGCTGGGTCACGAGCACGCTGCCCGCTCTGCGCACCGCTGACGCGGCGTCGCTGGCGCTGGCCAACTCGGGCGGCGGGACGGCCGGGATCCAGCTCTACTCCCTGGGGTCACCCGGCACGCTCACGGTGACCTCGGAAAACGGCCGCGGCTGGCAGTCCACCTCGATCTCCTCGCCGTACGGTGTCGCCGCGAACAGCCCGCTGTCCGCCGTCAGCACCTCGGCCACACAGGCCGGCGTGTTCTTCGTCGACGGGCAGGGCAAGCTCGCCGAGGCGAACCAGGCCGGCCAGGGCTGGGGAGTGCACGAGCTGCCGGGGACCACCGGCAGCACCGCCCTGGCGGCCGCGAGCCACCCGGTCAGCTCCGGCTTGCTTGGCCCGGAGGTCTTCTGGCTCACCCATGCCGGCCAGCCGACCCTCACCACCTGGACCGGCCAGCAGTGGCAGACCACCACGCTGCCGGGCCCGGCCACCAGCATCCCCGCAGTCAGCGTCTACCCCGGCCAGCCGACCGAGCTTTTCCTCGCCGACGGCACCACGCTGCAGCTGGACGCGAACGCGGGATCCGGGGGATCCGGGACGGCCTGGACGGCGACGACGCTGCCCGGGACCGCGGCCACGCTCGCGGACCGCGTGCTGCTGTACGGGGCCACGCCGGGCGATGTCGCCAGCGCACGCAGCGCGGCATCGGCCGCGGGCTTGCCCGCCGGCCGCGTGACCGGGTCCTTCAGCACCGCGTGGGCGGCCGCGCTAAGCGATAACTACCTGGTCATCGCGGTCGGGGCGGCCGCCAATAACGCGCTGTACTTCAATACGTGCGGCTGGGCCGACCCGTCCGGCGAAGGCGCGGGCGGCACTCCGTTCGACCTGGCCAGCGCACCGTTGAACCGGCTGCCGGGGGTGGACTTGTACGAAGACGCGGCCGCGGCCAGCACCTCGCAGACGCCCCTGCTGGCGGCCGGCCTGGCCTACTACGCCACCCACGGCACGCTGCCAGCCAAGGTGACCAAGCTGCCGGCGGCGGCCGCCCCGGCGCGGGTCTGCTCCGGCCAGCCTGGGTGACGCA
>OCTA010005841.1_pt1 | contig 10592 bp, 7 predicted proteins | sample 1538991 | NCBI WGS metagenome assembly OCTA01 (sample SAMEA3539302, study PRJEB22396) | soil metagenome | biome: tundra; feature: field; material: soil | place: USA | collected 2010-05 | depth 0.15 m | reverse complement strand
TCGGAGCCGCGAACGTCAGAGAGCGGATGCGCAATTACTTATGACGTTCTGTTTAGAATCCAAACACCGCCGGCAAAGACCGGCGGTACTTGGATTACAATAACCTTTTCCATGTCAGAGCACTCCAAGTATTTGCTGGCCGATAGCCAGATCCCCAGCGTCTGGGTCAACGTGCTGCCTTCGTTGAAGGAGCCGCTCGACCCGCCGCTCAACCCGCAGACCCGCGCGCCGCTCGCGCCGCAGGATCTGGCGCCCATCTTCCCGATGGAGCTGATCGAGCAGGAATTCTCGCCGAAGCCGGAAATCGATATCCCCGGCGAGATCATGGACATCTACCGGCTCTGGCGCGCCACGCCGTTGTACCGCGCGCGGCGCCTGGAGAAGGCGCTGGACACCCCGGCCCATATCTATTACAAGTACGAGGGGACCAGCCCGGCGGGCAGCCACAAGCCGAACACTGCCGTGGCGCAGGCCTATTACAACAAGCGCGCGGGGATCAAACGGCTGGCCACCGAGACCGGAGCGGGACAGTGGGGTAGCGCTTTGGCGCTGGCCTGTAAGCTTTTCGGGCTGGAATGCACGGTCTATATGGTGCGGGTGAGCTACGATCAGAAGCCCTACCGCCGCATGATGATGCACGTCTGGGGCGCGGAGGTGTTCCCCAGCCCCAGCGATCACACCAATTCCGGCCGCGCGGTGCTTGCCGCGACGCCCGATTCGCCCGGCAGCCTGGGCATCGCCATCAGCGAGGCCGTGGAGGATGCCGCCACCCATTCGGACACCAACTATGCGCTGGGCAGCGTACTCAACCACGTCCTGCTGCACCAGACGGTCATCGGCCAGGAAGCCAAGCTGCAGATGGCACTGGCGGGTGAGGAACCGGAGGTCGTGATCGGCTGCTTCGGCGGCGGCAGCAATTTTGGCGGCCTGGCGCTGCCTTATGTGCTCGACCGCCTCGCCGGGAAGGGCCCGCGCATCCTGGCGGTAGAGCCCTCCGCCTGTCCCACCCTCACCAAGGGCCGTTTCACCTACGATTTCGGCGATACCGCCAAGCTCACGCCCCTGATCAAGATGTACACGCTGGGCCACGACTTCGTGCCGCCCGGCATTCACGCCGGAGGCCTCCGTTACCACGGCGCTTCACCGCTGCTCAGCCACTTGCTGCAGCATGGCTATATCGAGGCCAAGGCCTACACCCAGACACCCGTGTTTGAAGCCGCGATCCAGTTCGCCCGGACGGAAGGGATTCTGCCGGCCCCCGAATCTTCGCACGCCATCCGCGCCGCCGTCGACGAAGCGCTTGCCGCACGGGAAGAGGGCCGCGCCAAGGTGATCCTGTTCAACCTCAGCGGTCACGGCCATTTCGACCTATCCGCGTACGAGAATTACCTCACTGGCAAGCTTCAGGACTATGAGTACCCTAGCCTTGATATCGAAAGGTCCCTGGCGGCCCTTTAATTGCGGGCCTCGGAGATCGGCAAAATACCCCCAATTGGGGGTATTGAGCTACCCTAACTGGAGATGGTAATAGTATGTATGCGATAGAAAAACTATTGATTTCCAAAACTACTAGTGCTAGATTGGTGCTTGGTGTTCTAGTACCATTGGTTCGACCACGGGCCAGTTCGGTTTTAATTGGTTTACGCCGATGTTTGCAAGCGCACTAATTATTGGGTTCTCCGTTATCTTGCTGGTCTATTGGTTTCGTTACAGTTGTGTCCTCTTGCTCAGGGACCGGGCGCAGTCGGCGGCATCGCCGGTCGCGGTTCCGGATCCCCGGTTCAGCTTCGGAGAGGTTCAGCGGCGCTTAAGCGGCGAGGAGGATCTCGATCCTCTGCACCGGTCGTTGCGCCGCGACTACGAAGTGCTGATTTATCTGATCGAGCACGCCTCGGGTCTGGGATTGGAATCCATTGAGGACCGCCTCCTGGTGGTCGACTACAAGCTCATGCAATGGCGGTACCGCCTGACGAAGAGCCTGTTTCCCAGCCAAGCGCGCCGAGCCCTCTCCGAGATGGCTTCGGTCCTCGACATCCTGGTTCGCCGCATGAGCGAGCAGGCCGGCCTTAACTCCCAGGCTTAATTCCACTTTCCCAGCCAGCTTGCCCCACATCGGACTCGCCCACTTACGCGAAGCTCATTAAGCAGAACGTCATAAGTAATTGCGCATCCGCTCTCTGACGTTCGCGGCTCCGAATCGGCGCCCTACGGAGCCGCGCGCGTAAGCCAGCGGTTGTGGCGCAAACAATAACGTCGCCATGTTTAGTTGGTGGAAACGGGCTCCTCGATCGGGATTGAGGGAACGCCCCCCAGTTCGGGGCGGGCCAGTTGCGCGGGCCACGTCCAGTTGCGGCGTTCGACGATGGTGCGCGGTTCGTAGGTCCGGCCGGCCGCCAGCCGCTTCTCCTCGCGCCTCGCGGACCATAGGAGCACCGGCCCCAGCGCGCGGGTCGCCAGGCGGCTGACCAGTCCGAATTCGCGGCCGACGTCCTTGCGTAGCGCGCGAATTTTTTCGGAGACCGCGGCGTTGGCGCCGCGCAGGTGCTTCTCCATGGCCCACAGCGCGGCCGCGTAACCGTCGCGCAAGCTCCGCGCCTCCCAGGCGAAGCGCGCCCGGACCCGCGGGTCGGGATCGTTCTTGTAGCGGAGCCAGCCTTCCATGGTGGTCCGGCAGATGCGGTAGATGCTGGGGCCGTTGCGCTCGAAATCGCGGCGAAACGCCCAATTCAGCCAGTGCTTGGACTCTTCGCGCGAGATGGCGGCGTGCCGGAAATTGAACTGGTCCTGGCCGTGGATGTCGGCGAGATCGACGCCTTCCAGCATGCGCCCTTCCGCGGTCATCTCGGCAAAGAGAGGCGTGCCCGGCACCGGCGTGTAGAGCATGAACTGGTGGAAGTCCGTGTTGTGGGCTATGGCGTGTTCGAGCTCCTGCTGGATATTCTCCGGGGTGTGATGCTCCAACCCGACGATGGTGGAACCCAGCACCTTGATGCCGTGCTTGTGGAGTTCCGCGGTAAGCTTCAACGTATCCGCGCCGTTCAGCTTGGCATAGTTGGAGTGCGGCGATTCCAACCCCATCCAGACCCAGGAGACGCCGAGCTCCACGAGTTCGCGGATAGAGTACTGGTTGATGGCGTTGGCGGACGAGAACACGTACAGCGCCCACGGCTTGGCGTCCCGCTTCATGAACCCGAGAAGTTCCATGGCGCGGCGCTTGTGCAGCAGGAAATTCTCGTCCATCATGAAGAACGATTTCACGCCCAACTTGCGCTCCATCTCCGACATGACGCCGTAAAGTTCCTCACCCGTGTCGTAGAAATTCAGGAACTTGCCTTTGCCGCCGAAAAACGCCGAAGTGGTGCAGAAATTGCAGCCCATGGGGCAGCCGACCGACGGAATGATGGTGGCCGCCACGGCGCCCTTGGTTTGTGGCAGCTTCATTCCCAGGGTGCGCGCGTCGAATCCGGAAATGATCTCGGGATGCCGTATGGGCGCGCTTTCGTCCTCGCCCAGATAGCGGCGCATCCAGGAGATGCCGTCCCCGCGCACGATGTGGTCGGCGTCGACGATCTTATCGATGCCGGGAATGGCGGCCACATGGCCCCCGATTACGATGACAGATTTCGGCGAGATTCGCCGCACCATGCGGCACATCTCCCGCACCTTGCCCACGTTCACGATGATGGAAGAGATGCCCACGACATCGTAATCGTTAGCCAGCAATTCCGCTTCGAACGCTTCGCGGGTGGGGAAATCCAGGACCGTGGTGGGCGCCGAAATATTCTGCTGGATCATGAGGATGCCCCACGACCGGTGGAACATGCGCAGCGAGAAAGGGCCTTGCTCGCGGGTCACCTGGTTGTGGTACAGCTCCATCGGGTTGATCTTACGGCTTCCGAACTCGTCGTCCTGCGCGTAGGGGCCGAAAACGGAGGTGAACAAAATACGGGCGTTGACGCCTTTGGGATGGGTTGGCATTTTGGCGATCTTGAGTGCCTAAAATCCGAATATAGCACCCGGCTATGCAGGCCGGCGCCGTTGGACCGCGGATCTTACACAACTATTACATGGGAACAAGCCATCAGCCTTCAGCCGTCAGCCGTCAGCCAAACCCTCCCTTCGCCGAAGGCGAAAAGCTGATGGCTGAAGGCTGATGGCCTATTGCTACCCCGTGGTCTTCAAGCCTCCGGCGATGGCGTTTACGGTTACCAGCAGAAAGGGTAGGATATGCTCGGCATCCTCCGTGCGTTCGTCCTTCACGGCCTCCCGCCAGGCTCGCAAGAGGGCGATCTGTTCGCGATGAAGGCGGATCAGGGCATGGCGGCGGATCTCCACGGCCTGCCGCAATCGCGGGCGTTGTAGTTGCCGGTCGCCGCCGAACAACTCCTCCAGGACATTGCGCGTCCGCTCGTATTCCTCCAGGATCAGACCCAGGATTCGCGCGCGGAGCGCGCCGTTCTCCACCAGGGCCGCGTACTCGGACATGATGCCGGTGTCCGCCGCCACGACGCCGAATTCCACGTTGTGCAGAAGATAGGATAGAAACGGCCATTCCCGGGCAGCCTTGGCCAACGAGTCCCACGCCTGCCCGCCCCGGTCGCGCACCTGCTGGAAAGCGCTGCCGACGCCATACCACCCCGGCACGTTGAAGCGCGCCTGGCTCCAACTGAACACCCACGGGATGGACCGCAGGTCGTCGATCGTGCGGCGGCCCGTGCGCCGCGCCGGGCGGGAACCGATGTGGCTGCGCTCGATGGCATCGATGGGGGTAGCCTGCGAGAAGAATTCGACGAAGCCATTGATCTCGATGAGTTCCCGGTACGCGCGGCGACTGGCGGCCGCCGCGGCGTCGAGCAGATCCTCGACCGTTTCCGAAATGCGTTCCGGCTCCCGTTCCCGCGCCAGCGTCCAGCGGGTCACGCCGGCCAGGAGACGCTCCAGATGGGTCGCGGCCGTGAGGCGGTTGGCGTACTTTTGCGCGATCACCTCACCCTGCTCCGTGACGCGTATTTCCCCCTGCAAGGCGCCCGCCGCAAGCGATTCCAGGAACACGTGCGTCGGTCCGGCCCCGCGGCCGATGGTACCGCCGCGGCCGTGAAAAAAGCGCAACTCGACGCTGGCTTCGCGGGCCACGCCGGCCAGCCGGATCTGGGCTTTGCGCAGATACCAGTGGCTGGCCAAGATACCGCCGTCCTTGTTGCTGTCGCTGTAGCCGATCATCACTTCCTGCAACGGACGCGGAAGCTTCTCGCGCTCCTGGAGGCGCCGTAGCGTCCGGATGGTCATCGGGTGCGCCAGGAAATTGGTCAGCACGCGGCCGCTGTTCTCCAGGTCTTCGATGGTTTCAAACAGCGGAGTGATCGGAATCTCGCACACCAGCCCGCCCGGCGCGCCGCGTACCAGGCCGGCCTCCCGCGCCAGCAGGTAAACGTGAAGCAGATCGGAGGCGTCGTGGGTCATGCTCACGATGAAGGAGCCGATGCCGCCATAGCCGTGCGCATCGCTCCATTCCCGCACCAGGCGCAGCACCCCGACACTGGCCTCGGCTTCCGGGGGAAGCGCGGCCGTGGAGACGGCGAACGGACGCGGTGAGTTCAGCTCGCGGTCGATCAACTCCCGTTTGCGCGGTTCGCTCCAGTCGGGGTAATCCTCTCCTCCCACGCCCGCGATCGTGAGCAGTTGCCCTATCGCCACGTTGTGGAAGGCGCTGTTCTGCCGGATATCGAGGGCCGCGCCGTGAAAACCATACACCGCGGCGAGCCGCTGTACGGGCGCCACTTCGGCCCGCGCGATGGCGTCCGCGCCGGCATGGTGGAGCGTGCCGGACAGGAATCGCAGATCCTCTTCGAGTTCCTCCGCGCGGCGATAGCGGCATTCCACCGGCTGGGGACTGCCTGGTTCCGGAACACGGGCGAGCAGCAGGTGGACCCACTGCCGCCACGGTTCGCCTGCGTACTGGCGCAGCATGCGGCCGGCCCTCTCGCCCAGCATGGCCGAATACGACGAGATCCGCTCATACAGGCCGGGGGGCGCCGGCTGCATGGAGTCGGAGAGACTGAGACTGCCGGCGAGCGTTTGAAGCTGTTGCCGGATCGTGGTCAGCGCGTGCGCGTGCAAGGACTCCAGCGCATGGCGGGTAATTTCCGTGGTCACGAACGGGTGGCCATCGCGGTCGCCGCCCACCCAACTGCCGAACGTCAACCGCGGTTCCGCGGGCGGCTGCGTACCGGGGAACGCCCAAGTCCAGGAGGCCCGGAAGCGCTCCGACAGAAGTTGCAGCACGCCGGGGAACACGTGTGAGATGTAGTACAGCGTGTTTCTGATTTCCGATTCCACATCGGGACCTTCCGACACGACCTCGCCCGTACGCCACAGGCGCTCCAGACTGGCCTCGATCCGCCGGCGCAAGGCGTCTTGCTCCATGGGGCTCCTGGTGGGGTTCTCGCGCTCCACCAGCATGAGGTAGATCTCGCGGTGGCGCTCGAGAACCGAAGCCCGCTTGGCTTCCGTCGGGTGCGCGGTGAGCACCGGCTGAACGTGGATCGACGGGAGCACGCGGATCAGGTCGGCTTCGTCAAACGACGCCTCCCGAAGGAGCCCCAGGTGATAGGGCCATGCGCCCGGCTCGCTCGCGGGACCGCCGACCGTCTCGCGCATGCGGCGCACTTGGTTCACGGTGTTTTCTTCCACCATGTTGAGGAGTTGAAAGGCCATGGAGAGCGCCTGCGATCCGCGTGGCGGAAGGCGTTCGTCCGGCGCGGGAGGATTGGCAAAGGCCTGTCCAACCAGCCTGGCAAGCTCGCCTTCCCGTATGGTGGTGAGGGACGCCTGGAAGCACCCCAGCAGGAAACGAAAGTCCCGATCCCATTTCTTGAGTTCCACCTCGAGCAGCCGGTGCGGCCGCGGTAACTCAGGCGTTTGCCAAACGGGATGGTCCGTGCTGAAGGCGCCCATTGGAATATAGTGTTTCACGAAATGGAGGATGGGTTCAGTGGCTCCGGCGATTCAGTGGGGTAGGCCTCCTGGCCTGCCCAGCGCGCGGAAGGCAGGCCGGGAGGCCCGCCCCACTAACTACGCCGTCTCGCCGCGCACCAGGTCTTCGTAGGTTTCGCGGGCGCGAACGACCCGCCATGCGGTGCCTTCCACCAGGACTTCCGGCGCACGGGGGCGCGAGTTGTAGTTGGAGGAAAGCACGAAACCGTAGGCGCCGGCGTCGCGGACCGCCAGGAAGTCGCCGGGCATGACGTCGGCCATCCGCCGGTCGCGCGCCAGAAAATCGCCGCTTTCGCAGATGGGGCCGACCACGTCGGCGACGATGTGCGGCAGCGCATTCCGCCGTACCGGCGCGATCTCGTGGTACGCGCCGTAGAGCGCGGGCCGGATCAGATCGTTCATGGCCGCGTCCACCACCACGAATTCCTTGGAGCCGTTGCGCTTGCGGTAGAGCACGCGCGCAATCAGCGCGCCGGCTGCTCCCACGATGGACCGGCCCGGTTCGACCGTCACGGCGAGGCCGCTCTCCCGCAATTTGCCATGCAGGCTCTCGACGTACGCCCGGATGACCGGCGTCTTCTCTTCCTCGCGATAGGCGATGCCCAAGCCGCCGCCAAGATCCAGGCGCCGGATCGGGTGTCCTTGTGCGCGCAACGCCGAGGCCAGTTCGAGGGCCTTGTCCACCGCTTCCAGAATGGGGCTGGGGTCGAGGATCTGCGAGCCGATATGGCAGCTCACACCTTCGGCCACCAGGTTCCGATGACGCCGCGCGCGCTCGTAGACCGCGGCCGCCTCGCGGATGTCGATCCCGAACTTGTGCTGGCTGAGCCCGGTGGAGATGTACGGATGGGTGGCGGCGTCCACATCCGGATTCACGCGAATGGAGAAGCCCGCCTTCACGCCGCGCCGCGCCGCCAAGGCGTCGATGAGGGCCAGTTCCGCTTCCGACTCGCAGTTGAAGCCGTGGATGCCGCTCGCCAGCGCGTATTCCACTTCGCCGGCCGTCTTGCCCACGCCGGAGAAAACCACCTTGGAAGGGTCGCCGCCCGCTTGGATCACGCGGTACAACTCGCCGCCCGAAACGATATCGAAACCCGCCCCCGCCCGCGCCATCAGCGCCAGCACCGCCAGCGACGAGTTGGCCTTTACCGCGTAACAGACCGAGTGCGGCAGATCGCCGAGCGCGTCGTCGTAGGCGCGATAGTTGGCGAGAATCGCTTGGCCCGAATACACGTAGGCGGGCGTGCCGGCGCGCGCGGCGAGGTCTGCGAGGGGAACTTGCTCGCAGTATAGGTCGTTTCCGGAATAAGAGAACATCGGCAGCGATTGCGGGGGATAGGCCGCTGCTGTCAGTATGCCACGACAGGCCGGATCGCTACCTCGCCACCTTGGCCACCGTGTGGATGGTGATGTCCACGTGCTTGTCCACGCGCAGAAACAGCGTGCTCGGGTCCTTCATGCCCCACTGCACGAAGGGCACGGCGAATGTGACCGTGGCGCGGTACTGGCCGTCGCCGGCCTCCACCTCCGCGGGCATCTCAATCTCATGTTCGGCGCCATGGATCGAAAACATTCCGTGCAGCCGCACTTGGGAGACGCCCTGGGCCGCCACCTTGCCCACTACGCGGTCGGGGCGGAAAACGATCTCGGGATAGCGGTCGCTCTCCAGCACGTCCTTGTGCATGTGCTTGTCGCGCGCTCCGCTGCCGCTCTCGGCGCTGGTGGCATCCACGACGAGCTCGCCGCTGGCGCGTCCGCTGACGGCGTCGAAGCGCATCTCGCCGCGCTTGAGCCGAAAGGTCCCGTGCACGGTGTGGAGCACGTCGCCCAGTGTGAATTCCACCTTGGTCTGCGCGGGATCGATCTGGAGGACCGTATCCTGAGAGTCGAGCGACGCGGCGGCCACCGTCAGGGCGGCCAGCAGGAGCGCGAGGTGGGGCGGGCGCCCACGCCCGCGGACCAGGGGGTCCGCCCCACCCGGACGGCACGGTTGTTTGTCGACGAGCCTTGAGAGTTTCGTCATATGGTCAACATGTGCCAGCCCAGGGCCAGCCCATTGGTTGCGAAAGCGGACGGGGAAAGCTCGCCGACGTGCATGGCGAGCAAGCGCGCGAACAGGCGCGGCTGCCCGGCCATGGCGCGAATGGCGCGATGGCGCAGGCGGCCGCTGGCGCCCATCAGGAGCATAACCCGCGACATGAATTCCGGACGCTTGCCGATGCGGCGGTGCTCGGCTTGGTAGATGCCAAGATCGTCCGCCGCCAGAGCGCCGGCGAGCGCCACGGCTTGCTGAAAGAGCAGGCAGAGGCCTTCGCCCGTGATGGCGTCCACCGATCCCGACGCGTCGCCCACCAGCGCCACGCGCCCGCGGCAGACGGCCTTCAGCCGGCGGGAGGCGGAAACGCCTCCGCGTTCCAGCGTGGACGGCCCGGCGGCGGCCACGCGGCGCGCCACCTCGGGGAATTGCGGCAGCGCATCGTCCAGGCGCAGGTGCGGATCGCGCGAAATGAGCACCACGCAGACCTCGCTCGCGCCAACGGGCGTAATGTAAAGCTGGCAGTTGCCGCCCCAGTGGATTTCCAGGACATCGTTCGCCGCCGAAACGCCGTAGTGGCGGCGGAACCCGTAGCGGCGGCTGTCGCGCTGGCACGCATCCAGGCCGGCCCATCGGCGCACGGGCGATTCGCCGCCATCGGCCCCGACGATCCAGTGCGCCCGCACCAGGCGGCCATCGGCAATCACGCCGTCTTCCGTCAGGCCCGTGACCCGCGCGCCCCAGACGAGCCGGACCCCGGCGGCCTCGGCGCGGTCCACCATGAGGCGGTGCAGCGCCGTGCGGCGGAGGCCCAGGCCGTGGCCGCGCGGGAAGGCCGCTTCCACGGAGGTCTCGCCCTCTCGAAAGCGGATGCCCCGGAACGGGATGCCGCCGGCCAAGTCCAGATCGATGCCTAGCGCCTGCGCGGCGGCGATGCCGTCGGGCATGATGCCCTCACCGCAGGCCTTGTCGATGGGCGGAACGGAACAATCCGCCAGCGTCACATCGAAGCCGCGCCGGCGCGCGGCGATGGCGGCGGCCAATCCGGCCGGCCCGCCGCCGATCACGAAAACGCCGGTGGAATCGGGAAGGGGCGTCATGGCCGGCCGCTCCGCGAGGCCGGGGCATTCAGCCGCTCCAGTTCTTGCGGGAACAACGGATTGCGCGGGAACTCCTGCGCCAGACCCGTCAGCAACGCACGGGCTTGGGGGGCATCGCCCTCGCGCATCGCCGCCACGGCCAACAGCAGACGCGCGAAGGGCGCCAGGTAGTGGCCCTTCGCGGCCGTGAGCCGCAGCTTCTCGATCCCCAGATCGCGGTCGGCTTGGCCACCCGCCGCGCGGAGCACCCACCGCACGATCAGCGGCTTGATGCTCAGCATATAGTTTTCGACGCCCACCGCGACCCACGCATCGCAGTAGCCGGGGTCCGCGGCAAGCAGGCGCTCGGCCTCCTGGCGCGATGCCTTCATTTCCTTAAACGATGCGACGTAGCGCTTGTCGATCAGCGCCACATAGTCGCTATGGAGGCCGCCCGCCAGGAGGGATGCGAACATGGCGTTCTT
>OCTA010005840.1_pt1 | contig 10593 bp, 6 predicted proteins | sample 1538991 | NCBI WGS metagenome assembly OCTA01 (sample SAMEA3539302, study PRJEB22396) | soil metagenome | biome: tundra; feature: field; material: soil | place: USA | collected 2010-05 | depth 0.15 m | reverse complement strand
CCGAGCCGCCACTCTTGAGCCACACCTTGGAGCGAAGCGCCTTGGAGATTTCGTCCTGAATTCCGAAATGCTCGAAGAGCGGTACTTCCTTGGTGTAGAGCTTGACGCGGCGCACCAGCGTGGGCGAAAAGCGATTGAGAAAGCGCACGATGCGCTCGTAATCCGCTTCGGAATCCACCCAGATGGAAGAGAAATTCGAACTCACCTGGTCACGCAGAATCCGCTCGATCAGGGAGAGGTCATGATAGATGAGCGCGGGCGATTTGGAACCCTCGGAGCGCTGCTTGATTTCATCCCAGAGATGGAGCAGGAAGCGCAGGTCGGCGCGAAGTTCTTCTTCCGATGCACCTTCTGCTGCGGTCCGGACGATAAAGCCTCCGGACGCCTCGCCGCGCTCGCTGATGAGAATCCTCTTGAGTCGCTGACGCTCTTCATCGGACGCGATCTTGCGGCTTACGCCTACATGGGAGACGGTCGGCATGAAGACCAGAAAGCGTCCGGGAAGGGCGATATGGCTGGTGATGCGTGCGCCTTTTTTGGCGATGGGCTCCTTCGCGATCTGAACCAGGATTTCCTGACCGGGTTTCAGCAGATCGCTGATGATGGGCAGGTCGGAGGTCTGCGCAGAGCGGCGCGATGGACCGCCACGCCGATTGCCCTGGCCACCCTGGGGAGCGCGACTGCCGCGACGTCCACGGCCACCGCGCTCGCGGCGAGGCTGGCCTGAATCAGGAGCAGCGCCATTGGCGGCGGGCTGACCTTCCGCATCGTCCTCTTCCTCTTCGATGTCAAAGGCGTCTTCGCCATCGACCTCGCCAGGCTTGTCGTCAAAGTTCAACTGAATGCGGTGGTCGAGATGCGCTTCCTGAAGCATTTCGCCCAACTCGCCGGAGCGGATCTGGGTGTGGAGCTTTTCTTCTTCCTCGTATTCATCGAGGTCGTGCTCATCAGTCTTGTGATGATGGCGCGGGGTGTCAAATTCTTCGCCTTCGATGATCTCTTCTTCAACGAGCCCGTTACCGGGAGCGAAGGCCGAGACCGTGGTCACTGAGGAAGGCAGCGTAACGGGAGTGGGGAATTCAGGCGCCGGCGGCGGCTCTTCCTTCTTCTTGCCACCTAAACCAAAGAGACGGAATTCGCTGGGCGGCAAGGGATCGACATGGTGGGACGCCGTCCTATCATTTTCGGCTTCTCGCTCGTTCTCGGAATGAGCGATCTCGGTGGTCTCGCGAGCGGCGCCCTCGGCAGTTTGAGGCGCTTCGTCAACGGGGGGTGGGTGCGTCTCGCCTGCGGGCTCTTCTTCTCTCGAATCGACGATCGTTTCTGTAAAAAACGTATCGGTCGTGAATGGGTCGGCTTCGGCTAAATTGGTTCCGGCGCCGGGAAGCTGTTCCTCGGGTTGCTCTTCTTCAACAAGCTCTTCGGTGTCGAGATGATCTTCCGGAGCAATATCGGTGGTCTCGATAGCTGCGCCGGACTCGGGTTCGTGATGATGAGGCGACGACGGGGACTCAAGGACCTCCTCGTCATACGCCTCCTCTTCGATGACCGCCTGGGGGGCGTCGGAAAATACCCCTTGTGGCTCGGCGTCGACTTGTCCGGAACGCTCGGTCGGACGACTGCGGTGTTTGGAGAGTGATTCGCCCGGCAAGAGACCGCTGCCATCCCACACGATAGGGGCTTCGATCATCGTGGAGGGCTTGAATGAGCCGATGGTCCGCGCGGGAGTGGCGGATTGCGGCGCGGATCTGGGCGCACCCGAGGCGGGCTCCCCACCATATTTGGACAGTGATTCGCCGGGCAGCACAAAGGGCGTGGGGACCGCGTCGGCGCGGGGGGTATGCGAAACCGAGCGCTCGCCAACAGGTCCGGCGGATGCCTGAATCTGGGTTGCAACTTCCGGTTCATCATGTGCTGGATCAAGAAAAGTTTCGGCTGAAGCTTCAGTCTCAACGGGATCGGCGACCGGGCCCGAAGGTCCACGGCTGCCGCGGCGACGGCGACGACCGCGCCAGCGCTTCTCCCCTGGGCCGGAGGATTCAACGCCTTCAGCGTCTCGAGAGAAGGGGGCGACGAATTCCGAATTCACTTCGGACTGGACGCTTTCGGTTCCAGCTTCTACGGTGGAGCGGCCACGGCCGATGTCGCGACCGGGACGGTCCTGACCGCCGCGATCCTGTCCACCCCGGTCTTGCTCGGGTCGGGTTTGACGCGGTTCGGGCTTCTGATCCTGTTTTTGGTTGGGACGTTGAATCCCCTGGCCGTTGGTGTGCCGGATTTCGCGGGGTGGCTGATTGCTGCCACCGGCAGCAGCCTTTTCCAGCTCGTCCGACTCTTCCTGGTCCTCGAGTTCGAGGAAGTCAGTTACATAGAGGAAGGCATCGCGTTCCAACCCAAGATCAACAAATGCGGACTGCATGCCTGGGAGCACGCGGGTGACGCGCCCGTTGTAGATCGATCCAGCGAGGGTGTACTCGTTTTCTCGCTCGTAATATATTTCTGCGAGTTGATCGTCTTCAAGAATTGCAAGCCGCGTCTCATGCGGCGTGGAGGAAATACAAATCTCTTTTGCCATCGTACCTTTCCGCCCGGCGGCTTAGGCCGTCCGGGGCCTGCGGCACGGTTGGATGGAGGCGCGTGAAGCCGGAAGGGAAGGGTATGGGCGGAAGGGATGACCGGGGAGACGCGAGTGTGCCGAGGGCCGCGCAACGGCGGGTCCCGGGGAGCGGCGAGCCACGGCGGTGAACCGCTAGCACTGGCCTGACAAGCTGTCTAATAGGGCGATCCAATTGCAGAAATTTTGTGGCCAACCATGCCCATGCCGACCATAAGATCGACACAAGCGGGGCCGTTCCACCGCGGGCGACTGCACAGACGTACCGCGCGACTTGGGCGGGTTCAGGAAGGATACTTTCTCTCCACCCCAGCGACCACGACCTCTCATCGAGAAGTCCGATCGACCCCGCGCGCTCCGTGCAACTCATACGCTGCCAACGGTTTTCCCGTTTCTGCGTGCTCATGAACCCAATCCTGCCGAGCCCACGACTCCACCAGGGAACCTGTGCCGGCGTAATGATTGATATAACGTCTCCAGAAGACCGGGACGGTCCCGGGGGCTTCTGGAGGTAAACCCGATGATTCTATTCAGTTTACGAACCGGCGCATGCGGACATTCATCGCCACGCCCAGCGCCAGGAAGGTAAACAGCACCGACGATCCCCCGTAACTCATTAACGGTAAAGGGATTCCGGTGACCGGCATAAAACCAATGACCATGCCTACGTTGACCGCGATCTGGAAGGTCAACACAGCCACGATTCCCATAATAATGAGGGAGCCGGGCAGGTCGGCGGCTGTTTGAGCGTTTTGAATCAAACGCATCAATACGAAGAAGTATAGCAGTAGCACAAAGATCGCGCCGACGAAGCCGTGCTCTTCCGAAAATGCGGCAAAGATGAAGTCCGCGTGAGGGATAGGGAGGAAGTCGCCCTGGGTCTGGGTACCCTTGGCGGCGCCCTTCCCCCAAATTCCGCCGGAGCCGACGGCGATTTTGGATTGGAGGAGTTGATAACCGGCGCCGCGCGGGTCATCATCCGGGTTGATGAAGCTGGTCAGGCGCGCTTTCTGATAGTGCTTGAGCAGCTTGCCGCTGGACCAGACTCCTCCGACAAGCACGAGGGCCGCGGTGATCAGAATCAATCCTTGTTTGAGGTTGATTCCGCCCAGAAACAGGCCGGCGATCAAAACCGGCATGTAGGTCAGAGTCGTTCCGAGATCGGGCTGCTTGAGGACCAGCAACATGGGCACACCGACGAGTGCGAATGCCTTGAAGATGTCTTTCCAGGTAAGGCTGCGGCCGCCCAGGTTAGCGAAATAGCGGGCCACGGCCACTATCAGCACCAGCTTGACCCACTCAGACGGCTGAAAGTGAACAGGGCCAAGTCGAATCCAGCGCCGAGCTCCGAGAACTTTCTGACCAACGACCAACACCGCCAGCAGAGCGAATACGCATACGCCGTAAGCCCATGGAACCAGGTCGATTAGCTTGTGGTAATCGATTTTGGCGAAGATGAACATGGCGACGATGCCGCCGGCTAGCCAGAAGATCTGCTTGGTATGAAACCCGATGTACTTGGTGTGCAGGGTCGCGGAGTAGATTTCAAGTACTGATACCGTGCACAGCGTGAGCACGATCAGCAGCAATCCCCAGTCAAAGTCGCGAAAGCTAAGGAAACGGCGCATGGCGTCTATTGCCCCGTCCAGCGGCGCAACGGAGGGGCAAGTTCTGCCTGGGTTGTGGCTGGTTTTGCTGGGTGGGGACGGGCCTCGGAATTCTTCGTCCCGGGCACAACTCGTGCCGCTGCAGGGATCGAAGCTGGAGGGCTGATCGGAGTAGGTCGAGCCGCTGGACTAACCGGCGCGGTTTCGGGAGGACTCGTTGTGACATTGCCATGAGCGTCCACGAAGAAGTGTCCGCCGCGAATACCGGTGTCCTGGCCAGCCGGTATCTGCGTTTTGCCGTCGCTGAAGCGTGGGGGCGCGGACCAGACGGCACCCACTTCTGCCGACGCCGGAGGTTTGGCAGCAGGCTGAGCCGGAGTCTTAGGAGGCAGTAGATTATTGGCCAGGCGACGCTGCTTTTCGACGTAGGCCGAGACGACCTTGGCGCCGATGCGGGCCGGATAGTAGCTGAATTCGCCGTTCTGCCAGAGCACCGCAACCACCAATTCAGGATTGCGCCGCGGGGTCACTCCCACAAACCAGACGTTGGGGTAGGTCGAGCGGCCTTTGGCGGTGTGCCCCAGTGCTTCGTGGCTCATGAGCTGAGCGGTGCCGGTCTTGCCACCAAAATCGATGCCCTCAAGATGCGCGGAACCAGCAGTGTGAAAGGCGGCAGGCTGGGTGACCTGGGCCATGCCGTCGGTGATGGTGACCCAGTTCTCAGGATCGATAGGGATGTAAGCGTCGCCTGAGCCGGGAAAGCTTTCGAGCAGAGCCTTGCGGAATTCAAGCGGAAGCTGATCGGGAAATACCGTATGCGGCCGAACGAGGTGGCCGCCGGATGCGATACCGCCGATGATGCGCGCCAATTGCAGAGGAGTGGCTTCAACCGCACCCTGACCGATAGCCACGTCGAGGGTTTCATCGGGAAACCATTTGCGATGATAGTTCTTCATCAGCCACTGCGCTGAGGGCATCAGACCGGCCTGCTCCCCGGGAAGGTCGACGCCGGTCCTCTGGCCATAGCCGAACTTGGTCGCGTAGTCCGCAATGCGATTGATACCGAGCCGGTCGCCCAATTGATAGAAGTAGGTGTCGCAGGAGTAGGGGATGGCATTATGGATATCCACAGCCCCGTGCTTCTCATCGCAATGATGGAAGAAGCCGTAGGGACCCCAGCCGCCGGAGCAGTTGACCTTGAGGGTCTGGGCGATATTCTCCTGCAGGCCAGCCACCGACATGAGGATCTTGAATGTTGACCCCGGCGCCAGCTGCGCCTGGATCGACTTGTTCATCAGCGGATGGTCGGGATCGGTGATGAGCTTATTCCAGTCGGTGCGGCCGATGCGAATGGCGAAGGCGTTGGGGTCAAAGCTGGGGCGCGAAACCATGGCTAGGATTTCGCCGTTGCGCGGATCCATGGCGACGATAGCGCCGTTACGATTGCCGAGAGCCAGTTCAGCCGCCCGCTGCAGATCGTTGTCGATGGTGATCTTCAGGTCCTGGCCGGGAACGGCGTGCTGGGTGCGCAGGTAGCCCACTTCGCGACCGTGGCTATCGACGATCACATCTCTGGAGCCGTCCTGCCCGCGCAGAAGCTCGTCGTATGTCTCTTCGACTCCAGCCTTGCCGACGACATCGCCAGGTTCATAGGCCGCATAGCGCGGGTTGTTGAGGTCGTCCTCGCTGACCTCGCCGACGTAGCCGATGAGGTGAGAGGCATATCCATCACGGGGATAGAGCCTGCGCTCCTCGTCGATCGTCTCAAGCTCCGGCAACTCGTTACGATGCGCTTCAATGAAAGCCTGCTCGTCGGCCGTAATGTCCTGCTTGATGGGAATGGGCTGATACCCGGGAGCGGCGCGATAGTGCTTTAACGTGGCGCGTAGTTGCTCCAGATCGATATTCAGACCCTGGGCGATCTGGGGCAGATCAGCGTCGACGTTACGATTCTGTTCGCGCACCAGGAAGCACGAAACAGACGGATAGTTATCGACAACCAGGCGGTTTTCGCGATCGAAGAGTTTACCGCGGGCGGCCAGAATAGGCACCTTACGAATTCGGTTCTGTTCGGCCAGTACGCGGAAGTTGTCGGCGCCCAGAACCTGCAGCCGCCATAAGCCCGCGGCCAGCGCCAGCATCATCAGCAGAATGCCGTACTGTACCACCGTCGATTTGACGGAGGAGAGCTTCTCGCCGCGGTTACCTAAATCGGAATACATGATCTTGATCTCTAGGATACAGCCAATTTTGTTAGCCCATGGAGCAACGGTCTGCCGCTAATCTCTGACTTGGCAGCGGTCGAGAAGGGGAAACAGGATCAACGCCACAACCGAATTGCCGATGGCCCGGTACAACTCATGGAGCCAGCTATATTCAAGCTCCATGCCGAGCAGGACGCGATAGATAAAGACATAAATAGCACTGCACAACAGCGACAAAAAGAAGTTAAGAATCAGGCGGATGGCCGTGTTCTGCACATCAATGCGAATGCCTACCGAGGCCGCCAAATACCCGGCCACCGTTTTCGCGATGCCATTGATGCCGATGGCGTGGTGCGTCAGCGCGTCTTCAAAAATACCCAGGGTCGCGCCCATGACCATGCCCTGGATGGGGCTGCGGCGACCGAGGGCGAAATAGACGGTGACCACCAGCGGCAGGTCGAACCATGCTTCGCGGCCCATGAAGCGCGGCAACAATGCTTGAAGCACAAGCGCAGCAACCGGCACCAGCAGATAAACCGGAGCCGGGTAGCGGTGCACCTCAAGATCGCGCCGGGTGTTGGCCGTCAGCATGGGCATTATGGATTCCCCTGGGGTGTGACCGTCTGCGGCTTGGCGGGCGACTTGATCGTCGGCTTCGGCGTGGCAGGATTGGTACTTCCTTCGCGCGGCATGTGCGGCTTGGCCGGAGCTGCAGACGAGGAGCCGGCTTGACCGGTGCCTGGCGCAGTGGAGCGGGGTTTGGCGGGCACCGCCTCGCCGGTGGCCGTTGCGGCCGGTTCGGCGCCTGTCACTGTGCCATCAGGGCCTGCGCCTGGAGTAAAACGGTCAGGGTGCAAAGGTAATGGCGGATGCGAAACCGGATTCGGATTGGAGGAGTCATGGAGCGGTTGCTGGTCCGCCGGCAGGTTCGGATCGATGAGCCCGGGCAGACGCTCCGCCATGATCTCGGCAGCCTTCTTCTTTTCTGCGGCATCGGCGGCTTCAGCGCCTTTGAGGGTTTCGCTGGTCTGAATGTCCTTCTGCTGCTGCGGCGAAAAACGCGGGTCGGTCTTGGTGATGACCAGTACTTCATCGAGACGATCGATGTGCGCCGCCGGTTTAATGATGATGTCGATGAAGGCGTCGCGTTCAGGATCTCGAACCACTTGTTCAACCGTGCCTACAGGCAGACCGCGGGGAAAAATCTGGTCACCGCCAGCCGTGAGCACTTTCTCTCCAGGTTGAATTCTCTGATCGGCGAGGATCCCGACGACCTGCGGCTGTCCTTCGGCGTTACCGCGCAAAATGCCGCGAATGCGGTTGTTTTCCAGAATGACGCCGGCGCCGCTGGACTGGTCGTTGATCGCCAGTACCTGTGCGGAATGCGGATAGACTTCGCGAATCTTGCCGACGATGCCATCAGCGGTGATCACCGCCATCTCCACGCCGATGCCCTCGTCTTTTCCCTTGTCGAGATAGAAAACCCGCGACTGGTCAGAGCCGCTGGCTCCGATGACCTGGGCAGCGACGGTGGAGTAAATGTACTTCTGCTGGAAATTCAGCATGGCCTGGAGACGCTGACCCTGGCGCGCGTCTTCAAGCAGTGCAGCCTGCTCCAACCGGAGGCGGTCGATGGTCTGTTGCAGTTCCTTGTTCTGGCGACGAACATCGCGCAAATCAAAGTAGTTTTGCCACACGCTCACAGCGCCGGTCTTGCTGCCTTGAACGGCTCGCTCGGGCGGGGAAACAATGGAGTTGGCCCACAATCGCAACAGGCGAACCCCCGAGCCGTCGCCGGTGTCCAAACCAAAACGTCCGGAGTCGGACCGGCGCACCTGCGTGGCCAGTCCAACGATCTGCGCCACAAGCAGCACCAGCAGCACCAGAATATTTCGGTAGCGGACGAAGAACGATTCCATAAAAGCCAGAGGTTAGTGTTCAGTGGTCAGTATTCGGAGCCGACGGTGTGACTTTGGGCTAATCCTGCACAGGCCAGAAAGTTTGTATTTCGGCCAAGCATCTCAGACAGCTCCATCGTCTCTCTGATCACTGACCACTGATCACTGATCAATGTCCACTAGCGTCTAGTCGATCTTGATCTTACGTAGCAGCCGGAAGTCGGAAAGCATCTTCCCCGTGCCCAGCACGACCGACGCCAGAGGATCGTCGGCCACCGAGACCGGCAAGCCGGTTTCTTCACGGATGCGCTTGTCGAGATTCTTTATGAGCGCGCCTCCACCCGTAAGAACGATGCCGCGGTCACTGATATCCGCGGACAACTCAGGCGGGGTACGTTCCAGGGCGACGCGAATGGCGTTCATGATGACGGCGATGCACTCGCCCAGGGCCTCGCGAATCTCACTGTCGTCGATGGTAATGGTCTTGGGAACACCCTCGATCAGGTTACGACCCTTGATCTCAATACTGATAGGACGGTCGAGCGGGAAGGCCGAACCGATCGCCATCTTGATATGCTCGGCGGTGCGCTCACCAATAAGCAAGTTGTACTTGCGCTTGAGGTAATTGGTGATGGCCTCGTCCATCTGGTTGCCGGCCATGCGCACGGAGCGCGAATAAACGATGCCGGAAAGCGAGATGACAGCGATGTCGGTGGTGCCGCCGCCAATATCGACCACCATGTTGCCCGAAGGCTCAGTAATGGGCAGGCCTGCACCGATGGCGGCGACCATGGCTTGCTCAACCAGGTACACTTCGCTGGCCTTGGCGCGATACGCCGAGTCTTCGACGGCGCGCTTTTCAACCTGCGTGATCTCAGACGGAACGCCAATCACAATGCGGGGGTGCACCAGCATCTTGCGGTTGTGAGCCTTCTGGATGAAGTAGTTCAACATCTTCTCAGTCACTTTGAAGTCGGCGATGACGCCATCCTTCATCGGCTTGATGGCCACGATATTGCCGGGCGTGCGGCCCAACATTTCTTTGGCTTCTTTGCCCACGGCTTCCACTTCGCCGGTGTTCTTGTTGATAGCAACGATGGAGGGTTCGTTAACGACAATGCCTTTGCCGGCTGCGTAAACCAGCGTATTGGCCGTGCCGAGATCAATGGCTAGGTCGCTTGAGAACATACTGAAGAGCGACCGAAGGCCGTGCGTGCGCGTGGAGCGCGATGGATAGCCATTCAGTGACATGGGGGGCTTGCTTCTACCTCAAAATAGTATTGTACGTCCAGCGAGAGGAGGCCGTCCGGGAACACCTGCGCCAAGGGCGAAAGGTGTGCCAGTGCGGTAAACTCTTATATTTGCCGTACCGCTAGCATAACCCTGACGGCGACTTTGTGGGGAACTTTCCACGTTACCGTAGTGCGGTTTGATCAAATTGAACCCGCCGCGTCACAAATCCCATTTTGAAATGCTCTTTCGAGGTCTCCATGGCACACCCTACTTATTCAAATCTAATCGGCGGAGAATGGCTGCCGCCCAAAAGCGGTAAATCCTTTCTCAACCTGAATCCTGCAGACCACTCCGATGTGGTGGGAGAATTTCCCGCTTCAGGAGCCGACGATGTCGCCCTGGCGGTAGCCGCGGCGAAGAAAGCTTTTGCGACGTGGAGGCTGGTTCCAGCGCCCAAGCGGGCGGAGATTCTATATAAAACCGGCCAACTGTTGCAGGAGCGCAAGGAGCAGTACGCCCGTGCCATGACACGTGAAATGGGTAAGGTCCTGGCTGAGACGCGCGGAGATGTGCAGGAAGCCATCGACGAAGCTTTCTACGTTGCGGGAGAAGGGCGGCGTTTGTTTGGTCAGACTACGCCGTCGGAGCTGCAGAACAAGTTCGCCATGAGCGTACGGATGCCGGTCGGCGTGGTGGGCATGATTACCCCCTGGAACTTCCCCATGGCCATTCCGAGCTGGAAGCTGTTTCCGGCATTGGTCTCCGGCAACACCTGCGTGATCAAGCCGGCGGAAGATACGCCCCTCTCGACCTACAACCTGGTCCAGGCGCTGATGGATGCGGGGCTTCCGCCGGGAGTGGTAAACATCGTGGCCGGCTTCGGTCCGGATGCGGGCGCACCCCTGGTCGAGCACAAAGATGTGCGTGCCATCAGCTTCACCGGCTCGAGCGAGATTGGTTCGATCGTGGCGCAACGCGCGGCGGCCAACTTCAAGCCCGTGTCGCTGGAGATGGGCGGTAAGAATGCCCAGATCGTG
>OCTA010005839.1_pt1 | contig 10594 bp, 12 predicted proteins | sample 1538991 | NCBI WGS metagenome assembly OCTA01 (sample SAMEA3539302, study PRJEB22396) | soil metagenome | biome: tundra; feature: field; material: soil | place: USA | collected 2010-05 | depth 0.15 m | reverse complement strand
TGCCGCGATTGTAAGGAACGATCCGAAAATCAACTCTTCCGCCTTGAAGCGGGTGCCGTCTTCATTTTTGTCGCCGAGTACACGGACTGTATCGCCAACCTGCAATTCCGCGAACGTACTGGGCTTGGCATCGGCGAAACGGACCGAATCGGGAGCATAGCGCCGGAATCCCGCCGCGGATGTTTCGATGACTGCCGTCTTGGTATCGCGACCGTGGGTATTTATCGTGATTTCTTTGGTGTCCGCGTTCACCGCAATCACCGTACCGGCAACCCCACGTGTCTGCCAGGCCGCCCGGTCCCGTTCCTGCTTCTTAGCAAGATCGGCTTTGGTCATGACTACGATGGTCTTGGCTGCGATGGATTTGGTTTCCTCCGTGAGTGCCCCGCGGGCGAGGAGTCTATCCCCAACCGCGACATCCGAGGGGGCGATCTTGGTGGCCTTCTTCAGGTCCTTCTCTCCGGGCGGAACGTGGTAGTAGGAGGTGCTATCCGCCAGGTCGATGGTGTAAACGGCGCCGTCATCCGCCTTCACTTTGATCTGTTTGGCGGCGGCATCGAGCGAAGTCACCTCGCCAATTACGGATTTCAAAGGCGGAGTAGCCGTTTGCGCGCCAGCCAGCGCCAGAGACAGAAAGATCGTCCACAGTTTCACTAATTTACTTGGCGCTGAAGAAGTTACGAGGGTTACTGACGATCTGTCAAGAAACGTAAACCGCTGCTAAGTGGGGCTCCCTAGGGTAGTAGGCAAAAACCACTCCCTCACGGTCGTGGCTCGGTAACGTGCGTAGGCAATCCAGCGGACTGATCACCAGCTCGTTTACCACACTGGTGACGCCCTTCACCTTCTTCGTCACCTTCTCGGCCTTGACTTTCTGCTTGTCGTTACGAACTTTGCCCTTGAGCGTGACGGCTCCCTGATGAACCGTGATTTCGAATTTTATGCCGCCCAGGTCCGCGTCGCTTGCAAGCTTCACCAAAACCTGGTCGGTTATTTCGTCATCGGTAGGATTCTTTTGCGCGACCAAAGGCGTCACGAGAAGAGCCAGCACAACTGTGAGCGATAGGAGTCGCATAGTCAATCTGATTCTCGCCCCCGCATGGCTCGCCAGTCAATGGCATTTAGAAATTCGGGGCTCTCGCGCCAGTCTTTACGAACTTTGACGAACAGCTCCAAAAATATTTTGCGCGAGAACATGGTCTCCATTTCCTGGCGCGCCAGCGTTCCAATCTTCTTGAGCGTTGCTCCTTTGGCGCCGATGACGATGGCCTTCTGGCCAGCCCGCTCGACGTAGATGGTCGCTGAGATTCTGAGCAGCTTCGGTTGATCTTTCCATTCATCCACAACCACGGCCACGGCGTGGGGCACCTCCTGCCGCGTCTCACGCAGGATTCTTTCACGAATTAATTCGGCCCCAAGGAATCGCTCGGGTTGATCGGTGAGATAGTCCGGTGGAAAATAAGCGGGACCTTCGGGAAGGGTTGCTACGATGGCTTCGCGGAGCCGGTCCAATCCTTCACCCGAGACCGCGGATATTGGAATATACTCGGCGAACTCGCGCACAGCCTTGATTTGTTCAATACGCGGAAGCAGCAATCTTTTGTCGCCCAGCCGGTCGATCTTGGTCAGCAACAGGAAGGCTCGGGTGGACACGTCGCGAAGCAAGTCGAGCGCATGCACATCCTCTTCGCCGAAGCGCGCGGTGGAATCGCAAAGGTAGAGCAGCAGATCGCGATCGGCGAATGACGACCGAACAGTATCCATCATGCGCCGGTTCAGAAGCGAGCCGGACGTGTGAATACCGGGCGTATCGAGGAAAACAATCTGGGCGCCTCCTACGTTGAGGACGCCTTCGATGGCGGTTCGCGTGGTCTGCGGCTTCTCGGAAACAATCGCAAGCTTGCCTCCCACCAGCGCATTCAGCAGAGTGGATTTGCCGGCATTGGGCCGTCCTAAGATGGAAACAAAACCGGAGTGGAACGCGGTGCCTTGAGCCTCCGTCATGCGTGGCTCTGGGAGACCGTTTCGGGCTCGGCTTTTGAAACCCGCACGCGTTCCACTTTAAGCTCGTCCCCGGCCAGCACGTCGATCCGAATGCCTTCCCGCTCCAGGGTTTCGCCGACATGGGGAACGCGGCCCAGCCACTCGGTTACCAGACCCCCAATGGTTGTGGATTCGGTTTCTTCCTTGGGGCGGAATCCGAGCAAGTCATGTAACCGGTCGAGATCCAGGCTCCCCGACACCACGAAACTTCCTTCCGTTTCCTTTTGGACGTCACGCTCTGGTTCGTGCTCATCGTGGATTTCGCCCACGATCTCCTCCACCATGTCCTCCATGGTGGCAAGACCGGCGGTGTTACCGTACTCGTCGATCACGATGGCCATGTGCACGCCATCGGTTTGCATTTCGCGCAACAGAATATTGACCGGCTTGGTTTCCGGAACGAAGCGAATGGGCCGGGCCAATTCCTTCACCAGGCGTCCGAGGCGTTCGGCGGGGTCCAGCTCAAACATATCGCGCACGTGCACGAAGCCGATGATGTTGTCGATGGTCTGCTCGTAGACCGGGACGCGCGAAAACTGCTCGTGAATCACCAGCTGGCGCAAATCCTCGAGCGAGCGATCGGCTTCGATGGCCACGATCTTGGGCCGCGGAGTCATTACCTCGCGAACTGTTTTGTCGCCGAACGCGACCACGCTTTCGATGAGCCTGCGGTCCTGCTCCTCGATGATTCCTTCTTCCTGGCCGGCCGAGATGAGGGCTTCGATATCGTTGGTTGGGCCGGGGGCCTCTACCTGAACTTTTTCTGCCTCCGCCAGCTCCACCAGGGATTGGAAGAATCCGAGGACGGCCGTCAGCGGACGGACCAGCAGCGCGCACATCCGCAGCACAGGGGCCAGCGGCAACAGCCAGCGGCCGGCGGTTTTGCGATACAGCAACGGCGCGAGAACATACGTCGAGAGCAACATGGTGAGCCAGCCAAACAGCGCCGCCTCCGCCAGCGTCTCCCATCCGAGCGGGGCGCCCAAAGCGGTAGCGACGCACAGGATACCCAGCAGCATAAGCAGGGTATGTTTGATCATCGAAATCACCAGTACGCCATGGCGGGTCTCCAGGCCAATACGGTCTTCGAGCGTTTCCTTGAAGAAATCGAGCGCCGGAAGAGCGGGCCCGCGCAGCCGCAGGGAATCCGTGTACATGGTTTGAAATACAGTGAGCACACAAAGCACAGCCGAGACAATCAGGATGCAGGCGAACACCAGGCCGATCATGCGCTCGCCCTCTCAATGAGACCGGCGGGCAGGCCCAGGCGCACTCGCCATTTCCGTTCGACGCTCAACATCCGGCCATGATCGGTTTCGTGATCCAGGCCGAGCAGGTGGAGCACGCCGTGCAGCATCAGGGTCTCGATTTCCTGCTGCACCTTGTGGCCATGCTCGACCGACTGCCGGCGGGCGGCATGATACGAGATCGCAATTTCCCCGGCCCCGTCCGCGTAGGGCAAGCCTCCGGCTTGCCTGGACAAGCCAGAGGCTTGTCCTACGCGGACAGTCGATGGACGGGATGGAAGAGATGATATAGGGAATGACAGAACATCCGTGGCATAATCGCGCTTACGGAATTCTCTGTTCAGCCGCTGCAGCTCCTCATCCCCTGCGATCAAGCAACAGAACACGCGGTCCCCGGCCACTTCCACTTGCAGGCGTTTCACGAACGCGCGCAGGTCACGGCGAGAGACACCGGGCGTGGCCACCTGAAAAAGCAGAGCGCTCTGCTGGGATGGCATGGGAACCTCAGTTCAGCGGAATTTCGGGACCCTGCGCTTCGGCGAGCGAAGGGGGTTCCGAGGCCGGAGTGGCCGCCTCAACGGGTGGCTCCGCCAGCCGGAGCGCGAGTTGCCGGCCGGTGCCGGTAAGATCCTGATATCGCTCGTAGGCTTTCACGATTCTTTGCACCAAGCTATGCCGAACGACGTCGCGTTCGTCGAAATAGACAAAACTCATGCCTTCCACGCCGCGCAGGACCTCCACCGCATCGATCAGACCGCTGCGCTTGCCCGACGGCAAGTCGATCTGCGTGAGGTCGCCGGTAACCACCATCTTGGAGTTGAATCCCTGCCGCGTGAGCACCATCTTCATCTGCTCAGCGGTGCTGTTCTGCGCTTCATCCAGAATAATGAAACTGTCGTTCAACGTGCGGCCGCGCATGAACGCGATGGGCGCCACTTCAATCACCGAGCGCTCCAGCAGTTTCTCCACTTTATCCGCTTCCAGCATGTCGTACAAGGCGTCGTACAACGGGCGGAGATAGGGATCCACTTTTTCCTGCAGGTTGCCGGGCAAGAAACCGAGCCGTTCGCCGGCTTCCACCGCTGGACGCGTCAGCACGATGCGGCTCACGCGCTTGTTCAAAAGGGCCGAGACCGCCATGGCTACCGCGAGGTAAGTCTTTCCGGTACCGGCAGGACCGACGCCGAAAACCAGATCGTGCCGCTCGATGGCTTCTACGTAGCGCCGCTGATTCACGGTTTTGGGCGCCAGCGTTTTCTTGCCGAAATTCCTTTGACGGCCGCTGTGTACCAGGCTGCGCAACGTCACTTCCGCGTCTTCAGTGACCACGCGCAGATAACTGTTCAGGTCGCCGTTGGCGAAGCTTTGGCCTTCCTTGACCAGCGCGACGTAATCCTCCAGAATGCTGGCGGCCCGAATGACGTTGGGCTCCTCGCCTTCGATCTCGAGCGAATCGTTCCTGAGGCTGGTGGTGACGTTTAGACCTTTTTCTAAAACACGGATATTCTCATCTCGGGTTCCAAAGAGGGACTCGATGCCGCGGGTGATCTGAACGCTGAGTTTCATTCAAAAATTGAGATTAAATGCATTGCGGAACAGCAGGGCAGGCTGGCGTTCCAGGCGAGCAGCTAATAGCGGGAGTGAAGACCTTCATCCGCGAGCGCGGACAGAAAGCAAACATCTGGAATTATTATACCAGGGTTACGGACCCGCTGTTGCGTAAGGTGGATGGGTGCGCGATGCTGAGCTAATGAAAAAGCGCGTCAAAGTAGCGGCCGGGTCCCCCGCGGCCGTTGGACCCAGGGCCGCTCCCGGGAAGCCCACTGCCGCCGGGTATTGGACGCGATTCGAAGGGTTTCTGGCGCGGCACGCGACGTGGCTGGCGATTGGATTGGTGGCGCTAGGGACCGCCAGGATCGTTTCCACCTACACGATTTTCAGTCACACGTTTGATGAACCGGCGCACATCGCATGCGGCATGGAGTGGCTCGAAAAGCATACCTACACGTACGAACCACAACATCCTCCTTTAACGCGAGTAATGACCGCGGTGCTGCCCAAGATTTTCGGCGCGCACGGCTGGAATAAGAAATCGATGTGGGACGACGGATTGGCGATTCTCTTCAGCCGGGGCACGGAGGATTTCTATCTCGCACTGGCACGGCTGGGAATCCTCCCGTTCTTTTGGATCACCTGCTGGATCGCCTGTTCGTGCACGCGCTGGATCTCGGGCAGCGCGCCCGCCGCCGTGCTGGCCGTCTTCCTGGTAACGATGACACCGACGGTTTTGGCGCACGCGGGGCTTGCGACCACCGATATGGGATTGACGGCAATGTTGCTGCTGGCAATCTACAGCGGCTGGCGTTGGCTGGAAGAACCGGTTTGGTGGCGCGCCGCGGCTTTTGGCGCATCCACGGGATTGGCGGTGTTGTCCAAGTTTTCGACATTGGCTTTCTTTCCATCGATAGCGGTTGTCGCGCTCTTGCTTTGGTTGGGTTTCGAACGGCCGCGTCTCAACCGGCTGGCAGGACTGGTGCTGCAGCGCCTACCGCAAGGGCTGGTTGCGGCGGCCATCGCTGCGATCGTGATTTGGGCGGGTTATCTTTTTTCGTTTGGAAAGACCGCCGACTTTTCGTTTCCAGTACCCGCGCCTGCGCTTTTCAGCGGCATTGACGAAGTAAATAAACATAATTCCACGGGCCACACAACCTTTTTGATGGGCGCGGTGAACAACACCGGTTGGCCACAGTTCTACCTGGTGGCGTTGGCGGTAAAAACCCCGCTTCCTATCCTCGCGCTGGGCGGTCTCGGGCTGGGGTTGCTGTTCTCGCGCAAGCGGTACGGAACGAGAGGTTGGCTTGCGCCGAGTGTTGTCCTGGGAATTTTGATATTCTCATCGTTCTTTTCGCAGATCCGAATAGGCAGCCGGCACGTGCTGCCCGTGTTTGTGGCGTTTGGCATCGCGGGTGGCTGCGCGGCCATCTGGCTGGCGCACCTTCCAAAGCGGCGTGGGCTCGCACAAGGTGGAGTGGCGCTCACTCTGGTGTTGGTTGCTGCAAGCTCCCTTGCCGCGCATCCAAATTACCTGGCGTATTTCAACGTAATTGCGACCGGAAAACCGGAGGCCTTCCTGGTAGACTCGGACCTGGATTGGGGCCAGGATACGAAGAGACTCGCGAAGAGGTTGAAGGAACTGGGCGCAACGGAGATCTATTTCAACCAGTTCGCATCCGGCGACCTCGATAAACTCTACGGACTCCCGCCCATCCATCCCTTGGATGTGAACGGACCCCGCCCGGGTTGGAATGTAGTGGGCCTCACTGCTCTGAAATTGGGAATATTCGGCGGCACGCGGTACGCCTATGACCCTGGGTTCCAATTTTGGCCGGAAACAATCCAGCCGACTGAGCGGGTGGGCAATAGCTACTGGCTGTTCTATAGCGATGCGGGCGCGAAGGGAAGAACAAGATAATTGGCTACTCAAAACCAAATAGGCTATTATTAGGCTACTAGGCTATCATTTGAACGTCATTTGGACATGTTGACACTCGACCCTGGTAGGTTGGCCCATCTGGCCATCCCGATTGGAACGGGCTGGCTTCTGGGCGAGTGCATGGAGGCGCGCGGGAAGCAGGATCTGTGGACCAGGAAGAAGCCTGAGGTACTGGAAGTATTGCGGGAGCAGGCAATTATCCAGAGCGTCGAGTCGTCGAATCGAATCGAGGGGGTCACTGTCGCGGCGAATCGGCTGCGGCCTCTGGTGATCGGACGCGCAAGGCCGCGTGACCGGTCGGAGGAGGAACTCGCGGGATATCGAGCGGCGCTGGAATGGATCTTCTCCCGAAAGAAGCGCGTGACAGTCGCTCCCGGCGTGATCCGTCGCTTGCATTCTCTTGCCCAGGGCGGTTCGGGAGACGCAGGAGAATGGAAGAAACGCGACAACGAAATCATTCAAGTCCTGCCGAGTGGGGAGCGCAGCCTTCGCTTCGTCCCCGTCTCGGCGAAGCGGACACCCGTGGCCATGGACTTGTTGTGCCGCAGGTATCACGTCGTGCGCGATCGAGAACGGGTCCCTCCGCTCTTGATTGTGGCAACGTTCATCCTCGATTTACTTTGTATCCACCCCTTTCGTGACGGCAATGGCCGCGTTTCACGGCTCACAACTTCGTTGCTACTCCAAACGGAGGGCTTTCAGGTACCGCAGTATATCAGTCTGGAGAGATTGATTGAAGAGAGCAAGGAGGAGTATTATCGCGTCCTCAAATTGTGCTCACAGGGTTGGCATGAAGGGGAGAACGAGATAGTGCCGTGGTGGAACTACTTCCTGAGTATTTTGCGAAACGCGTACAAGGAATTCGAGATCCAGGTCGAGTCGGTTCAGGCTCGACCGGCCAAAAGCGACTTGGTTCGACAGACCCTGCTTGCCCAAGTGGAGAAGTTCACGTTAGGCGACATGGCGGCGCAGTTGCCCGCGGTCAGTTCACAACTCATCAAGAAGGTTCTTACGGAAATGAAGAAGGTTGGAAAAATTCGACTGGTGGGACGAGGGAGGGGGGCACGCTGGGAAATTATCCGTTAGCAGCGGCTACTACTTCAGCTTGGGCGGGTATTTTTCGAACGCCTTTTTGACCATGCTGTCCAGTTTGGTAGCGATCTTGGTGGGATCACTTTTTTCCTCGCTCGCGATAGCTCGCCACACGAGTGCATGAACGCTCGCGTCGCGCAGATCGATGACGAGCGTGCCTTCTGTGTACGGCACGCGCACCACCTGTGTACCCAAGCCGCGCCAGCCCGCGGGATATTGCTCGATCTCCACTTTGCGGGCTGATCCAAACCGGTATCGGACATTTAAATCGGACCGGCCGGCCACCATCTCGAGACCCCGAGCCGTGAGATCGCGCTCGATATCGGCATTGATCTGCTTTTTCACGAGCTCGCTGTTCAGCGCGGGATTTTTGCATGATTGGGGACTTTATCACAAACCGGCCTGCGCTAACATGTAATATCCCATGCCAATCGATTGGTTCCCGCTGTGGCTAAGCCTGCGCGTGGCCGCGATTTCAACCGCGCTGGCATTAGGCGTCGGGCTGTGGCTGGCATGGATATTGGCGAACCGGCAATTTCGAGGTAAGGAAGTGCTGGATGCCGCGGTGACGCTGCCGCTGGTGCTGCCTCCGACCGTACTGGGGTACTACTTGCTGGTTGTGCTGGGCCGTAACAGTCCTGTAGGAAAAATCTATGAGTGGCTCTTCGGCGAACCGCTAGTCTTCTCCTGGCAAGCGGCGGTTGTTGCGGCGCTATTTCATTCCACGCCGCTACTGGTGAAGTCGGCGCGTGCGGCGTTTGAGAGCGTGGACCGGTCGTACGAACGGGCCGCGCGAAATTTGGGCGCATCCGAGCTGCGGCTGTTCTGGCGCGTGACGCTGCCGCTGGCGCGCCGGTCCATACTTGCGGCTGCGGCGCTGGCATTCGCGCGCTCACTGGGCGATTTCGGCGTCACGCTGATGATTGCGGGCAACATTCCGGGACGGACGCAAACCGTGGCGCTCGCGATATACGACGCCGTGGAGGGCGGCAACGGTAAGACGGCCCGCGTACTGGTGCTGATTGTTTCGGCAATCGCACTGATCGTGTTGAGCGTCGCCAACCGGCTCACTTCCAGCCCCTACGGTCCGCGTCAAACCGCGCTATGATCCAGGCGCGCATCCGCAAGCAATTTGCGCCGGGCGAGGAATCCGCGGCTTTTTCGCTGGACGTGGATTTCAAGGCGGAGGCGGGAATCACGGTGCTTTTTGGGCCGAGCGGCGCGGGCAAAACGTTGACCCTAGATTCGATCGCTGGGTTTGTGCGTCCGGACGAAGGCCGTATCCTGTTGGACGACGAAATTCTTTTTGACGGCGCCTCACGTGTACACCTTCCGGCACGTGCCCGGCGCTGCGGATACGTTTTTCAAAACTACGCGCTGTTTCCGCACATGACTCTACGGGGAAACCTGGAATTCGCCGTGGAACGGATTCCGCGGCTGGAACGGCATCGCAAAGTGAATGAGATGCTGGAGAAATTTCACCTTGCCGAAGTTTCCGGGCGCCGTCCTTATGAGCTATCGGGCGGCCAAAAACAACGCTGTTCCATTGCGCGAGCTCTGATCGGTTCGCCCCGTTTGCTTTTGTTGGACGAGCCCGCGCGAGGTTTGGAAGCGCCGCTCCGGGCCGAACTATATGCGGTGCTTCGCCAAGTGCGTGAGGAGTTCCAGATACCCGCATTGTTGGTCACGCACGATTTTGAGGAGTGTCTCGAACTGGGAGACGAAATGCTAGTCCTGCGGGAGGGCCGCGTGGTGCAGAGCGGAACTCCGCGCAAGGTTTTCGAATACCCGGCCAATGTCGATGTAGCCCGGCTGTTGGGAGTTTATAATTTGCTGCCCGTTGAAATTCGGGGACTGGATCCAGGGCGCAATGTGAGCCGCTTGCGGTATCAGGATTTCGAGTTGACCGGCCCGTATTTCCCGGGGCGGCTGATTGGCGATCGGGTGTGGTTGTGCATCCGCCCGGACGTGCTCACGGCGTCGCCCAAGGATGGACGCCTCGGAACGAACCAGATGCCGGCTACTCTGGTGCGCGCGGTGGAGAAGGTGGAGCGCGTCCGCCTGGAATTCGCGGACGATATTGCCGTGGAAGTGCTTCGGCCGGCATTTGAGAAATATCAGAGCGTGAAGGATTGGGTGATTGAGTTTCCATCGAGCAGCTTGCGGGTTCTATGAAACGCTACTGCATCACCGATTCGCTGGACGTGGCCGCCCGCGCAGTCCACGACGGCGTTGAGATGATTCAGATTCGGGCCAAGCAGCTTTCCGCGCGGGCTCTGATGGATCTGGCGCGGGGCGCGGTGGCGCTTAAAGGCGCGCAGGTCCTGGTGAACACGCGCACAGATGTCTCGCTCGCGTGCGGCGCGCACGGCGTCCATTTACCGGCCGGCTCCATCGCGCCCAGCACCATTCGCCGAATCGTGCCGCGCGGTTTTCTGATCGGCGTATCGTGCCACAGCATCGAAGAGCTGAGAGCGGCCGAGAACGAAGGCGCGGATTTCGCCGTCTTTGGTCCGGTGTTCGCGAGCATCACTAAGAGCGTCGTGCCGATCGGTCTCGATGCGCTACGCGTTGCCACTGAGAGTGTCCGGCTGCCTGTTTACGCTCTAGGTGGCGTTACGGCGGAGAACGCGCCGCTGTGCATCCAGGCTGGCGCGGCGGGCATCGCGGGAATCTCGCTCTTCACGTTGAAAAACTGAGCCGCGACCGGAAGGGAGCG
>OCTA010005835.1_pt1 | contig 10598 bp, 8 predicted proteins | sample 1538991 | NCBI WGS metagenome assembly OCTA01 (sample SAMEA3539302, study PRJEB22396) | soil metagenome | biome: tundra; feature: field; material: soil | place: USA | collected 2010-05 | depth 0.15 m | reverse complement strand
ATCCGCGTCAACCTTCGATGACCGCTTTTCGCCGTCTGACTTCAGTCGCCGAAGGACGGCTATGGGTCGCAAGTTCCAGTTCGTCGGCTTGGCCCACACGCCCGAAAGCTGACGGTGAGTCGGCTCGCCCCCAGCTGACTATCACGAGCGACGCTGGACGGCCACAACCGGTCGTCCCAGGTAGCCAGAGAATCGCGTCGCCAGTGACCGCTCTCTGGTGCGGACGTAGCCTGACGTCCGTACGCGGAGACGAAATCCCGGAACCGGTCGCCCAGGACCTTGAGATTCCGGCCGGCATCGAAGACCCGCCCAACGTCCGCTCGTCAAGATGCCGAATGCTCGCAGCCGACCCACTGCTGACCGTCGTGGCAGCCTGCTCGAGGGCCAGGAATGCAGCGATGACTGCCTTTGGCCAAGGACTGCGCTCAGGTGGAGCAATTTTCCTGAGTTGAGTTGCCGGTCAATCGCCGCGCATGAAGTTGAACAACGTTACCAAAGTGGGCTTCCAGCATGTTCCCGAGTAAACACTCAGGGTGATAAGACTTGTGTGAACTTGGCATGTGCCTTCGCTTGTTCCGGGTTGAACCACCATGCGCGGCGCTCTCCGGCCGCCCAAAGCTTTGCCTGGTCGTTTTGGTGCGGCTGGAAATGGCGCTCGCTGACGCCGCCAGCAACAATCGCCTCAATCTTGTCCGGGTCACCGAAGTCGGCGACCATCTGCATCGATTGAAAGAAATTGACGGCGTACGGCTTATCGAAGTCGTACACGCCACGCTGCAGGGTTTCACCGCTGCCGGAGCGTTCCAGGGTGAAGCCACCGAATAGTTCTTGTCCGATTCCATCACGGCGCAGTGGGCTCACAAAACGCAAGGTATGCGCCTTGCCCCATTTCCATGCCGCCGGATCCTTGCCCTGCATGGCTTCAATTTGCGCCCGGGCAACAGGGGCCGCACTGCGAATCACATCGCCCAGAGTCCGTTTGTGGTCCTTGTCTATTCCGTCGTCAAACCAGGCGGAATCGGGCGTCGCGACCAAGGTGTCGAACCGCTGTTGCCAGAAGTACCACGCGGACAACATGTCGCCGGTCACCGCTTCACCCAACTTGTCGATGAAGGTTTCACGTGCGATTTCGCGGTACATGGCCTGGTAGACAAGCGGCGCCGCTGCATCCGCCGCATCCTCGCCATTCCATTTGTTGAGGATCTCGGCAAGGTCGCGCTGTTCAGGGACATTCTGCAAGGCTTCAACGATCGGTCCGCGCAGCACGTCACTTTGCAGATTGCGCGTGTCCTGCATCAGTTTCCAATCGTCGTCGACCGTCATCTTCCGTGCCTGGTTCAGAACCTGGGCCATGCGTGTGTAGCGGTAGTTCGGCGCGACCTGGTTGGTGTAGTACCAAGGGAAGCCTTCCGGTCGGGTGTCGTTGTTAGCCGTGCCGACCCAGGCCCGGTCCGGATTGAGCATTCCCGGCATGCGATCCATGGGAATGAATCCGGTCCAGTCATCGCTGCCATCCCTGGGTGGCAACCGGGGGAAGCCGCCATCGGCACCGCTGCGGATCGGAACAGCGCCCGTAGCCCTGTGGGCGATGCCCCCCTGATCATCGGCAAATACGAAGTTGAACATCATCAGGTCGATCTTCTGGACCTCGCGATCAAATCCCGCGACATCCGGTGCAGTCAACAGACCTTCGATTCCCAGTCTAGGCGCCAGAACCTCGGCATCCGTGGAGCGCAATGCCAGCAGCTTGTTACCGCGAGGGCCGAGGCCGGCCTGGTCACTGATGACCGGCCCGTGCCTGGTGTAGCGTATCTTGAGTGCCTGTTCACGATACCCGCCGGGTGCAGACTTGTCCTTAATGCGAATGTTCTCAGTGACAACCTGGAACGGAACACTCGTGCCGCCATCCATGTAGTGCGTCGGATCATGCGGATCGCTTGTTTCGACATACATATCTTGCACATCGCCGTATGCGTTGGTGACACCGAAGGCCACGTGCCGCGTGCGACCCACCAATATGCCCGGCATGCCCGGAAGGGCAGCTCCGACGGCCTGAATTTCCGGTGAAAAGAGCCCGATCGGATGCCAATAGCCCGGCAGGATCCGGTTGTCCAGGTGTGGATCGTTGGAAACCATAGCCTTGCCGGACGCCGTCCGAGATGGTCCGATGGCCCAGTTGTTCGACCCCAGTCCTTGGTGGTTGAAGTCTTCCGGCGCGACCAGGAGTTCACGCCAGCGAAGGTCCAGCTGAGCAACCTCGTTTCTCGCGGCCGCGGAAACCGCTGTGCTGCTGACCGGCGGCGCCTTCCAGTCAGGGTTGGCCGTCAGCGGAAAAATCTCGCGTGCGCGCTCCAGGCCGAGCTTGTCGATCAATTCCTGGGCGATAACCTCCGACCTGAAGTTGGTCGCATGCGTGTAGTGGATGAAATGGACCAGGGTCACCAGATCGGCAACGTCCCAGGGACGGGGAGTCAACCCAGCGATTCTGAGTTCTATTGGGTGATCGGCAGGGTGGTCATTGATGTATGCGTTGACGCCGTCGACATAGTCCTGAAGATAGGCTCTTGACTCGCCATCCAGTTTCGCAGCATGCCGGTCCCCGTTGCGACGGATGCCAAGCACCCGCATCCGAATGTCACTCTGCAATGCATTTGCGCCAAAGGTGGCCGACAGCTCTCCGCGCCACGTCGCGCGAAACAGCTCCATCTGCATCAACCGGTCCTGCGCTGTGACGAATCCCTGGGCGCGAATCAAATCGGGCGTGTTGGAGGCGAAGACATAGGGTGTGCCCATCTCATCGTGCGTCACGGTAACCGGGGCCTTGAGGCCCGCCAGACGCATAGTTCCATCGATCTGCGGCTGGCCCGAGGCATGCAGCTTGTAGTAACCCCCTATCAACGCAACAACGACAAGACCGATCAGGAATACTGCCAATCTTTTGCCAATATTCGTCATCCGTGTCTCCTTGTTGTGGCGCATCATAGGTGTAACTTCGCAGGGTCAGACTGTCGAGCGTTCGACCTCGTAGGCGCCATTGTGGCGATGAGAACGGCAAGCCTTAACCCGTGGAGCAGATTTGCTGGCGGCAGCAGCCAGACTGATATTGCCGATCGGCCACGCTATTGAGGCCCTGTCAACGCGATGATTGAATTCATCGCCACATTTCTGAGCGACAACGTATAGCCCGCAGTGCCGGTTTCGGGCAAGCAGTTGCAGTAAACGAGTGTCAGGAACCAGTCTGAAGTGACCGGTCGGCCAGCTGTGCTCGAACAGCCGGTCATGGCCGAACATGTCGGCGTTGATCGGCAGCTTTCGCGCCGCAACTCGGGCGACGGCATGGGCGCGGAGGTCGACAGTCGCCTACGGCTACGGCCTGATGAGCCGGCGGCGTCACGGATCCTGGAACGTCTTCGCGCTCCTGATCGCCATGGTCGCGCCGTAGCGCGCGACCTACTTCAGCTGGTACCAGAGCGTCAGCGAGAAGGTCGTCTGGTTTCGCGACTGGACGACCGGGCTGCGTCCGGCGTCGCCGACCAGGTGCGCGCCGACCAGTTGCCCCGAGAGCTTCCAACGCTCACTGATCTGCATCTCTCCGACCAGCTGAAGGTTCACGTCGCTCCAGCCCGCGCCGGGTGTATATACCGGCAGGCCGCCCACGGCCGACTCCTCAGGCGTGACGCCGTAGTAGCTGCGGAGGTAAGGGCCGTTGGCCCAGGTCCCGCCGAGCGTCACGCCGAGCAGTGCGCGACCGCCGATCGGGGCGCCGACGGTGGCGCCGGCCTCGACCTGCACGCCATCGCCTTTGTATGCTGAGCCGGCGAGTACGCTGCTCTGTAGGATCAGGAACCGCAGTGGCGCGTAGTTCAGGAACAGGCCCTTGCCGAGTCGCGTGCCGACGTCCGACAGGGCGAGCTGCTGCGAGCGCTCGTCGCCGCGGCCGAAGACGGGCCACAGTCGAACACCGAACTGCAGATCCTCACGGTGCGAGAAGTTCCAGCCGAGCCCGATGTCCGTCGATGCGAAGGCGCCAAGCGACCAGTAGAAGTCGACGCCGGGGATCGGAACTACCTTCGTGTGGCTCGACCCGGGCGATTCTGGGTAGCCGGCCACGCCGGGGCCGATCGAGAGGGAGTAGTCCTGCGCCGGCGGCTTGTCGATGAGGATCAGGCCGCCAAGGGCTTCGGCGCGACCGGCGAAGGCGCTCAGCAACAGGGCCGCGGTCAGCGCCGGTCCGGGAATTGAGAGCTTCCTCAGCATGCTTTGCGCCAGCGAACGCGATCTAATGGCTTGTCGGTAGGGGCCGCCAAACACAGATCGCATCCTTGCATTTTGGCTCACCGGGTCCGGATCAAATCGCGAAGCTGACCCGTTACGTCGCCGGAAAGAAGCCAATGGTCAATGGCAGCTCTGGCCGGTTGTGTCAGTGGCCAGACTCGGCTTTGGCGCTGCTCGGATCCGGCGGCTGCTTGCGGCCGAGGTGATCAACGATTGGGCCGGCGCTGATCCTCCGTGAAGCGGACGCTCAGGAACGTCGCTTCCTGGCCAACGAATGCTGCCCTCCCGACTGCCGACGAGGGGCAGCGACTTGAACTGGTGGAGTACGCTCGGCGCTCAAACGCTGTCTGCAATGATGAGGGGCTCGAATGATGTCTCTAACTGCACAACACACGAGCACGAGATACGGCGCGGTGGCCCAAGCCATTCACTGGGTTATGGCATTCGTCGTCGTAGCGGCGTTTGTTTACGGCCCGGGCGGGTCAGATCAGCAGATCTATGCGGCCGCCCGAGACTTCGATCGCCAACTTCATGAGACGTTGGGCATGACGGTCTTCGTGCTGGTCATCGCGCGTGTTCTGTGGCGTACGGTAGACACTCGGCCGGCTCCCCCGCTGGTCTCGCGTTGGATGGGATGGGCGGCCACGGCAGTGCAGGTTGCCCTCTATGTTCTCCTCTTTGCCATACCGCTAACCGCCATCTTTGGCGCCTGGCTGGAAGGCCATCCGTTGACGCTACTGCAAGGCATCCAGCTCGCCTCACCGATTGGGACCTCACACGACCTTGGTGCGACGCTCGCCGGCGTCCACGGCTGGCTTGGCGACACCATCCTCTACGTTGCAGGGCTGCACGCAGTGGCTGGCCTGTTCCACCACTTCGTGATGAAAGACGGCGTGCTGATCTCGATGCTTCCGCGCTGGTCGCGAGTGCGGTAGAGGTGGGGACCAAAACACGCATTAGTCGACTCTCGATCTGGACGAATCGGCTTTGGATCGCAGCGGGCTCTTGCCTGTTCTTGGTCACCCGACCCGCTTGTGCTGAGAGCGCCAATGAAGCTACCGCTAGCCCAAGCTGGCTGACACCGACGCTGAGCTACGACGCCGACGTCGCCGGCAACCTGAGCGGAGGTCTGCGCCGCGGTCCGGCGTACGTGGGCAACGTGCACCTCAAGCTAAATGCGAACGGGACGGCGATGGAGTGGCCGGGAACGAGCGCGTTCGTCGATCTCCTGCAGATCCACGGAGGGCAACCCAGCCGTCTGGTCGGCGACGCGATGGGCGTCAGCAACATTGCTGGCCCGGCAGGTGCCCAGGTCGAAGAACTTTGGCTGCAGCACAACTCTCACGGCGGGATCACCTCGGTGCTCGCCGGAATTTACGACTTGAACAGCGAGTTCTACCGCCTTCGTTCCGCCGGCCTCTTTGTGAACAGTGCGTTTGGCGTCGGTCCGGAGTTCGCGCAAAGCGGAGTCGAAGGGCCGTCGATCTTTCCCCGGACCGCAGCGGGTGTTCGAGTCAGTCTCAAGCCGGTCGCTGGAACGGTGATCCGAGCCGCCATGGTGGACGGTGTGCCGGTGGCGCGCCCGGACGGATCTCATTCCTTGTTCAAACGAGGAGACGGCGTCCTGGCAGTAGGCGAAGTCGCTTTTCTTGCTCGGGAAGAAGATCCTGGCGCCAAGCACGACTCGCCACGCGAGCTCATTGGTAGGTTCTCGTCGCTGAGCCCTTACGACGACAAGCTTGCACTGGGCGCATGGCGATACTCTGGTCGCTATCCGGATCTAAGTGATCAAGGCTCGGACGGATCGTTGGTGTTGCGCAGGGGCATGTCGGGGGCGTACGTGGTCGGTGAAACCATCCTGGCCGGGCGGATGGCCACCTCGGAAAGGCATTTGGCCGCGTTCGCTCAGGTGGGCATTGCGGATCCGAGAACGAATCGCTTTGCTTCCTACCTCGGAGGCGGCCTGGTCGGCTCAGGCTGGGAGATCAGCAAGGCCTCAGATCAGATCGGCCTATCAATCGCACATGGCAGAAATGGAAGCCACTACCTGAGCTCTAGCCCGGCGTTCACCACCACGCGTTCGGAAACCGCATTCGAACTCACGTATCTAACCCAGGTCTCGAACCATGTCGCGATACAACCCGATGTGCAATACGTGATCCACCCCAACACTGACCGTTCCGTTCGGAACGCAACGGTGTTGCAGCTCCGACTTGAATGTTCTTACTAACGAGAGAGATGGGACTGGACGTCGCTGTACTTTCGATCACCTCTTCGTTCGCGGCGTAGGCACGTGCGGCGTCAGGTTTGCCACTGAAAGTGAGCCGCGACTTGCCTGCTCGTCAGTGAAGGCGGACAAACGTCGTGGCGCCCCGATGGGCTGAAAGCCAACATCTGAGTACGACAGCTTCTGGCCGGGTGGTGTACACGGGCGTCGGCTGTCCACCGGCCCCGCCTGGCCGAAATTGCCGATCACCGCAAGACGCGCCCCGAAAACAGCCCGACCTTCAAGGTAACGTACCAATGGCCCCCGCCTTGACGCCCTCAGAGGAATTCGTCACGAGACTTTGCCAGCAGTCCTTTCTTCGACTTTGGACACATCCAATTCCGATTGGGAAGAACGGCAAGGAGCTATGCGATTGTCTGGTCGTATGCGGTGCTCACATCCTCATCGTCTCGGTCAAAGAGGAATCTGGCCGCTTCGGTCTGCGACCGGCGAATCCAGCAACGACGCGGGCTGCAGACGATCTCAGGCCGTCAGAAAACCCGCAACCAGTAATGCGGAAGGTGCTGGGGGTCAGTCCCGAGGAGCGCCACGCGACGGTCCGGGTCGTGGGCTTCGAACGCACCCACGGCCACGAATAGTCAGCGGTCGGCGCGGGCCCGCTTCGGCTGTACCAGGGTCGCGCTTCGCATCGCAGGAGCCAAAGCCTTTCGCGCAAATCGCCAAATCGGAGTCGGAAATCTTTACAGATTCATTTGCCCGAAGGCGCAAGGGATTTGTAGACCGTTGATACGTATGAATTTTTAGAAAGCGGCGCGATTCTTGCGAAGAATCGCATGACTCGTGGCGGAACCGGGCGTTCCATGGAGGTTTGACATGGGCGATCTAAGCCAACGAGCGAGCGGCAAATGGGCAGCAGGACTGCTGAACGCGTTGCTTCGCTTTTCGGCGTTGTGCGTTACCTGCCTTGTGCTGGGTGCACCTTTGGCGCGCGCTGGCACCTACTCCGCGAGGGCGACCGCAGGGCCGCCCTCGACGGGCACCGAGTGCGGCTACGGTTATACAAGTGATGGGGGAAGCGGGTTTACCTCGGCCAACGTCGGGCCCGTTCCGTGCGGGTACGTTACCCCCTTCGGCAACAGTATCAGTAGCTCATCGTCCGCGTCTGGGAGCTGGGTCACCGGAGATTTTTCCGCTACCGTGGGGTCGCAAGCAAGCGCCGAGAGTGGGCACGGTGCCAGCATCGGCGCTACCGCAACCGACGTGTTTACCGTCAACGGTAACGTTTCGCTGCCCGCGGGGATGACCTTTGCCCTGGCCACGCTTGGCGTGACCGGCGTCACAGGAAGTGCAGTCGGCGACGGGGTCGCCGGCTATTCATCTTCTGGCGTCATGATTGAGTTGACCATGAGTGCCGGCGGGTCCAGCGGCTCAAGCGGGACGAGTGTCGCCTGTCTAAATTTTAACCTTTATAACAGCGCTTGCGCGCCGGACGGCTATGGCCGCCTTGGTGTAAGTGGCTTAGCACCCATCAGCTTGACCGTTTACGACGGTGAGACGCTCCAATTGGGCGTGACGATTGATGCGGGGGCGTTTTCGAATGCGGTCCTCAGCGACCAAACGGCCAACGCCCAAATCATCGTGGACCCGGTCTACTTGATGTTGCCAGCGGGCGTCACGTTCGATTCGGGCATCACGGGCTTCCTGAGCGGGACGCCCGCGGCTGTGCCGGAACCCAAAACATGGGCAATGCTCGTCGTTGGCCTGGCGGCGCTTTGCTTTATGTTCCCCAAGTCTTCCAGGAGAACCGCAGCGGTCGCTTGAGTTAGACAGTTGCGCTATGTGGCGCGGCATCGAGCCGTTGGAGAAGTCGCTCCAAACGGCTTGAGATCGATCAGCAGACTCGCGACGTTTATCGACGGGTCTCCCTCAATCCAGTAGTAGACGTGATCCACTTCCCGGTCGCTTCGCACGACCTGCTGAGCAACTGCATCAACTTCCAGGCCGACGAGCAGAAGACCTTCGCCAAGGTCGATGAGCTCGTCAAGGACGGCGGCCACCAGGCGATCGAGATCACCAAGCTGCTCAACGAGCTGAAGACGGTGTACGCGGTGTGGGACAAGGACTATGCGCAGATGTCGCGCCTGGCCGAGGACAACAAGTTCGGCAGCGGCAACTACTGGGCCTATCGGCCGGACATTGCGCGCTTCGACAAGGCCCACAAGTTCGAGGCGCCCGGGCTCGCCAGCCAGGTGAAGAAGCCGCCCAAGGGGGGCGGGAAGGTTGCGCCCGAGCTCACCGACGAGCAGCTGAACGAGCAGGCGCGCACGAACAACGAACTGATCAGCAAGGGCGTGAAGGATGCCCAGGCGGTCGAGCGACAACTGCCGGGCGCGAGGGCACGCGCGATGGCCCTGAACAACAAGCTGGAGCCGCTCGTCGCCGACCGCAAGAAACCGGCGGCGGTCAAGCTCTACGATCAGGCCTACGACCTGTTCACCAGCGCCGAGAAGGCGGCCGCGCGAATCAAGCCGCACGACATGAAGGACCTGAACTCGTACGGAACGCAGGCGCTGCAGGACTACAGCGCCGCCGCGGCCGCGCTGACCAAGGCGCTCGCGATGTTTCCGAAGGCCTGACACGCGCGCCGCGCTGTTTTCGGGCCCGATGAGGCGCCCCCGGGCGACGCCCCAACGATCACATCAGCAGGTGCTCGCCCACATTGTCGCCGCCGAGGATGAGGTAGTTGACCTTGCGGATGTCCTGTCTCCCTCAGGTCTTGGAACCCCTCAAGCAGTCGGCAGATCTCTGTCTTGTGAGCCCAAGCCTCGGCACTGTCCCCGATGCAGCTTGCGGCATCTGCTCGGCGCAGCATCGTTGCTTGTCAGTAGTGAGCGCGGGCCGAGCACGCCGGGCCCATCGCGACAGCTTCGCACGGGTCAAATCGAAGCTTGGCGAGGACTTGGCGATGCAGCGGGCCGGTCGGTCAGTCGTTCATTGGGAAAGCCGGACGGAATCGAGAACAAGTCGCTTGTTTGTGGACAGTGAAAACGCATCCGACGCGTGAAACGCGGTGAATCTGGACAACGGCCGTGCATCACAAAACTATACTTTTTGGACAGTATCGGTATCGGCCCGAACCGCCAGAGCAGACGAGCCGGACTGCCGCCACTCGATACCGTGCATTTCCAGCAACGCCGTCAGCCTGGCGTTCTCCGCCTGCAAGGCTGCGAGTGCTTTGGACTCAGACATCACGTGCGCACTCCGCCAGCAAACGGTCCATGTCCTCGCCCACCCCGTAGCCGACGTTTTGGCTGATACGTCGAACTGCCTCCAGCCGGGACCACAGCGCCGGTCGCTGCGAGTCGGGCAGATCGGCGATGGCCTTCAAGGCTTGTTCGAACATGCGCACCAAAGCGTCGAAGTAGCCCTCATCCTGCAGGCCGATGTCGTTGCTGAATCCCGATGCCCGCTCGCAATAGAACACCATCAACTCGGCCAAACCATCAGGCCGCGCGCCCGCCTTCTTGTAGTCCGCGATGGCCTTTTTCGCCTTGGCCACAGACGCATTTTGGTTCCTGTACACATCTGGCCAAAGCCAGCGGTCGATACTGGCCTTGTATGGGTCGAGCACGCCATCACCGAGGCCGAATCGCGCATGCAAGAAGACCTGGTTGTCCTTGCTCGCTGCGTAGAGGTCGTGCACGAGGGCGAGGACGCCGGCGCGGTCGACATCTGCGATCCGGGCCTTGACGCCGCTCCAGGACAAGGAGGCTTTCTTCGACTTGCTGATCATCGAACTCCATTCGACAGGACAGGTTGATCGACCGGCATCGCCGTTCTTGGGTAGTCTTCGGGTTGCTCAGTTGGTGTCTAGCGAACGGCGAATTCGACACCGCCGACCCATTGCATTCTGGCCCCGATGGGACGAGGCCATACGTGCAACAGGTCTCGGCCTTCACTCGGCACTTCTCAAGACCTGCCTGTTTCCGGCCGACACCGCCGCGCAGCCGATCTCCAAAGGTGCGGTGCAGCCGGCCTGTCGCAAGGCGCATCGCGCATGCGGCATCCCCAAGCCAATTACCCCGCACTCGCTGCG
>OCTA010005834.1_pt1 | contig 10598 bp, 6 predicted proteins | sample 1538991 | NCBI WGS metagenome assembly OCTA01 (sample SAMEA3539302, study PRJEB22396) | soil metagenome | biome: tundra; feature: field; material: soil | place: USA | collected 2010-05 | depth 0.15 m | reverse complement strand
GCTCAAGCGCGCGGGCGCCGACCGCGTGATCTCCCCCTACAAGGCCAGCGGCACCGAGATGGCCCGCCTGGCTCTGCACCCCCAGCTGAGCGGCGTGGTGGACGTCGACGCGGAATACCGCATGGAGGAGATCCAGGTGCAGGAGGGTTGCGCGGCGGTGGGCCAGACGGTCGGCGACATCCGCGGCGGCTCCATGATCGTGGGCCTGCGCCGCGGCGTGGACTTCCAGCCCCAGCCGCCGGCCGAGACGCAGCTGCTCTCCGGCGACGTGATCATGGCGATGGGCACGCCGACCGCGCTGGAGCGCCTCGAGGATGTCTCCGACGCGCGCTCGGGCGGGCGCTGAGCGGCCGCCACGACCTCGCGCGGCGACGGCCGCGCCCCGGGCAATAGGATGGTCCGCGTGCGCGCGCACCACGTCCATGTAGAGCACCGCTTCGCCAAGCCGCCGGATGCGATCTTCGCCTACCTGGCCGAGCACGAGAACCTCGCCGAGGTCTTCGGCGCGAAGATCACCCGTCTGCGCGACGGCGAGGATGGCCAGCGCAACGGTGTAGGCTCCGTGCGGCAGCTGAGAATCGGCCCGCTCCCGGCGTTCGAGGAGACGGTCACCGAGTTCGTGGTTCCCGAGCGGATCGTCTATCGTATCTCCAAGGGCAGCCCGCTGCGCGGGCATGTCGGCGTGATGACCTTCGCCGCCGCCGCCGCAGGCGGAACCGACTTCGTCTACGACATCCGGCTGGCCTCGCCGATCCCGGGGGTCGCCGCGATCGTGCGCGCGACGCTGACGCGCTCGATCACCGCTGCGCTCGCGAAGGTGGACCACGACGCCTGAGCGTCGCCGCGCCGTCCCTCGGCCCCGACCGCCCGCCGCACACGCCCTTCAGGCGCCGGTGCTCAGCACCATCCGGAAGCGCGCCTCGCCGCTCATCATCCGCTCGTAGGCCTCGGCGGCACGCTCGAGCGGGAGCGTCTCGATCATCGGTCGCACGTCTGCGAGCACGCTGAAGGCGAGCGTGTCCTCGGAGTCCCCGGAGCTGCCGGAGGCGTGCCCGACGATCGATTTGTTGCCGCCGATCAGCATCGCCGGCGGAAACTGCATCGGTTCCATCGAGGCGCCGACCACGACCAGCCTGCCGCGCAGGCCGAGGCCACCGAGGACGGCGGTCATCGCGGCGGCATTGGTGACCGTGGCGAGGATCACGCGAGCGCCCCCGAGGCGGGTCAGCTCGGCCGCCGGGTCCTGGGCGGTGCTGTCGATGTAGTGGCGCGCGCCGAGCCGCCGCGAGAGCTCCTCCTTCTCGCCTCCGCGCGCGATCGCGACCGTGTCGAAGCCGAGCTTGGCCGCGAACTGGACGCCGAGGTGACCGAGGCCGCCGACGCCCAGGATCGCCACGAGATCGCCCGCGCGCGCGCCGCTCTGGCGCAGCGCGTTGTAGGTGGTGATGCCCGCGCAAAGCAGCGGCGCGGCCTCCTCGGCCGCCAGCTCGTCCGGCATCAGCGCCATCGCCGATGCCTTCACGAGCACGTAGTCGGCGTAGCCGCCGTCGAAGGTGATCCCGGGGATGCCCATGTTCTGGCAGCTGATCAGATCGCCGCGGCGGCACGCATGGCAGTGGCCGCAGTTGCCTCCGAACCAGCCCACGCCGACCCGCTGGCCGACCTCCCAGCCGTGCACCTCCGCGCCGAGCGCGTCGATCACGCCCGCGATCTCGTGGCCGGGGACGAGCGGATAGCTGACGCCCGGATAGCCGCCCTCCTTGGCGAAGGAGTCGCTGTGGCAGACGCCGCAGGCCTGCACGCGCACGAGCGCCTCGCCACGGCCGGGGACTGGCACCTCGCGCTCCACCATCTCCAACGGGCCGCCTGCCTCGCTCACCTGCACCGCCCTCATGCTCGCCATCGCCTCTGCGCTCCCCGGTTGGACTGTTGCTCGATATCACCCACCCTAGCCTCCGGATGACGCGACCCCAACCCATCCCCGTTCGCGCCTATCGTGCTGGGTTCGTGTCCCACGCGCCCTTCTCAGCCGAGCTGGCCCGCGACGAAGCGGTGCTGCGCTTCCCCTACGACGACGGCCTGCGCCAGCTGCTGCGCGCGATCCCCGGCCGCCGCTGGGATCCCGCCGAGCGCGCGTGGTGCATTCCGCTCGGTCCCGACCAGGCGGAGGCGCTCGCGCGCCTGTTCGCTGGTCTTCCGCACGAGCCGCAGGTCACCGCGGCGCTCGACCGCGCGATCAGGCGCCGGCGCGCCAGGCGCCCGCGCGGCGAGTGCCTCGTGGACCTGGCGCGCCCGGATGAGGACTGGTGGCTCAGCTTCGCCACGGACGCCGCGCCCGAGCCCGTGGCGGCCCTGCTGGAGCACCCGCACGCCCGCGATCTCCCGGCGATCGGCCGGGCGCTCGTTCCGCTCGACGACCACGCAGCCGGCCTGCTGGAGCGCCTGGGCGAGGAATCGACGATCGGCCTGCGCCTGAGCGATCACGCGCGCCGCGCCCTGCTGGACAGGGGCGGGCGCGCGGATGGCCCGTCGGGCGAGCGCCCGGTCGGCGAGCCCGGCTCCCAGCTACGCTTCGACGTTGAATTCCGCCGCGACCGCCGCGGCGAGCACTGGATCCTGGTCGCCGCCGCGCATGCGCCGCTCGCCCGCGTGCTCGCGGGGCAGGGCGGACTGCGTGCGCTGGAGGCTCCCGGTGGCTCGATCGGGCTGGCGGCCGTCGAGCACGACGCCGAGCAGCTGCTCGCGCTGCTCGAGCACCTCGAGGACGCCGACGTCGACCCGCGCGTTTCGGCCTGGCTGGCGCGGGCGACGACCTGGCGCGGGAACATCGAGGTCCAGGGACCGAGCGATGCGCCCGTGTTCCTGCTGCTGGGCGACGTCGCGCGCCTGCCCCGGGCACTCAGGGAGCGAGCGGCGAGCGTCCCCGGCGGCGCGGCCGTGGCGTTGACGCTCGACTCCTGGAGCCTGATCGAGGCGCATCTCGACGGCTGGATGAGCCCCGCGGCCAAACGCTGCGTGGCGGCGCTGCGAGCCGGCCGCGCGGCCCCGCCGGCGGTTCTGGAGCGCTCCAGCGCCCACGAGGAGGACAGCTTCGTGCTCGCCCCCGGCCACGACGAGTCGCTGCTGGAGCGGTTCGCCGGGATGCGGGGGGTGCTGCCGCCGCGGTCTCAGCCGCTGCGCGGAGCGGGGCGCGAGCACGCCCGGCTGGCGGCCATCCGCGCCGACCCGTTCTGCGTGCCCGAGCTCGACCGCTTCCTGGCGGCGGGCTCGGTCTGGGTGGACCCGGACGCGCTGACGCTGCTGCAGGAGATCCGCGAGCAGCACGCCGCCGCGGCCGGCCTTGTGGAGCTGTCGAGCGCAACCGACGCGCCGCTCGAGATCCCGGGCCTGGGCGGCGAGCTCAAGCCGTTCCAGCGTGCGGGAGTGAGCTACCTGCTCTCCCAGCGGCGGGCGTTCCTGTCCGACGAGCAGGGTCTCGGCAAGACGATCGAGGCGCTCGCCACGATCGAGGCGGTGGGCGCCTATCCCGCGGTCGTGGTGTGCCCCGCGAGCCTCAAGCTCAACTGGCTGCGCGAGCTGCAGCGCTGGCTTCCCGCCCGCACCGCACAGGCGCTGTCCGGCAACGGCGCCGGCGAGCGGATCCCCGCGGCGGACATCACGGTCGTCAACTACGACATCCTGGCCCCCAGGTTGGACGAGCTGCACAGGCTGGCCCCGCAGGCGCTCGTGCTCGACGAGTCCCACTACTGCAAGAACGCCGCAGCCAAGCGCACCCAGGCCGCGCAGCGTCTCTCCGCGGAGATGCCGCGCGAGGCGCTGGTGCTCGCACTCACGGGCACGCCCGTGGTCAACCGCCCGGCGGAGCTGATCTCCCAGCTGCGCATCCTCGGGCGGCTGGAGGACTTCGGCTCGGGCGTGAAGTTCGGCGAGCGCTTCCGCGGGCCCGATGCCCACCTGCGTCTGCACTGGCACCTGCGGGCGCGCTGCTTCGTGCGCCGCCTGAAGGCGGATGTGCTCCAGCAGCTGCCCGCCAAGACCCGCGCGGTGGTGCCGGTCGAGCTGGACAACGAGCCCGAGTATCGGCATGCCGAGCGTGACCTCGTGGGCTGGCTTCGCAGCCAACCGCTCGACCTGCGCGAGCTCGACGCGAAGGTGGCCGCGGCGATGCGCGCGGAGCGCCTGGTGCGGCTGAACGCGCTCAAGGTGCTGGCCGCGCGCGGGAAGCTGCACGCGGCGCTCACCTGGATCCACGACTTCTGCTCATCGGGCGAGCGGCTGGTGGTGTTCGCCCACCACCGCGAGATCCAGCGGGCCGTGCTCGAGCACTTCCCCGCGGCTCTGCACATCCTCGGCTCCGACAGCCACGCGGCCCGGGACGCGGCACTTCAAGCCTTCCAGGGGCCCGACGTCCCCGAGAACCAGCTGATCGTCTGCTCGATCGAGGCCGCCGGCCACGGCCTCACGCTGACGCGCTCCTCCAACGTCGTCTTCCTGGAGCTCGACTGGACGCCCGCCAAGCACGACCAGGCCGAGGACCGCTGCCACCGCATCGGCCAGCAGGACGCGGTCAACGCCTACTACCTGCTGGCGGCGGCGACGATCGACGAGACGATCTCCGCCCTGCTGGAGCGCAAGCGTGCGGTGATCGGCGCGGTCACCGACGGCCGCGAGGAGGACGAGGAGGGGATCGTGGACGCCCTCGTGCGCGAGCTGCGCGGCGTCCCCTATCGCCACCTGCGGGCGGTGGCCTGAGCAGCTCTAGGGCGAGAGCCCCAGCTCGTTCATGATCTCTCCCCACGTTTCGACGGCCCTGGCTTCGGCGTCGGTGATCTGGACTTCGATTGCGCGGGTGCGCGCGAGCACCCCCTGCTCTTCCGGGCGCTCGTATGCCGACAGCCGTCCGGGCAGCAACCCGATGGCGACCCAGGCGGGCATGAACCGCCGGTCGAAGCTGGCGGTGCTGGCGGGCAGCGTCTCATAGGCGCTCGCCACCCAGGGCCTGACGTCCGCGCACAGGTTCGGCACGGGGAGCTTCAACAGCGTCCCCAGCTGGTTTGCGTAGCCCCTGACAGCGTTGGCCAGGCGCCTGTCGCCCAGGTGCAGGCGACTGACCGCCCGCACGAACCCCTTGCCTGCCGGGCGGTCCAGGTGGTAGGCGGTGAGAACCATCGCGCCGATGACCTCGTTGCTCATCTGTGTCGAGTCGGCGTTCTGGGGCGATTCGGCGGCGGCCATGGGGCATTCGCGCCGGACTTGGGCGAGGACCCGCCGCGGGGCGTGTTCGGCGGCTGTGAGATGTGACCTCGCCGCCTGCACGAGCGCGTAGTTGGCCTGGATGTAGGTCTTCGTGCTCGCCACGTCCGCGCTGCTCGCGCCCGCGCGCGCCGGCGACAGCGCGACAGCGGCCAGGGCGGCGGTTGCAACCAGTGGAAGAGATCGCCTGATGGGCATCGACTCGGAGCCTACGTCATCAGCAGCGGCCCGCGGGCCGCTTCCCATTCACGCGCTCGGGGGGCGCTAAGAACTGGGTAAGGATGCGCGCAATGCCAGCAAACTGGCCCGGGCCGGCGGGGTTCCCCGGTATTGTCTGCCTGCACGGACTCCGCATGGACCCGGGGGGTTGCAGGTGAGGCGTGGATCGCTCGACGGTCGGCCTCAGCGCCCGTGCGTCCTGCCGGCGGGCCTCCGAGCTCATATGAGAAGGAACGGATACATCGTCCTGGTGATCGCGGCCGTAGCGTGGGTGACGGTGGCGATCGTCCTCGGCACCAGCAGTCTCTCCTCCGGTGCGCGCACCGTGGTGCCGCCGAGCGGGCCCTCGCCGGTGTGCCTGCCGGCGAGCATCGACCACAGCGCGGCGCTTGCGGGGACGCCCGTGAGCGTATCTCCGGCGCCCGGGACCGACACGGCCAACCCCGACACCCAGATCAGCTTCCTCGGCGAGCCCGTCACCGACATCCAGGATGTCTCGGTGGAAGGGTCGCGCACGGGCTACCACTACGGCCACGTCTACGGCTATTTCCAGGGCGATGGCGGCAGCTTCGTCCCAAACAAGCACTTCGACACCGGCGAGCGCGTGGTCGTGCGCGCGCTGCTTGGTCGCGCCGGCAGCGAACGCCGCGTCTCCTTCGCGTTCCGCATCGCCACGCCCTATACCACCAAGGGGATACCCGGCTTCCCCAACCCGGCCGCGCCCAGCTCCTCCTATCAGAGCTTCGTGTCGGCGCCCGGCCTGCATCCGCCGATCCTCGAAGTGACATCCGCCGACCGGGACCCGTCGGCGGGCGATCTGATGATGACCGTCGGCCCCGGCCCCGGGGAGCCCGGACCGCTGATCTACACGCCGCAGGGCCGGCTGGTGTGGTTCGACCAGCTGCCCCAGGAGGTCAACGCGCTGAACCTCAGCGCGCAGAGCTACGAGGGCCAGCGGGACCTCACCTGGTGGCAGGGGCGGGTGCTGTCGGCCGGCTTTGGCGAGGGCGAGGACATCGTCATGGACTCCAACTACCAGACGGTGGCAACGGTGCGCGCGGGCAACGGCTACCAGGCGGATCTGCACGACTTCCAGATCGTCTCCAACCACGTCGCCTACATCACCGCCTACAACGTCATGCGCTGCGACCTCACCCCGGTCGGCGGCGTGCGCAACGGCGTGATCATCGACACGGCGGTGCAGGCGGTGGACATCAAGACGGGGCTCGTCCGCTGGGAGTGGCACAGCCTCGATCACGTAGGCGTCGGCGAGTCCCACGCCCCCCTCCCCGACGAGGCAACGCCGTGGGACTGGTTCCACCTCAACTCGGTCGACCCCGAGCCCAACGGCGACGTGCTGATCTCCGCGCGCAGCACCTGGGCGACCTACCAGCTGGCCAAGGGCTCGGGCGTGATCCGCTGGCGTCTGGGCGGCAACAAGAGCAGCTTTGCAATGGGACCCGGCGCGGCGACCGCGTGGCAGCACGACGCCCGCATCCACGCCGACGGGACGGTCACGGTGTTCGACGACGGCTCCAACCCGCGCATCCACTACCAGTCGCGTGGCGTGCGCGTGGCGCTCGACACAGCCCGCCACCAGGCGCGTGTGCTCGCCGTATATCCGCACCCCGGCGGCCCGCTGCTGGCGGACAGCCAGGGCAACATGCAGATGCTGCCCAATGAAGACGTGCTGATCGGCTGGGGCGCCATCCCCAGCGTGAGCGAGCTGACAAAGAGCGGGGGGCTGCTCCTGGACGCCCACCTGCCGCCCGGCTCCTCCTCCTACCGCGCCTTCCGCTACCCGTGGGCGGGGCATCCGCTGTCGCTGCCCGCAGTCAGGGCCAGGGTGCTCGTCACGGGCGACTCCACCGCAGTGTTCGCGAGCTGGAACGGCGCCACCAACGTGGCCTCGTGGCGCGTGCTCGCCGGCAACAGCCGCAGCTCGATCACCCCGCAGGCGACGATGCCCGACAGCGGCTTCGAGAGCTCGGTGACGTTCCCGGACGCCTACGCGTACGTGGCCGTGCAGGCGCTGGGAGCGGGCGGCGAACTGCTCGCCACCTCGCCCACCGTGTCCGTCGTCAAGCCCGCTGCTCCGCCCAAGGGCGGCTGACGTGACCTCTGCCGCCGCTCCCATCACGCCGCGCCTGGCGGCCGCGCACGCGCCTGCCGGACAGGACGCGCGTCCGCGCCACGCGCTGCTGCTGACAGTCTGCTGCCTGGCGCAGTTCATGGTCATCCTCGACGTCTCGATCGTCAACGTGGCCATCCCCTCGATCCACACCAGCCTCGGTTTCTCACGCCCCGAGCTGCAGTGGGTGGTCAACGCCTACACGATCACCTTCGCCGGCTTCCTGATGCTCAGCGGGCGCGCCGCCGACCTGTTCGGAGGGCGGCGCACGTTCATCACCGGGCTGCTCCTGTTCTCGCTCGCCTCGCTCATCGGCGGCACCGCCGTGGACCGCCAGGTGCTGGTCGGCGCGCGTGCCCTGCAGGGTCTCGGCGGCGCGGTGATGGCGGCCTCCTCGCTGGCGATCATCACCTCCTCGTTCCCCGCCGGCCCCGAACGCCACCGCGCGATCGGCCTGTGGGGCGCGATGAACGGCGCGGGCGGCGCAACGGGAACGCTGCTCGGTGGGATCATCACCCAGGAGCTCAGCTGGCGCTGGGTGCTGCTGATCAACCTGCCGATCGGCATCGCCGGTGCGCTGGTCGCGCGCGCGGTCATCGTGGACCGCCGCCGCGAGCACTCCGGCGCGAGCTTCGATCTCGCCGGCGCGCTGGCCGTCACCGGCGGGTTGCTGTCGCTGGTCTACGGGATCGTCAACGCCGGCTCGCACGGATGGGGCTCCTCCGCAGCACTCGGCCCGATCGCGCTGGGCGTGGCCCTGCTGGCCGCCTTCGCGGTGATCGAGGGGCGCTTCGCCGCCGCGCCGCTGGTGCCGCTACGGGTGTTCTCCAACCGCCTGCTGCGGGTGTCCAACCTGGTGGTCGTGCTGTTCAGCGCGGCGCTGTTTCCCATGTGGTATTTCGCCTCGCAGTACCTGCAGGAAGTGCTGCACATGGGCCCGCTGGACGCCGGGCTCGCGTTCCTGCCGATGGCGCTGACGATCATGGCCTGCGCGACGCGCGGGGGCGCGCTGGTCGCGCGCTTCGGCGCCGGTCCGGTGCTCGGCGTCGGCCTCAGCCTGATGGCCGTCGGCCTGGCCCTGTTCGGGCGGATCTCCGTGGGCGGCGACTACACCTCGGACTTCCTGCTGCCCAGCCTGCTGACCTCCATAGGCATCGGCCTGTCGGTCGTGCCCTCCACGATCGCCGCCACCGCCACCGCCGCGCCCAGCGAGGCGGGACTGGCCTCCGGCCTCGTCAACACCTCGCGTCAGATGGGCGGTGCGCTCGGCCTGGCCGTCCTGGCCTCGCTGGCCGTGCTCTACACCAACCACCTGACCAGCGCCGACTACCGCGCCCCGATCCTCGCGCTCACCGACGGCTTCAGGCTGGCCTTCCTGCTCGGCGCCGGCTTCGCCGCCACCGGGGCGGTGGTGGCGTTCAGGCTGATCCCCAAGGCCGTGCGACCCCCCGGGCCGGCACCCGCGCCCCCGCCCGCAGCCGGGCCCGCGCCTGTGGCTGCGCCCGCAGCCGGGCCCGCGCCTGCGGCAGCGCCCACGCCGGTGGCCATGCCCATGCCGGTGGCGGCGCCGTCGCATAACGGCAAGCGAGGTGCCTCCGTGCCGGGCGAGGTCCCGAGCAGGCCCGCGCGGCCGGTGGCGGCTGTGCGCTTCTCGGTGTCGGGGGGCGGGAGCTGGCCGCTGGCGGGCGGGCACATGACGGTGCGCACCGGCGGCGAGCGGGCCGCGCGGCGGGTCTCGGGGGACGGATGAGGACGCTGCGCCTGCTGCCCCTTCCGCTGGCGTGTGTGGTGAGCGCAATCGCGCTGGGCGCCTGCGGCAGCTCCTCGGCCAGCCCCGCGCTACCGGCCTCCCAGGACTCGGCGCTGGTGGGTGCCGCCAACCCGGTGGCGGTCTCGCCCCAGCCGGGCACGCCGGACGCCTCGCCGAGCACCCAGATCAGCTTTCTGGGCGCGCTCGCGACCAAGGTGAGCAACGTGCGCGTGGTGGGCTCGCACAGCGGCACCCACACGGGCGTGCTGCGCGCCTACTCGACTGTGACCGGCGAGAGCTTCATCCCCGCACACCCGTTCTCGGCGGGCGAGCACGTGAGCGTCAGCGCCACGGTCGCCGTGGGCGCCACCACGGGTCAGGCGCGGACGAGCTTCACGATCGCCGATCAGGCAACGGTCAGCCAGCAGGAGTTCCCGATCTCCCCGGGCGACCCCCACGCCGTGCAGCACTACAGCACGGCGCCGACGCTGACGCCCTCGACGGTGCATGTCACGACACCGGCAAGGCCCGGTGCGACGCCCGGCTACTTCTTCCTCGCTCCCTACCAGGGCCAGGGATCGCCGGGGCCGATGATCGTCGATCGGGGCGGCAGCCTGGTGTGGTTCCATCCGCTGGCGGCCGGGCTGCAGGCGACGAACTTCGGGGTTCAGCAGTATCAGGGCAAGCCGGTGCTGAGCTGGTGGCAGGGGCGGATCCTCCAGGTCGGCTTCGGCCAGGGCGAAGACGTGCTGTACGACAGCTCCTATCGGCACATGGCCACGATCAGGGCCGGCAACGGCTACCACGCAGATCTGCACGAGGTCCGGATCACACCGCAAGGCACAGCCTGGATTGACGTGTTCGACCCGGTTCACATGAACCTGTCGGGGGTGCACGGGCCCGCCAACGGCATCCTCACGGATTCGGTCGTGCAGGAGATCGACATCAAGACCGGGCTGGTGATGTGGGAGTGGCACACCTTGGGAAACATCGCGCCCGGCGACTCCAACAATCCGGTGCCCCGCAGCTATCCGTGGGACTACGCGCACCTCAATTCGGCCGATCCGGGCTCCGCCGGCGACGTGCTGGTCTCGGTGCGCAACACCTGGACGGTGTATGACGTGGATATCCGCACCGGCGGCGTGCGCTGGCGCCTCGGGGGCGCTCGCAGCAGCTTCAAGCTCGGCGCAGGCACGCGCTTCTACTGGCAGCACGACGCCGAGTTCCAGCCGGACGGGCTGATCT
>OCTA010005833.1_pt1 | contig 10602 bp, 7 predicted proteins | sample 1538991 | NCBI WGS metagenome assembly OCTA01 (sample SAMEA3539302, study PRJEB22396) | soil metagenome | biome: tundra; feature: field; material: soil | place: USA | collected 2010-05 | depth 0.15 m | reverse complement strand
CGCCCTTTTCGAGCACGTCGCCAAGATCCCGCTTGGAGCAGGTAGGAGGTTCAAGCCCGCATCTCGTTCCAGCCGATGAACGTCCATTCGATGGCACCGCGCCTCATCCGTCTACTACATCCCCAATGCCGGGAAGGTGGGCGATGGTGGCTGTGTGGCCTGGTGGCTGTGGTGGAGATCGGACAGCTGCGGTGTTGAATTCGCTCGGTCTTCACCACCCCCAACAGCGAGCACCACATCATGGCGCACGGGTCAGCGTGACATCTATCGACAGGTCCGTAGGTTCCGTGAGGGTACAACACACGGTTCCACCTTCGCCCATAGTCAAAACCTCCCCCTTCAAGGTCAGTGTGCCATTGTCGAATACATACGAAGACCCGCTGCATTCCTGATTCGGCCGCAGGTGGCCGACCCCTTCGGCGTCGATATCATAGGTCAGGCTACAGATTTTCGGGTCGAGTCGGCTGGCATCCACCACCACGGCCGCACTGTCGAGCCTGGAGATGGTGACCTTGCCATTCGTCGCCCAATTGTATTCCCCACCGCTGCCCGAGTAGGTTTGGGTGGTTCCGCTGCCCTGCCATACGCCGACGAATGTGTCCGCAGGCCCGGGAGCTTCGTCTCCAGAATTGGAACCATCGCAACTGGACAGTAGGAGCAGAAGAGTAGCCAGGAGCCTCATGAGATTGGTCATGCCCTGTCCTAAGGCACGATTCATGCCACCCAGGACCTGCTGGTAGCGGCCTTCCCTGACAAGATCGCCCACCTAAGAACCACAGCCGGGGCTGAAATCCAGGGACCTGATTCAGGGACCTCGATTGGCCATTTCGAGATCCCTTGCGATCTCCCATAGTTAACTTGTGGAGGCGCCGGGTACTGCCCCCGGGTCCGAGAGGTCTCTGTTCCGGCTACTACGTGCGTGTTCGGCGATTTGAGTCTCGCGTTCGGGTTGGCCCACCGACAGGGCGTCCCGCTCGCCAGCCCTCCCTGTTTCTCGCGACCAGCAGGTAGGAGGTTCAAGCCCGCATCTCGTTCCAGCCGATGAACGTCCATTCGATGGCACCGCGCCTCATCCGGGTACTACATCCCCAATGCCGGGGCAGTAGCGGTGCAAGGTCGTGCGTGGATTTCAGGGGGTGACTGTGGTGGCGAGGGCGTGGCGGCTTGGCTCCCTGGCGGGCACGGCAGCACACCGCACGGTCCAGTGCCACATCCCACACGTTGAGCCCATTGTGCTAGCCTCGATATGGAGGAAACCATGCGTGCCTTTTTCACTCTGTCAGCCTTCGCCCTTTTCCTCGGTGGATGCAGCAAGAGCGACTGCGAGAAGGCAGGCGGCACTTGCGAACAGCCGACACCAGGCGCTTGCTTAGGCCTCTACAGCCCAAACAGCGACGGGTATTCCTGCGGCTCTGGCTTTTGTTGTCTGCCACTCCGGTATTCGCCCTGCGAAACCGCAGGCGGGAGGTGCGTTCAGCACGGCACCTGCACGAGCGGCGCGATCGGCGACGCGAGCAGGTATGTCTGTAGCAATAGCGGAGGCGCTCTTGATTGCTGTCTGCCGTCCCCTGACGGTGGAACGTAGCCTGTCGGGGATGCTGCTCCCACCGTGCCGAGGTACACCGGCTTGCCGGCGCTGCCAAGGATCGCGGCTGACCTGGACCGGGACATGGGCGCCCGTCCTGGTTGTTGCCAGTTGCCAGTAGGGCAGCCTGGCTCGGCGAATGACAATGGGGCAAGTGGGCAGATTGCTTGTCGCTCACGCCTCGGGGCCTCCTCAATTTCTACCATCGAAAAGCGGCCTGAACCGTGGCGACGAGTTTTCGGACAGCAAGGGGACAGGTATTTGCACGTCTACACGGACCAACAGGTCAAATTTATCCCCTCTACCCAGGCGCCGACCGCGGCGAGGCGCTACTCTTGGATCTGCCGTGAAAAACGACCCAACCATCATCGTGCTCTTCGGCGGCGCAGGCGACTTGGTCTGGCGCAAGCTCATACCGTCCTTGTTCGATCTATACCGGGAGGGGCGGATGCCCGAGCGGTTCGCGATCCTCGCCGTGGACCGTTTGCCCTTTCGCGATGAGGATCTGCGCAAACGCTTCCTTGGCGGGGTCACAGAGTTCGCGCGAAACAGGGAAGTGAAGAAGGCGGACTGGAACGCCTTCGCCCGGCACGTCACCTATCATCAGGGGGACTTTCAAAACCCGGCGACCTATTCGAATTTGGAGATGACCTGCGCACGAATGGACACGGCGTGGAAGGCAAAGGCGGGACGTATCTTCCACCTGGCAACCCCGCCTGAAATGGTTCGGGTCATACCCAAGCTGCTGGCCGATGCGGGGCGGAATCGGAACCGGGCGCGGGATCGCATCGTCGTCGAAAAGCCGCTCGGGCACGACCTGGATTCGGCACGGGAGATGAGTCGTAGGCTCACGGAGAGCTTCGACGAGTCGCAGATCTTCCGCATCGACCATTACCTGGGCAAGGAAACCGTGCAAAACATCCTGGCCTTCCGCTTCGCCAACCCGCTCTTCGAGCCGATTTGGAACAGGCGCTACGTGGACTTTGTCACTATCACCGTGGCCGAAGACGTGGGCATTGGGCACCGAGGCGGCTATTACGAACACGCAGGGGCTCTGCGCGACATGGTGCAAAACCACCTCATGCAACTCCTCTGCTTGGTGGCCATGGAGCCCATGGTCTCCTTCGACGCCAACGAGATCCGCAACAAGAAGGTCGACGTCTTGCACGCCCTGCGGCCCATCCCGCGCGTTGAGATAGAACAGTGCGCGGTACGCGGGCAGTACGGTTCGGGAAAGGTCCATGGCAAGACAGTGCGCGAATATCGGCGGGAAGAGGGTGTGTCCCGTCATTCCAGGACAGAGACCTTCGCGGCCCTGAAATTGTTCGTCGACAACTGGCGCTGGCAAGACGTGCCGTTCTATCTGCGCACGGGCAAATGCCTGTCTCGGCAGCTTTCCGAGGTGGCCATCCGATTTCGTGCGGTGCCGCATCAGTCGTTTCCCGGCGAGTGCTACCGCGATTGGTCTCCGTCTCGACTGATTCTGTCCATTCAGCCCGAGGAAGGCATCGTGATGGGATTTCAGGCCAAGTACCCAGGTCCCAAGATGCTGCTGCGGCCGGTGGAGATGCAGTTTGCCTACAAGGACGCCTTTGCGGTTCCTTCGCCGGATGCCTACGAGACGCTGCTGTGGGATGTGATGAACGATGATGCAACCCTGTTCATGCGCGCCGATCAGATCGAAGCGGCGTGGCTGGTTCTGATGCCGGTTCTGGAGGCGTGGGCAGAGACGACCCCGCCCAATTTTCCCAACTATGCCGCGGGCACTTGGGGACCCAAGGCGGCCGACGAATTGCTCGCGCGCGTGGGGCACGCATGGCGGCCGATCCCATGAGAGTTCTGGTCATCGATATCGGCGGGACCCATGTGAAAGTGCTGGCGACCGGCCGCCGGCAACGGGTTGAATTTCCCTCCGGGCCGAAAATGACCCCCATGAAAATGGTGGCCGCGGTGCGAGCCGCCACCAGAGCCTGGAAGTACGATGCGGTATCGATAGGTTATCCCGGCCCCGTCGTCCACGGTCGTGTGTTGGCCGAGCCGCACCACCTCGCCCGTGGCTGGGTTGGCTTCGATTTCAAGAAAGCCTTCGGCCAACGGCCAATCAAGATCATCAACGACGCCGCCATGCAGGCGCTCGCAAGCTACCAAGGGAAGAGAATGCTCTTTCTCGGTTTGGGAACGGGTCTCGGCTCCGCGCTTGTCGTCGACGGCGTCCTCGAGCCGATGGAGCTGGCGCACCTTCCGTACAAGAAAGGCCGAACCTACGAAGACTACCTTGGACTGGCCGGACTCAAGCGGCTCGGAAGAAAGAAATGGCGCCACCACGTAGGCCAAGTCGTCAGACTGCTCAAGAACGCCCTGGAGGTGGACTACGTCGTGCTTGGGGGTGGCAACGCCAGACTACTCAAGCAGCTTCCACCTGGTTCACGCCTGGGCAGCAACACGAACGCCTTTCTGGGCGGGTATCGCCTTTGGTCAAAGACGGGTGCAACGTCGACGTGGGGGCGCTTTGTCCACTAAACACCCGATCGCTTTCGGGGCACCGGGCATCGAACCGCGCTGGACATCGAGCGCCAAGGAAGGTCTGGGCACCGCCTACCACACAAGCTGTCGGGTGTGGTTCACGCTCAGCCATGGCATTGTGAACGAGATCTACTACCCCACCGTCGACCAGCCCAATACGCGCGACCTGCAGTTTCTCATCACCGACGGAAAGACGTTTTGCCACGAAGAGAAACGGGATCTTGAGCATAAGATTGATTTCCCGGAACGCGATTGCGTCTTCTATCGCATTACCAATTCAGAACCTGACGGCCGCTACCGCCTCATCAAACACATTCTCGCCGACCCTCATCGCTCGGTGGTGCTCATGCACACGCAACTCGAGGTGGTCGACAAGTCGCTGACTGGGAAACTGCGTCTCTACGCGCTGCTGGCTCCGCACCTGGCGCGCGAGGGCGCGGGCAACTTTGGTTGGTGTTCTGAAATCGGCGGAAACAACCTTCTCCATGCGCGGCGCAAGGGGGTCCATCTAGTCATGGGGTGTATCGGAGGGTTCGCGCGGCGATCCATTGGCTATGTCGGTGCCAGCGACGGCTGGCAAGATTTGATGAAGAGCTTCCAGATGGACTGGGAATTCAGCGCAGCGGGACCCGGCAACCTTGCGCTGACCGGCGAGATCGTCGTGCAAGATGGGCAGCCCTTCACCATAGCGATTGCTCTTGGAGATAGCTGTCAGAGCACGGTGGCCAAGCTGCTGCAATCTCTGGCGGAGCCGTTCGAGGTTCAGCGCGCGACCTACGTTCGCCAATGGCAACGCACGCTGATCAAACCGAAGTTCGATTTCAGCGCGCATACGTCGGACGGCGGCAATTTGTATCGGCTCAGCCGCTGCATCCTGCTCGCCCATGAGGACAAGACATTCCAAGGTGCCCTGGTCGCGTCCATGAGCATCCCGTGGGGCGAGACGAAGAACGATGCCGACCTCGGCGGCTATCACCTCGTCTGGACCCGCGATCTGGTACAAAGCGCGACCGCACTCCTGGCCGGGGGACAGACCCGAACGCCGCTTGGTGCTTTGGTCTGGCTGGCGGCCATTCAGGGCGTGGACGGCGCGTTCCCACAAAATAGTTGGATCGATGGCAACGCCTATTGGTCCGGGGTGCAACTCGACGAGATCGCCGCGCCCATCCTGCTAGCGTGGCGCTTACGTCGCGAAGGCGCCTTGATGGGCAGCTTCGATCCTTGGGTCATGATCCTACGCGCGGCCGGCTATCTTATTCGTCAGGGTCCCGTGACTGCGCAGGAGCGTTGGGAGGAGAATTCCGGCTATTCCCCATCGACGCTGGCCATGGTCATTGCCGGCCTGATTTGCGCCGCGGAGCTCGCCACCGAACGCCATGAAGCGACGATCGCCGGTTTCATCCTGCAGTATGCGGACTGGCTGGCGGCGCATGTGGAAGAGTGGACGGTCACGACCGCGGGCGAGATGGTCGAAGGTTTTCCACGCCACTACGTTCGCATCAACCCCACCGATTCAAAGAGCCCCGATCCGCATGCCGACCCGAACCTCACCATGCTTGTTGTCCACAATGGCGGAGGCTCCTATCCGGCCAGAAACGTCATCGGGGGCGATTTCCTTCACCTGGTGCGGCTCGGTATTCGCGCGGCGGACGATCCCATCGTGTGCGATTCCCTGGTAGTTGCGGATCGCTTGCTCAAGTACGATTTGCCGCAAGGCCCGGGTTGGCGCCGCTACAATCACGATGGTTACGGGCAGAAAGAGGATGGCAGTGCCTACGACGGCATGGGCACTGGCCGCTGCTGGCCCATCTTGACGGGAGAGCGCGGCCACTACGAGCTCGCGGCCGGGCGCGATGCCAAGCTCTTCATTGCCGCCATGGAGAATTTCGCCAATGAAGGGGGCATGCTCAGCGAGCAGGTGTGGGACAGCGCGGACTTGCCAGAGAAGGGAATGAGGCGCGGGATGCCCACGGGCGCGGCCATGCCGCTTTGCTGGTCGCATGCCGAATACATCTCGCTCGTGCGCAGTGCCCACGACGGTGTCTGCTTCGACCGAATCGAGCCGGCCTTCCAGCGCTACGTCGTTCATCGGACCGCTCACACGCACGAAATGTGGAGTACGCGCCATCCCATCCGTCGCATGCCGCGGGGGCGAATCCTGCGCCTCATCGTTGTGGCAGACGCAGACATCGTGTGGTCTGCCAACGACTGGGGCACAACGAACACGACAAAGACGACGGCGATGGGAGAGCTCAACCTGTGGTTCGCCGATCTTCCCACCGAGAGCTGCCCGGAGGGCTCTTCCGTCGAGTTTGCGTTTTTTTGGAAAGAGGTCGGGCGCTGGGAGGGCAGAAACTATTCCGTCGCGGTCGGCAAAGCGGCGTGAAGGGGTGGCCAAAGCGGGCTCGCACCAGGCCGATCGATGTGGAATGTTTTTGCCCATGCCCAACTTCGAAAAATTGACTGCTGCGGCGAACATCGCGCGGGGACTGGCCATGGATGCTGTTCAGGCCTGCGCCTCTGGTCACCTCGGCCTACCGCTGGGAGCGGCCGAGATCGGCGCCGTACTTTTCGGTGAGCTCCTTCGCCACGATCCGGCTGACCCCGCGTGGATCAACCGCGACCGTTTCCTGCTCTCCGCCGGACACGGGAGCATGTTCCTGTACGCATGGCTGCACCTGTGTGGATACCCGCTGTCCATCGACGACATCAAACGCTTTCGCCAGTGGGGATCGAAGACGCCTGGACATCCCGAGTTCGGTCACACACCCGGAGTGGAAGCCACCACTGGCCCGCTCGGGCAAGGGGTTGGCAATGCGGTCGGGCAGGCGGTGGCGGCCAAGATGATGGCAGCGCGCTTCAACACGGCCGAGCACACCATCTTCGATCACACCATTTGGGCACTGGCCGGCGACGGTTGCATGCAGGAAGGGGTCGCCTCCGAGGCTGCCGCGATGGCCGGGCACTTCAAGCTCGACAACCTGATCCTGATTTACGATTCCAATTACGTCACGCTCGACGCGATGGCCTCCAAGTCGCAGAGTGAGGACACGGCCAAGCGCTTCGAGGCCTACGGCTACGAGGTCCTGCGCCTCGACAAGGGAAACGACCTCGTGGAGGTCTGCGACGTGCTGACCCGCGCCCGGGCTTCGAAGAGCGGCAAGCCACGCTTCGTCCTGGCACATACCCTGATTGGCAAAGGGATCCCGGAGGTGGAGGGAACCCAGAAGGCGCACGGTGAAGCAGGCGCGAAGTTTGTCGACCAGGCACGCCGAGGACTCGGGCTACCCGAGGAAAAGTTCTGGGTTCCAGGCGAGGTGAAGACGTTCTTCGCCGAACGCCGCAAAATGCTGGCGGCAAAGCATGCCTCGTGGCGAGAGACCTTCGCCGCCTGGTACGCGAAGAATCCCGACCTGGCGAAGCAGCTCGACGATGCCAACACGCTGCGCGTTCCCGACGATCTATCGGCCAAGATTCCTTCCTTTGCCACCGACGCCAACCTGTCCACGCGCAAGGCGGGCGAGACGGTGTTGCAAGTTGTGGCCGAGCAGGTCCCGTATCTCATGGGCGCCAGCGCCGATCTCTACGGCTCGACCTTCAACTACATCGCAGCCAGCACCGACTGGGACCAGGCGCATCCAAGCGGACGCAACATCCGCATCGGCATCCGCGAACATGGCATGGGCGCGATCTTGAATGGCATCGCCTACCACGGCGGCGTGCGCCCCAGCGGCGCGACCTTCATGGTTTTCGCCGACTACATGCGGCCGAGCATTCGCCTGGCGGCGCTGGCGCGCCTGCCGGTGATCTACGTCTTCACCCACGATTCGGTGGGTGTGGGCGAAGACGGCCCCACCCATCAACCCATCGAGACGCTGATGGGGTTGCGCGCGATGGTCGGGCTCGACGTGATTCGCCCCGCCGATCCCGAAGAGACGGCAGGCGCGTGGCTCGCCGCGATCGAGCACGCGGAAGGCCCAACCGTCCTGGCACTCACGCGTCAGGCAGTCCCGATGCTTCCCGGCGCGGCGTTCGCCAAACGCGAAGGGGTCCTGCGCGGCGGCTATATTCTCGTGCAAGAGAGCGCGCCGCTCGACACGATCCTCGTCGCCACCGGCAGTGAGGTGCAGCACGCGGTGGCCGCCGCACGCGAGCTCGGCCCGGGCACACGCGTCGTCTCCCTTCCTTCCTTTTCGCGCTTCGAACACCAACCGGTCGACTACCGTGAGGCAGTGCTACCGCCTTTGTGCGAGCGACGCGTATCGATCGAGGCGGGGGTCACCTTCGGCTGGCGCGCCTTCGTCGGCACTCGCGGCCGCATGGTGGGAATTGACCGTTTCGGTGCCAGCGCCCCGGGCAACGTGGTCATGGAAGAGCTCGGGATGACCAAAGCGGCGGTGGTCGCGGCTGCGCGCGCTTTATGAAGGCGTTCGCGGGCCTGCAATGCGGGCCTTCGTCCTGCCAAATACCCGACGCAGGGCCAACGAAGCTGCGTGATAGCCGCACATGCCGTGCACGCCGCCCCCGGGAGGCGTTGAACTAGAGCACAGATAGATCCCCGGAACCGGTGTTTGATACGAAGTCCAGCCGAGAGTCGGGCGCAGCAGAACTTGGCGAATGTCGTTGGCGCCGCCTGTGATGTCACCGCCTTCATAGTTCTCGTTGTATTGAGAAAGCTCTGCAGTTGTCATGGTATGGCGAGCCAGAATGCAATCGCGGAAGCCGGGAGCAAAGCGCTCGACCTGTCGTTCGATGGCCTCGGTCATATCAACCGTGGATCCGGTGGGAACGTGACAATAGGCCCACCCCGTATGCTTGCCAGGCGGAGCTCTCGTCGGATCGAAAAGACTTTGCTGCGCAACCAGAACGTAAGGGCGTTGCGGGTGAATGCCTCGGTTGACCTCGGATTCCGAATACGCGATTTCCTCAAACGTACCACCGAGGTGGACGGTAGCGGCCTGCCCACATTGCTTGTTCTTCCACGGAATGGGACCGTCCAACGCCCAATCAAGTTTGAAGATGCCCGGCGCTGGACGAAAATGGGCGAGCCTCCTCAGGTAGCTTGCCGGGAGCCGGTCGCGACAGATGCGCGCCATCGTCTTCGGGCTGGTGTCGAACATCACCACACGCGATTTCGGGATGTCACCCCAGCTGGTGACTCGCCGGCGCGTTTCGATGACACCGCCCAAGCTGGTTAGATAGTTGGCAAGAGCGGCACTGATCGTAGCGGAGCCACCTTGGGCAATGGGCCACCCCACCACGTGCGCCGCTAGGAGCAAGGTCAGTCCTATTGCGGAGCTGGCCGGCGTGTCGAAGGGCAGAAGGGAGTGCGCCGCACAGCCAGCGAACAATGCGCGAGCAGAGACTGTCTTGAAGCAATTGCGGGCGAGACCTTCGGCCGATTTCAGTGCGGTCCAGCCAAAACCCGCCAAGAGAAAAGGATGACGAGGCACGCGCAAGGGCCCGAGCAATTCCGAAAAGAGCGTTGGAGCTCGCGCCACCCAGGAAGCCAGGAGAGTCCGATAGGAATCCGCGTCGGTGTCGAGGCCGAGTGCGGTCTCGTCGAGGGAATGCCAGAGTAGTGCTGCGCGACCGTCGTCCAAGGGGTGCGCCAGAGCCGCGGGTGGCTCAATCCAAGTGACGCCACGGGTTCCCAGTGCCATGCGCCGAAACGCGGGTGACAGTACCGCCATAGGATGAATTGCCGAGCACACGTCGTGCGTGAAACCGGGCAGGGTCAATTCGGCACTGCGAGTTCCGCCACCGATGTGCTCGTGCGCCTCGAGGACAAGTACCGAGATGCCTTGTTCAGCCAGCGTTGCCGCTGCTGAAAGCCCATTCGGTCCCGAACCCACAATGATAGCGTCATAGTCTGAGGTCATTTAGCCCCAAGCCTATTGCGCTTTCGTGAATGCAACGTCTTTTTCGACGAATAGCCTTGAAGATTCCTGCTTTTCTTCCTGCCGCGGATGAACAAGATAACGGCCTGGGCCTTCCGCAGAAAGCCTACGCAAACTGGATGGTGGATTTCGCATGAACAGCAAAGAAAAGGGTGGTAGGCAGGCGCATCAAAGGACGTCTCTTTTTGCAAGTCTTTCCGAAGATCGACGGTGCGGGCAACGCCATCGCCGTGGCTGGCGATTCTGCCGGAACGTTTGTCGTGATCTGGAACAACGCCGCCGGAAACGTCGAAGCGGTCACCATCGTCCCCGGAGGAGGGTTTGGTCCCGGCACCCCTGTCGGTGCGGCTCCTTCGCGTCGTCTCCTAGTCCCGGGCAAGGCCGTGCTGTGGACGGCGGCAGGCATATCCACAGAGCCGGTGTGAGCTGGCGGACCAGTGGTGATATTTCGACTGGCCGGCATGCGCGGCGGGCTTTTCGGCGATGATGCGCTAGATCTAAATCCAACCACGAGGTGAAGCGATGTCCAATCCCAAGCCGGTCAAACTGAGTGAAGCCGAGATAGCGTCGGCCTTGTCCAAGCTCCCTGGTTGG
>OCTA010005832.1_pt1 | contig 10603 bp, 12 predicted proteins | sample 1538991 | NCBI WGS metagenome assembly OCTA01 (sample SAMEA3539302, study PRJEB22396) | soil metagenome | biome: tundra; feature: field; material: soil | place: USA | collected 2010-05 | depth 0.15 m | reverse complement strand
CTGCCAGATCAGCACGGTCAGCGGGATGCGCTCGCGCAGGGCCGTCTCGATCTCCCGGCCGGGTTGATCCGGACCGGATCGAACTCCTGCAGCTCATAGCCGACGCTGACGATCACGTCCGCCGCGTCGAAGCCGAAATTGACGTAGTCGTGGCTCATGAACCCCACCGCCCCCAGAGCGTGCGGGTGGTCGTCGGGAAACACGCCCTTGCCGTGGAAGGTCGTGGCCACCGGCAGGCCCAGCTGCTCCGAAAAACGCACAAGCGCAGCCGCCGCCCCGGCCCGGGCCGCGCCGTGCCCGGCCAGCACAATGGGCCGGGCCGCGCCGTCCAGCACCGCCGCGGCCCGCCCGATCTGCGACGGCGACGGCTCGTCCGGCCGCGGGATATTCAGCGCGAGGGGCACCAGCCCCCCCGGCGCGGGCATCACCTCGATATCCTCCGGCACGCCCAGGTAGACCGCGCCGGGGCGCTCGGTCTGCGCCAGCTTGAACGCCTTGCGGACCATCTCCGGGACCGCCCCCGGGCTGAGCACCAGGTCCGCCCACTTGGTCACCGGCGAGAACATCGCCACCAGGTCAACGCTCTGGTGCGACTCCTTGTAGATCCGGCTCAGCCCGACCTGCGCCGAGATAGCCACCACCGGCGTGCTGTTGGTAGTCGCATCAGCCGTCCCCAGCAGCAGGTTGATGGCACCAGGCCCCAGAGTCGCCGAGCACACACCCGCCCGGCCGGTCACCCGGCCGAAAATCTCCGCCATGAACGACGCCGCCTGCTCATGCCGGACCAGCACATACCGGATCGACGACCCGGCCAGAGCATCAACGAAACGAATGTTCTCCTCACCAGGAATGCCGAACACGCACGTCACGCCCTCATGCTCCAGGCAGCCCACCAGAAGATCAGCGACACTCCGCTCGCCCGCAGCCACACCACCGACCCTACCGGCCCCCCCTATCACCCTCGATCAGGAGCCAGTCCCGACCCGGCGTGCGCTGCGCGCGGCGTATGACTGGCAGACTGCGCTGGCCGCGTAGACGAATCGTGCTGCATGGCGGGGGCCTGTTCCGTCCGGGCAGCAGCGCTGTCAGTGCAACTTACGCCCAAGATGACCTATGGGCCGACGGCGCCTGCTGTCCGCCGGCAGGCCGCAGGCTCAGGCTAAGCCGCCGAGCGCTGCGAGTGCCTCGTCAATGCGCAGGTAAATCCGGCCATCCGTGTCCCCCCGACGGGCTGGAAGCCAACCGCGGCATAGCAGGACCGGGCGTTTTCGTCGATTGGGTCGACGGCGATGAATCGGGCCGCCGCGTGCTGGCCCGCCGTAGCCGCCCGCTCGATCGCCTCGGCCAGCAGGTCCCGGCCCAGCCCTGGGCACTGCTGGTCGAGAGCCACCGCCAGGCGGGCGAGCAGCACCATCGCGATGTCATAGCGGGGCAGTCCCCGTCCGTAGCGGGCAGCCAGCGCCTCCCTTCGCACACCCCCCATCGTCAGCGAGTAGCATCCGGCGACCTGGCGAGCGTCGTTGACGAGCACGAAGGTGCGTGACAAATTCCGGCGCTGGTTGTCGAGGGCATACGCGCGCAGCCAGTCGTCTAGCGCCTTGACGCCGCACTCGAGGCGGCCGGGATCGTGATGGCCGCCGAGCCGTTCGACGCGCACTCAGTCGGCTCGCTTCAGCCGCCGGGCACGGCGCGACTGGGCAGCGAGCCTCTCGGGCGGCCGTACCGGGGGCCGGGATCAGCGGCCCGAACGTCAGGTCGACCGGGGCCGGAACGGTGGCGCAGCAGGCGCGGCGGCTCAGGTTTCTTGTACAGATCAGCCACGCCAGAGTGTACGCTATAGGCATGGATGTGGCCGTCAGTGACCTCCGGGCTCACCTCAGCGAGTGGCTCGAACGAGCACGGGGTGGCGACGAGGTCGTTATCACCGACCGCGGGGTCCCCGTCGCCCGGCTGCTCGGCCTGACCGCCACGGCGCCGCTCGAGCGACTGGCCGCCGACGGGGTGATCGGCCGGCCTGCGGCGGGCCAGCGCCCGCGAGCATCCGGGCGCGCCCGTCCCCGCCCTCGCCGGCCCGTCGCCGACATCGTCAGCGAACAGCGGCGCTGACAGGTGCCGCTCGTCTACTTCGACTCCAGCGCCTTCGTGAAGCTGCTGGTCGAGGAAGCAGGAAGCGAGCTTGCAGCCGAGCTATGGGACGGATGTGACGCCGCCGTCGCAAGTCGGCTGGCCTATCCCGAGGTGCGCGCCGCGCTTGCCGCCGCCAGCCGCAACCACGACCTCGGTGATCACGATCTTGACGCGGCCGAGCAGGCCCGGGAGGGCTACTGGGCGGCCACGCGTCCGGTCGAGCTCACCGCAGCCGTCGAGCGCAGCGCCGGTCAGCTGGACCTCTTCGCACGCGCTCACGGGCGCGGATGCCGTCCACTTCGCCAGCGCCCTGGCCATCGCCGACCCGGACCTCGTCGTCGCCGTCCGGGACCGGCGGCTGCACGCGGGGGCACGAGCAGCCGGCATTCGTGTTGCCCCAGCGCGACTCGACGCGCAGGCTGACTTCCGCGGCCCGCTGCCGCCGCCGGCTGCGCCCGCCGGCACCGTCGCGGTGATCGGGCCCGCGGCCTCGGCGGCACCCGACCGGCGCCGGTCGGCGGCGGACCTTCCCGCAGAACCTGTCCCAGGTGCCGGCCGCGACACCGGCCCAGTATCCCGGCGTGGGCGGCAAGGTGGCGTATTCCGAGGGGATCGACGTTGGCTGCCGCTGATACGACGCCCGGGGCAGCACGCCCGGTACGACGCCCGGGGCAGCACGCCGCTGTTCCCTTCGGCTACGGCTCGTCCTGCACCAGCCTCGCGTTCAGCGACCTGCACGTGACTCCGGCGGACGTGCAGATCCGCTCGTCGGGGGCTGCGAGGCGGCTTCACCGTCACCCGCAGCGTCAGCGCTCCGTTGCCGGCGTCCCGGCAAACGCCGGCGGAGGATAATGAGCCGTGATGGCACCAGTGACCGGACCTGCTCAGCGGGGCGACGAGATGGCCGATCCTGCCGCGCTCGGGCATGACGATGTGCATGCGTGGCACGGCCGCCTCGATCCGCCGGCTGACGCTGGCGCGCGGCCGCGGGCCGCCGACCTGGAAATCCTCTCCGCGCAGGAGCGCGCACGCTGTCAGGGCTTCGTGCGCGCGGTGGACAGCGCCCGTTTCGCTGCGATGCATGCCGCGGTCCGCCGGGTGCTGGCCGGCTACCTGGATGTCGGGCCCGCGGCAATCCAGTTTGGCCGCAGCCGGTGCTGCGCCTGCGGCCGGGCCGAGCACGGGCCGCCCCGCATTGACTGGCCTGCGACCGACCTCTGCTGGAATCTGTCCCGCTCGGCAGATCACTGGCTGCTGGCTGTGACGCGCCAGCGCCGGATCGGCGTCGACATCGAGGTCCCGCGCGATCTCGACCTCGGCGAGATGGCGCCCGCCGCCCTCACCGAAGCGGAGCAGGAGTATCTGAGCTCTCAGCAGCAGGCCGGCCGGCTGGGGCTGTTCTACCGGTGCTGGACCCGCAAGGAGGCCGTGCTGAAGGCCTGCGGCGTCGGCCTGGCAGGTTCGCTGCGCACCCTGGATGCGGCACCTGCGCGCAGCGGGCCGGTGGAGCTGGCGCACCGCTGCCGCGGTGGCCCCGGCCGCTGGGCCGTGCAGGACCTGATCCAGCAGTGCGGGCAGCCTGCCTGGCTCGGTGCCGTCGCTCAGCCCGCCGCCGGGGCGGCGCGAGTCCGGCTGCTGCGCACCTGCACGGCATAAAGACATTGATGGCATAAAAGGCCCCGACGGTATGACAGACGGCTACATCGCCGTACCCGCAGCCGGTGCGCAGGGCGACACCCCGCCGGCGCGGACATGGGACTCCCGGCGGCATGCCTGCCATGATCTCGGGTAGCGGCCTCAGCGTGCGGTGAGTTTGTGCCTGTGCGGCACACGCGGTCAGGGGAGCGGATGAGGCGACGGGTTCGGCGGGCGGTCGCGTACCTCGCGCGGCGCCTGCGCGGCGCCTGGACAGCCGGCCAGTTCGCTCTTGTCAGCGTCATCGCCGCCGTGCTGTGGTCGGTGGCGGCGGCGGCCCCGGCGGCCGGGACGTCGTCGGTCAAGCCCGCGGAACCTGTCGTGATGAAGCCGTCAGTGCCGTCGGCTGGTACCCCGTTCGGTGGCACCCCCGCGGTGGGAGCGCTGTTCACGATCAGCGACGGCAAGCTCGGCATGCACTTCTGCACCGCAAGCGTCGCCGCCAGTGCGGCCGGCGACCTCCTCGTCACGGCCGCCCACTGCGTCAGCGGCTATTCGGCTGCGCGGCCGGCCAACCTTGCCTTCGTGCCCGGCTACGACAACGGCACGGCGCCCTACGGGGTCTGGGTCGTCACCCGCATCCTGGTCGACTCCGCCTGGTCGTCCGGCGCTGATCCCGACGATGATCTGGCGTTCCTGGTGGTGGCGCCGCACGGCGGGAACATGAGTATCGAGGATGTCACTGGCGCCGAGCGGCTGAGCGCCAGCCAGCCGTCCGCCGGCATCGTTCGGGTGATCGGCTATCCGGATACCCAGAATCAGCCGATCAGCTGCCAGAACGCCATCACTGCCTTCGAGCCCGGCCAGCTGGAATTCGACTGCGCCGACTTCACCGACGGCACGAGCGGCGGCCCCTTCCTGATCGATGTGGACCCGGCCACCGGCAATGGCACAGTAGTCGGCGTGATCGGCGGATACCAGCAGGGCGGCGACTCGCCGGCCGTCTCCTACGCCGCCATGTTCGGCCAGAACGTGCTGTCGCTCTATGTCACTGCGCAATGGGACACTGCGCGGCCGGACACTGCGCAATCCGTCGGTCTGCGCTAGAGGGCGGCGATCAGCAGCCGGTATCCGGCGTGGTATTCCTGACCGGCCCAGGGAGGGCGGCCGGGCGATCCGGACGCCCGCCGGCAGCTACGGGCGCGCGTGGACCGGTATCTGACCGGGGGACCGCCGCCCCCGGAAGAGCGCATGAACCGCGAGGAGACCCGCGCGCGATACGGCGCGGGGGTTGGCGAGCCAGGCGATCCCGCCGCCTGATCAGGAATGATCATGTTTGCAACTTGACGGATTGTCACATGTAGAGCACGGTGGGACACGAAGCGACGCAGCAGCCACCGCCAGCCTTGCCCGCCAGGAACACGGCGCCAAGATCATGGCCGAGGGGCATCGTCGCCATCTACGGCCCGTGTGGCCGGCAGTCTCATATTTCCCAGGCGATGATCAGATGATCATGCCCGGCCGTCAGTGACCCTGCAGGAGGAAGCCATGAGCCAGGTCCCCGCCCGTATCGCCCGCATCGGCGCCGTAACCGCCAAGACCCCCGTCCTCATCGGTGCTGCCGCGACGGCCGCAACCGCCAAGGTCATCGACTGGGAACTGCGCCAGCTCGCCCGATCGCCGCTGACCGCCGAAGCGAGGCGGCTGGACCGCCACTACCGCGAGCTGGCCGCCACGCCACGCCCGCGCGCCGCACCGCAAACGGCATGGACGGAGATAACCCAGCCCGTCCGCGACGCGGGCAGATGAGCCGCTGACCGGGCTGCAGCGCACTGAGCCCCGGTCAGGCCCGCAGGCGGCCGGGTGCCAGACCACGCCGGCGGGCGCGGCGAGCAGCGCGGCACGCTGGCAAGGCTGCACTGCCCGCAGCCCAGCACGCCAGAGGCCGGGTGAGCGACGTGCTCGGCGGCCCTGATGCACGCGGCCCTGGCGGCAGCCCTGGCGTGGCATGGGCAATCGGCCTGGTCTGGTCTGCCAGCCGTCCTGGTACCGGCGTCGCGTTGCGGCCGGGCGGGCGCCCGTGCTAAGGCAAAGCGCGCGGCCCTGCCGGCGCTGCCGCAGTGGCCGGTCCGTGCCCGGGGATGGGTGTCACCGCCCGGCATTCCGCCAGCGGCCGGCCGGCATCCCTGGCACCGGAGGTGGGCGGATCGCACAGCGAGGCCGCGGGCGCGCTCGCACCCTGGCCTTACTCGGCGGCCTGCGCACCGGCTATCGCGGCTGCGCTTCGCTCACGGGCAGAGTGTCGGTGCCGGGCTCCAGCGTGCCCGCGTAGCCGCTCACCTCCAGCGCAGCCCGCAGCCCGGTGCGGTCATACGCCGCGAACACGGCGCGGGTCCGGTAGGGCGGCTCAAGGCGCTGGGGACGGGCGCTGGCCCACAGGCTGCGGCGCTGCTCCTGCAGCAGTACCGCCGGGCAGGCGGAGTAGCTCGTCTCCGTCCGCTCGTCGCCTTCCCGCATCCACGGTCGCGACTCGGCGGTCTGGACTTTCTCGTAGACGTTGCGCCAGCCCGGCGGCAGCGCGACCACTTCGACGGTCACCCATAGGTCTGCCGAGGCGGCGTCCGAACGCGAAGCGGGAGTATCTGCAGTCATTGCCGCATCGTCGCATGGCGCGCCGGCCACCGTGCCGCGGAAACGCGCACAAGATCAACCGCTCGAAGATCTAACTTGACGACAAAGGACCACACAGCTAGCGATCAGGTCAACCACAAGATCAGCAGCGGGCCAGGGTCCCGAAGATCCAACATCAAGATCAAGATTCAAGATCAAGAGCGAAGATCAAGACCATCAGTCGTACAACCAAGATCGACAAGCGCCATGAGCACACGCGTGCGCACCATGCCCAGAATGTAGCGCCAGATCGCTGACCGCCGCCGAGTGCTCGCCGATGGCCGGGCGGGCCGACCGCGACCGCGCAGCCGGCTGCCGTCAGGTGTCCGGGCCCGCGGCATCCGTTCGTCCTTGCAGTGGAAGCCGGCGACCGGCGCCGGCCCGGAACCGAGGAGCAGCGATGCCCACCTACATTGCCCCTGACCTGCACCCCGACGTCGACTGGACTCAGCCTCCGCCGCAGTACGACGGCGTGATGAAGGAGTACACGGCGTTCGCCGAGGCCGCCGTGGCGGTGCTCAGAGGCGGAAACGCGCTCTGCCCGACCGCGACCGCGACGACCGTGCGGGTGGCCGGCGGCAAGGGCGGGGACGTGATCACCAGCGGCGGCCCTTGCGCGGGGACCAAAGAAGCGCTGACCGGCTTCTACCTGCTGGAGTGCGCCGATCTCGACGAGGCGGTCGCAGTCGCGGCGAAGATCCCCGCGGCCCGGGACGGGGCGGTCGAGGTCCGTCCGGTCATCAAGTTCTGACCGGGCCGGCCGACGGTGCAAGCCGGTGACGCGGTGGGCGCGCCTGGTCCGCGAGGAGGGTACCCGGGTCCTGGCGACGCTGATCCGCGTCACCGGCAGCGTCGAGCTGGCCGGGGACGCGGCGCAGGACGCCGTCGTCCGCGCGCTGGAGACGTGGCCGCGCGACGGCGTGCCGGACAATCCGCGCGCCTGGCTGCTGGTCACGGCGAGACGACGGGCGCTCGACGTGATCCGCCGGGAGGCGCGCCGCGCGGGAAAGGAGGCGGCGGCGATGATCTTCACCGACCCGGCTGCTGAGCCCGCCGGGGTTGTCCGGGACGACTGCTCCGGCTGGTCTTCACCTGCTGTCATCCGTGCCTGGCCCTGGAGGCGCAGGTCGCGCTCGCGCTGCGCGCCCTCGGCGGGGGCTGTCCACGGCGGAGGTCGCCCGCGCCCTGATGGTGCCCGAGGCGACGATGGCCAGGCGCCTGAGCCGGGCGAAGCAGAAGATCGCCCAGGCCGGTATCCCCTGCCGGGTGCCAGACGCGCAGGCGCTGCCCGGCCGGCTGGCCGGGGTCGCTGGCGCGGACCTCGTCCGGGTCACGCTGACGGCCGAGGCCGTCCGGCTGGCCCGGCTGCTGGCCGAGCTGATGCCGGACGAGCCGACGGTACTCGGCCTGCTGGCGCTGCTCCTGCTGCACGACGCCCGGCGCGCCGCCCGCGTCGGCGACGCGGGCATGCCGGTGCTGCTGGCTGACCAGGACCGGGCCCGGTGGGACCGCGAGGCGATCCGGGAGGGCGTCGAGCTGGTCGGCGCGGCGCTGCGGCGTACCCCGGACCGGCCCGACGGGTGCGTGCTGCAGGCCGCGATCGCGGCGTGTCACGCGCTCGCCCCCGCGTACGCCGACACCAACCGGGACGCGGTGGTCTCCTGGTACGACGTGCTGCTGACGGTGGCAGGCACCCCGGTCGCCCGGCTCAACCGGGCGGCGGCCGTGGCCGAGCGGGACGGTCCCGCGGCCGCACTCGCCCTGGTCGACGAGATCGGCGGCCTCGGCGCCTATCCGTGGTGGCATGCGTCCCGCGCCGAGCTGCTGCGCCGGACCGGCCAGGCGCAGGCCGCGCGCGCGGCTTACGAGCGGGCGCGCGCGCTCGGGATGAGCGAGCCGCAGCTGGAGCATCTGCGCCGCCGTCTCGCCGAGGTCCCCCGGTAGGCCGGTTTTCCGGCAAGCTGTGCACATGGCCGACCAGGACGCGGTGACGCGGCGACTGCCCGAGAGCACCCGCGTCGAGGGCTTCAGCGATGGCGTCTTCGCGATTGCGCTGACCCTGCTGGTGCTCAACCTGCGGGCGCCTGACACCAGCGTCGCGCACGCTCTCCTGACGGACTGGCCCGTCTACGTCGCCTACCTGGCGGCGTTCCTCAACATCGCCGCGATCTGGATCCACCACCACGATCTGTTCACCCGGGTCCGCCGGGTAGACGCACGGCTGATCTGCGCGAACCTGCTGCTGTTGCTGATCGCATCGCTGTTTCCCTGGCCGGCTTCCGTCATCTCCGCCGCCGTGCGCAGCGGCGACCGGAGCAACGAGGTCGCCGCCGCCGTGCTCTACGCGGCAGTGGGATTCCTGGTACCGCTGGCCTGGATCGTGCTCTACAGCTACCTGGGCCGCCACCCGCGGCTGCTGCGCGACGAGACTGGCAGTGCCTTCATCCGCACAGCGATCCGCCGGGCGCTCGTCAGTGTCGTGGTCTATCCGGCCGCGGCTGTGCTCGCCTTCGTCGAGCCGGTCGCCGCCCTGGTGGCCTTCGCCGCCCTGCCGCTGTTTTTCATCGGCACGCTGGTCTTCCCGGCCGACAGCGCAGCATCGCCGTGACGCGACCCGAGCGAGGGCAGCCTGCGCGCGGAACGGGGGCCGCCGCGGTCAGCCGGAGCGGGAGCGCTTTCGCCCGATCGTGAAATAGGCAGCGGAGCCAACGGTGTTCAGCGCGCTGGCAGCTCGCCAGAGGTTCTTGCTGCCCCGCACCTGGTCTGCTGACCGCCGCCGGATGTCTCGCCACGTCACGGCGGCGATCGCCGCATGAAGAGCCAGCGCTGCAAGGATCTGGGGGGTCGCGGGCTTCTTGCACTCTGCTGGCATGCGCTGTGTCATCCGACAACTGTACCGGCTAGGCCTCTGACCTGCGGCTAGCCGTTCTCTGCGGCCTGCTGGGCCGGTGATGGTACGGCGAAAGCCGGATCGATGGCGCGGCGGACCTGCTCGTCGCCGCCCTGCATCAGGTGCGTGTAGACCCGCAGCGTGAACCCCGGATCATCATGACCGAGACATTCGGCTGCCCGCCCGGATATCCGTCCCGTTGTGCAGGAGCATCGACGCATGGGCGTGCCGGAGCAGATGCATGCCGTTTTCGCGGGTATCTGGGATCCCGGCCTTGCGGAGCGCCGGCTTCCACGCGTTCGCATTGAACCGGGACCGGCTCAGCGCGCTGCGCCCGAGCGGCGCGGAGAACATCAGGACGACCGTGACGAGCTTGCCCTGCCGCTGTGTCCCCGGCTCATGCCAGGGCAGTGTCACGCGGGCCGGAGGAAAGGCCGCGATGTGCGCGGCGAACGCCATCGACGCCCCGTCCGGCAGCGGCACAGAGAACCCCTGCCGCAGCGGCGGCGGCGGCGGCGGCTACGACGGGGGTAGAACGTGCTTTCATGATCCGGTTTTGCCCTTCTGGTGGGTCCCGCCGCGAAAAGCGGCGGGCGTGCCCCCCTGTAATGGCCGCGCCTGTCCCTCAATCGCCCGGCCGGACGAGCATCCACCCGCCCGGCCGGGACGTTCAGAGGCAGGATCTACGGGATCGACGCCCACTCATTCAGCGACGCCTTGCCGGCCGCGACATGCACTGCATTGCCCGCAGCCACCAGCTCGCCGTTTATGTTTGCGTGCGGGGCGAGCAGCGCCAGGTGATGCTGGATGCTCGCTGCCTGCGACACGTCGAACGCGTACTGGTACTGGTTGATCGGGAAACCAGCATTCAGCGACTCCAGGCCCGGCGCGTTCTGCGTCACGATGAACGACTGCTGCGCCGCAGAGATGCACGTGCCGAGAACCGCGCCGTTCGGGCGGTACCGCGAGCTGATCGTCAGGCACAGCTGGGTGTCCTGGCCGAACGGCGTGTACTCCAGCTCGTACACCGGGGCTCCGCCGAAGTTCGTGTTGTCGAACCCGGTGAACTTGAACGCGCCCTTGCCGTGATGCGGGACGGTCGCGATGTGAATCCAGGACCAGTCCTCGGTCCCGTCCTGCAGGCTGTTCGTGAAGCTCGTCTCGATGTCACCGTAGGCGACGGCCGGTTCCGGGCCCGTGTACTGCAGGGCGAAGTCGGAAGCGGGATGCAGGTCTCTCGAGCTGACTGCGGACACGGCGATCACGGGCGTGGCGCACTGC
>OCTA010005831.1_pt1 | contig 10603 bp, 12 predicted proteins | sample 1538991 | NCBI WGS metagenome assembly OCTA01 (sample SAMEA3539302, study PRJEB22396) | soil metagenome | biome: tundra; feature: field; material: soil | place: USA | collected 2010-05 | depth 0.15 m | reverse complement strand
CCAGCAATGCGCTGTCCCGTAGAGACTGGAGTTTTAGTGACCTCTCCGGTATTAGGATCAACACTCTGCTTGGTAGATGGCCCTCCTAAAGCATCCCCAACCGCATGAAGAATGTCAGAGAGGATTCCGCGATGCTCATTTGGCCCCGGTTGTAATGCTTGTCCCGGATGAAAGTCGGAACCCGCCTGATCGGGACTTGGTGCTTGCTGCTGTTGAGGCGGCTGAATCGGAGTTTGCTGATCCGCTCCCAATGCCGCAGCAGCCGGAGGTGGACTCTGGGGAGGTGTCTCATCTTGAGGTGCCGATGTCGTTAATCCAGGAAGGGGCATGATTTCAGCTTTCGATGAAGAATCTCAGTGGCGTATTCTCGTTGATGGCTCGGTCGTCCAAGGCATCAATTAGGTACTCAACCACGTTCCGCGTCAATCCGTTCGCGTTCGCTGTCATTCCACCAATCCGGTAGCTTTTCAGAAGTTCTCGCAAAGTAGAATCCGGCCCCAAGCGTCCCTGATCGCCATTGGCTCTGGTCTTGCCGTAGCACTTTACTTTCAGGTTGCTCATCAACGCTCTCAGTCCGGCTTCAAAGGTATCGAATACCCGCACCGCGTTTTCGTTTACGACCAAAAGTCGGTCGAGAGAATAGGCGCGTATCATGCCCGGATTCATGGTCGCAAACGCTTCACTGCCCGGATTAAGGCAGTCATTCTCTCGGGCGATAGCGAGTGCGAGAGCTTCGATCCGCAACACTAGGGTTTACCTGCATATGCCGTGGCTGCGGCACCCAAACTCCCTCCGACCAAATTCATCCAAGAATTGTCGGCCTGTGCGATCTGGTTTGCCGTATTCGCTGCCGCATTCCCTGCGCCCGTCGCGGAATTAGCATAGCCCGTTGGATTGTATTGGCCTGCTACCCCGCCAAGTACACTGGCAGCTTCTAAGTAATTCGATCGCCCAGTAGCATAGTCCGAGGCTAAAATGTTGGAATTAATACCGGATTCGTTCTGGGCTGCCGATTCCGCCAATTGCTGCTGTTGCTGCGTCTTGGCTCCAGACGGAATGTAGGCTGTGCCACCCCCTTCAGCCCCTTGCTGTGCCCCTAAAGCCGCTGCTGCGCGAGCGTAGGTCTGTCCTGTGCCGGTTGTCGCCTGCGATTGGAGGTTCTGGAGTTCGGCATCGGAGAAACCTTTTTGATTTATTCCTCCCGCGAGCAGGGGTTCAAAAGATGAAGTCAAGGAGCCAAGGATAGCCTGATTTTCTCCGAATGTGGTTTGATACTCAGAGGTCAGGGTCGAATAAAATTGCTGCTGGGCCGCTTCAATCTGATTCTGTTGCGAACTAGCTCCGCACATGGGGCTTCCTCATTTTTACTTTGGTTTCTTCTGTATGCCTTCGCCCGATGAAAGTTCCGATCCTACCTTTCAACGACAACGATATGTTCCTTTTTCGTTCCTCGCTTAGAGGAGTACCCTTGAGAGCATTCGCAATTTTATATTTTGTCTCGTCCGAATGAGGGCTTCTTGGTCGTTAGTTTCAATTCGTAGTCATCTGTCGTCCCGACACGCTGAAAACCGAAGCATCTCCTGCAAAAACCGATGAGGTGGGAGGTTCGGCTTTCAAAAACCATCCGCGAAATCCCCGATCCCCAGATTCTCTTTGAGAACTCCGGCCAGCCACGCAAAAGAGTCTTGCCCGATCTCACCTCGCTGGGACTGAACTGAATATGCAACCGCACAGACGATGGAGGTTCGGGATCAATCCTCACAAACAGTCCCGGCCCGAATACGTCCTCAAGGACAAGTGACATTGAGCCTTTATTGAAGAAGAAGTCCGGTTTCATGCCTTGATGGTCGGGATCATTCGAAATCCAGTGTTCGATGGTTTCCTTGTCGGATTCCATTGGTGCTCTGAACTCGATCATGGAAGGCCGAGAATCCTTGTCTGCGCCGTTCCTGCCCGATAGAACTGCCGCAAACTGTCCGAAGATGTATTGCTCAGAATCGGCATAGGGCAACGAAGAAATGGGTTGATCTGTATTTCCCCCTGCGGGACGTAGACAGGGGGTGTGACGTGCGGCATTTCAACTGACTGCATATTGTTCTGCACATCTTGTGGCGGAACGGCTAGTTCAGAGAGTTTCGGCATATAATGTCGCCATGAAAATACTGTTCTGGGCCGGAACAAACATTCGCGTGAAATGGTGGGAAGTGGTGATTCTTAAATTCCTCCAAAAGCACTCACGCGGTTTCCGCATAATTAGTCCGCGAATGAATATATATTGAGTTCATCCCGTCATCCCACCGCTTCTGCAAAGTCTGCGAACGTCATTCGCTGTCCCGGACCTTCCGATTCCCGCAGATAACGTACCGCTTGCATCACTCGCTCCGATGTGTCACCCAATAGTCCAAGAGCGGAATTGCATCCATTGTGGAGTAGCCCGCGAAGCGTATTGGTGACATGGCAATGGTCTATGGCTAACTTCATTCTCGCATTTGGCGGGAAGCCACAAATCGCACAGACGCCATTCTGTTTTTCTAGCATCGCATAATACTGATCCGGGGTGATTCCAAATTGAATACGAAGACGACTAATAAAATGTCTATCAGTCTTCTTTCGCCAAATCGCTATTCCAGCATTTCTGCATTTCCTACAAGAGCGAGAATTATCACGATAATCACGGACGGTATTTTCTGGCGTGAATTCGTGACCTTTTTGACAATGAGTATTTACGCCTTTGGTTTTCATCGACGATTCAATTCTCTTGCGAACGTGCTCGGAAGACTGCTTTCTTCCCCTAATTGGGGCAATACGCTTTTCGATAAACTCTGGAGACTGCTTCCTCCTTGTCATGGCAATGGATAATTTCCGTTTCGTTTCTTCTGACTTATGGTGTCCTTTTGGAAGTCCGCGCATGTTTATGATTATACGTCAGTTTCCAGAGTCAACATGTAACGCGCAGCAAGGCGAATACGTGCACAGTTCATTCTGGAAATTCTCTGTCGGCCACGTAAATCTCATCTGCATGTGCCGCATCCATGCAGGCGTGAGAACTTGACCAAAATACCAACGCAGGGAGTACATCGAGGTTGATGGAGTGGCCCACGGCGGATCATTAACTGATACGGGAAGAGTTTCAAATGTGCCAGCGATTTCATCAGCCAGAATTGCGATCGCTACGGGACTACCAACTTTCAGTTCTTCGGTCGTGATGAAACCAATCTCCGCCGCTTGTCCAGGTTGCGCGAAGACGATATTCCCGACCGTAAAGAATGCCGGGTAGGAAACCCCGTTGTCTTGCCAGATCGTTTGGTCGCGTTTCAGAATTGGCCCAGGAGTATAGGGGCCTAGCAGCAAGTCCTGAACTCCCGGAGATGTCTCAATGGACTTCAGGCATTTTACCCCGCCAACGATAGTTGCCTTGGTACTCCAACTATAGCTTCCCGTCTCAGGGGCAGGTGTTAAGTTGACGCGATACCATGAACCAACTCCATCTGCGATATAGGCAGCCTGATCCGGTCCCTTGGTATGCCATGTGACGTAGGCAGATGTTGGATCTAAGGATTGCAATAAATCCTCAATCGGGAAGCCAATTCTTGACACCCCAGAACTGGGGTCCATCGTTACCAACTGCTTGTCTCCAGTAAATAAAATCGGGTTGGAACCGTTCACCGTAAAGCAATTGGTAGAAAGCAGCCCTACGCCCTCAAGAAACGGAACAGGCTGATTCGGGTTTCCGTTGCTGTCAACCCCCGATGAAATGTAAGGCCCATGATTGGTAAAGAACATCATACCTGTAGTGTTCGGCCAGAGCTTCGTTACCGACGATGGAAACTGAAAGTAGTTTTGCCCCGGCCAGTTGTCCGTGTTTACGCCAATGCTTTGCTGTGGGGCAGTTGAGTAGTAAACGAATTCTCCTACGATGCCCCACATCCGACTCAGGTAATACGAGAGTCCGGTCATTCCTGCCGGTGGGGGTGCGTTGTTCCCTACTACATCGGCAGAAATGAATTCGTTCAATGTTGTGTTGGGAGCAGGCGGGTCGGGAGAAGCGTCTACGTAATTCCACGGCCCTCCGTTCGGTGGGGCGGGTATGTCAGCAAGAAAGAACAATGTAGAAAAGCCCTGCGTGCTTCTGTAAATTTCAATCGTGTCTACGCCATCGTCTTGCCAGTTCGAATCGCCAGAACCGGAAACGGAAATCAGTGAATCCGCTTCCAAGAGAATGGGAGCACTTTTAGGAGAGCATTGGCTGATGCCACCAGTGACACTGTTCTTGAAGGCATAACCGTAAACCCATGTGCCTGTATTCGCGGCAGTCGCGTTGCCGTTGTTTACCCACCGAACTTGGTTGTCTGCCGTTACCGAACCTTGCATTGTTCCCCAAGTAGGATTTGTTGCGCCAGATTCTCCAGACACCAAAAGCTGTTCGAATTTACCATTGGAATCAACAATCAAAGTGTCGAGAGACACCAATTGCGAGTCCCCAATGTTGGTCACGCTGGTCGCTGCGGCAGTTCTGGTGATCCCTGGTCCCTGATTTATCCACACCACAGAACCATCCTGAACTTGCGACCCAATCCCAGCATTCCATGCGATTGCCGCTGTAGCCATAATGCTTGACGTGCCTGCCGTTACGCACTTGAACACGTTCGTATATGGGCCAAGAACTTGGACGCTAGGCGGTCGTCCTTGGGTTGGATCTCCAGGCGTGAAAATTGTGATGGAAAACGTAACCTGAATAAACGCATTAAGGTCGTAAGGCGTTGCAGAAACCCGAGCGGCACTTCCCTGGCAGGTCCATTTTGCACTTCCGTCAAACGTTACTCCGCCAACAACAATAGACCAGACTGGACCCGTGCCAGTCATCCCCGCTGTAGTCAACAATTGCAGATTGCTGTTGGAATCCTCGATGACCAAAGATGGGTTGTAGTAGGTATTGGCAGCCCATGCTATCCCAAGATTGTTGTTTGCAATGTTCACGACGTTTGGTGCCGTAGTTGGACCAATCGGCTGCCAGTCTAACGCCGCCGTTGAACTCATCGACCACAACAAGAGATTACTATCGTTGGTTATGGCCCCAATTGTCGTTTGCCATGTCGGAACGGTGCCCCCAGACACACCAGAAATTGTCTGGCCATGAATCGTTCCGGTTCTTATAATAGCCTGCGTGAAAATCGTTCCGGTGTCAGCGGTTGGTCCATAGTTGGCATTGATGAACGAGAAAGTAATTTCGTAGGCATAGGTTAAAAGTCCGCTCGGAGTGGCCGTAAACGAGGCGACCTTCAAAGGCACCAGGTTGGCATTCGTGAATGTCCCTAGATTCAGATACATGACGGCACCTACCGGGATATTGAAGTGCGACGTGACCGTGCCGAATGCGATATAGTTGACGGTCAGAACATTGGTGGAAACTTGGACGGTGATGGTATTAGCGCCGGAAACGGCGAATGCCAACATCGTCTGGATGTTGTAATTACTGTCCTGTAATGACTCTCCGACCGTGTACACGGTCGATGGCTGCCAGGCATTCCCGCCAATTGCCAAAAACTTCTTCAGGTCCACTCCGTCAGCCATATACAGGGTGTTTCCTACCGACTGGAAAGAGGTCTGGGTTGAATCTGCCGATTTAGTCAGAATGGAAATCTTGGTGCTAGGCCCGGTAGCATCGTAGACATCACTGGCGGTATCTGCAATCACACGGATTGATTCACTAAAGTCCACAGAATTGAAGATTCTAAAAGCGTAAAAGTCATTGATGGCCGGAAAGGTTTGCGAGTTGTAAACCGGATTCCCCGGCCTACGACATGGCGTTAGGCGGGGGCTCAATTCAACGTTGAGACCGTCCAGCATGGACTCGAATCTTGATCCCGCATAGAACTTCTCAATCAGGTAAGTAGTCGCCGCGTCCCTAAGAAGAGAACGGTTCGTCCATAGCCCAGTCCACCAGCGATTGACGTGTAATGGGACGTATCGAGGGGGCGAATCGAACTGAGCCCCAGCCGTGCTAAGAGGAGATGGCATTAAACTGATTTGGCCTGAATTCCAGCTACGCCTTTAGCAAATCTCTGCTGGTTTTGAATGATGAAGTCCCACTGCCCAAGGAATACTGCGATCTGCTGTTCCGTCAAACCTTCGGCCAGACTCAGCAGCCCGGAAGTGAACTTTTGATTGGCGGAAATGAACTTCTGGCTGTCGGCAAACAAGTACATCAGCGAAAGGAAACCCCAGTTGTAGACGTACCCATATTCGTCAGGAATCGGCCACGCCTGACTGGTTGCCGTAAGCACAACAGCCTTTTTCTGATAGATAGCCGTCACGTTCGACGCTACGTCGGGATTACCCGGCATGAATCGGAATGTGATGTTGCCTGCATTATCGTCCAAGTAGGGAGCAACGGTCTGCGGTCGGCCTGTACCATTGTCCATCGTCAGTTCTGTCTGAACCATCGGGATTTCAAAAGGCTTATTCGCCGTAGCTCCTGTGGTTGCAACCACAAATGCTTTTTCGATGAATCCGTAGTCTGGGATGCTCACCGAGGTATCTCCACTCGTAAATGCGAAGGTCTTTGAATTCCTGTTCCAGCGCCACTTAAATGGAGGACTGAGCATAACTTGGCATACGATGTTGGCCGATGTCATTGCAGGCTCCGTAGGACTGAGCGCAAGACCACGGTTGCCTACAAAGTAGGCTGCCCACGCGATGCTATTATCTACAGTGAAGGTGGATGCCATCTAGGATTTCTAGGATTCCTTTTTGAAAGGATTCGTCGTCGCCAATGCCTTCACATCCAGATATGACTCATCGGCTTTTATGGCGATTCCATCGGTGCAATAGATCATGCACACTTTCGCCCCTTGTGTGGTTTGTTCTTCCACAATCCGACTGATGGTATCTGTGTTAATCAACATCTCGATTCCATTCCATCCTATCGCCATCAGCATCTTCGTTCTCCTTTGTAATCAATAATATCCGAACGGCCAAGACGGCCCAGCCCAAAAGTAGCCGCCATCCTGAATAGAACTTGATGGGTAAGCGCCGTAGGACTCCGGCTCCCGATCCGCCTGCCCTTCGGCATCCAGAATTTCCTTTTGCCAAAGCATGTATTCGGGCTGGAATTTTTTCCTGACCGATTCTTCTGGACTGCGCTGGTAGCAGTAGGCTCTGAACCCTTGCTTGAAATACTCTGCGAAGTCGTCAGGCAGTGGGCTAAGAGTCTGAGCCAAAGAAGTGAACCGCACAGGCTTGTACTGCGCCCGAATCATAATCTGCCACACCACGCCAGCAGCGGCAGGTATCATCTGTAACCTGAACCCTTGCCCTAGAGGGTCAACCACGGTCCAAACTACCGTCCCATCTGTCGTATTCGTCCCTGCTGCGCTGTTGGTAGCAGGCCACGTTGGAGCCGTGTTGCCACAAGTCCCTGTTGCCCCCGCAAACGCGCCCCAATTGATGACCTGAATGTTTCCATTGGAGTCTACGATCTGAGTGGTTGGATTTGAGGGAGTAGTTGGGTTCCCGAGAGGATTGGCATAAACGACCCCCGGCCCCGGATTCTGCAAGCCCGTGTTGTTGATGTTTGGGAGGTTGAGTCCCGTGCCCCAGGTGCCGTAGAGTAGCGTGGAATTATTCAGCCAGCAGACTTGGAAGGGCCTGCCGAAACCGTCCGAGGAAGGTTGAAGGTCTTTGACAACTTCCATCTTCCATTTGCGCTTGGGAACCTGTGTCGAATTGATGTCGATGCAGACCGCATTTTCCAGCCAGCCTAAATTGGTTACTCCCGGCACGGCATAATCGTTCTGCCAAGAGATCGTCTGAAACGATGGAACATTGAACGAATTCCATTTGAAATTGTAGCGTTTGCTGCAAATCTCCTGCATACATTTATTTGCGATTGTCAATGCAGGCTCCAAAGAACTCCCGCCCGCGTGAAGGACGGGCACGAGATCGCCAAAGCGCAATGCGTCATCACAACAATCCTGCAAAGACACGGTGCTAGACATTTACTGTTTCTGGCTCCTTTGCGAATGGGATGCTCTTCAGCGAAGTTCGCACCCTCTCAAGAAGCGGGATATTGAACAGGGCTGATTCCGTTGTTTCCGTGTAGGGATGGTCGAACTGTGCGGCCTGCTGATATTCGCTGAGCATCTTGTCGTACTGGCTTTGCGTCATCGCAGATTTGCCAGTGTTCAGAATGTCAATGGCCCTGATCCAGTCAGGATGGTGCCACTCCCTCTGGCAGCGCGTACACATATAGTAAACTTCCTTCGTCGGGAGGACGTGACTAGCTACGCAATAGCCCTTGGCTCCGTCACCGTTTATGAACCCCTGCTTGTTCTTCCCGCCTGTCTTATGGCGACAAGCATTTTGTCGCCGTCCTTCTTCTTCCTTTTGACGCTTGATGGACTCAACCCTGATCTTAGTGACCCGCTCAGCATCGGCTTCTTTCTCATTGAATTCCTGCACTTGCCGTTTAGTGACAACAAGCCTTTGCCGTGCTTCTTCCAGTTGCAATTGCTTAATCTGTTCGTCGATGTTTTGTTCAGCCATTTACTCTCCTTGGGCAATGCGCCCTATTGAAGTACAACCATTGGTTCTTCTTTCTTTTCTTCCTTTTCCATCTTGATTTCGCCGGTAGTTGCGTTCAGCAGCACCACCGAAGAATCAAGAGCGTCCGCATAGTAGTCCAGAAAATTCTTGATCCCTCCTGAACCGAGATGCTTCTTGGCTCTGACTTCTCCGAGTGAAATCCTCGCCAGTTTCTCTTTCTTAACCTTGCGCTTGGATTGAGACATCTGAAACTCCTTGGGCAATCCGCCCTATTGAAAGATGCGGGAGGCCAATGCGACCTCCCGTTTAGAACTAGGAAATATTGGAGGGCGCGTCGATGGTTCTGTAGCGCAATGTGGTGTCTGGTCCTAGGCTGCTTGTTTGCTTTAAATTATACGATGTCCAGCCCCCTATTACGCGGGCAGGATCAGCCGCACTCGAAGCAGGATCGCGCACCAAGTTTACGTCAATGTTCCGCCACTCACCGTCTCCAACTTTCGAACCTTCCTTGCCCCCGAGGGAGATGGTGAAGGTTGCGTTTTCACCGAAGAAGTAAGTACGGAACGCCGTCACGCCCGCATGGCCAAGATAGTTTGGAGTCTGGGTCACCATCTGACAGGCATAGAATCGGCAACCTGACACATCGAGCACTGGGACAGCATCTGGCCCCGGAAGCTCGTAGAGCATGTCATGGGTTTTGAACTCTCTGCCGCCCCACTTTGCAATGTCGGTGATCCCGTTGACAGAAGCATCATTGAGGGAGTCGCCAATGCAGAATGGGTGAATCAGGCACGCGAACTTTGCCGTGCCCTTGTCGAAAGGCATAACCGCAAGACCTTGCAACGACTGCACCGCGTTGACGAAATCCGTCTTCACGATAGGGGCGTTGTAAGCCTTGTTCAGAGCGTTGACGCGGGAATCAATCAAATACCCAGTGTCCACCACGTTGCGGTGAACGGTATTCAGACTGAGAGCCGCACGATAGGCGATTTCGTCGCGTAGGTTGGCGAGTGCATCATCCAAAGCAGTCTCCATCGCAAGATCGGATAGAGAGATGTAATCGGCGTCAAACGTGTTTAGGTCGTCGCTGTCACCAGCGGGACGCTCTGCATGTCACCATGCAGTTCAGACTCTATCTTCATCGAGTTCACGTTTAGGACTTCCGTAAATGTCGGAAATTCCCAATACTGCTTGATCTCGATGTTCGGCGTATTAGTCGTTGGGGATGATCCTTTATTCAGAGCAATCATTCTCTGGTGAAGCTCAAGGCGCTTTGCCGGATTTTTGGCATTCACCATGCGCGTCCATTCTAGAGAAACTTTCGCTTGCTCCTTTTTGATGACCAAGTAAGGGATTAACGCTAGAAGGAACTGTTCCTGCTTCCTGTATCCCTCGCACGTCCAGCGGTAGCAAATCTTGTAATTGATTGCATTCCAAGACTTTGCTCTTTGATCTTTACCTCTAACTTTTGATAGATAATTAGAGGCGATCCGATACTGACCGCCGAAATGCTCCACAATCCACTTCAACAGAACTTCAGAAGTGTTCCCGACCAAAATCTTATTGTCGTATGCAAGATACGGCTTGCCAGATTTTGAATGAATCGTACATTTTGAAATTGAGAATGATCCTTCGCCATCCATGATTCCAGCCATGTACGCCCAGTCGGTTTTTTGTGTCTTGCTCATTCGGATTCTTTCCTCCGTCTCTGCTATTTTACTAGCCTTTGACGGATATAGCCGAATTTAATGACAGCTACGCGTATGCTAACTGTCCAATAGTGCTCGTGTTTGTGAGCACCGTGGGGATGATACCGGAACCGACTGTGCCTTCGGAGACTTGCACAGTGTTCGCTCCGAAAGGCTGGTACATGAACAGTTCCAGCTTGTTGCCCGAATTCAACGGGAGAGGCCGGCGTTCAGAGCAGCGGATAAAAAACGTATTCAGTTTACAAATGTGTTTAGGTCGTCGGCATCACTGCCGGGACGCTCTGCATGTCACCATGCAGTTCAGACTCTATCTTCATCGAGTTCACGTTTAGGACTTCCGTAAATGTCGG
>OCTA010005830.1_pt1 | contig 10603 bp, 5 predicted proteins | sample 1538991 | NCBI WGS metagenome assembly OCTA01 (sample SAMEA3539302, study PRJEB22396) | soil metagenome | biome: tundra; feature: field; material: soil | place: USA | collected 2010-05 | depth 0.15 m | reverse complement strand
AGACGGCGGCCATCAGGCCCCGGTCCTCGATCTCGAGGTTGACCATCTCCCGGCCACGGGCGCTCACCGCTTCGAGCGCATCGGCGAACGGCAGGGCACCGGCAGCTACGAGGGCCCCGTACTCGCCGAGGCTGTGGCCCATCACGAAATCGGGGCGAAACCCGTGCTCCGCCAAGAGCCGGGTGATGGCCCAATCGACCGTCAACACCGACGGCTGGGTGATCTCGGTGCGGCGCAAGTCCTCGTCGGCCTGGGCCACCGCGGCCTGGTCGTCGGGGTCGACGAACATGTAGTCCCGCAGGGGCCTCCCAGCCAGCAGCGGCTTCATGACCCGGTCGGCCTCGTCGAAGACCTCGGCCACGGTCGGATCGATCTCCGCCAGCGTCCTTAGCATGTTGGGGTACTGCGAACCTTGTCCGGTGTAGAGGAAGGCAACCTTCGGCGCAGGGCCGCGGCCTCGGAAGATGCCACGCGCCCGCAACAGCTTCCAGGCGGCCCCATCGCTGGCCAGAGCCTGCTGCGCCCGCCTGGCCTTGTCTGCCAGTTCCTCGGCGGTGCCAAAGTCAATGGCGATCCGCTCGGGAGCGCGCAGCACCACCGGTGAGGGTGCGGTGATCGGAGGTATGCGTCCCACCTCGGCTTCCGCGGCCAGACTGGCCAGGCGCTCGCCGAGCTCGGCCTCCGTGGCGGCACCGACCACGGCGGCGCCACGGGCACGCTCCGGCGCCGGAGCGAAGGTGCGTGCCGCGGCCTTGACCTCGGGCATGGCGAACTGGCGGGCTCCACCGTCGTCGCGCTCGGGAATGTACTCCTCGAGCACGGCATGGAAGTTGGTGCCGCCGAAGCCGAAGGCGCTGACCCCTGCCCGCCGGACGCCAGACTCGGGCCGCTCCCAGTCGCGCAGCTCCGTGTTGACCCGGAAGGGGCTTCTGGCGAAATCAATGTCCGGGTTAGGCCGGGAGAAGTGGAGGCTGGGGGGCAGCACCTTGTCGTGGATCGCCATGACCATCTTGAAGATGCCGGCGGCGCCAGCGCCTGCCTTGAGGTGACCGATGTTCGACTTCACCGAGCCCAGGGCGATCGAGCCGGTGGCCACGCCACTTCCGCCGAAGACCGCCGCCATGCTCTCGTGCTCCACCACATCTCCGACACGCGTGGACGTGCCGTGACCCTCGACCAGGGTGGCCGTCTGGGGCGCCACGCCCGCGTTGCGCCAGGCCCGCTCCACGCAGAGCTTCTGGCCAATCGGGTTGGGCGCGGTGATCCCCTTTCCCTTCCCATCGCTCGATCCGGCCATCCCGAGCAGCACGCAGTAGATGCGATCGCCGTCGTGGACCGCGTCACTCAGCCGTTTGAGCACGAACGTGGCCGCCCCCTCGCCCATCACGAAACCGTCCGCACCCTCGGCGTAAGGACGAGTCCCCGTGGCCGACAGAGCGCCGATCTTGCAGAACTTCACGTAGGTGGGCGCGCCCATGTTCCGATCGATGCCGCCGGTGATCACCGCGTCGTACTCGCCTTCGACGAGTCCGCTCACGGCCGAGTTCATTGCCGCCATCGCCGAGGCGCACGCCGCGTCCACCACGTAGTTGGGACCACGGAAATTGAAAAGGTTGGCGACCCGCCCGGCAATGCAGTTGGAGAGCTCACCGGGCATGGTGTCCTCGGTGATCTCCGGGTAGCGCTTATCGATGAGGTCGCCGAACTCGGCCACGATTGCCTGCTGGACGTCGTTGGGCAGAGAGCGGAAGCTGGGCGCGTCCCCCAGCTCGCCGGCCAGCTCCGGGAAGCTGATCCGCAGCGCGGTCTTGTAGTGCTGCTCGCCCGCCATCGCATTGCCGAACACCACCGCCACCCGGTCGTTGTCCAGCGTGCGCTCCGGGTAGCCGTAGTCGGTGAGCGCCTGATGGGTGCAGGCCACGGCCCACTTCTGGGTGTCGTCCATGGCGTCGGCGACCCGCGGCATGACGGCCAGGTTCCAGGAGCGCGGCTCCCATACCCAGTCGCGGACCCAGCCGCCGATCTTGGAGTAGGTCTTATCCGGTGCTTTCGGGTCGGAGTCGTAGTACAGCTGCGGATCCCACCGCGACGGGTCAACGTCGCTGATGCTGTAGCGGCCCTGTTTGATGTTCTCCCAGAACGTCGCCGCGTCGGGAGCGTCCGGCATGATGGCGCCCACGCCGACGACCGCAACGGCCCGGTCCAGGTGATCTCCCATTCCGCCTCCGGTTCGGTATCGGTGTTGCGCTAGGACTGGCGCCCATACAGGGCGTCGGCCACGAGATTCATGTCAGCAAGCAGTCCGGCCTGGGCGGCGTGGATGGCCGCCAACCCGATCGCTGACGCGCCCGCGGACACGTCTCGACCTGAACTGTCGGCTCCAACGGTCCAGCGCAGGCCTTGCTCGGCCACGTCCAGCGCTGCGGTACGAGCCCAGACCCGGCTCACGGCGGACAGCGCAGCAGGGTCAAAGCGCCTATCGGCCTTGGCATTGAGGGTCCCAGCCTCTGCTCTCGCCGCTCGCCGGGCCAGGGCCCCGGCCCCTTCCGCCTTGGCGATCAGCTCGCCGAAACGGAGCAGCACGTGCTGGTTGCGGGTCAAGCGGTCGACCCGGGCCCACTCGAGGAGCTCCGCCAACGCGTGGGCGGCCAGGGCCGCGATCCCGGCACCGACTGCGGGGTACTCGGTGTGCAGTTCTTCGAGCTCGGTGGCGCGGTCGTGATAATGCCGGCCCCGGGTCTTGAGGTGGTCCTGCCAGCGGTCCCGGGCGATCGTCATTTCCATGATCTCGGACGTGCCTTCGTAGATCGTGGTGATACGGACATCGCGCCGGATCTTCTCGACCAGGAACTCCTTGACGTAGCCGTAGCCGCCGAGCGCCTGGATGGCGGCGTCGGCGGCCGCGTTACCGGCCTCAGTGGCCAGATACTTGGCGATGGCGCCCTCGGTGTTGAAATAACCCTCCTCGGTATCGATGCGCTCGGCCGTCTCCTCGACGTAGGCCCGACCGGCCTCGAGCGCGACGGCGTGGGGCACGATCAGCTTGTGGATGTAGCCCTGCTTTTCCGACAGTGGGGTGCCTGCCTGAATGCGCTCGGTCGAATACGGTATGGCGATCTCCAGGGCCGCCCAGCCAGCCCCGAGCCCGAACGCGGCCACCATCAGGCGGGTGTAGCCAAAGACCTTCTGGGCCTGCAGCAACCCCTGTCCCTCTTCGCCACCGACCACGCGGTCGGCACCAACGTGCACGTCGTCGAGCGTCAAAGCCGCGGTGTTGCTGGCCCGGATGCCGTGCTTGTCCTCAGGCTTGCCGTGCTCGAACCCGGGCACCCCGGCCTCAACGACGAACCAGGTTGGCCCACCGGGAGCGGTGGCCAGGATGCTGTAGGCGTCGGCCACGCCGCCGTTGCTGATCCACTGCTTCTCCCCGTTGATGACATACTCGACGTGCCCGTCTTCCTCGATTCGCCGAGCCGTAGTCTTCAGAGCAGCGAGGTCGCTGCCCGCTTCGGGCTCAGTGGCGCCGTAGGCGAACAGCAGTCCTTCGTTGCCGATGAGCGTGAGCCAATGCTTCTTCTGCTCGGGTGTGCCACCCACCACGATGGGGTCGCTACCGAGAAATGTCGCCAGCACGCCCGTGGCCACGCCCAAGTCGATGCGAGCCATCGCCTCGCAGACCCGGTATACGTCGAAGGTGCCACCGCCCATCCCCTCGTACTCCGTGGGAATGAACAGCAACTGGATGCCTAGTTTCTCGCTGCACATGGCGCGCAGCACGTCGAGCGGGACCTGGTCATCTCTGTCGTACTCGAGCAGCTTCTGGGCGGGCAACTCCAAAAGAGCGAACTCTCCGATCGCCTCCAGGACCATGTCCAACGCTTCAGGGTCGAGGCCTACCATGATGTTCTCCCCGTTTGGCGCCCGGCGGTTCGGTTCCTATATCTTGCTCTCTTTGCCGCGCCAGTACCAGGGCCAAAGTCTCATAGCGGGAGCTGCTAACCCCGGGCCTGGCAGGCCGGGGCTCGTAGTTGCCCACGAGCCAGTTGATTAAGCAAGGACTTGCGACCGGTGGACTGGAACAGAGAACACGCGTAGCCCACGGCATGCGGCTCTGAGGTCAGGATTCGTCAGTGAGAACCGCCGTGAGAGCCAAACCAGAGCGATAACTGGTCACGCTTGGTAATCAGCGATCGATGAGCGGCATCTGAAGCTTGGATACACTCCTGTTCGGAGGGAACTTGGGCCATTGACGGTCAGAAACTGCATGATTCCCCTACTCTGGTAGGACTAGGTCCGGCCGGACCTACATTTATCCAGTTTGATCGGTGATTCGAGTATTTGCACCCCAAACGTCGACCGCCAGCCCGAAACGACAACCTCGTCGCTCAAGCAGGGGTATTTCGGTGGATCGAGGCTGAGTGCCTCGAGGACCGCACGTTCTGCGGGCCGATACCGCACACGTCCGTGGAGCTGGCGCTCGAGAAGACACACCTGGTGCCGAAGCGCGATGACCCTTCGATGTCCTGTCTGACTCGTTTCGCCGGCAAGACAAAACGAGGCCGAAGACCCGACAGGTCGAATGTCGCGGTGAAGTGCCAGTCCAGAAGCCTGATCGAAGTTTCGGTGCCCTTCAGGGATGGCGGCGATCCGCCCGTGGTCGGCCAGCGACTCCCAAGTCAGAGTTCCCTCCGGTCGGAACCAGTGAGTGTCGCCCGCCGTGCCGGCCCTTGCTCAGAGCCTAAGTTGTCGCCGCTCGCCAGGGTGGAGCTCGACCACCTTGCCACCCAGTCCGACCCGGACAGCTCCGACACCCCAGTCCTGCACTTCCACCGTGAACTCACCGTTGTCCACGGCGAGGTTCATCCACCGTCGGCGGTAGCGAAGGTCGAGCGTCAAGCTCCGCACCTCTGCGGGAAGCAGTGGATTGAACCAGAGCACATCGTCACGGATCTCGATACCCAGATAGCAGCGCTGCATAAGGTCCAACGTGCCGGCCATGGCGCCCAGGTGAACTCCTTCGGCCGTAGTGCCGCCCTGGGTGTCGTCAAGGTCGCTGTGCAGGGCATCTTCGAAGAATTCCCACGAACGCTCGCGATCGGAGCGAGCCAGGACCCAGGCGTGCACCACTCTGCTGAGCGTAGATCCGTGCGAGGTTCGCTGCAGGTAGTAGTCGATTGTTCGCGGGATGGAGTCAGGTTCGCAGGCATAGCCGAGCTGTTCGAAGATGGCCCGTAACTCGTCCGCAGAGAGCAGGTAGAAGAGCATGAGCACGTCAGCTTGCTTGGAAGCCTTGTAGGCATTGGGTGTGTCGTTCTCACTCTCCAGAATGCGGTCGAGGCGCGAAATGTTGCCATAGCGCGCCCGGTACGCCCCCCAGTCCAACTCGGCGAGGTCCTCGTAGCCCTCAAACTGGCTGATGACACCGTCTCCGTGGAACACGAGACGCATCTTGCGGCTGACGTCTTCCCAATGAGCGAGCTCGGCGTCGTCCAGCGACAGGCTCTCGCGCAACTCGCTGCGCCGGGGCTCCGGTAGGAGATTGATCAGTTCGAGCCCTCGACACAAGACCCAGACGGCCATCACGTTGGTGTAGGCGTTGTTGTCCAGACCCGGGGCCGCGGCTCCGATATAGCTGTCGTGGTACTCGTCCGGGCCCATCACGCCCAAGATCTCGTATCGGTCGAGCGCCGGATTGTACCGGGCGATGCTCGCCCAGAAGCGGCTGATCTCGAAGATCATCTCCGCCCCGTAGGTGGCCATGAAATCGATGTCTCCTGTCGCCTGGTAGTAGTGCCAGACGTTGTAGGCGATCGCTGCGTTGATGTGCCGTTGGAGATGTGACGCGTCGGGCAGCCAACGACCCGACAGGGGATTGAGGTGCACGACCTGCGCCTCTTCCCGTCCGTTGCTGCCGCTCTGCCAGGGGTGCATCGCCCCGCAGAACCCAGCCTGATGGGCGGCCCAGCGGGCCTCCGGCAATCGTCGGTAACGATACAAGAGCAGTGATCGTACGAGCTCCGGGAGGTGCAGGCTGAGGTAGGGGAAGATGAAGAGCTCGTCCCAAAAGACATGACCTCGGTAGGCCTCGCCGTGCAGGCCCCGAGCGGGTACGCCGACGTCGAGGTCGAGGGTGTTGCGGGAGGTGGTCTGGAGCAGGTGGAAGATGTGGAGGTGTAGCGCCAACCGCGTCATGCCGTGACCGTCCTCCACCTCGAGCGAGAAGCGCTTCCACAGATCGTCCCAATCACGGGTGTGGGCACTGAGGAGCTCGCTGTAGCCTCCGATGCGCGCGCTCCAAGAGCACGCCTCGACCAACGGCTCGCTGATCGATCGGTCCCTCGAAGTGAAGAGGGTGACGACCTTCTCGATGGCGATCGGCTCGAGAGCTTCGACGTCGACGTCCAGCTCGTGGGCAATGAAGCCAGGTTCGTCAATCACCCGGCGTTCAGGGTTCGCCGGCTTCCCTGCACGCATGATCCGGGTTCTGGCCGCTTCGGCAACCCACACGCCCGACTGACTGGTACGGGCGCCCAAAGCAATGGTCTCGTGATCGACCGCCTTGGCATTCACGTCAACGAGATGGTGTTCATCGAATTGGCTGTAGCGGGCCACGCCGGCATTGAGGATCCGGCCTTCGAGACCTGAGCGGACAGTCAGGGAACCTGACCAATTCTCGGCGCACAACACGGTCTCGAGGCCAGCGGCATGCGGGTCAGCCATGCTGACGAAGCGGCGCTGTTCCACCCGCGTCACTCGCCCGTTGATGTCTCGCACTCGCAGCGTTCGGCTCAGCGTTGCCTGGCGAAGGTTGAGCTCCTGGCAGTATTCGAGGATCTCGACGTCCCCCAAGTCGAACCACGGGTCGCCGTCGATGCGGAAGTTCACTGTCAGCCAGTTCGGGAGGTTGACGATGCTCTCGTTCTCGACCGTGCGCCCGGCGAGGCGCGTATGGCAGCGGTTGTACAAGCCGGCAACGTAGGTGCCGGGATAGTGGATGCTGTCAGCAACGGCCTCCGGCGCCGCACCCCGGGTAGCGAAGTAGCCATTTCCCAGCGTGCACAGGGCTTCCCGCAGTCCCTCGCGAGCGGGATCGAACCGCTCGTACCTCAGCGACCATTCCTCGACGTCCTCCGGTTCGATGGCCGAGGTGTGCGCCCGTCCCTCGCTCATGGCGATTCCTCGAAGGCGGCGCCGCGCAACTCGAGATCGGCCAGGTCACTGACCACGACATCCGCTCCGTGTTCCCTCAGCGCATCGGCCTGCAAGCTTCGGTCGACCCCGATGACCAAGCAAAAGCCTCCTCGGTGACCTGCCTCGACCCCGGCGAGGGCGTCCTCCACAACAGCAGCGCGAGAGGGTTCAACTGCGAGCTGCCGTGCGGCCGCAAGAAAGATGGCGGGATCGGGCTTGCCTGGCAGCCCGAGAGCTTCGGCATGACGTCCATCGATAATGGCGTCGAAAAGATCCGTGATGCTTGCCGCTGCCAGTAGCGTCTTGGCGTGGCGGCTTGATGAGATCAAGGCCACACGGATCCCGTGTGAACGCAAGGAACGAATGAGCGTGACCGTCGACTCGAACGGTTTCACTCCTTCTTCCTTCACGGCCCGCTCGAACTCGCGGTCCTTCAGGTTCCCAAGCGCACATACGGTGTTATGTCCCGGGGGATCCGACGACGCTCCGCGTTCGAGGGTGATCCGGCGCGAGGACAGAAAGCTCTCCGCGCCGTCGTAGCGTGGTTTGCCGTCGACGTAGCGCAGATAGTCCTCATCGCCGAATGGCAAGAAGACTTCACCGGTCCGCTCCGAACGGGCGTGGAGAAAGTCGTCAAAAACTCGCTTCCAGCTGCGTGCGTGAGTCTGGGCGGTGTCTGTGACGACGCCGTCCATATCGAAGATGACCGCATCGAGCCGATCGATTGCGACAGTAACCTTCGCTGTCGCCTCATCCTGGTGCTGTCGGATCCCGAATCTCATCCCATCGTGTCCCCTTCCGTCCGCACATTCAGCTGAAACGGGGTCATCGCATCGCGGCCAAGTTCTCCGACCATGGTTCTGCTCGACCCGTGCTGCATCTGCCCGAATTGTTGTACCAGCCGAACGAGGTGTCCAGTGTGGCTGCGAGCCCATGCGCCCCGCCGGCGCGAGGGCGAACCGAACGCCCACCGGATTCCAGATCAAAGACAGTTCGTTCGCTGAGCAGATAGTTCACGGGGAAGAAGTTGAACTGACCGTCACGAACGAGGGCTACCCGCCCGGACTTGAGACTTATAGGCAGCACTCGCTTTCGGTGAACTCCTCCAGGGTTGGATCGCCGGGCGTTCCCCGGCCCAGTCGTCGCCTGGTCGAGATCACTGGCAAGAGAGGGACAATGCGAGATGTCCATGGCGCCATCTTGTTCCCCCTCACCATGCACGGTCAGGGCCGTTAGTCATAAAGGCCCCGATGTATGGGTGTGGGGTGCACGGACTCGATTTCATGCGCGTGGGGCGATCGAGTTCGATTGGATCTGAAGGATCGCGCTCACCGCCATCGGGCCGAGAGTGTCAGCCGTCACGACCCTCGGCACGACACGAAGAGCCCTGTTCTCTCGGCATTTGGTTCACGTGGAGGATGGTCCCTGCTCAGGAAGGTGCGACGGGGTGTCACATCGGGAGGTCCGGATTCAGGCCCACGTTCACTCGAGCTTGTTCCTGACCATCTCCGCGGCCGCTAATGCCGGCTCCGATCGGATGACGAGGTGGTTCCCCGAGACCGAGTGGAGCCGCTTCTGCACCGTGCCGATCCGCTTATGGACGGTGCAGAGGTCAATGTGGTGTTCGACCGTGCCGTCCCCGACCGCGTACGGGCCCGAGTAGGCGAAGAACGAGCATTCCCCGGTGGCCATCGCAGACAGCGACAGTCCTGCGGGGATGTCATCGATCCTGTCCGGGTTGATGATGTTCACGGACAGGTACCCATTGTCCGTGTAGATGATGACCCCCCTGGCGTTCCTGCCGAGCGGGCAGAACTTGTTGCCGGACGGGTCGGTCGTTTCCCATGCGTCCGGTAACCAGGACCCACAAGGGTGCTCGACTCGGTCAGCCAGGCATCGCAGTGGCTTCCCTCCGTTGTGGGCGACCATTTCGTGAAGGGCGGCCGCGCCGTCGATTGGCGCGCCCGGCGGGGCACCGGCCAACTCGGCGTAGGCCCGGTGCAGGTTGCCGACTACCCGCTCCCGGTCCGGCTACTCGCCGAAGGGGCGAGGTCGGATTCGCGGGCCGCGTCCAGCGGGGACAGGCCTGCTTCCTTGCCGCGGGGCGCCACATCGCCGATGAATTGCAGGTAACCGAGCACCTCGTCAATGACCTCGAAGCCGCACGCCTCGCCGTGACCGGGAACGATCGTCCGGGCGCCGTACCGGCGCAGACCCGCCACGGCATCCACCGCCCCCGACAGCGACCCCCGGCACGAACGGCGGCGCGAGTTCGATGGCGTCCCACTCGGGCCCGGTCCACACTCCGTGGGAGTGGGTCAGGCCGTCGCGCAGCACCTCCTGCCTGCACTGCTCCTGGGCCACGATCGTCGCCTCCGGGAACAGGTAGTTGCCGTAGGTGCGGTCGCCGCGGTGGTGGGTGTGACCAGCGTGTGCACCGGGCCTCCGGCGATCCCCCGAATGGCGTCCAGATAGGCCCTGGTTCGGCGTTCGGTGGCGCAGGAGTCGATGCTCACCACCCCGTGCCGCCCGACCAGGAAAGCGGTGTTGTTGACCCACCAACTGCCCTCCGGCTGGATGTTGGAGAACATGCCCTCGCCGACTTGCACGACCTTCGGGTCGGGCAAGACGGTCGAATCGTGTAGCGAACAACTCACGGCTCCACCCTTGCACGGCCCGTCGCCGGGCACCGCGGTGGTACATAGAAGTCGAGAACATCCGCCGAGCCCGGGACCGCTTGGAGCCCGACGTCGAGGACCTGCCCCACAAGCGCCTGTCACTAGTTGTCAACGAGTTCCTGGAGGCACCTGTGTGGCCTTGCCCCGGGCAGCGTGGATAACGTCTCATTTCGCCCGTCCCCAAATCCTGGCGGTCCCCTGCCTCCGGGATGACGTGCGCAATCTCGGCTCGCTCTGGGAGTTAAGCATCGCCCTGGTGGGGGAGCGCTTCATGTTGTCTGGCCACCTCCAGCACGTCGCCGAGCGCGGCGACTGAGCACGATCTAGTTTCCGAATACGGCTCGAAGCTCGTCCACGGTGCTATTCCAGGCAACCCGGAAGGTGCCGTCGATTCAATCGACGCGGTCATCGCGAGGGTCGAGGCCGATGACCGGTTGCCACGGAGCGACCTTCGGCTCGAGCCTGTGTGGAAGATCGAGAGCCAGGGCAAGCGATGCGAGGCGACGCTGGGTGGTGGGCCCCCTTGGGCCGCGGGCTCCTGCGAGCCGGACTGAATCGGCCTCAGGTGCTCCTCTGGCAGCGGCCTCGGCGAGCCGTTCTGCGCCCCCTGTGAGATCGACCCGGAGTGTGACGGTGAGCCGGCCTGTAGGCGGGATTCTGTCCACCCCCTTGCGGGAGTTGGGTGGCCATCCATCTGAGCGGTCTACCTGGGGGTGGTGCCCTCGGAAGAGCAC
>OCTA010005829.1_pt1 | contig 10604 bp, 13 predicted proteins | sample 1538991 | NCBI WGS metagenome assembly OCTA01 (sample SAMEA3539302, study PRJEB22396) | soil metagenome | biome: tundra; feature: field; material: soil | place: USA | collected 2010-05 | depth 0.15 m | reverse complement strand
ATCGATTTTCCTTATCGTAGCGGACTGCGGGAGAAAGCGGCAAACGCGCGGCGGCCCGGCGTTGCGGGAATCGCCGCGGATTCGCTACGCTGGGGACGGTGAGGTGCGAGAGTGGTTGAATCGGGCGGTCTCGAAAACCGTTGAACTCGTAAGGGTTCCGTGGGTTCGAATCCCACCCTCACCGCCAGAATATCGTCTTTCTTGTCAACGATTTCCAGTCCTGCGAATTGACGTGTACACGATTTTGGCCCATGATTCGTTCAGAGGCCCTTCGTGCTCACCGTCTACCGCCGCCATCGGAAGAAGTGCAATTTCAGGGATGACCGCGTCTCCAAGAAGTGCCGCTGTACCCTATGGGCCACGGGAACCCTCGAAGGCAAGCCCTACCGGCGATCATTAAAAACCCGTTCTTTCGAACGAGCGCAGTCCATCATAAGGGAGATCGAGAGCGGTCCCCATGAAGCGCCCAAGAAAATCATCACCCTCGACCACGCCCTCAAAGCGTTCATCGTGGATTGCGAAACACGGCACCTCAGTGATGCGACGCTCCGAAAATATCGCCTTCTTAAAGCAACTCTTCAGGGCTATGCCAGACATCAAAATATTTCGGACATTCATTCGTGCACTCCGGATGCATTGCGGGGTTTCCGAGCGTCAAGGGATATTGGGGCTCGTACTGCCGCCAAAGAGCTTGAACGCCTCCGCGCGTTCTTTCGCTTCTGTGTCGAGAACGGCTGGCTCGACAAGAACCCCGCGACGAACCTCAAGGCCCCGCAGGTCAAAATAAATCCAAGAATCCCCTTCGATGAGCAGGAAGTCCAAAACATCACCGCCCAGGCCAAAGACGCAAGAGAACTCGCTTTTATCCTTACTCTCCGGCATACCGGACTACGGATCGGCGATGCTTCTTTGCTTAGAACGTCTCAGTTCACCGAGAACCGCATCCACCTCTACACGACGAAAGCCGGCACGCCCGTAAGCCTCCTCATCCCCGACAATCTGGCTGCCCTTCTCAAAAGCATCCCGCCCCGCGGCGGGTATTTCTTTGTGCGCGCCGAATCCACTTCGATGCACACCTGCGCCGACCTCTGGCGCCGCCGCATCAAGATCCTCTGCAAGCAAGCAGGAGTGTTCCCCGACCACCCCCACCGGTTCCGGCATTCTCTCGCCGCCGACCTCCTCATGAAAGGGGCAAGCGTGGAGGACGTGGCGGCAATTCTCGGCAACAGCCCGGCAATCGTCATCAAGCATTATTCCCAGTGGATTCGCGGCCGACAGGACCGCCTCGATTCGTTCCTGCAGAAGACCTGGCAAAAGCCCAAACTACAACGCGTGAAGTGAGGGGGCGGACCCCCTAAGTTGTCCGCCCCGTAGTGTTCTCGCGCAGGAAGCGCTCGATCTCTCCCTTCAAGATGCGCCAGGTGATATGCAACCCCCGGCCTCCCAAAGTCGGAAATTTCACCGCCCGCAGTTTCCCGCACCGGATCATACGGACGACCGAATCACGGGAGCAGCCGAGCAGCCCCGCAGCTTCCTTCACGGACACCATCTCCCCGAACGTTAAGGTACTCATCTCGAACCTCTCAAGGTGAAGTACCCCTGCCCTTACGGGCGTCCGAGAAGCCGAACAGATTGGAACGCCAGGCGCCCATTCCTGTCGGTAACCCCTACCCAAGAGGGTAGAGGTCTGTTATAGTGTACCGTGATTTAAGACCTTTTTATGTCCATTACCGGGTATACCCCCGAAAAAATTGGCGCGGACGCCACTATCCGTAAACCTTTGCTACGCCACGACTTATACGCTATGCGGCTCGCGGCACGGGTTCCGCACCGTCCCCTTTCTAGCGACGGGCACCTTCCGATTGCTCGTCCCTTCATTCCTCGCAACCGTGACCGGCTCGCTCATCGCTCGTCGGAAGGTGCCCGTCGCTATGCTCGCCCTAGCAGGTGCCTATCGGCAGGGACGGTGCGGGGGCTAACGCCATGAAACAACCACCGTCCTAACGGAACCAAAGTACCCAATGACGACCATCGAGATACTAGGCCTAATCGTTGCGGGCATCCTGCTTATCGTACTCCTGTATCAAATTATCGTTGAGCTTCCGAAAAGTTCCGCCGAACTCAAACAGGGTTGGCAAGCCCTTCCAGAAGCTGATAAAAAAACGCTCATTAACGTAATCCTCCCCATGCAGAGGATCGTCACCTGTCCCAACTGCGTGGTGGTTTACGAACCTGCCGGGCTGAAAGGCCTCAACCATGAAACCGTTGAGCCGGCCATCCGCGCCATCTTACAGGCAAACCCCAACGCTGACCTCACCAAATGTGAAACGGCGCTCGGCATCAAGATTATCAATGTGCAGTCCGGGCGCGGTGACAACTCCGATCGCATTTACCTCTGACTCCGCCGCCCCTTGAGTTTTGATGAAAGAGCCGCCGCCACTACCGTTGCCCACCCCGGGCGTTCGCCCTTCCCTTCCGTATAAGGTTCGCGACCAGCATATTTATATGCCCGGCAAAACCCGCTATGGAAAGTCAACCGAGATGTGCCGGATGATCCTGCAAGATATTCACAACGGGGCAGGCGTCACGGTCATCGACCCTAAAGGCGACCTTATTCCCCTCATCCTTGACCGCATTCCTCCGCATCGCGTTGACGACACTATCGCCATCTCGCTCGACCATCCCGTTCCCATTGATTTTCTTGATTACACAACTGACGACGACAAAGAGGCACTTATCGGCGAATTGAAGTACATGATTACGCGAGGTGCGACCACCGAACACGCGCCCCTTATGACCGCTATCCTCACGGACATCATCTACACGATCCTGCTATACAACAAGAGGCAAACCGATCCAGCGAAGCGGGCCACCTTTCTCGACATCCACTACTTCCTCTCGGACGACCAGCGCCGCGAGGAGATACTCGAACTGCTCACAGACACCCGCTTCTATCGCAGGTGGAAGGATGACTTCCCAAACCCGAAGGACAGACAGCCCACGCTCATCCGAATGAACCCCTTCATCAATTCGGAAACGCTGAAGAAGGTGTTCGGCTGCCCCAATCCGCCGCTCAACATCACGGATGTCATGGACCACCGAAAGATACTCCTTGTTGACATCGGCGGAGTGTCCGAAGTGAACACGATGTTCGGCACGCTTATTATCACGAAGATCCAGCAGGCCACCTTCCGTAGGCACAAGATCTCGCCGCACCAGCGCATCCCCCATTTTCTCTATGTGGATGAGTTTCAGGAATGCCAGACGGCGAAGTTCAACCAGCTCCTCTCAATGGCCGGAGGATATGGGCTACGGTTGTGTCTTGCCCATCAATTCGTCGGGCAGTTGGAACCTATCGTTCGCCAGGCAATCTTCGGCAACGTCAGCAACTATATCGTCTTCCGCATCTCCGACGATGACACGCGGTTCTTCCCCTCTCTTGCCCTTCCCTACGAATGCGAGGCGCTTGCCGACTTCCCCAGGTTTCGCGCCCTATTCAACCTATCGGGACAACCGCACGCCATCATCGCCGACACCCTTCCCCTCAAACCCATACAAGAGCAAAGCCCCGCCGAGATTATCAGGAACCGCACGATACAGCAGTATCAGTGCCCCTATGGACAAGATGCCGAGCCCATCATAAAATCCAAGCGAGATGACTCTGCCCGCAAACCATCCGGTAAGTCCTCTGCATTCCCCCACGAACGCTGAGCGCAAGGTGCTCACACTACTCGCGGAATATTTTTGTTTGAACGTCGAACAGGCCGTGCCCCTCATGGGCCTCACCGGGCGCACGATGCGCCGACATTTTGAAAATCTTACCGGCAAGGGGCTCATCCAGGCCCTCGTCTACTATCCAGAGCACCAGCAACGAGGCGCCGCGCCGCACGCCTTCGGCCTCTCCGACAAGGGAGTGGATTATGCCTTCAAAGAAGGCTTCAACGCCGGCGGCACCAAAACCTTCGACGAACATTCCAGCCGCACGATTGACCACGAGCTCGCGATCACACGCTTCCACGTCCAGCTCAAAGCCCTTGCTACCGAGAAGGGATGGAGGCTGCGCTGGCGGCAGTACGACCTCAAATGCACGGTCCATCCGGACGCCCTGTTCTCGCTGAACGGCACCTATTGGTTCCTTGAGGTCGAACGCGCCAAGTTAGGCAACTACAAGAACGGCGAGCCGCAGATCCTTCGCAAGCTCAAGCATTATCACGAGTACTACGATTCCACTGATTGTGAAAAAGACTGGGGCGACTTCCGCAAATTCCGCGTCCTTACCGTCATGCGGACGCAGGAACGAACCGGGAATCTTACCGCCCTTCTCCGCGCCGAACATCTCGACAAGGCACTCTTCTGGAATACGCACGAAAGCGCCACGGACACGCTCGGCCAGCCCATTTTCCAAACTCCCAAAGACGCAGCTCGTTTGCTCTCTTTCGATTTTGCGGTGACGGTGTAGTATTTAATCAATCGCTCGCAAGAGCGGGATTCTCGCCTTGTGTCCCACCGCCTCCGGCGGTCTCCCGTCTGATGGCGGTCGGGACGCGGGCACACCCACATGGAGATCCCTATCGGTTCCTACCTCGGCACGTATGGCCAGCAAGAACTCGCCATCGAATCGTTCAACCACACCTTCGTTGATGGCGTTTCCGGCGTCGGCAAGTCCACCATGATGGAGGACGTTGCGATCCAGCTCATCCGGAACGGTGAAGGCATCCTGTTCATGGACCCGCACGGCCCCAGCATCCGCCGCATCCTCAGATTCATTCCCGCGCGGTACAGCGAGAGGGTCATTTACATCAATCCCTTAGCGAAGAAGGTGCCCGGCATCTCCGTATTCTCCGGCCGCACGAAAGAAGAAAAGGAGCTGGACATCGTATCCCTCATTTCAATCATGAAGTCGCTTGCTGGCGACGCATGGGGCCACGAAACGGAACGCATCATCACGGGCGCGGCGACGGCCACCGTAGAGTCCGTGGAACAGCCCACCATGCCGCAGGTCTATCTTTTCATCGCGCGTGAGCTCTATCGCACGGGACTCTTGGAATCTTCTGACAACCCTGTCCTCCGCGACTTCCATGACCAATACGACGAACAGCTCCGCGTCACGGAGCGGATCAGCAAGTTCTCTCCGGCCTACAACAAGACGGAGCCGTTCGTGCGCCCCATCATCCGTACCATCTTCGGCCAGACCAACAACCTTCCCCTTATCCAGCTCATGAACAAGAGCGCCATCATCCTCGTGGACCTGAACAAGGGGAAGATAGGCGACGTGAATGCCGCGCTTATCGGCTCCGCCATCCTGAACCACGTCGGCATCTACGCCTTTCGGCGGCCGGCGGAGCGGCGGCAGCCCTTCACGATCATCGTTGACGAGTTCCAGACCTTCGGCCACGGCATCAATTGGATGACGTTTTTTGCCGAGCTGCGGAAATACGACCTCCGCTGCTGGCTCGCCACCCAGTCCGTGACGCAGGTGCCGGAAAAGTGGATGGACTCGATCCTGGGCAACGTGAACAACCTCATCTGCTACGCCGTGGGCGCGAAGGATGCTGAGCGAATCGCACAGGAGTTCGGGGATGTCACCCTCACGAAATCGCTCATCTGGCTCGCCGACCATGATTTGTATGCCAAAGTGAAGCACGGCCGAAGCCGTCAATTATTCTCCGATGTGACCGCCTACGCGCCGCTCGAACCGCAGGGGGACGAATCGTACTGGAAGGATGTTTTAAAGACCTCACGGATGCGGTGGGGAAAGAAGCGGAAAGACGTGGATGCCGGGATCGTGAAACTGCTGAACCAGCGTAATTAGCTGCTTTACGTCTTTCCTCGCCGACCCTAGCATGGACTTGTGGGGCATCAAAGAACATTCCGCAAGGAACGCCCGATAAGCCACCGCGTGCGGAAGGACATTTGGGAGGCCGCGATGCTGATCGCGCCGTTCGTGCCCCTATGCGCCAGCAGGGGAAAGACAGAAGATAAAAACCAAAACATGAAGAATCCCTTACGTGAGGAAGTTTTAGCTCCTTACTTTTGTTCTGAATCGGTTGGTGGTGCACAATCGTTCAAAGGCGTAACACTTGATGCATTGGAGAAGCTAATCAGCGAACATCTTGTCGATATGGGTACATGGAACAGTTGCGAGGGCGTGGCCAAGCTATTCCTTCCCTTCTTACGACGCAATCCTGGGTTCACAGCCCACGGATACATCATTAGCTGGGAACGAGTAGACGCTCGCGTCGCCATCGAAGGTATTGAGAAGGAAGGTAGATTAAGCAAGACCGAACTGATTGACTTCGCCAACACATTCTGGGGAGCCGATGAGGTTGAGATACGGACCAACTATGCACGATGTTGGTATGACTAAACCGGTATCGAGAACTGACCGTGATATAAACTAACCCTTTCCCCTGCAATGCATCGCCATTCTGAGGACCCATCATGAGCAATGCAATTGACCAAGCAGAATCACTTCGCATTCAGGCCATCGGCTTGTTACAAGCCGAACGCCAACTGATTGACCAGAAACTCGCCATGTTCGGCGTGGACGGCATGGAGCCCGTGAAAAAGAGCAAGGTTTGCGGCAACTGCGGGCAACCAGGACACAATGCCAAGACCTGCATAAAAAAGAGAGAGGACGAATCCCCTCTCGCTTGACCTATTCCTTCATATACGCCTTCAGGACGTAATGGCGTTTCCTTAGCCGCTCCACGATCGGAGCGGCTTTTTCGTGTCCGGCCTCGTCGTTGTCCAGCGCGACCGTGATCGTGCCGAACGGCTCCAGGCACCGTTCCTCCTCGTCGGTCATCTCCGACCCCATCAGTGCGGCGGCCTGGATGCTTTTCTGGGCCAGCCACAACACTGACCACAATGATTCAGTGAGCACAAGCGGCTTCGCCGGATCGCACCGCTCCAACCCGTACAGGAACGTCTTGCGCAGTCCCTTGCCAAACAGCCACTTCGGGTTGTCTGGCGTCACGGGAAGCGTCGTGCGTCCTGCGTAGCCAACCAGGTTGCCTTTCTCATACAGGGGGAAGACGATGCGGTTCATCATGCTTCCATTTCCGGGGAAGAAACCGACGCCCCATTCCTTCGCCGTGGGGACGCGGATGCCCCGTGCCTGGATCATCTCGTGCTCCGGGTCGATGTCCTTAAGCACGAACCCCAGCGTCTTGTTCCCTTCCGGATAAGCCGCGAGCGGTTCCTCTTTCGGCGACGTATCCCTGAACCACTCCGCGAGTTTCGCCGCCGCTTCATACACACTTGTCTTTTCCATCTCCGATACGAAGTCGATGACGTTTCCCTGCGAGCCGTTCCCCGCGTGGCGGCAGGAATCGGAGAAGCATTTGAAGACGCCCTTTTCGATGTTCACGGCGAATGTGCCATGCTCCTTCTTATTCACGTGCGAGGGCAAAGGGCAATCGCAAGTGTATTGCGCCTGGCTCACCTTTTTGACCTGTACATGGTAGCGGTCAAGCACGTCCAGAAATCTGGCGCGCGCTTTGATGTCTTTGAAGTCCAAGAACGGACGTTTATCCATTGGACACCTCCTTTGAAAGTCCTGCTTGAAGGTTAACGAGTTCTGGAAATATTACAAGACAAAGGACTTACCACCATTTGCACGACTGACTTTTGGTTAGCTAGTGTCCCATCTCTTAAATTTCTTTGCGGTTCAGGCCAGGTGATCCCGATGAACCCGGCGAGCTCCGTCCGCGGGCCGAAGTACGTCGTGAAGCGCGGGAAGACACCGGTGCTGACGGCGGACCAGGCGCGGCAACTCCTGGACTCGATCAAAACGGACTCGGTGGTGGGCCTCCGTGATCGCGCGCTCCTCGGGCTCATGTGCTACACCTTCGCGCGGGTCTCGGCGATGGTCCACATGCGCGTCGAGGATTACTACCAGAACGGCAAGCGCTGGTGGATCAGGTTGCATGAAAAGGGCGGCAAGCGTCACGAAGTCCCCGCGCACCACAACGCGGAGGCATACCTCGATGCGTACCTGCAGGCGGCCGGCATCGCGGGCGAGCCGAAGAGCCCGCTCTTCCGGAGCGTCGATAAGCATCGCCAAGTCACGGCGAGCCCGATGGCGCGCACGGACGTGCTGCGGATGATCAAGCGCCGGGCACTCGCAGCCGGACTCCCCTCCTCCACGTGCTGCCACACTTTTCGCGCCACCGGCATTACTGCGTACTTGGAAAACGGCGGGACGATCGAAAACGCCCAAGCGATCGCAGCGCACGAGTCGCCCCGCACAACGAAGCTCTACGACCGCACGAGCGATGAGATCACGCTCGATGAGGTCGAGCGGATTGCGATTTGATGTTCGAAACTTCTCCCCACCAGACCTCCACCTGTGGCCCGTGAGGCATACGCGCCGCCCACCCACTCCGAGATTCTGAGGCCACTTGTTAGGGGACTCGGATCGAAAGAAGAAAAAAAGGCGAAAGTGCTGAATCGAAGTTTCCTTTATGTATACTGAATGCTAGGCCGGAATTGCAAAAGGAGATACGATGTCCACGAATCTGACGAACCTTCAAACGAAGAGCTCAAAACTAGTAGTTCAAGAAGCTGAGGCCCTCGGCACCTCTTACAAGGTGTATTTGGTTAACTGGAGCGCTGACTGGACTGCGATTGAAATGAGCATCGACAACAAGAAGACCTGGTATCCCATACCTGAGGTCCATCAAACTTGCTCTTAACGCTCCTCCCGGCGATGCCACGCTCAAGCAGTGCGCTGCCGAAAAGCGTTTCGGCTTTATCATGAGCACTCCGTGCAACCAACACACTGCTCTTTGGCTGAAGTTTCGACATAAAGATGGGCTGATTGGAATTCTGAACGACCCATACGACATTTATAGTGATTGCAACTACTCTGGCGGTGTCATTGGGTTTTACCAATAGCGGCCTCCGGCTGGCGACGCGAGGGTGGTGAAGCGCTGGGCTCTTGAAGCCGGACTCCCCTCCTCCACCTGCTGCCACACCTTCCGCACCACCGGCATCACGGCGTACTTGGAAAACGGCGGGACGATCGAAAACGCCCAAGCGATCGCATCGCACGAGTCGCCCCGCACAACGAAGCTCTACGACCGCACGAGCGATGAGATCACGCTCGATGAGGTCGAGCGGATTGCGATCTGATCTTCGGTAGGATCTGTTGATTCGAATGAAGCTACGAATTCTACTGCTCGCCTTCACAATCGCGGCGTTACGCGCCCCCGCACAGCTGCCGGACAAACCGACCGGTTACGTCACGGATGCTGCAGCAGTGATCCCCCTAGTTCAGGTACGTACCCTTGAGAGGCGCTGCGCAACCATCGATCAGCAGCACGTCGCCCAAGTTGCCATCGTGACTATTCAGTCGTTGGGTGGCGAACAGATCGACAAAGCCGCGCTCGACTTGTTTCATGGGTGGGGGGTCGAAAGAAAAGGATTCAATGACGGCATCTTGATCATGCTCGCAACCGGTCCGGCGAGTACGCACTGAAGATCCAGTATCGCACCGACGAGGACCTCGACAAAACCGTGACCGACCTACTGCATGAGATCGCCCTCGATGCCGACCTGCGCAATTGCTTCTCCGAGTCGGACGCACAACTTCAGGGTTCCGACAGCTCCTGGTGAACTGCCGACTGAGACCCTTAAGTCGGTTAACTGTTCCATTGCTCCCTGGACCCCGTTCCGGAGCCCGGAAGTTTCGTACTTCTTGGTGCGGCCCTGGTCGGGCTCTGCCTGCGCGGGCGCGCCTCCCGTAATCCGAGTTTTAGTCGGGCTTCCAAGTGAGGTTGGGCGCCCCACACGGCTGGGCGCAGACTGAGCGGGAAGTGGGAATTGCGGCTGACTTGCAGGAGTCAGCCGCTTTTGTCTCGCTCCGGACAGTAATTCACTCGTCCCAATACACCAAGTGTCGCGACGATATACGACACCCGGGATAGGATCTGGTGTGTCTCGCTCCGACGTTCCAAACTGGACCTTACGACTTCTTGACAGCACTCACCCCGACACTGAAGCCGATGAAGGTCTTGTCAGCCACTCCCCAGTTCCCCGAACGGTTGAATGGGAAAGGCGAGACGCCCGAGAACACGAGCTTCGTGTTCTGTTCTGGCAGCTGAAACTCTGGAAGAAGTATCTGAAACTGGATATTTGCGGCCACGCTGTTCACCACAGCAATGATCCCTTGGACCACCAGCCCCGTTAACGCCTTGATTACGTCATTGAAGGGCCAAGGAAGGTTGGTGCTGAGCGCCGCGCCACCGATGACTTTGGCCCGGAAAGAAATGCCCGCGCCGGTGTCGAACCTCAATTGAATCCCCGGGGGGCCGGTGACAGCCAGAGTAAGCCGCCCGCAGTCCCATTTCCAACTACAATCCCAGAATTTCCGGACACAAGCTTCAATCGCGCCCCCAATATCTATGTTCACTTGCCCGCTTACTGTGGTGCCGTTTATCGTGACCTGCGGATCAAAAATATGCATCCACCAGCAGACGCGACCTCGGACGACATCGAGGTCCGCCCACCCCGTGCAGTCGTTGACAGGGGTGGGCATCGCGCCGCGCGCCAAGGCAGCGAGCGACGACTGATCCGCCCCAACAGCAAGTCCGTTCGGG
>OCTA010005826.1_pt1 | contig 10605 bp, 10 predicted proteins | sample 1538991 | NCBI WGS metagenome assembly OCTA01 (sample SAMEA3539302, study PRJEB22396) | soil metagenome | biome: tundra; feature: field; material: soil | place: USA | collected 2010-05 | depth 0.15 m | reverse complement strand
AAATCCGGAACCAAATTGACAGCATCGTGGCGACCAATGCAAGTACCAGCCACAGTGCTGCGGAAAACCAGACCTGTTCCATTGTCAGTCTCCGATATTCAAATCTAGCTGTAAGGGATTCGGCCCGAGCCCCTACAGCAATTTCTTGCTGCAGGAGTCATTGGCCGCTTGAAAGCGGCGGTTAAGCGAACTCCACCGCCTAAGCAAAGAATACTGCAAAGGGCGGGCCCATGGCAATGCGAACCAATGCGAACGGTACGGTGAGCTCTTTGAAGTTCTCAGGCACGGCGGACGCCCGCTGGCCCGAGGCGGCTTCAGATGTGGCGCTCAACGATATGGCGGCGACGATTTAGGCGATGCTACAGAGAGATCCCGAACGGGTCGGGAGGATCCGTGTTATTTTGGCCACATTGCTGGTCGCATTCAGCCCGGCCCGAGTACCATGGCGAAGGAAGGCGCACTCTACGACTATGAACTGGATTGTGTGGTCATTACTATCGGCGGTTTTCGCCGGGGCGACTGCGGTCCTGGCCAAAATCGGCGTTTCGGGGATGGACTCCAACTTGGCTACCGCGATTCGGACATCCGTGGTTCTCCTCTTCACATGGGTGATTGCGTTCGCAACCTACAAGCCGGGTGCTCTTTCGGCGGCGCCGTCCCGGACTTGGCTATTTCTGGTATTCTCTGGCCTCGCGACGGGCCTCTCATGGCTTTGTTATTTCCGCGCCCTGCAACTCGGCCAAGCATCTCGGGTTGCGCCGGTAGACAAATTGAGCGTCGCGTTTGTCATCGTGTTTGCCGCCATGTTCCTTGAGGAACGGTTGACGTCGACGAAGTTGTTCGGCGCATCGCTGATCGTCGCAGGGGCAATTGTTCTAGCCTTGGAACGGTAGTGCTTATGGATATGGATTCGGAGGCCACAGATGTTCCGCTGGAGTTGCTGGACACGCAAGTGCCAGCCACAGCGAGCGTAGTGTCGGGGACCGTGATCTCGGTGATGGCTGCGGCCTGCCGGCCCTGCCTTTGGGGCTTTGCCTCGACGCGAAGCTTGTCGCACCGGGACCACGTACCGGGGAATCGGAATCCCCCAAGACACGGACGTCCAGTCCTGACATGCCTGGTCGTCCATCCGGAGGCCGGCAGGATCGGCCAAACGAAGACAGGACGGTCAAAGGCCTGCTAGACTGTTCGGGGCAGATGGGTCGAATCAACGTTCGATCATTTGCAGCCCGCGCCTGGAGGGCGAGGAATGTACATGAAAACAATCAGTAGACTTCCTTTCAATTCCCGCTGGCTCATGTTGTTCGCAATGCTCGCGGTCGCGGTAGCGGCGGAGAGTCGGTACCACGTCATCAAGAGGATTCCCGTTCCCGGTGACTACGGATGGGATTACCTCACGGCTGACAGTGAGGCCAGGCGCCTGTACGTGTCCCATGACCGGGAAGTGGTCGTGCTCGATCTCGATACGAATGCGGTGATCGGCAAGATCCCTGGCACCGGTGTCCACGGCATCGCGATCGCCAAAGATTTCGGGCGCGGCTTTATCAGTTGCAGCGATCCTGGTTCGATCGTCATCTTCGACTTGAAGACCCTCGCTGTAATCGAGAGAGTCCCCGTCGGAGCGGACCCGAACGTTATTTTGTTCGACCGAAAAACCCAGCGCATTTTCACGGCTGACCGCGGCAGCAAACGCGTCACGGCCCTCGATCCTAAGACAGGCAAGATCGCCGGCACGATAGAAGGTCTGGGCGGGAAGACCGAACATGCCGCATCCGATGACGCGGGGCACATCTTTCTGAATATGCAAGACCTCCACACGATGCTAAAACTCGACTCGCAAGCGTTGAAGGTCGTGGAGACTTGGCCCATGGCTCCATGTGAGCAACCGAGCAGCATGGACATCGACCGCACCCATCAGCGCGTCTTCGTCGGATGCCGGAGCGGCGTGATGGCGGTTGTAGACGCCAACAGCGGCAGGATTGTCACCACGCAGCCCATCGGAAAGGGCGTCGATGCGGCTGAATTCGATCCCGACAGAGGCTTGGTCTATTTCTCGAGCGGCGACGGTACGATGACTGTTTTCCACGAGGATACCCCGGACAAATATACGCTGGTCGAAAGCGTGAAGACGCAAAGCGGAGCCCGGACCATGGCGCTCGACCGGAAGACCGGTCGAGCGTTCCTGTCCGTCGCGGAGTACGGTCCGCGTCCCGAAGCCAAAACCGGCACCCCGACGCCCAGGGCGCCGATGGTTCCCGGCAGTTTCTCGGTTTTGGTCATTGGCCAGTAGCAGCCCTTGACTCCAACGCCGCGACCGGCGACCCATCTGCCTGTCCCTCGATCGTCTTGCGCGGAATTTCAGGCTACAATGGCAGTTCACAACTTCAAGGTGATGGAGTCTCACCTCTAACCGTCCCGGCAGTCTGGGAATGATAGCTCCTGCGCTGTATATCGCAGGAGCTATTGTCATTTTAGAGGATCGGAATGAATCGGCATGATCAAACCGCAAGCGCACATCCTACCAGCGACACTGTTTGCGCTGTTCGCCGCCTCAGCACTTGCTCAGCCCCCTTCGCAGCCACTGACCCTAGATGAATGCCTGCGCCGCGCCGAAGCGGCGCAATCGAATGTGACGATTGCCCGGCAGCAGGCTGAGATTGCGCGCTACGCCCGCGTTCAGGCCACAGCGAACTTCTTGCCCCAGGCGTCGATTGGCGGCCTCTTCGGCTATAACAGTCCGCTCCGATCCAATCGGGACACGTTCAGCTACCTTTCGGCGAACGGGATTCGAGAGTATTCCGCAATCGGGAACGTTGGGCTTGAAGTGGATACGTCCGGCCGTCTGCGCGCTCAACTCTCCCGGGCGAAGGCGGACCAGGACGCCGCCGCAGCGAATATCGTCCTCTCTCAGCGGGATCTGCGGCGCGCCGTGGCCGCATCGTTTTACCGGCTCACGCTGGCACGAAAGCTAATCCAGGTAGCCCGTGAGAACCTCACTGAGGCTCAGAGCTTCGAAAGCCGCAACCGGCTTCTCGTGGACAACCAGGAAGTGGCCCAGGCGGATCTGGTGAAAGCGTCTGCCCAGGTTGCTTTCTTCGAGCAAGCGGTAAGTTCCTCCGAACTGGATGCCCGGCTGGCCAACCATGACCTGGCGTCTTTCTGGACGCAGGATGTGGAGGGAGATCTCCCCGTCATCGATATCCTGGAAAGTCCAATGCCAGCTCCCCAGGGCAGTTCCCCACCGGCATCCCCATTTTTGGGCCGTCCGGAGTTCCGGTTGTTTGACGCTCAGCGACGCGGCTTTCAAGCCGACGCCCGCCGGGCGCGTGCGGAACTGTTCCCGCAGTTGAGCCTGGTTCAACAATATGGATTCGACTCCACACATTTCAGCTTTGCCGATCGTGGCTTCGCAAGCTTCGTGCACCTGAACATCCCGGTGTTCGATTGGTTCCGAGCCCGCAGCGCCAGCCGGCAGTTTACGCTGCAGGCGTCGCAAGTGGATGTGAACAGGCAAATCGCCGAGAGAACCTTTTCTAAGGAATACCGCGACGCTCTGGCACGCGTCGAGCTGGTCTATGCGCAGATCGCGATCACGGAAAAGCAGGTGAAGCTTTCCGAGGATAACCTGCGCCTGAGCCGGGTTCGTTACGAAGGCGGCGAAGGAGTCGCTCTCGACGTGGTTGCCGCGCAGGGCCAACTGGCTCAGGCTCGCGCAAACTATTTCACCGCCAAGGCGAGCTACCTGAACGCCCGGGTGGATCTGGAGGTCGCAGCAGGCCGATGAGATATTTTCCCGTTCTCGCCACCACTCTTCTTCTGAGCGGGTGTGCTCATCAGGAGGAGGCTCCTCAGAAAACCGTGGTGGCCGTCAAGGTCGCGCGCGCGGAACTCGCCGAGGTGCGCCTCACCGTGACAGCTCCAGCGACGGTGTTCCCGCGGGAGCAGGCGAGCATATCATCCCGAATTTCGGCGCACGTCAAGGAATTGCGTGCGCGGAAGGGTGATACGGTAGCGGCGGGGCAGGTGCTGGCGGTGCTCGAAAACCGCGACATCCTCGCCCAACGCGACGAAGCTCGTGCGGCAGTTGCGGACGCCCAAGCCAACCTGCAAAAGATCTCTGCCGGTACGCTTCCCACCGATGTCGAAAAGGCTCGGGGCCAGGTGGTCTCAGCCGAAGCCGCGCTCAATCAGGCTCAGAAGAACCACACCCGCCGGAGCGAGTTATTCAAGCAAGGTGCGATCCCCGGCCGCGATCTGTTGGCCAGCGAGACCGATCTGAAGCAGGCGCAGTCCAGTTATGATGTCGCCAAACGGACGCTCGATCTGCTCGAACATCAATCTCGCGAGCAGGATATCCGCATGGCGGAAAGCCAGATCGAACAGGCGAAGGCAAAGCTCGCCAATGTGGACGTGCAACTCCAGTTCGCGGAAATCCGCAGCCCATTTGCCGGGACCGTCACCGAACAATTCATGTACCCAGGCGACTTGGCCAAGCCGGAGAATCCTATCTTCACCGTGATGGATCTCTCGGTGGCTATTGCGCGGGCGCAGGTGCCGGAATCCCAGGCGGGCAACGTGAAGGCCGGACAACCATGCTCCTTCGCGTCCGTGGATGCCTCCGCTGCTGGCGCCGCGGGACGCATTACTGTGGTCAGTCGGGCCGTCGATCCGGCCAAGCGTACGGTCGAGGTGTGGTGCGAGGCTTCAAATGGCGAACGGAAGCTTCGGGCCGGCGCCTTCGGTAACGTGACGATCACCACCGGAAGCGCGCCAAATTCGCTCATTGTGCCGCTCCCGGCGGTCCAGTTTTCGGAAGGAACGCGCTCTGGTTCCGTGTACGTCGTCGATGCCAAGCAGGTGGCTCACAAGGTCGAGGTCGAGACCGGCGAGCGATCTCAGGGCAGTGTGCAGGTCACAAAGGGTCTGAATGCCGGCGATCTGGTAATCGTCGAGGGCGGCTATGGACTCCCCGACGGCACGCAGGTGCGGAGTTCGGAGGCCGGCAAGTGAATTCCAGAGTCGCCGACTTTGTTGAGGCGCATGGCCGCGCGATGGTTCTCATTGTGCTGGCATTTGCCATGTCCGGCCTCTTCTTTATCTTCAAACTGCCGATTTCCATCTTTCCGCAGACGGACTTCCCGCGCATCGTGGTTCTGGTGGACAACGGAATCACGCCTCCGGACATTCAGTTAGTGACCGTGACGAGGCCGATCGAGGAAGCCATCCGGCTGGTGCCGGGCATCACCACCGTGCGGTCGGTAACCGCCCGCGGATCGACAGAGATCAACGTCTTTTTCCGTTGGGACGTGGACATTTTGAACTGCCTGCACTTGGTGCAAGGCAGAATCTCACAAATCACGCCGTCTCTTCCCAGCGGCGCCCGGTTCTACATCAACCGGCTCACGTTCTCTGTGTTCCCGATGGTCGGGTTCAGTATCACGTCACCCACGCGAACCCCGTCGGACCTCTGGGAACTGGCTTACTACGATCTTGCCCCTCGCCTCTACCGCCTGCCCGGTGTTGCCGAGACGCGCATCGTTGGCGGAAGGCCGCCGGAATATCACGTGTTGGTGGATCCACAGAAACTGAATTCCTACGGGATGCCCTTGACCCGCGTGGTGGATGCCATCCGCAACAGCAACATCATCAGTCCTTCCGGGATGGTGCAGGAGAATTATCACCTGTACCTGACGACGGTGACGGGTCTGTTCCGTGAGAAGGAGCAGATCGAGAACACTGTAGTGGACGTCGTGAAGGGCACGCCGGTCACCATCGCCAGTCTCGCAAAGGTGGTACCGGGCGAACGGCCAATCTACAACATCGTCACCGCAAACGGCCGGCCGGCAGTGCTGGTCAACGTGTTGCAACAACCAGATGGCAACGCGGTGGCGATTGCGGCCGCGGTCAATCAGGAATTGAAGGACATTCGGAAAACCCTGCCTCCCGATATCGACCTGTCCATCTTCTACGATCAATCGATCCTGGTGCGCGAGTCGATCCAGGGAGTGACTGAGAGCATTCTGATCGGCCTCGTGCTCTCGGTGCTAGTGCTAATCGGATTCCTGAAGAACTGGCGTACGACCTTGGTTGCGGCGATCGTGATCCCGCTTGCCACGCTCATTGCGATTGTGTTCATGCGGCTCTTCAATATGAGCTTCAACCTGATGACCCTGGGCGGCCTGGCCGCATGTATCGGGGTGGTGATCGACGACGCCATCGTAATGGTTGAGAACATCATGGTGCACCTCTCCATGGGCCAAAGCCCCCAGGAGGCGTCCAAGAGCGCCGTTGCCGAACTGACCCCGGCGTTGATTGGCTCCACCTTGACGCCCATCATGGTGTTCGTCCCGCTCGTATTCCTGGGCGGTATCACCGCGGTTTTCTTCCGCGCTTTGGCGATGACACTGGTGACCGCGCTCTTCGCCTCTCTGTTCCTCGCGATCTTCTTTACCCCGGTGCTCGCGGGAGTGTTCGTCCGCCGCCGCCCTGGCGCGATAGAAACCGACGCCGAGAAGGCCGAACAGTCCGGCGAGGGCCGTATTTTGAGATGGCTCACGGCGCAATACGAAAAGGCGCTTCACTGGTCGCTGTACCACCCCAGGGTCATCGTGCTGGCATCCGTCGGCATCATGGCGATTTCGGTGGTTATCTATTTTCAATTGGGCAGCGGATTCCTGCCGGATATGGACGAGGGCGCCTTCGTTCTGGACTATCGCACCCCCGCTGGAACGTCTCTTGAAGAGAGCAACCGCGTGCTGCTCCACGTGGAGAAGTTTCTGCGTGAAACTCCGGAAGTGGAGAGTTACTCTCGGCGCACGGGCGCGCGCCTCGCCTTGGCAATCGCCGAACCGAATACTGGCGACTTCCTGATCCGGCTCAAGAAAAACAGGAAAAGGTCTCTCGATGGCGTAACGTCGGAACTCCGGCGCAAGATCACGTCGTCCGAAACAGCGATCGAGGTCGAGTTTCCGCACATCCTCGAAGATCTGGTCGGCGACCTCGCCTGGTCTCCCCAACCAATCGAGATCAAGGTTTACAACGACGATCCACAGGTCTTCAAACAGGTAGCCCATCAGGTGGAAGAATGGCTTCCCAAGGTCAAAGGCGTCGTCGATATCGTCAACCAGACGATCGTCATCGGCCCCTCGGTGAACTTCCGCGTCGATCCCGAAAAGGCCCAGCGGGCGGGTTTCGGTGTCCGAGATGTCGCGGACATTCAGGCGGCCATGATGGATGGCGAATTGGCATCGAACATGATCCGCGGCGATCGGCTGATCGGAATTCGTGTACGGTATCCGCTTCAGTCCCGAAACTCCACAGACAAGCTGAAGGATCTGCTTCTCACGGCACCGAACGGCAACACTGTCCCGATGTCGAGCATTTCGCACATTGAAATGGATGAAGGCCAGACCGAAGTGCACCGCGAAAATCTGCGGAACCTTTCTTCCGTTACCGCTCGACTTGAAGGTCGCGACCTCGGTTCGGCGATGGATGAGATCAAAGCGCGTTTGTTCAAAGAAGTGCCTATGCCTTCGGGAACAGAGATCGAGTTCGGCGGTCTGTACCAGGTTCAGCGCGAGTCCTTCCTCGGACTGAGCCAGGTCCTTTTAGGGTCCATCGTGCTGATCTTCATCGTTCTGGTGTTCGAGTTTCGCTCATTCTCCCACCCAACGGCGATTGTGGTGGCGACCCTCCTCTGCACCTCGGGGGCGCTGCTCGCACTCTACGCAACGCACACGACACTAAACATATCCTCGTTCATGGGCCTGATTATGGTGGTCGGCATTGTCCAAAAGAATGGAATCCTGATGCTGGACGCGGAGCAACATTTCACGGAATCGGGACTGGAGTTGCGCGACGCGATTTTCCACGCGGGCCGCCGGCGCTTGCGGCCGATACTCATGACCGCACTCGCCACGATATTTGGCATGCTTCCCTTGGCCTGGGGCGTGGGTTCCGGCGCCGAGATGTTGCAACCGCTCGCCATTGCAGTGATTGGCGGGGTGGCCATCTCAATGGTGCTGTCTCTGTTGATTACGCCCGTCATGTTCTATTTGCTCCGCAAGCCGCGGACAGCAGGAGTGGAGAGATGAAAACTTGGACAATGATCGCCGCACTCGCGGCGTGCGTATGCCTCGCACAAGAAAAGCCAAAGGGCATGCCTGGGTGGGTTCCGATGTTCGACGGAAAATCGCTCAACGGGTGGCATTCTGAAAACCAGGCCACATGGGCCGTAAACCGGGGCATCATTCTCGGCAGCGGAGGGGACGGCTGGCTGCGAAGCGAGAAAGCCTACGCGGATTTCCTGCTTCGACTGGAGTTCCGCAATTCCCCCAAAGGCAACAGTGGTGTCTTCCTGCGGGCCAGCAAGGAAAGCAAGTCCGGGGAAGCGCAGAATCCCGCTTCGGGCTACGAACTCCAGATCTACAACGAAGATCCAAAGTGGGCCACCGGCAGCATCGAGGATGTCATCCAGCGCTTGGCCCCGGTGAATCCAGCCCCCGGCGCGTGGCACACGTACGAAGTAGAAGTCCGCGGCGATCACCTTACTGCAAGTCTGGACGGCGTCAAAGTTCTTGATGGCCGTGACAGCCAACTGAAGTCTGGATACATCGGCCTCCAACACCACAAGGACGGTAAGATCGAGTTCCGCAACGTCATGATCAAACCGTGATTCGACGGCGGCCGTCAACCTCTGTGAAGATCCTGATCATTTCCGACCTGCACGCCAACCTGGAAGCAATCGAAGCGCTTCCCAAGGAATTCGATCAACTGTGGGTTCTTGGAGACCTCGTGAATTACGGACCCGATCCCGCAGCGGCGATCCGGTACGTTCGGCAGCATGCCGGCATGATAGTGCGTGGCAACCACGATCACGCCGTCGGATTCGGAGAGGATCCACGCTGCTCGGCCCGCTTTCTGAAGATGGCGGAGGAAACCTGCGGGTACACTCGTTCGGTGCTGGAGGACGATGAGCTTCGCTACTTGCGGGGGCTGCCGTTGAAGGCCGCGTGCGAGGTCGCGGGCACCGGTTTCTTGCTCTGTCATGCGGCGCCGTCGGACCCGTTATATGAATACAGGGCAGCGGAGTCGGATCGGTGGTCTGCCGATCCCGCTGGGTGGTCTGGCGTTGTGTTGGCCGGACACACGCATCTGCCGTTCCAGCGAACATACGCCGGCAAGACCATCGTCAATCCAGGCAGCGTCGGCCAGCCAAAACATGGTCGCGCCGAGGCATGCTATGCCATCTGGCAGGATGGGAAAATCACGCTCGGCGCGGTCGCTTATGACGTCGAGCGGACCGTCGAAAAACTGTGGCGCCTTTCGCTGTCTGCGGAGGTTTTTGACGATCTGGCGTTCGTTCTGAGGCACGGGAACGCTCCGCCGACATCAGCGGATTCGTCAGACTGATCCTGCGACTCTCTGCAATTCCAGATATCGCTCCCTGCTCTCCGCGATGGCGGCACGCGCGTGATCAATATTCTGCCATCCCTTCATCTCGACGGGCTTCCCTTCCAGTTCCTTGTAGATCTCAAAGAAGTGCTGGACTTCCGTAAGAACATGAGGCGAAACATCTTCAAGGCACCGGATCTGCTCGAATCGGGGACTCCGCTCGGGCACCGCGAGGATCTTGTGGTCGTACCTGACTTCTTCCAGCATGTCCAACATCCCAACAGGCCTCACGTCGATCATGCAGCCTGGAAAGCTTGGCTGCTCCACTAGCGCGAGGGCGTCAATGGGTTCCTCATCTTCCGCGATCGTGCCGGGAATGAAGCCGTAGTCGCCTGGGAAGTGCATGGGCGAGTAAAGCGCGCGATCCAGCCGGAACAGCCGCAGGTGCGGGTCGTATTCGTATTTGTTGGAGGAGTTCTTGCCGATCTCAACCACCATCTGCACTACTGCCGGGCAATCGGGACCAGGATCGATGTTCCAAAGAGTTGCATTGGGTAAGAGCGTTTTCATATCCGTCAAAACCGGAGCTTACGGGCCTGACCGGATGAACACCCGCACAGCTCGATCTCTTGTGCAGGAGTCATTGGTCGCCGCGTGGACGACGGTTAAGCGGACTCCACCGCTATCGCGAGAATACCAGGATCGCGAGGCGTGATCAATGCTTGCTGAAGTAGGCGAACGCAAACGCAATCGGATCGGCAGTATTGCCCGCGCCGGTGCCATGAGCTATAGTCGAGGTTCAAAAGCGCATAGGTGATGGGGTGTCACCTCTAACCGTTCCGGGCAGCCGGTTCTGATAGCTCCTACCGTCGGGTAGGGGCTTTTTTATTTTCGGTACAGTTTCGCGTTCTCATTCGCAAGGCACAAGGAGTCCTAGATGACGAAAATCGTAAAGGTTGTAGGTCGTGAAATCCTCGATTCGCGCGGCAATCCTACAGTTGAGGCCGAAGTCTGGCTCGATGGTGGTGCCGTCGGCGCTGCGGCCGTTCCTTCGGGAGCGTCGACTGGAGAAAAGGAGGCCGCCGAACTGCGCGATGGCGACAAGAAGCGGTATGGCGGGAAGGGCGTCACGAAGGCCGTGGGCCACATTGGAAAGGAACTGGCCGCTGCTGTTGTGGGCCAGGATGCGACCAATCAGCGGGCCATCGATCA
>OCTA010005823.1_pt1 | contig 10608 bp, 10 predicted proteins | sample 1538991 | NCBI WGS metagenome assembly OCTA01 (sample SAMEA3539302, study PRJEB22396) | soil metagenome | biome: tundra; feature: field; material: soil | place: USA | collected 2010-05 | depth 0.15 m | reverse complement strand
TTGGCCTCGCCGCGCAACTGCCCGGCTAACGCTGAAGGGACATTCCGCTCGGGCGCGAGCGGCTGAGAAGACTCGAGGTAATCTGTATGTTGTGATCTTTTCGGGTTGTCGAGGTTCGAAGCCTAATCCTGAGCGTCTATTCGGGCGACGGCGTTCGATCGTAGGAGGCCTTGGGTGCTCAGACGGCCGCGCCCAAGAGGCGAGCGATGCCGAAGCAGCAGGCGGAGATGACGCCGGCGCCGGGCATCGTGAGAACCCAGGCCCAGACGATGCTCTTGGCGACCGGCCAACGGATCCGGCTCAGGTGCCTCACCACCCCCGTGCCGGTGATCCCGCCCGCGATGGTGTGGGTCGTCGAGACGGGGATCCCCAGCGAAGTCGCCAGAAACAACGCCGCCGCCCCCGCGCTTTCGGCGGCAAATCCGTCGGCGGGGGTGAGCTTGGTGATGCGCGTTCCCATGGTACGCACGATGCGCCATCCGCCCAGCGAGGTCCCGAGGGCCATCGCCGCGTGGCAGCTCAGCACCACCCACAGCGGCACGTGCGCCTTGCCGTGGGCCGCCGGCGCCAACCGGTGGGTGGCGATCAGCGCGGTTACGATGATTCCCATGGTCTTCTGGGCGTCATTGCCGCCGTGGCCCAATGAGTAGGCGCCGGCGGAGATCAATTGCAGCTTGCTGAAATGCCGCTGAATCCAGTCCGGTGAGCGCCGCCCAAAAAGCTTCATCAGCACTGTCATCACCAGAGCGCCGAGCACCATGCCGATGAGCGGGGAGATCACGATGAACGCGGCCACCCTCAGCACGAAGTGGAGGTCCACGGCCTTGAAACCGGCCTTGACCACCGCCGCGCCGATGAGGCCACCCACCAAGGCGTGCGACGACGAAGTAGGCAACGCGGCGACCCAGGTGATGAGGTCCCAGATGATCGCGCCCGCCACCGCCGCACCCACCAGCCCGAGCGTGATGTATTCGCGGTGGACACCGTCCGCGATGCTGTTCGCCACCTTCGTTTTGAAGATCAAGAAGGCAATGAAGTTGAAGAAGGCAGCCCAGGCCACCGCTGCCGCCGGGCTGAGCACCCGCGTGGAGACCACGGTAGCCACGGAGTTGGCCGAATCGTGAAATCCGTTGGCGACGTCGAAAAGCAACGCCAGCCCGATGAGCAACACCAACAAAGTCATCAGGCCAACCCGGCGACAATGGCTTCGATCTCCTGAGCCACCCGTCCGCAATGGGCGGTGGCCGCCTCGATCTTATCGAGCACCTCATGCCACTTCATGACCTCGCGAACATCTTGCGTGTGGACGAAGAGACCGACGATGGCCTGGCGATAGCTCTCGCCGGCCTCTTCTTGGAGACTGCGCAACCGCCCGCAAATCGCCAGGATCTGAACCTCGGTCTTCTTCTGCGACATGAGCTTGAGCACCTCCACCAGGCCGTCGCAGCAGCGCCCCAGCAGAGTGGCCAATCCCTGGGCGCCCTTCGCCTCGCCGTTCCCGTCGTGCAGCTCGAACGCCCCGACCCTTTCGACGGCCGCATGGATTAGCCCCATCACCGAGTCGAGCCCGAGGATGAGCTCGCGGATATCCTGCGGATCGAAGGGGGTGATCCAGGTCTTCCGCAGCTCGCCGATGATGTCGCGGGTCTGGCGCTCACCGCTGGCCCGCACTTCGCGCATCTGATCGCGGATGGCAGGAAGGCCCGCGCCCGCCTCCAATGCGCTCGAGAGTAGGCCTGCGGCGCCTCGCAGCTCCTGCGCGTGCCCCTCGAACCCACGGTAGAAGACCTGATCATGCTTGCTGGCTGCACCGAACATCTTGAGAACCTCCGGAGTCGAGTCCAGCCAAGGTAGCTACGCCGACCGGTGCGCCGGGGGGACCCTCACAACCGAAACAGAAACGTTTCACACGCACACGGGAGTCGAGTCGCGAACCTCCGTCTGGCTGCCATCGGGCGGGACGCGGGGCATTGAGCCGTCAGATTCCAGACAGCTCGAGGCTGGCGTCTGACCAGAAAAGGACCAAGGTTGTCGTCGGCGGACCTCTCTTCGCCAAGGCTTTCGCCTCCCTCGATCCCATCCATGCCAACTCCTCCACCTTCCAAGAGCTGGTTCCGCCGGGTCACGGGCGCGCTCGGTCCGGGCGTCATCACTGGGGCGGCCGACGACGACCCGTCCGGCGTGGCCACCTATTCGATCGTTGGCGCGCAATTCGGGACCGGGCTGCTCTGGACGGCGCTGCTGACCTGGCCCTTGATGGCAGCGGTCCAGATGATGTGCGCCCGCATCGGAATGGTGACCGGCGAAGGCCTGGCGGCGGCGCTCCGCAAGAAGATCCCCAGACCGGTCCTGGTGGCGGGCTGTTTCGCCCTACTGGCGGCGAACACCATCAACATCGGCGCCGATCTGGCCGGAATGGCGGACGCCGCCGGGATGGTCACCGGGATCAACTCGCACGTCTTCGTGATCTTCTTCGGTCTGGGGATAACGGTCGCAACGGTCCGGCTTCGCTATGCCAAGCTGGCGGGTGGGCTCAAGTGGCTGGCTCTGGTTCTGTTCGTCTACGTGGCCTGCGCCCTTTACATCGGCCCCGACTGGCGGTCGGTCGCGCGCGCCACCTTCGTGCCCCAGATGCCGGCCGGGCGGGAAGCCTGGGCGGCGCTGGTCGCCATCCTGGGGACGACGATCAGCCCGTACCTTTTCTTCTGGCAGGCGTCGCAAGAGGTCGAGGAGGAGAAGGTGCTCGGACGCGAGACGCTCCTGCAGCGGAGCGGAGCCACGCCGGAAGAGCTGGCCAATCGTCGGCTGGACGTCGGGGTGGGAACCTGCTTTTCCAATCTGGTGATGTACTTCATCATTCTCTCGACGGCGCTCACGCTGAACCGCCACGGCGTGACCCACGTCGAGACCTCCCGGCAGGTGGCGCTGGCGCTTCGGCCGTTGGCGGGGCGGGTGGCGGAGGGGCTCTACACGCTCGGCATCCTGGGCGTCGGCCTGCTGGCGATCCCCACGCTGGCTGGCTCGGCCGCCTATGCCTTTGCCGAAACCTACGGTTGGCAGCAGGGGCTGGATATGAAGCTGCGCCGAGCCAAGTCGTTTTACGCCATCCTGATCCTGGCGACCGCCGCGGGCGCCGCCCTGGATTTCGCCCACGTCAGCGCGGTCAAGGCGCTCTTCTGGACGGCCGTGATCAACGGCCTGCTGGCACCGGTGTTGCTGGTGGGGGTGCTGATCGCCGCCTCGGACACCGTGCTCATGCGCGGCCAAGAGAGCTCCAAAGGCTCCCGGCTGCTGGTCGGCGCCACAGTTGTCGCGATGTCCGCCGCCGGGATCGCAATGTTCGTGCTCTAGCTGGGCCTCGATCGGCGAGCGACGCGACGTGGGAACATCGGCGCTAGAAGCCGAACAACCCGGCCTGCTTGTCGTCGCCGGCCACCGACAATCGGCGCAGCATGGCGCGCTTCTTCTTCGTATGTGCCTGCATGCGTCGAAGAACGTTGTCGAGAAACGCCACCGCTTCGATGACGTGCGGACCCTTGTTGAGCATCACACATTCGGCCCGGACCGCCGTCGCCGCGTCGGTGACCTCGGCGCGCGAGGGCGCTCCCTTCTTGGCCAGCCCCTCGAGCACCTGCGTCGCCCAGATCGCCGGAACGTGCGCCGCCTCGCACAGCCAGAGGATCTCTTCCTGCACCTCGGCCAGCCGCTCGAATCCCACCTCGACCGCCAGATCGCCGCGCGCCACCATCACGCCCACGGGCGGCGTCCGCAGGGCCGTCAAGAGTAGCCGCGGAAGCGCCGCGAAGCCCCGGCCGGTCTCGATCTTGAGAACGATGCCGGGCGAACGTTTCTTGCTCTTGGTCCCCTTCAGCAGCTTGGCGAGCTTCTGGATATCTTGAGGCCGTTGCGCGAAGGACAGACCCACGAGGTCCGCGTGGCGCCGCGCGAATACGAGGTCGCGCCGATCCTTTTCGGTGAGACCGGAGAGGCGCAGGTTGGTTAGCGGCAGATTAATCCCCTTGTCGGGGAGTAGCCGAGCGCCCTGGGCCGGCGCGTGGGTGATTCGTACCGTGATCTCACGACCGTCGTTGCCGGCCACGACGCCGCCGATCTTCCCGTCGTCGAACCAGATCGGCTCTCCCCGCCGCACGTCGCGGAACACTTGCGGCAAAGTGCAGGGAATGCGCGCCGGTTCCGGTCCTCCGGGTCCGCGGCGGGCGGGATGACCGGCGGCGGCGCCGCGGGTGAGCACCAGATGATCGCCGAGACGCAGGCGCAACGCCTGCGGCGAAGCGGGCAGGAGACCGACTCGGCCGCGGCCCTGCTCTGTATCCTTGGCGAGAAACACCAGGCGCGAATCGGTCTCCAGGTAGACGGTCCGATCCGTCGCGCAAAGCAAGGCGCCCCCGTCGGCGGTCTCGACCTTCAACCGCCGTTTCTTCCCGCGCACATCGCGAACGATCACGCGGCTGGTCGCGCTCGGCAGATCACCCCTTACGGGCAGGACCGGGTAGCTCTGCGCCGCGGGCGGTGGCGGCGCGCCGACGGGCGACAGCCATACGCGCGCCGGCGCCGTCACCCGCCCGCGGCGATCGCGGTTGGGCTTGAGCTTGAGCAACCCCGGCTCCGTTTCGAGCGCGCCGGTGCGAAGCTTCGGCCCAGCCAGGTCCATCAACACCTTGCAGCGGTGGCCGGTCGCGCGCGTCGCCCGACGAAGATGCCCGACCATCGCACGCCAGGCGGCGGCGTCATCGTGGGCGCCGTTGATGCGCATGATGTCCATTCCGGCTGCCAGCAGTCCTTCGACCAGCTTGCCGTCCGCAGCCGCTTCGGACGGCATGGTGACCATGATGTGGGTGGCCCGATGCGCTGGGCGTGGTCCGAGGAGCCGTTTGGCATGGCGCTCGAGACGAAGCGGACCCGAAAGGAAGGTCACGGGCGGTTTCGTCATGACCCGCCGGGGGTCGGACGGCCCGACCGCAGGTCCAGCCAGGCGCAGCAGGGCGCCCAGCACCGCGTTCAGACCCGCGAGCGTGTTGGCCTCGGAGCGGCCCAACGAAGACAACCCCAAGGCGGCCAGCTCGGCCTGGATTGGTCGCATATCGCGGCGTCGCAGGGCCAGGTAGTGCAGCAGGTTGCGTGCGCTGGCCCGATGCACGGGGTCGATTAGAGCGATGTCCCGCGCAAACCGCCGCTCCATCCGCAGGGCCTCGTCGCGGCACCGGGAGACCATGGCCACCAGATGGGCGATCGTTCTTGAAGTGGGACTGGCTCTCGATGGCGATCGCATGGCTCTTGCTCGTCTGTCCGGCGATGTTCCCTCCGGCGTCTCGCCGCAATCTACACATGCGTCGCCGACCTCGTATCTCGGTCGGATGTCGCCACGGAAACAGTTGGGTGAAACCGTGCGGGTCTCGGTTTCGGCCGCGTCAAGATGACTTAGAGTCGCTCACGAGGTCGATCGATGCTCAAACCAAAGCTCATCCTGGCGCCGATTGATTTCAGCGATCCGGCGCTCGACGCACTGGAGACAGCGGCCGATCTCGCCTCCCGATTCGGGGCCGCGCTGCTGCTGGTCCACGTCGTTCCGGCACTGCCCAAGCTCCCGACCAGCGTCTCGATTTTCAAGGAGGGCGAGTACGACAGTCGCCTTCACGCGGAGGCGGCTAAGCAAATGGCCGACCTCTCGGCGACGTACGCGCAGTCCAGCCTCTCGGTGGCATCGGAGGTCGGGACCTCGGACGATGTCGGGATGGAGATCGTTCGCCTCGGCGAAGAACGTCGCGCGGATTTGATCGTCATCGCCACCCACGGCGCGACCGGTTGGAAGGATCTCGTCCTCGGATCAGTGGCCGAGAAGGTCGTCCGCCTCGCTCGCAGTCCTGTGCTGGTGCTTCGGGCCCAATCGAACGGGCACTCGTAGTACCGACCTTATCGGGGCCCCCTCGTACAACCGGACCGAACACCTGCGGTCAAGCGGGGGAGGGCCTGGACCCGCGCGCCGACGGCGCTACAGCCCGAGGTAGACCGCGGCCCAGGTGAGCAGCGACAGCCCAGCCGCTACGATCAGCATCACGACGACGTTGTGGACGAAGTAGGGGTAGACCAGCATCGCGATGCCGGCCACCGCCTGTGGCGCCCGGCGGAGCTTGCGCCCGTAGTGAAACAGGATGTACCCGACGGACGAGACGATCAGCGACGCAAACAGCCAACCGACGTTGAAGTCCATGGTGCCCAAGTATAGCGCGCCCGGGCGCTATACCATCCAGCTCGGCAGGCGACCCCGCAAGGTGGCATCCAGACCCAGGACGCGCCCGGGCGGGGCGAACAGGAAGATCACGAAAATCGCGCCCATCAAGAGCGCGTTGCCGGGAGGCGCCAGCCCCTGTCCGGACCCGAAGGCGATCGAGAACAGCATGACCGCGCCCAGGAAGGCGCCGACGCGGGTGAGCAGGCCGAGCAGCATCGAGGCACCGACCACCAGCTCGCCGGTGGTGATGAGGGCGCCGAAGATCTTGGGGTGCGCGCGCGCCGACTCCACCATGGGAACGAAGAAATGATAGGGCTTGCCGGCCTCCATCCAGCCACCGAGCGTGTTCAGCAGCGCCGTCCCGTGAAGCCACCCGCCCTGCAGCTTCCCCCACCCTTCCAGCAGCAGGATCAGGCCACAGAGGATGCGCAGCGGAAACAGAACCCCCAACGGAACACGCTCACCCATGATGAATCAACCTTAGCGGGTCGCGGCGCGGCTGCAAGTTCGGCCCGGTCGGGGACCGCCCGGCGGTAACTTTGGCGCGGTTGCGGCGCGGTAAATGTTAACGTCCGCGCGTGGCGGAGACCAAGCGACCGACCAGCCCGGCGGCAGAAGAGATCCTGGGGCTCTATTTCCCCGTCCTCGATCACGGCTTCGTGTCGCTGGTCGACTACCTTGGCACCGACGAGTGCATCGAGCGCGCGGCGCGGGTCAGCTACGGCTATGGCACGCGCAAGCAGAGCCTGACCCGGGGCCTGCTGCGCTACCTGCGCCGGCACAAGCACACCACGCCGAGCGAGATGGTTGAGCTGAAGTTTCACTGCTGCATGCCCATGTTCATCGCGCGGCAGTGGATCCGGCACCGGACCGCCAACGTGAACGAGTACTCGGGGCGCTACTCGCTCATGCCGATGCTGTTCTACACGCCCGACGCCGCGCAGCTGCAGACGCAGAGCCGGCGCAACAACCAGGGCCGCAGCGGCCAGCCGGTGGCCGACGACGTGCACGCCGAGGCGCTGCGGCGCTGGGAGTCGATCCGGCGCGAGAGCACCGAGACCTACGCCTGGCTCACCGCCAACGAGGTGGCGCGCGAGCTGGCGCGCATCGACCTGCCGCTGTCGACCTACACGCAGTGGTACTGGAAGATCGATCTGCACAACCTGCTCCACTTCCTCACGCTGCGGGTCGACGCCCACGCGCAGTGGGAGATCCAGGAGTTCGGACGGGTGATGGCCGGGATGCTCCAGCGGGTCGCCCCCATGTCGTACGAGGCCTGGATCGACTACGACGTCCGCGGGACCCACCTGTCGCGCGGCGAGCTGCAGGCGATCCGCGATCTGGTGAAAGTCGACGCCGACGGTCTGGCCGCCACCGGCAGCCGCCTCGACCGCGCGGCGCTCGAGAAGCATGGCCTGGCCCGGCGCGAGATCGACGAGCTCTTCGCCAAGCTGGCGCCGGCGCCCCCCCTCCCCGACTTCAGCCTCGACGTCGCGAACGCCCGCAGCGCCGAGCACTTCGCCGACCGCTTCGCCCACGCCGTGCCGGCCACCGACGGCGCGCCGGCGGACTAGCGCTCGGTGGTGGCCCGCTGGCCGCGCGTCGCAGTTCAACCTCGACCACATCGATCGCTTCGGGCTCACCGGCGAGCTGGCGGGCACCCATTTCACCTCGCCCGATCCCGACCAGCTGCAGGCGACGCTGGGCTTCGTCTGGTCCGTTCGCCCGACGCTGGATCTGTCGCTCACCGGCCTCATCGGATCGCTGTCGGGCGGCGATCGCTACGGCCTGCTGCTCGGGATCTCGCCCAAGTTGCGCCTGTTCAAGTAGGGTCGAGGTTGACCTTCCCGCAGGGCCACGCGTACCATTTGATATGTACTGCGCTGCCCGACGGGTTGCTGTGCTGGTCTCGGCAGCGGTGCTGCTGGGGACCGGCTGTGGCGCGAGGAGCCTGGTTGATTCCCCGACGGACGCCGCCCAGACATCCGGTTCCAGCGTCGTTGGCAACGACGGCGGGCGCGACCGCGCGGTCGACCACCGCGCCGATGGCAGCACCGTGTGCGACGGAGCGGTCCAGAACGATCCGGCGGCCGCCTGCGCGGCACCCGCCACGCCCGAAGTCGCCTACACCGGTGCGGCCGGGTTGGCGGCGCTGCTCGTTGGCAACTGGATCAGGTGTGAAGGGCCGATTCAGCCGATCGGGCAGGCGCCCGCGCCGGACGGTCAGATTGGCCTCGAATTCGACATTTACCCGGGACAGAGCCAGGGCGGTATGGGAGCCATCCTTCCACCGGCCAACGGCCCTTGCTACGGATTCGTGTTGGCGTACGTCGGAGGGGACCAGTACGACCCCGTGTCGTGGGCCTTCGACGCCGGAACGGCCGGGGCGCCCGGCATCGTCTTCCAAGCCACGACCGGCTCGGCCGTCTACGACCAGCCGAGCTTCTCGGCCGGCGGCAATCGGATGACCTTGACCGATGACATCTGGAACGGCAATTACGTGAAGCTCTAGCGACCCCCGAGGGGATCGGCGGATCCGCGACGTTTGCCGGCCGGGCGCTCCTCACGCTATTGAGGATAAATGTTGGGCCGGCGCGATCGGGCTTCTCTCCGAAATTCGGAGATCGCCGACGACGTCGCGGTGCTGCGGGGTCTCGGATACGCGCAGGAGCTCCGCCGGCGGATGGGCGCCTTTTCGAACTTCGCGATCTCGTTCTCCACCATCTGCATCCTGGCCGGCGGGATCACGTCGCTGCAGCTCGGAACCAGCGCCGTGGGCGGCGCCGCCGCCGGCGTCGTCTGGCCCATCGGCGTCGGATTCTCGTTCATCGTCGCGCTCTGCATGGCCCAGATCGCCTCGGCCTTCCCGACGGCGGGCGGCCTGTACCACTGGAGCGCCATCCTCGGGGGAACCGGCTGGGGCTGGGCCACGGCCTGGTTCAACCTGGCCGGCCTGGTCTTCGTCACCGCCGCCGTGAATGTCGGGACCTACAGCCTGGCGGTCAGCTTCTTTGGGCCGCTGCTGGGCATCGATCCGGCGCGGCTCACGGTCACCGACCAAATCATCGGGGTCACGTCGATCTCCGTCTCGCACGCGCTTTTGAACCACTTCGGCATTCGCCTGACCACGCTGCTCACCGACTTCAGCGGTTATTTGATCCTCGCCGTCGCGCTGCTGCTCACGATCGCGATGTTGCACGGCGCCCACCGCATCGAGCCCGCCCGTCTGTTCCAGTTCGCCAACGAGACCGGCGCGCCGGGCGGCTCGGTCTGGCCGCCGCGCGGGAGCCTGCCCGCGACCGCGTTGCTGGCGTTGATGTGGCCCATCTACACGATCACCGGCTTCGACGCCTCGGCGCACACCTCCGAGGAGACGGTGCACGCGGCCGTCAACGTCCCCAAGGGGATGTTGCGTTCGGTGTATCTGTCCGGGCTCTTCGGCTGGCTCATGGTGAGCGCCTTCGTCCTGGCCATGCCCAGCGTGGGCGACGGCGCCCAGCAGGGCGCAAACGTCTTTCAGTGGCTGATGACGGCGGTGCTGCCCGGCCGGGGCGGCGACGCGCTGTGGGTCGGCATCGTGGTCGCCAACTATCTGTGCGGCCTGGCCTGCATGACCTCGACCTCCCGGATGATGTACGCCTTCGCGCGCGACGGCGGGCTTCCGGTATCGCGTGCGCTCAAGCGGGTCTCGCCCCAGTGGAAGACACCCGTGACCGCCATCTGGACCACCGCCGCGCTCGCGATCGCCTCCACGTTGTACGCCCCCGCCTACTCGACGCTCACCGCGGCCTGCGTGATCTTCCTGTATCTGTCCTACGTGATGCCGACGCTGGTCGGCTTCCGCGCGATCGGCGGCAGGTGGACCAAGATGGGACCGTTCAGCCTCGGCGTCCGCCTCTACAAGATCCTGGCCATCGTTTCGCTAGCCGGCGTGGGGCTGCTGGTCTGGATCGGCGTTCAGCCCCCGAACGAAAAGGCTCTCTCCGTCACGGTGGGCGCCACCGCCTTGCTCGCAGCCGCCTGGTGGCTCGGCGTGCGGCGATTCTTTGGCGGTCCCCCGAAGGCGGCCATCGCGGCGGGCACGGACGAGCCGGCGCGCCCAGACTGACGCCAGAGCCACGGCAATCGCGACCGAGACCCACTGCGCGGTCGACAGTCCGAACGCTCCGCCGCGATCCCGATCGCCGCGGAGAAACTCGATCGCGAAGCGGCCCGCGGCATAGACGCCCATGAAGACGGCAAAGGCGCGACCGTCGCGGCGGCCGCGCACCAGCGGCACCGCGGCCAGCGCAGCGGCGAGGAGGCCGAGGGCCGCTTCGTAAAGCTGGGTGGGATGGACAGGCAGGCTGGGCGCGCCG
>OCTA010005822.1_pt1 | contig 10609 bp, 10 predicted proteins | sample 1538991 | NCBI WGS metagenome assembly OCTA01 (sample SAMEA3539302, study PRJEB22396) | soil metagenome | biome: tundra; feature: field; material: soil | place: USA | collected 2010-05 | depth 0.15 m | reverse complement strand
CTGTGCCACCTGGCCGGATGCGCGGCAGGTTTGCGGAGTCCGCGGCCATCGACAGCTTGCTGCGCGTTACGCAGGCTGGACGTAGCGCCGCTCTCGTAGTGCGCGGGGAAGCAGGCATCGGCAAGACGGCTCTACTGGAATACGCCGTGGAATCGACGTCTGGCTTCCGGGTGGCAAGGGCCAAGGCCGTTCATCTCGTCGATCGTCGGCTGGCGGCGAGGCCGCCGCCGCGCCGTTGCCTGGTTGCTGCCAGGCTGCGCTGCGACGGCCGCGGCGCTCAGGCCTTGATGAAGTTGAGCAGGTCGGTGTTGAAGGTGTCCTTGTAGGCTGTGGTCTGGGCGAGGCCGTGCGGGGCGCCGGGGTAGACCTTGAGGGTCGCGTCCTTGACGATCTTCGAGGACTGGAGCGCGGCGGCGCCGATCGGCACGATCTGATCGTCGTCGCCGTGGATGATCAGGGTCGGGACGTCGATCTTCTTGAGGTCTTCGGTGAGGTCGGTCTCGGAGAAGGCCTTGATGCAGTCGTACGCGCCCTTCACGCCGACGCTCATGCTCATCAGCCAGAACGAGTCGCGCAGGCCCTGGGACACGGTGTTGCCGGGCCTGTTGGCGCCGTAGAAGGGCGCGCTGAGGTCCTTGTAGAACTGGGACCGGTCGGCGGAAAGATCGGCGCGGAGTCCGTCGAATACGTCGATCGGCAGGCCGCCGGGGTTGGCGTCGGTCTTGAGCATCAGCGGCGGGATCGCGCTGACGAGGACGGCCTTGGCGACGCGGGAGGTGCCGTGGCGGCCGATGTAGCGGGTCACCTCGCCGCCGCCGGTGGAGTGACCGACGAGGACCGCGTCGTGCAGGTCGAGGGCCTCGATGAGCTCGGCCAGGTCATCGGCGTAGGTGTCCAGGTCGTTCCCGTTCCACGGCTGGCCGGAACGCCCGCCGCCTCGGCGGTCATGCGCGACGGCCCGGTAGCCGTTCGAGGCCACGAGGAACAACTGGTCATCCCACGCGTCGGCGGTGAGCGGCCAGCCGTGGCTGAACACGACCGGGCGGCCGCTGCCCCAGTCCTTGTAGAAGATCTCGGTGCCGTCCCTGGTGGTGATGGTTCCCATCAGATTTCTCCACTCTTGGTGTGTGCTGGTGACCTTGGATGGTCCCCGGCGGCGGTCGGCGGGCTGTCGCCTGCGGTGGTGGTCCCTGGCACCGGCCCTGTCTGCCTCTACCGATCACGCCCATGATCCCGGTCGGCGAGCCAGCTGCCGTGGAATCCGAGCGGGATCCGGGCTGGCAGGTGCACACGGGCGACCGGCTCGGCGGTGAAGTCCTGGGCGGCGAGGATGACCAGGTCGGCGGCACCGCGGTCGGGGTTGTGGACGAAGGCCATGACGTAGCCGTCGTCTTCGGCGGCGTCGGGTGCGGCCGGGGCGAAGACGGCCTCGCCGGCGGTGGCATTGCTGCCGAACTGGTGCGCCTGCACAGTGCCGGCGGCCAGGTCGTGCTTGAGCAGGGCGTTGGCGAACGCATCGTCGGCGAAGTCGCCACTGGGTGAGACGGTGGCCTGGCCGACAGCACCGATCACCGCGCTGTAGCCGTAGCGGTGCGGCTGGGAGATGGCCCGGTCATCGACGCGGGGGAATTCCTGGGGGCGGTCATCGAGGCGCTGCTGGGTGACCGTCCCGGCGGCCGGGTCGATGGTCCACCGGTCCAGCGTGAGCGGACCGTGCCCCGCTAGCGCCGAGACATCGTAGGCGCCCTCGTACCGGACCAGGTCGACGACCACGCGGCCGCCGTCGTCGTGCGCGTTCAGGGTGTGAAAGACCCAGCAGGGATCTACCTCGAACCAGCGGACGCCGCCTGAAGGGTTGTCGCGGGGCAGCAGGCCGACCCTGGCCTGGTGCGCCGGGTTCCACGTGTACGGGAGCTTCAGCCCGGCCGATACCGCGTCCAGGCTGAAGGTGACCGGCAGGTCGAGCAGGACCACGTAGGTAGCGGTGAGCGCGAAGTCGTGCATCATCGGCCCGTCGGGAACCGGGATGCCGGTGGTGCGGCTGACCTGGCCATCGGTGCCGATGACGACGTGCTGGACGTGGTCCCAGGCCCAGAAGTAGGCGATAGCGTGCAGCTCCCCGGTGCGCCGGTCGAGCTTGGTGTGCGCGGCGAAGCCGCCGGGCAGCGTCCCGCCGAAGTCGCACGGCCCGAGGGTATCCAGCTCACCGGACAGCTCATACGGCAGGGGGCCGGCCTCCACCGTGGCCAGGAAGCGCCCGGCGTGGGCGATGATGTGGGTGTTGGCGGCGAAGTCCATGTCGGCGTGCACCGGCCCGGCCGGCCATTTCTCGCCGAGTGCCTCGGCCAGCAGCCGGGAGCGGACCCAGCGGTTGCGGTACCACTCGGCCTTGCCATCGCGCAGCCGCACGCCGTGCACCATGCCCGGGCCCAGGAACCAGTGCCCCTCCCAGAAGCGGTAACCGGGATCCTCCAGGCCCAGCGGGTTGGGCCCGTTGCGCAGATAGCGCCCGGACAGCCCGGCTGGCACGCGGCCCGTCACCGGCAGGTCGAAGACGGTGAGCTCCTCCTCAACCGGCGCAAACGGGCCGTGCAGGAAGCGGTTCTGATCAGGCATTGCTAGCTCCCTTCGGGTTAGCGGACGCCAGCCGGCACCCCGTTCGGGCGGGTCTGCCCGGGATCTGCCCCGCTGCGATCATCACCCAGCAGGCAGACCCGGGGAATCTGTCAAATGACTCGGCGTAGCCCCCGGCCCGTCGATGACCCGCAGTCAGATGACCGGTGCCCGGGCACGCAGTCCTGGGCGAGAGCAGTGCGAGCAATGAGCCCGGACAGGCCCGGTAACGACAGGTCAGGGGAGGGCGAGCATGACTGCCGTCAGGCCGCAGAACCTCTTCGGCCCGATGCTCGGGCTGACCGGGCTGGCTGAGGCATGGTACGTAGCCGGGCCGGTGCCCGGGACGCCGGTGGCGGTTGCTGGTGCGATCTTCCTGGCTGCCGCAGCGTGGCTGATCCTGGTCACCGAGTCCGAGACGCAGGGCCGCGGCGGATCCTCGCCCATCTGCGTGACCCGGTCCTGGCGCCGTTCGTCGCGGTGGCCGCGATCCCGGCGATGATCCTGGTCACCGCGCTCGAAATGGTGGCGTTCGCGGCCGGGCGCGTCGCAGCGGTCATCTTCCTGGCGGTGACGATCGCAGTCGGCGGGTGGCTCACCGGCCAGTGGATCGTCGGCGACATCGGGCAGAGCGCCGCGTATCCCGGCTACTTTTCCGTCCACAGTGGCCGGTGGCCTGATGGGTGGCCTACACCCCGCCGGGGACGTCGGCTTGCTGGCCGTTGCCGGGGCATCCTTCGGGATCGGCAGTCTTCGTAGCCTGTTCAATGCGTAACGGCGCGGGCGGTCCGGCGCGACCTGCTGCGACGATAGGCCGGCCGGCGGGAGGCGCCAGCCCAATGCGCGTCTCATACCGAGCTCGCGCTCGAGGCAGCGAATCAGTTCGCTGAGCGCCGGCGGGGCGATGCGAAGCCCGGTCAGCGGCACGCCCGGAACGCAGTTCGGCGGCGAGCGCCACAAACGCTTCCGGCTGCCGCAGCTCCACAGGCTTGCCCGTGTACCTGATCGCGTTTGGCCTGCGCCATCTGCCCGGCCCGCTGACGACCGGCGGGCACTCGCGTGTGTAACGCGGCGGGCGTATCCTGCCAGGCAGGGATCTGTCTATGTTCTGGGCTGGCCTTGCTGGACGGCTTGGACAACCGGCGGGCGGCGTGGCAGAGGTTCTGGTGGGGCGCATCGGCGAACTCGCGCTGATCGGCGCGTTTGTCGAGCGGGCCTGCACTGGCGGGGACACGCTGCTGCTCTTCGGGGAGCCGGGCGCCGGTAAGACGGCCTTGCTGGACGCCGCGGCCGGCGCAGCATCGGATGCTGGCACCTTGGTGTTGCGGGCTGCTGGGGTGGAGTTCGAGGCCGACTTGGCCTTTTCCGGGCTGCACCAGGTCCTGCTTCCTTTGCTCGATGTGTTCGGGCAGCTCAGCGCCGCGCACCGGGACGCGCTGAACGTCGCCCTGGGTTACGGTGAGGGGCCGCCGCCGGATCGGCTGCTGGTGTCCACCGCGACACTGAGGGTGCTGCGGCAGGCGGCCGCCGCCAGCCCTGTGCTAGTGATCGTCGATGATCTGCCGTGGCTGGACCGGGCCAGCGCCGGGGTGCTCGGGTTCGTGGCACGCCGCCTGGCCGGCAGCCGCGCCGGCTTCCTGGCTGCGTCACGGCCGGAACCGGAGAGCTTCTTCGAGCGAGCCGGGCTGGCGCATCATGAGCTTGGGCTGCTTGATGGTCAGGCGGCGAGCGGCCTGCTGAGTTCCCGCTTTCCGGAGCTGGCGCCGCGGGTGCGCCAGCGGATTCTGGCCGCGGCCCAGGGGAATCCGCTGGCCCTGCTGGAGCTCCCGGCGGCGCTCAGCGGCGCGCAGCGCGCCGCGGCCGAGGCGCTGCCTGTGGTCCTGCCGCTGAGCCGGCGCCTGCAGGCGTTGTTCGCCTCCAGGGCCTCAGCTCTGCCCGCACCGGCCCGCTGGCTGCTCCTGCTCGCAGTGCTGGACGGCAGCGGAGACCTTCGCGTCCTGCAGGCCGCGGCCGGGCAGCAGCAGATCGAAGACCTCGCTCCCGCCGAGCAGGCAGGGCTGGTGCGCGTCGATGATCGCACCGGCCGGCTGGTCTTCCGCCACCCGCTGACCCGGTCCGCGATCGTCGAACTGTCCACCAGCGGCGACCGCCGCCGGGCCCATCGGGCGCTGGCCGCCCAGCTGGCGGATCAGCCCGAACGCCGCGCCTGGCATCTCGGTGAAGCGGCCATCGAGCCCGACGAGCAGGTCGCGGGCCTACTCGAAGAGACGGCGCAAAGGATCCTGCGGCGCGCCGATGCGGTCGGTGCCGTGTCCGCGCTGCTCCGCGCGGCCGAGCTGAGCCCGGCGCGCTCTGACCGGAGCCGCCGCCTGGCCCAGGCCGCCTTCGTAGGCGCGGCCTTCAGCTTGGAGACCGACACGGTCTCCCCGCTGCTCAGTAGCGTGGGCGAAGCCAGCCCGGAGCCCGCCACGTACCTGCTCACCGCGGTCGCGGCCGCCTTCGTGCTCCTCAACGGGGACGGCGACGTCATCACCGCGCACCGCCTGCTAACCCAGGCCATCGAGGATCAGGCCAGGCCCTACCGGATCAGCGACACCGGGGTTTTCGAGGCGGTTTCTGGCCTCTTCCTGATGTGCCGCCTTGGCGGACGGCCGGAATTGTGGATGTCCTTTCACGCCGCTATGAGCGGGTTCGCGCCTGATGTGCCCAAGGACCTGTATCTGCTCGGTCAGACCTTCGCCGACCCGGTCCGTACCGCGGCCGGCGTTCTCCCCCTGGTAGACGCCGCCATCGCCGGCCTGCGCAGCGAGACGGACCATCTGCGCATCCTGATGATCAGCTCAACCGCCCACTTCACCGACCGGCAGCCAGGTTGCCGGGAAGCGCTGTGGCGAGTGGTCCGCGAAGGCCGGCGGGGCAGCGGTGTCGCTCCGCTGATCACTGCCCTGGATCATCTCGGTCTCGACGCCTGGTGGGCGGGCCAGTGGGACCAGGCGCAGGAACTGGCGGAGGAAGGCCTCGAGCTAAGCCTGGCTCACGGCTATCCGCTGCTGACCTGGTCCTTCCGCTACCGCCAGGCGCTGATCGCCGCGGCACGCGGCGCTTATGACGGGGCGCATACGCTGACGGACGAGATGCTGCGCTGGGCCGCGCCGAGACGAATCGGGCTGGCCGGCCTGGCGGCTCATCATGTGGGGTCGGTAGCGGCGCTGGGACGGGGTGATTTCGAGGACGCCTACCAGCACGCCGCGGCGATTAGCCCAGCGGGCGTCCTGGCCTCCCACGTCCCGCTCGCCCTGTGGGTGCTCATCGACCTGGTCGAGGCCGCCGGCCGCACCGGCCGCCCCACCGAGGCAGCCGCCCATGTCACCGCCATGCGCGACGCCGGCATCGCCGCGATCTCCGCCCGGCTGGCCCTGCTGGCCGCGGGGTCGCAGGCGATCGCCGCGGCCGACAGCAGCGCTCTCGGGCTGTTCGAGGAAGCGCTCGCGATCCCCGGCGTCGACCGCTTTCCGTTCGACCTCGCCCGGGTGCGGCTCCTTTACGGCGAACGGCTGCGACGCGCCCGGGCCACGAAGGAATCGCGGCCGCATCTGGCTGCTGCCCTCGAGATCTTCGAACGCCTCGGCGCCAGGCCGTGGGCCACCCGGGCCGCCAGCGAGCTCCGGGCAACCGGGCAAACCAATGCCCGCGCCGATCAGCCAGCACGCGACTCGCTCACGCCGCAGGAACGCCAGATCGCGATGCTGGCCGCGGCCGGCCTGACCAACAAGGAGATCGGCCAACGGCTTTTCCTGTCACATCGGACCGTCGGAGCCCACCTGTACCAGATCTTCCCCAAGCTCGGCATAACCACCCGAGCAGCGCTGCGCGACGCGCTCGCATCCCGGCCCCCAGAGCGCCACAGCGAGAATCGCAGCTAGCCGGTACCTCAAAGAACCGCCTGGCAGGTCCCGGGGACCCGAGGGACGACACGGCAGCAGCTGCTGATCATCGCCGCAGAAGTCGGCGCACACCTCCTGGGTCCTGTGTCCTGAACCGCATACTCCGCGCCGCGGGACCACAACACGCGTGGAGGGTGCGCAAGAAGACCGGATCGCCCAGGAGATTCCCGACCACCTCGACACTGGCCTGGGTTGACCGCGATCCAGCCCGCCGAGCGGGCTACCTGGGCGCAGCATTCAAGACCCTGGCGGACCAGGGCGCGCAGCTAAGGAGCCGGATGATCCGCGCACGGCCACCGCCGCGGCCGACGCGACTGCCGTCGACCCGGTTTCGGCAGGGCGGGCCTTGCCCCCAGAATGTATGACAACGCTGCGCCGCGATCCCTGCGGAACTACGGCCCGGCCCGCTTGACCACGAGCGAGAATCCCGGTCGGTGCATAAGTCAGCCTGCCGCATAAACGGCGCGCCTGAAGTATGCATACAGGCAACGCACTAAATTCGGCTACTTGTCGGACGCCGGTCAGCCGTGGCGGCCACGCGAGTGGCCGCACCCAGATCACCCCCGTTCTGCGCGCCTCGAGCGGACCGTACCGAAGGGGTTTTTCAGTACAGTTAGGCGGATCTCGCGCATTGGCCCCTGACCAGCTCAGTCGCTGAGCGTAACGCGAATCTCGACTCGGCATGCCTCCCTGCCGATTCGGTGCACTGTTTGGGTAACGACTTCGCTGTGACCCGGCGGCCCCAGAACTGCCAGCCATGGCTCGTCCCGGTCACAGGCCTTACCGCCACTGTCTCGGCTGATGCTGGCCCACTCCGAGGCGTTCAGTACGGGTGTGGTCCACCTTACTTACCGCGCGGCCAGCAGCTGACCGGCGTGCCGCCGTCCCGCACGAGAATGAACGCGCGGCCGGGCGCGTTGGGACCTGCATGCAGACCTGGGAGGCCATCACCGCACGCCGCAACGTCCGGTCGTTTGCTGACCGCCCGATCCCGGCGGCCGATCTTGACCAGATCCTCGAGGCCGGCCGCCGGTCCCCCTCCTCACAGAACTGGCAGCCGTGGGACTTCGTCCTCGTCACCGAGCGCGAGCTGCTGCGCGAGCTGGCGAAAGTCTGGCGCGGCGCGGGCCACGTGGCCGACGCGGCTGCGGCGATCGTGGTCGTCGGCCCGGCCGCTGACAACGAGTTCCACCGGGCGCAGCTCGACCTCGGCCAGGCCACGATGGCGATGCTGCTCGCCGCCGCTGACCTGGGGATCGGCAGCAGCCACGCCGGAGTTGCCGACATCCAGCTGACCCGCGAACTGCTGGGCATCCCCGCGGACCGCGACTGGGCGCTGCTGATCTCGCTGGGCTACCCGGCCGCCCGGCCGCTGACCCCGGTGCGGAACCCCGACCGCCTCCCGTTCGACGAGGTCGTGCACCGAAACCACTGGTAGTTCTACCGTTGGGCCATGGACGACGCGTCCCTGCGCGCCTCAGACGCCGACCGCGAACGCGCGGTTGAAGCGCTACGCGAGCATCTTCTCGCCGGCCGTCTGACACTCGAGGAGTTTTGTGAACGTGTCGACACGGCTCTGACCGCGCGGGTAACCGGCGATCTGGTGCGGGTGCAGCAAGACCTGCCCGTCGTGCTCGCCGGGCCATCCCGTCCGGGCCGCAAGCCGGCCCGGTTCATGGCGGCCGTGCTCGGTCATGTGGTACGCCGCGGGCGGATCAGGCTGGGCCCATGGGCGCTCGCCACCAGCGCGTTCGCGGACCTGGACCTCGACCTGCGGGACGCCAGCATGGACCGGCCGCGGACGGCGGTGACGGTGCTGGCGGCGTTCGCGAACGTCGACATCTACGTGCCGGAAGGCGTCAACGTCGACGTCAGCGGGCTGACCATCCTCGGTCACCGCCGGGACTGGGGCCGGGACACCGAACGCCCGGACGCACCGGTCATCCACGTCCGCGTCGTCGGCGTGGCCGGGACTGTGGACGTGTGGCGGGTGCCGCACGACATGCACGCCAGCAGCTACAGCGACATCTTCCGGGTGCTGGAGGGCCGCCACCGCCAGCTTCCCGCGTGACGCGGCCGAGCCGAGCCGGCCGCGCCGTCCGCTGACGCGCTCGCACATGGGCGATGATACGGCCGTGGATTCGAGCCGTACCGGGGTGAGCTGGTGGCGTACTGCTACCGGATGGTGGGCTCGGTCCACGAGGCTGAGGACCCGGTGCCGCTGTAGCCGGCCAGGAACCCGGCTAACGCCAGCCGCTCGATATTAGTGATCACCGGCGTGACGGGGACGAGCGCAGCGCACGGGATCGTGGTGGCCATGGGGCACCTCCGGGGCTCGGGCTCAGACCCCGATGCTGGGATAGCCGAGGCCCTAGCAAGACGACGAGAACCTCACGGTAGATCGCTCGTCGCAGTTACACCGGGTCACAGCCTCTACCGCCGAGAGCCCAGCGCCCGCTCCCGAGCGATGCAGATTTACACCCACGTCGATGAGGAAGCCCGCAACGATGCCCTGGCCGGGCTAAATCAACTGCTCAGCAGCGGCCAGTGAGCCGCAACTGTGGTCAACTATCGTGGTCAGGCGCCGGTTTCAAGGTCCCGGCCGGAGAGTTTTGCCTGGTGGAGCTATGGGGATTCGAACCCCAGACCTCTTGCATGCCATACAGTGGCAACACGTCCACCCGCGTCCATCTGTGCAGGTCACCGTCTCAGGACGTCCGCACGAGTCCTCCGGAATCCAGGCCGGTTGCTGTACTTTCGTGCTGTACTCCCCCAGTCGTCCGCAGAAGTCCGGGGACGTTGCTGTACTTCACGCGCTGTCCTCCGGAGATCCAGTCTTCCGTTCGGCGTAGAGGGTGAGCCGAAGCCGGATACGGCAACTGTGCCGCAGCACCGGGCCCGGGGCTGCGGCACGAGATCCCTACCACGCAATGGATCTTACCCTTCTGCCTGTTGACGGTGCCGCCTCTTGGTGCATGGTGATGCCGCTTGCGCATACTGATGCACTGTCGGCTGCGTTCAACGGGAAGGCGGTCTCCGTTTCCGGGAGGTGCCCGGACAACGTGGGTGCAAGAACCCCCGCCTGGACCTCGCAGCGAACAACGTCGCGGTCACGAACGAGACGATCCAGCGCGGCGGCCTGGCAGGTTGGCCCAGACTGGAGTCACCGACGTTAGCCCACGTAGCCGCCCGGTGTTCACTATGGCTAGATATTAACTGTCTAGGCCTGCTATACTATCCGTATGGCGAAAGCTATGAAGTACAGGGACGTCGAGCGGGCGCTCCTGGCCAACGGCTGCACATGGAAGCAGGGCAAAGGCGACCACATCAAGTGGTACTGCCCGTCATCCTGCGGCAAGCATGTCGCAGTCGTAACCCAGGCGAGGAACGTCTCAGCTGGCGTCGTCGCCGACACGATCACCAAGCTCGCCTGCCTCCCCGCCGGGTGGCTTCAGTGATCGTGCCGGCGACGGCACATAGCCGGAAGCCGCAGGATAGGAGAGGGAGAAGATCATGACCGGAAGGACGACCACCGCCATCGCCGGCACGAACACGTACAACGTCACCGCAAAGCGGTGGAAGCACGGCTGGGAACTGCACATCGACGGCGTCGGCGTGACTCAGTCCCGCACACTCGACACCGCCGAGCAGATGGTCCGCGACTACATCGAGACACTCACCGACAAGGACGTCAGCAGCGACAAAGTCATCATCACACCCGATCTCGGCGAGCTCGGCCGCAAGGTGACGACCGTCCGCGAGCTACTCGCCGCAGCGGACCGGCAGCAGCAGGAAGCACGGAACTCATACCGTGCGCTCGCAGCAGATCTGAGGGCGGCCGGGCTGTCCGTGTCGGATACCGCCGCGATCCTAGGCGTGTCCCGCGGACGCGTGTCCCAGCTCAGCAAAGCGTCATAGCCTGTACCGCTTCAAAAACCGACGTGGATACTGTGACCTGCGGTTTGGCCGGATGAGCTGGTTACGGCAGGATCGCGGCTTGTGTCCCTTCGCCTGCTCTACCTGATCATGATCCGGGTCTTTGGCTGGCTGGT
>OCTA010005820.1_pt1 | contig 10614 bp, 13 predicted proteins | sample 1538991 | NCBI WGS metagenome assembly OCTA01 (sample SAMEA3539302, study PRJEB22396) | soil metagenome | biome: tundra; feature: field; material: soil | place: USA | collected 2010-05 | depth 0.15 m | reverse complement strand
CCAGCGAGGACTGCTCGGCGCCAGCATCGCACTCGTGATCGCCGCGGTGATCGCATTGCGGTCGCCCAACGTGCGGGTCGTCGACATGGCCCCAGACGCGGACGACAACCACAGGAAAGGACGAGCCGTGAGTGAAGAGCAGCGCACCGCCATCAACGAGGGCGTGCCCGAGCCGTCGGTTACGTTGGCTCAGCCGACCCGACGGACGGATCGGTAAGCCCGGTTTATGCCAACCTCAGGGGCCTGCCCCCACTCCTTATCCAGGCCGGGTCATATGAGCTCCTGCTGGATGACCCGATTCGGCTCGCGGCCCGTGCGGCGGCCGGCGATGTGGTCGTTACGTTGGAGGTGACCCCTGAGGTGCCGCACCTCTCCCAAGCCTTTGCCCCGATGCTTAGAGCAGCCGGAAGGAGGCGGGTCTGGCTTTGATCACGACGCACCCGGCATCAACTCCAAGGGCTAGCCTCGGGCTTTCTTGTGAGATTAGCCAGGACTGGCTGTTCGAATGAAACAATTGCCTTTGGACTGGAACAATGGGGCTTTTCGCAGGTCCTGTTAGTCCCGATCCGAAGGCATTTTTCAGGTGAAGGATAGCGCACGCGGGCCGACGACGTCGGCCACCACTCCTCGTGGCTGATCTCCAGTACTCCCACCGGGGAACGGCGGGTCTGCCCGCCGGCGTTGGCGGCCAAGATGCCGCCCGGGATGCCCAGCGCCGACCAGAGCGCGGGCGCCCGCGCGCAGGATAATAATTTATCAGAAGATAAGATCAATGGAAAAATTAAGGGGATGGGAGTGTCGGATACATATCGGATTGCAGTAGTGGGTGGCTCGATTGCTGGCTGCGCAGCGGCCGTGGAACTGTCGAGAGCCGGTCACAAGGTGAAGGTTTTCGAGCGATCGGCCACCGAATTGGTCAGCCAAGGGGCAGGGATTATCGCGCCAGCCGAGGTATTCCGGGGCATGGTGGCGAGAAATCTTTTGCCTGAGGACCATCCGCGCTGCTCAGTGACGGTCGCCCGCTACGTCCGCCGTGATGGTGACCGGGCTGAGGGACGGTGGCTGGGGGATGTCGATTTCAATCTCACTACGGTGAGCTGGGCTGATCTATTCCACGAACTCCGCCGCCAGGCTCCCCCCGGCGCTTACCACAATGGCATCGAAGTTCATGGACTGGCCAGCGATAATGATGCCGCCTTCGTGACGATGAAGACCAGCGAGGGCACACATGAGCAATTCGATCTGATCGTGTTCGCCGACGGGTACCGCTCCCTTGGCCGCCGGATTGTCGCCCCCGGCACCAATCTGCGTTACCGCGGCCTGGTGTTCTGGCGCGGGCTGATATCCAGTGCAGAGGCCGACATAGACCGCCTGGACGGAGCAGTCACCCGCGTCGTCTATCCCGGCGGCCATGGAGCCGTCTACCTCATCCCGGCGGCGCGCGAGGCAGCCGTTCCCGGCAACCGGACCGCCATGTGGGGCTACTACCTGCCGGTACCCGCCGATACCCTCAGCTCGGTCCTGACCGATACCCATGGACGTCAGCACCACGGCTCGGTTCCCTCCGGCCAGGTACGTCCTGATGTCACCGAGGCATTCAGCGAACGTCTCGCCGAGCTGATCCCCGCATACTTCCTCAGCCTCATCGAACGGACAGCACACACCTCGATCCAGGCCATCTACTCAGCAGAGGTACCGGCGTACGCCCGAGGCCGGCTCTGCCTCACCGGAGATGCCGGAACGGTATTTCCCCCGTTCAGCGGCAGCGGCGTACTCAAGGCCATCGGCAATGCCACATCGCTGCACGACAGCCTCGCCGCCGCCACGATCGGCCAGGGACTATCCGCCTGGAGCAAACAGCAGCAGGCAACCATCGAGGCCCTCCAGCCAGTTGCCGAGCGAATCGGGAAGAACCTCATTTCCGAGATCCCGGACCTCAGCTCGCTAAGCGCCGCAGACAGCTATTCCTGGCTCTCCGCCATCCACCCGGGTGCGCACATCACCTTGCCAGGGAAATGATCTCCTGAACACCCACCTGTCGTCAGCGAGGTAATGAGGTCACATCCAGCGAGTGGGCCGGTACGCAACACGCCGGACGGCATCAGCAGGTCCGGTAGCAGCTCCGAGTCTTCAGCGACCGGCAGCTCGACAAGCACGCCGTCGGCATACGAACGATCTTCCGTGACTGCAGTTGTCGCCCCGCCCCGCGCCGCTGACCCCGGCTCATTCACCACCAGCCAGGCCGGGAACCCCGGCCGGAAGGGAACACCCGTGGCAGTAATCGTTCACGGCCGAATGGCCATCCGCCCGGAGATGGTCGAGGAGGCCCGATCCACTGCGATCCAGATGGGCGAGGCCAGCCGCGCCGAGCCAGGGTGCAACGAGTACGGCTTCACCCAGGACCTGGCCGACCCGAGGGTCCTGGTCCTGACGGAGGAGTGGGCGTCAGAGGAAGCCCTGCAGGCGCACATGGCAACGCCGAGCTTCGCGGCTTTCGCCGAACTGCTCGCACGGGTGATCGCGGCCCCGCCAGACTTCCGCCGGTTCGACGCCCAGGATGCCCGCCCGCTGTTCGGCTGACCGGCGAGGTGCCGGGCGAGCCGACGATCAAGCTGTCTTGCTGGTCAGCGAGGTCTTCGGTAACAGTGTCCGGCATAGCGGTTCGGGTGCTCCCGGGGAGACGGTCACGGTCGCGGTCATTGCCGGGGACCCTACTGTCATTGTCGAGGTCACCGACCGGACCGGGCCGGGGACGCCGGAGCTGCGTTCTGCGGGCCGCGATGCGGAAGGCGGTCGCGGGCTTCAGCTCGTCGCAGCCCTCGCGACGCGGTGGGGCTGGCGACGGCGCGGCGGGCGGATGGTGACCTGGTTCGTAAATACAGCCCGGCTGATCTTCTCGTCTGGTGATGGACCTGGCCTGGACCTCCCGTTGACCTCGTATGTACCTGGCGCGGGCTTGTGGCAGGTCAGTCGAGTCCCAGGCCGTTCCGCATGGCCTCGACCGCGTGCCTGCGGTGGGAGATCTTGTTCTTCTCCTCGCTGGTCATCTGCGCGTAGGTGCGGTGGCTGATGTCGGTGTCGGGGATGAAGATGGGGTCGTAGCCGAAGCCGGAGGTGCCGCGTGGTTCGGTGGCGAGGGAGCCGTTCACGGTTCCCTGGAATACCTGGACTCCTGCGGCGTCGGCGTAGCCGAGTGCGGTGGTGACGGTCGCCCGGCGGTCGGTCAGTCCTGCGGCCATGTTCAGGATGCTTGCGGGCCGACGGTGTCGAGGAACCAGGCGACCAGTGCCCCGGGCAGGCCGTTCCACCCGTGGATGCTCAGGCCGGTGTCATCGACGAGGACCGGCTCGCGGAGCTGGGCGTAGGCGTCGGCGGCCTTGCGGGCCGCGACGTGGGCGACGTCGAGGGCCTGGACCTCGGTCAGCTCGGCTTTGGCCGGGGTGACCTCGATGCCGAGCATGGCGGCGTACTCGGCGGCCTTGCCGGCGTTTCCGGTGATGAGGGTGATCCGGTCGAGCATCGGTGTCCCTTTCCCTTTCTGGCATGGGGTTTCGTGACCTGGGCGGATGCCGGGGTCGCGTTGTCTGGCGTTCCCCGGAAACTCACCGTGTTGCATCAGGTCGTGTTGCCTTCACCGTCGCGCCGTGTGGCCTAGATCGTCGTCGTCGACGCCGCCGGGCGAGCGGACGTCTTGCGGACGTCAGTCAGGTACAAGGAGGTCGCACTGATGACGGACAAGATCTCGCAGCGGCCGGTGCCGCCGCTCGACCCGCCCGAAAGGTTCGCCGGGGGTGAGGTGGTGGCTGCGGCCCGGTGCCCGGTGGACGTGTCCACCTACCCTCGGCGGCACGTGATCGTGGTCAAGCACGCTGGCGAGCGCCAGACGTTCTCAGTCCACGAAGTGGCCCACAACCATGTTGAACGGGTCGGCGGCCAGGGACATTACGACCTTGGCTACGCCTCCGCCATCCGTCTCGGCCTCGAACTCCTGAAGCTACGGTCAGGGGCAAAGTTGCTCAGACGGGAAGTTCGGTGATGCTGAGGGCGAAGTCCAAGTTCCCCACCCCGTGGTTGGCGAGGCCCACCGTGACCACGCCCGCTCCTTCCAGCCAGTGCGCCATTTTCAGGCCGCCGACGTCCAGCGGGCGCAGCCCGAGGCTCTCGATGAACGCCTCCACACTTGCCTTGGCCTGCGCATTATCGCCAGCGATGAAGACGTCGGGCCGCCCCTTCTCCAGGACATGACGGAAGATGGTGTTGAACGCCTTCACCACGCTGGCGCTGGCCGGGGCCGCCTTGGCGACTTCCTGCGCGATCGAGGTCTCCTCGCGGTGGGCTAGCCCGTCGAACGTGGAATTGAAGGGATTGCTGATGTCGACGATAACCTTGCCCGCGAGAGCGTCTCCGTACTGGGCGACGACCGGCACGACACCGTCGTACAACAGGGCCACGATGACGATGTCCCCGGCCGGGGCGGTGCCCCATTCTCCCGTCGTGGCGCCGCCGCCGAGAGCCTTGGCCAGGTCAGCGGCCTTGGACTGATCGCGGCCCATGACCTCGACAGTGTTGCCGCCCGCTACCGCCCGCGCGCCGATGGTGCGGGCCATGTTCCCGGTGCCGATGATGCTGATGTTGCTCATGAGATGTCCTGCCCTGGTTGTGCGTTGTTCGGTTTAGATGGCGGTGGTGCCGCCGTCGGCGACGAGTTCCATGCCGTTGACGTAGCTGGAGTCGTCGGAGGCGAGGAAGAGGGCGGCGGTGGCGATTTCGTCGGGGCGGCCCATCTGGCCGCGGGGGATGAGGGACTCGAACTGGCGCTTGGCGGCCTCGTCGAAGAGTTCTTCCTGCTTGGCGGTGGCGACCTGGCCGGGGGTCAGGACGTTGACGCGGATGCGGCGGTCCTTGAGCTCGTTGAGCCAGACGCGGGCCCAGGCCTGCTGGACGGCCTTGCTGCCGGCGTAGACGCTCCAGCCGGGGAAGGCGCCGAGGGAGGCGTTGGAGCCGGTCATGAGGATGGAGCCGCCGTCGTTGAAGAGCGGGAGGGCCTTCTGGACGGTGAACAGGGTGCCGCGGGCGTTGAGCCAGAACGCGGTGTGGAAGTGGGCCTCGGTGATCTCGCCGAGCGGGGCGGGCTCGCCCACGCCGGCGCTGGCCCACAGCACGTCGAGGCTGCCCTTCTCCCGCTTGACGGTGTCGTACAGGCGGTCCAGGTCGTCCAGGTCGGCGGCGTCGCCCTGGACGCCGGTGACGTTGCGGCCGATCTGCTTCACGGCCGCCTCCAGGGTGTCCTGGCGGCGGCCAGTGATGAATACGTGCGCTCCCTCGTCGACGAACAGCTTCGCGCCGGCCAGCGCCATGCCGGTGGTGCCGCCGGTGATGACCGCTACCTTGCCGTCAAGCTTTCCCATGGTCTCTCCTTTGGGTCGGTGGTGCCGTGCGCACCCGGGGTGACGGTGTTATGTACACCGCTCTGTGTGCTTACGGTACCGGGCGGGCGGCCGGGACGCAAACTATGTACACTGGTCGTTACCCAGCTGGGGTACCATGGACCCATGACGGAGTTGGAGAAGGGCCCCAAGGGCCGCCGCCGCGGCCGGGGCGCCCGCGAGCGCATCCTCAGCGCGTCCCAGCAGCTGTTCCGCGAGCAGGGCATCAACCGCACCGGCATGGACCAGCTTTGCGCGGCGGCCCAGGTGTCCAAGCGCACGGCCTACCAGCACTTCACCGGCAAGGACGAACTCGTCGCCGAGTACCTGCGCCGGTTCGACCCCTCCGTTCTGTCCGGCGTGTTCGACCGCACCGACCTCACGCCCCGCGAACGGCTCCTCGCCGCCTTCGACATCCCCCCCACCACCCCCCTGTGCCCCTACATCGCCGCCGCCGTCGAACTCCACGACCCCCAGCACCCCGCATCCCAGTACGCACGCGACTACAAGAAAGCCGTCGCCGCGCGGCTCGCCGACACCGCCCGCGAAGCCGGCGCCGCCGACCCTGAACAGCTCGGCGAGCAGCTCGCGCTGCTCATCGACGGCGCCGCGGCCCGCACCCGGGTCCTCAACGCCGACGCCTTCCCCACCGCCGCCGCCATCGCCGCCGTCCTCATCGACAACGCCATCCCCGCCACAGCCAGCGATGACCGGCGACGGGAGGAAGTGTCAAGTTAACTTGGCACTCCGGCGCCGCCAACCAGCGCATCAACGACGCCCTCGACGAGCCTGACGGCGACGCAGCGTAGCGCTCCAGGGGAGAGCCTGCCCGGCAGTGCGTGGCCGGCCGCCGGGCAGGCCCGGTCAATAGGCGCGGGCGGCGCGGATGCGCGACACGAGGCGATGCATCAGGAAAGTGCTGTTGAGCGCAAGTAACCTCTCCCATGACGCTTGGTGGACGGCCGGCGCCGCCGGGTTGCCGCGGGGGGCTGTCCCGCTCGAAAATAGGATTCAGCAGGTGACCTGCAGGGTCTTCCGGGCGTTAGGCGGCGCGGACATACTCGTTAATCAGGCCGTTGAGGACGGGTTTTCGGCGGATCTGCCGTGTGCCGATGTCGGTCACGGTCGCGGGGTGAACGTCGGGTTCATCGTCGGGGACGCACTGGGCGATGCCCTGATGCGGCCGGGCCGTGTTGTAATGCGCCTGGTAGTCGGTCAGGACGGCACGCAAGTGTGCCTCGCCGAGAATCAGCACGCGGTCCAGGATCTCCCGGCGCAGGGTGCCGGCGAGGCGCTCGCAGATCGCGTTCATCCGCGGCGCCTGGACCGCGCTGCGCAGGATCCTCGCACCGGTGGCCTCGAAGACGGCGTCGAACGAGGCGGTGAAGTTCGAGCCGCGATCGCGAATCAGGAACTTGATGGCCCCGAACCGCTCATCAAGGGTGAGGGCGAGGTTGCGGGCCTGCTGCACCGTCCAGTCACCGGTGGGATGGGCGGTGACCCCGCCGAGGTGCATCCGGCGGGTGCCGTGCTCGATGAAGATCAGAACGTACAGTCTTCTCAGCAGCACGGTATCCACGTGCAGGAAGTCGACCGCGACGATCCCGGCGGCCTGGGCTTGCAAGAACTGGCGCCAGGTCGGACCTGACCGGCGTGGCGCCGGATTGATGCCCGCGGCCCGCAGGATCTCATAGACGGTCGACGGCGCTACGGCGAGGCCGAGCTTCGTGAGCTCGCCCTGGATCCGGCGATATCCCCACAGCGGATTCTCCTTCGCCAGCCGGACGACTAGGCGGGCCAAGCTCGCGGCCGTCGGCGGTCGCCCGGGCTTGCGCCGTTACTCGTGTCGTACTTCTTCGCGGCCAGTCTGTGGTGCCAGGCCAGCAGCGTCGCCGGCGTCACCGGGAAGATCTGGGTCCAGCGCCTGCGGGGGAGGAGCCGGGCCAGTGCGGCGAACCACACCCGGTCGGCCGGCTCGTATCGCACCCTGCCGATGTTGCGGCGCAGCACCGCGTTCTCGTGCCGGAGCACCAGCAACTCAGCGGCCTTCGCCCGGTCGCCGCGGAACACCAGGACAGCCACGCCGAGTACTCGGCACGTCAGCAGGTAGACGATCTTGAGCAGCACCCGGCCAGCCAACCATCACCGCGTCAAGCCCGCTGGTGATAGCCCAGGTCGCCCGCTCAATCGAGTATTCGAGCGGCACAGGATCGCGATGGCGTTCAAATTTATCGAGTCGACACAGCACTGCTGGCGTGCCGACAATTCCGCCCGCCTCATCGCGCTGATTAGAGCCGGCGAAGTTCGAGAACGGCGTTCTCGTCGTACGACCCGGCGAATCAGCGAGCGGTGACACTCATGCCGCATGACACGATGATCCAGGGCCTTGATTATTGCTCTCTGGCGTGCGGCGATTCCCGTGATCGTCATCTGCCAGCGCGTGGTGGCGCGACGGGTAGTTGCACCGTGACGCAGAGCCCCCCGGCAGCCCGGGGGCTGAGGGTGAGGGTTCCGTCGTGTGCTTGGGTGATGCTTTTGACGATTGCCAGGCCGAGGCCGACACCTGCGTGGTCGGTGTGTATGCGTTCGGTGCCGCGAAGGAACGGCTCGACAAGCGTGGAAACCAACTGTGGGGTGAGCTTCTCGCCGGTGTTCTCGACAGACAGCACCACACTGTTGGGGTGAACGCCGGTCGTGACCCACACGGTGCCCTGTTCAGGCAGATTATGGACGATCGCGTTGTGCACCAGGTTTGTAGCCAACTGCAGCAGGAGCGCCTCTGAGCCGATGGTGGGGGTCGTGTCACCGGAGGTCCCGATGGTGACGCCATGCCTTTCTGCGAAGGGGAGAAGCGTTTCAGTAGCTTCTTCCGCTATGAGGGACAAGTCGACGAGTTCTCGGGTGAAGGACCGCTGGTTGGCGCGGCTGAGCAGGAGCAATGCTTCAGTGAGGTCAATCGCTCGGGTGTTGACGACGTGGAGGCGGTCGACAAGTTCGGCGTTGCCGCGGTTTTGATCGTTGCGGGCCACGTCGAGAAGAGTCTGCGTGATCGCCAGCGGGGTGCGCAGTTCGTGGGAGGCATTGGCTGCGAACCTCTGCTGTTCGGCGACGTGTGCTTCGAGCCGCGCGAACATGGCGTCGAAGGCGTCGGCGAGTTCACGGAACTCATCTCTGCGGCCCGGTAGCCGGATTCGGCAGGAGAGCGATCCGTTCGCGGCCATGCGCGTGGCGTCTGTGATGCGAGTCAGAGGGGCGAGCATGCGGCCGGCGAGCAGCCACCCTCCCAGGAGACCGAATACCAGCAGGAACGCCAGCGCGATGGCCGCGGCCGGACCGAAATCTAGCAGGAGGACGAAGCGGTCGGGCGAGAGGCGGGGGCGCGCTGAGCCATGGGCGACCACGATCGCATGGTTGGGTACGTATCGCAGGAGGAACACCCACACGACGGCGAGCAGCAAGGCACCTGCGAGCATGAGGAAGCCGGCGTAGCTGAGGGTGAGTTTGAGGCGAACACTCAAACCAGGGGCTCTATCCACGGTCTCCTCCCTCACGCCCGGTGCCAGGTCCTGTGTCGATGCGGTAGCCGACGCCGGCCACGGTGGCGATGATCCGGGGTTCGCCGAGGCGTTTGCGCAGTGCCGAGATCGTGATGCGCACGGCGTTGGTGAACGGGTCGGCGTTCTCATCCCACGCCCGTTCCAGTAGCTCTTCGGCGCTGACGACACCGCCTTCGGCAGCGACGAGAACTTCGAGCACTGCGAACTGTTTGCGGGTGAGCGCGACGTAGCGGCTGTCGCGGTAGACCTCGCGGCGGAACGGATCCAGACGCAGGCCTGCGATCTCTCGCACAGGCGGCCTGTTGTGGGCGCGCCTGCGGTCAAGCGCTCTGAGACGGAGCACGAGCTCTCGGAGTTCGAACGGCTTCGTGAGGTAGTCGTCGGCGCCGAGTTCGAACCCGGAGGCCTTGTCGTCGAGCCGGTCGGCAGCGGTGAGCATGAGGATCGGCATGCCTCTGCCGGAGGCGACGATGCGTTCGGCGATCTCGTCGCCGGAGGGGCCGGGGATGTCGCGGTCGAGGACGGCGATGTCGTAGGCGTTGATGCTCAGAAGTTCCAGAGCGGTGTCACCATCACCGGCGATGTCGGCGGCGATCGCTTCCAGGCGCAGGCCATCGCGGATGGCTTCTGCCATGTAGGGCTCGTCCTCGACGATCAACACACGCATGCTCGCGACCTTACGAGCCGGAGCATATCGACGGCATATCGAAAACCACATACGTGCTGGCAACACCACGCTGCGTTGGCTGCAGGCATGGCCTACGATGCTTGCCGCCCAGGTCGCGGGCAGCGAGACGCGCTTCCTCGCCGAGATGAACGCCGGGGCCCGCGCACTCGGGATGGACCACACGATCTACACCGATCCCAGCGGGTTCGATCCGAGCACGGTCTCTACCGCTGCCGACCAGCTGCGCGTCTTCCAGCAGGCGATGCGCTTCCCGGTCTTCGCCCAGATCGTCTCGATGGCCAGCGTGACGCTGCCGGTCGCCGGGACGGTCACCAACTACGACCCCTGATCGCCGAAGGCTACGCGGGCAAAGACCGCGTCGGACTCCGCGGCCGAGGGGTGCCTGGCCTTCTTCACCCAGGTGACGGTCGGCGGGCGCCGGCTGACCGTGGCCGGCGTGGCGATGGGGCAGGGGGAGGGCAGCGACACGTCGGTGCTCCTCGCCGCCGCGGGCGAGGCCGCCGAGCAGCTGGTCGACTCCGTCGCCCCGGCGGTCGGGTAGCGCACGATAGCTGCGTTTGGCGCGACTTGTTGCCGAGGGCGAGACGCTGGCAGCTATGGTGGCCACCCGCAGCTGCTCGCTACTGGTCGCCGGTGAGGTGATCAACACCAACACCCCTGCTCGGCCGTCACGGATTAGCCGAAATGAAGACCGGCTCAGACGACGCGGTCGGCGGCTGCTTATCTTCCGGTCCGGGTGGCACACCGAGAGCGTCAACGTAACGCTGATCGGCCTGGTGCTCGGGCAGAAAGGACACAAGCCGCAGGCGATCGGCATGACGAGGCGCCCAGCCGAAGGCCAGTGCGCCGCCCAGTCGTGTCCGACCAGCCCGGAACATATCGTCGGCATATCGAAAAACACATACGTGCTGACAACATCACGCTGCCTTGACTGGAGGCGTGA
>OCTA010005817.1_pt1 | contig 10620 bp, 6 predicted proteins | sample 1538991 | NCBI WGS metagenome assembly OCTA01 (sample SAMEA3539302, study PRJEB22396) | soil metagenome | biome: tundra; feature: field; material: soil | place: USA | collected 2010-05 | depth 0.15 m | reverse complement strand
CGGGAACACTGCCATCGACCCTGCTCCACGGTTAGCGTCAAGGTAGTGCTGTGCGGCAGTGATCCCGACGTCGCCGTTACCGTCAGCATGTAGGTCTGCGGCATCGAAGCTGAATTGCTGAAACCTCCACCCCCACCACCACACCCACTCAGCCGTGCGGCGATCCCTGCGGCCACCAGCACCAGACCCATCTGCCTTCGCGAACCTCGCGTGAGCCTCCCCATTATTGGCAGGAGAATCAGGTCCAGCGCTATTGGCAGCGCCCCACCGCTGAATGGCCTCTCCAGGGGACGAGTCGCGGCATTACTCGGCAGGTTCACCGTCAGCGTCGCGGTCCGTGCAACTCTTCGCCGCGCTGCATCGCAAGAGTTGATCTGCCCCGCGGGGAGCACTGTAGTTCCAGAACGCACGGCCGTTGTCAAAGTGACCAAACGGAGGGTAGTGTCTCAGAATCACGCGGCGGCAGTCGCGCTACACTTCATCCATTACAACTTCGCCCGCATCCACAAGACCCTGCGGATTACCCCGGCGATGGCGGCTGGCCTGTCTGACCACGTTTGGAACTACGAGGAAATCGCGGGTCAATCCCATCGCGCAATGGGTCGGGTTTTGGCCCGGGAAATCCGCCCTTAGCGGCATAGAACACCTCAAACTCGACCCTGAGGGCGAATGCTGGTGCGGAAAGGGAAATAAGTACAAGGACTGCTGCCGTCCCGAAGAACAGAAGCTGTACGGCCAACGGCCTCCCCAAGAATAGGAGCCGGCGGGTACCGCATTCATGCAGTCCTATTGCATGAGTGGGGATTTCGTCCGATCGGCCGCACCTACCGCTCCTCCATCGTCACGACGACATCCGGATTGAGGTTTCTTTTCGCTGGCTTCAATTCCGCCTTTCTGGACCTTTCGGATGCCGGTGACGCTTCCCGTTGGCCGACTTCAGCTCTGTGTGAATCGAGTTCACCGTCGCCCGCACACGCTCAACGGCGTGTAGACAAATTCGCCATCGCCAGAAACCGAACTTCGATTGCGAGTAAAACGGGCTGTGCCAGCCTTTCGTACTTCTCTCGACGTTTTTCGAGTGTATAGCGCAAGATGGGATGAATCGCGCAATTATTGTTGCGCGACTCACCCCATAATTGCGCGATTCCCTTGATTCTTGCGCGATCCAGTGTTTTAATTGCGCGATACGGCAATCGCGCAACAAAAGGGAGAAACCATGCCAAAACGTCTGCGGGAGGAAGACCTAGCTTCGGTCGTCGACATCGTTCGGCAAAGTACCGGTGGTGCACGGAGAAGCGACATTGCCAAGGCACTCAAAAGGGTCCCGCAACGAACCCTCCAATATTGGTTGAAAAGTCTCGTTGAGGATGGGCGGCTCACACAGGGAGGCAAGGGCCCTGCCGCACGATACCGGCTTCCAGCCGTAATTGAGGAGCAGAAAGAAACGCCTGTACGGCAAGCTAGAGCAGAAGAGGAAAAGCCGGAGGAGGTGGTATTACCTCTCTCTGCCGAAAGCGAGAAGATATGCGAGTATCTGCAACAGCCATCCGGAGCAAGAAAAGCCGTGGGGTACAACCGTCTGTTTCTCGACAGCTATCGACCCAACACAACTTTCTATCTCTCGCCGAAAGAGCGGGCGCATCTGGCTGAAGTGGGTAAGACAAAAGCTGCGGTTGAAGCGGCCGGAACATATGCGAAGCACATTCTCAACCGCCTGCTCATCGACCTGTCCTGGAACTCAAGCAGACTCGAGGGCAACACCTATTCGTTGCTTGACACCCGCCGCCTGATCGAATTCGGCGAAGCGGCACAGGGGGGGAACAGGTTAGAAGCCCAGATGATTCTCAATCACAAGGACGCCATCGCGTTTCTTGTGAGCGCGGCGAATGAGATCGGTTTCAACCGCTATACGATCCTGAACCTCCACGGGATTCTGGCGCAGAACCTCCTGCCGGACGAGGCGGCGCCCGGACGCTTGCGGCGCATTGCGGTCGGCATTGAAAAGTCCGCCTTCCATCCTCTCGAAGTCCCGCAGTTGATTGAGGAGTGCTTCAATCAACTGCTGGCAACGGCGCAGGCAATCCATGACCCGTTCGAGCAATCGTTCTTCGCCATGGTGCAGCTGCCGTACCTTCAGCCGTTCGACGATGTAAACAAGCGGGTCTCGCGTCTGGCAGCGAACATTCCCTTTATTAAGGGGAACCTGTCGCCGCTGTCCTTCACGGGCGTGCCGCGTTCAAGCTACACGGATGCGATGCTCGGCGTTTATGAGCTGAACAAGGTGGACCTCTTGAAGGATATCTTCATCTGGGCCTATGAGCGGTCGGTCGAACGTTACGCTGCCGTAAGGCAATCTCTGGGCGACCCCGATCCTTTCAGACAACGGTATCGGGAAGCGCTGCGGCAGATCGTGGGCGACGTGGTGCGAGCGAAGATGGACAGGAAAGCGGCTGCTGCGTATATCGCGGGGTGGGTAAAGGACAATGTCGCAGCCGATGAGCGCGAAACGTTCAGGGAAATGGCCGAGTCGGATCTTCTCAGCCTGCATGAGGGAAATTTCGCGCGCCTTCAGGTTCGACCGAGCGAATTCGCGGCGTGGCAGGTGGCGTGGCAAAACAAAGAACTGGCTTTTCCTGCCCCTGAGGAAAAATATGACACTGGGCGGGATTTTGTCGTGTTCTGGGGTCTCGACAGGGATCAGCGGATACGATGCGCCATCAGCAGAGAGGCACTGGATGACCATTTCCGTGGCGACAACAGGAACAAGCTCGAAGTATTTCGAGAAAATCGTCCGGCCATTGAAGAGATCGCACGACGCAAGTATCTCTCCGGCCGTGTTGAGCCGGACGGAACTGTGCTGATACGTACGGCAGATATTCCTTATTGAGGACACGCAGCGCTGGTGATGATGATGATGACGACGACGATGAAGCAATTGCTGCGGCGTAGTAATCGACGTGGTGGTGATCATGATTATGGTGGTTACGGGAACATGCCAACCCGGATAGTCGATCGTCAGGCCGCACTGCCGATCTACCGGCACCAAGTCCTGGCGGCGCGGTGCAGGATTTACGTAGGCCAGCTGTTCGCGCCCATGTCCCTGATGTGGAGGTCGGCCTCTGCGAGATTGATAGGTGCTGACGTAGGTGCCGAACCCATTTCTGCGAGCCTTATGGGTGCTTTTCAGTGCCTGTGACGTCGAAAGGGGTCCAATCTTCTCAATGAGTTACGTGCGGATGTCAGAATGGCATGGAAGAGGCCATTGGTTCGATCCCGATCAGGTCCACCAACAACCCCTTATAAATCAAGTACTTGATCCGACAGTACGTGTCCGGTAATCGGTCGCATAGGTGCTGATAGGTGCTGAAGCATTTTCGAGGGCGAAAAGTAGCTGCCGGCAGCGACCTTGAAACTCATTGCTGCTCGATTGAATATCCCCAGAAAACCACGAAGGCATCAAGAATTATTGGCCCCAAACTGCGATCGGTTTATCCCTAAGGGAGCAACTAGGGATGCTACGATGGCTTGCCATGAAAAGGCGACCGCTTCTCGTCTGGTCGTTTGCCGGAGTCATTCTGGCGGGCCAAGTAGTTCTCTACGCTCAAAATACATCGAGGCCAGTGACCGTCGATGAACCCAGAGCGCGGGCTGTTCTTGTCGGCGCTTCGATTCATCTTCAGCTGCCATTCGCCACACCGGCCACCACTGGAGGGCGCGCGGTTGTGTGGGCGTTATCGCCCACTGGCGCGGCCTCGTCGGAAACAGCGGGCGACTTTCAAAGAGGTGCGCGACTGGTCAGCCTCACTCTCCCATGGCCCCAGGATGAGAAGGGAAAGCCCACAGACGACGTGGGTTGGTACCGCATCGCCTATCGCATCGAGGCGGCGGATGCTCCTCCGCGGAAGGGAATTCTATCGATCGGGGCGATTGCGCCCGATCTGCTGACCCTGCGGCTGGCGTTGCCGGAAAACCTGGTTCCCGGAAAGCCGCTCAGCGTGCGAGTCTATGCCGGCAATCCGGTTACGCTCAGAAGCTTTCACGGAGTTCGGCTGGAAGGCACGCTGAAGTACGATGACGAACCCACAAAGGGGGCGAAGCCCTTCAGCCGCACGGTCGTTCGGACAGCGATCACCGGACCGTCGGGAGAGGCCGTTCTGGTTTATCCCATTCAGGGAGAGCCGGGCGATACGGCGACGCTTACCGTAAAGGGCACACTGATTGGCGAAAACGGTGCAGAGGCCAGATCGTCCATCGACGCGGACGTCGAAATACGTGACCGTACGACGATCCATATCGATACCGACAAGCCGCTGCACAAGCCGGGTGAGTTGGTGCACCTGCGGGCGCTGGTGTTTGACGGCGCTGGGCGCGCTGCGGCAGGCTCGGCTCTTACGCTGACGCTCAAGGACCCGGATAACAAAGCGTTGCTTGAGGTACCGCTGACTACGAACCGGTTCGGAATCGTGAGCTATGACTGGAAGACGGGGCCGCAACTTGCCCCTGGTGACTACGAAGCGAGCTTTGACCTCGATGATTCTTCGGGTTATTCGGGTCAAGGTGTAACGACCATTGCGATCCGTCGATACGATCTGCCCGAGTTCGCAGTATCAGCGTCGATGGATCGAGGGTTCTACCTGGATGGCCAGACACCCGTGGTCCGGGTTCATGCCGGCTATCTCTTCGGCAAACCGGTTTCCGACGGAGCGGTACGCATTGTTCGGTCCGCGGAATACCAGTGGAACCGAACGGCGAAGAAGACGCCGGAACCGGAAGAGGCAGAGCAGACGGCGAGGATTGACGAACGCGGCGACGCCGAACTGAAGCTGAACGTCCAGGGTGACTTCAGCGATATGAAGACCACGGATTACCAACGCTATCGCGACATTGAGTATCGGGCGTATGTCACCGACGCCAGCACCGGGCGCACAGAACCGCGTAACTTCACGGTCCGGCTCACTCGCTACGCAGTTCACATCTATCTGAATGAGATCGGCGGGAATGACCGTGAAGGCGATTACATCGTCAGCACAATGTATGCGGACGGGACCCCAACTGCCTGCAGAGTTTCTCTTGACTGGATGGACGAGGACTCGCGCCCGTCACGTGCCGCGACGGTCAGCACCAACCGCTACGGCCTTGCCCGGGTACATCTGCGCTATCCTTCCGTGCCGGCCAGCGATCAGCCGCACCGCTTCAATCTCCGCCTGACCGCGCGGGACATGGAGCAGCGCGTTTCGGTTTTCGACGAGACGGCGGATGCAGTTTATCCGCAAGCAGTCTGGATCACGGTGGCTGCCTCCCTGATGAAGCCGGGGCAGAACATTGAGGCGACGGTGCATGGCACGCCGGGCCGTTTGATTGATGTGGATGCCTTGTCGGAGCAAGGGGTGATCAGTCATCAGCAGGTGCATATGATGCATCCGGCGGAGCCGATCACGGTGCTGATGGGCGATGAATTCCGCGGCTTCGTGACGCTGATCGCTTATTCGATGGACAGGGAGTCGGAAGGCAGCAGCTACAGTTGGCGCAGCTGGAGCGCTTACAAGACGGTCTTCTATCCCGAGGACCGCGAGCTAAAGCTGAAGCTGACGGGGTTGCGGACATCGTACGCGCCGGGAGCTGCGGTGGATGCGGGGCTTGATGTTCGCGCGGCGGGAGGCTTCGCCGCGCCGGGAGCGGTAGGAGTCGCCGTGATCGATACCGCAGTAGAACAGCGGGCAATGACTGAGGAGGATGCAAACCAGCGCCGGTTCGGCTGGACCTGGTGGCGCGACCCATCGAATACCATTGCCGGCATCACCTACGAGGATCTCGCAAAAACAGATATGTCGCAGCCAGTTTCCGACGATCTGCAACTGGTCGCGGAGGCAGCCTTCCAATACAACATACCTGTGGAACTCAAGGTTGCATCGGAGGACCACGATGATGTGCGCAACGACCTAAGCGCTCTAATGGAGAAGCAACTGAAACCAGTCGGCGACGCGATTTTGGCGGCGCGGCCTGCGCGACTGCCGGGGACGCTGGATGGCGTCCACACGATTGCGAACGCGGCTGCGCTGGATCCAGCGTCGCTGCTCGACCCCTGGGATACCCCATACCGGGTGAAGACCGTGGTTGAGTGGAACGACGAAGCCCTGCGAATGGTTAGCGCCGGCCCGGACAAGCGCTTCGGGACGGAGGATGACTTCACCATCGATGTGCGGCAGCGCAATATCTTCGCGCTGCCGGGCGAGCGGTTGGCGAAGCTGCTGAACGACGCCGTCGCCGCGGGCAAGGCGCTGCCGGGAACCGTGGACGCCCTGAAGCAACTGGCGCGGGCGAACGGACTTGATCTGGACGCGACCTTCGACCCGGACGGGAATCCCTTTCTGTATGAGATTGAGGTTGGACGCCGTTTTTACAATGTTGACGTGTTCCGGCATGATGCTCATGTGCAGGAGAACGGGCGATTGGAGGATGCGTCTGTCTGGAGCAGCCCGTCGATCGACTACTTCTCCCGGACGGAAGGGCATATGGAAGCCGCGCTCGGCCAGTGGACCGCGGCAGCCAAGCTGTTTCCAGCAACGGAGGCGGAGGCGCGTCAGGCGTTCTCGGCTGCGGGGATCGACTTTGATACGCTGCGCGATCCGCTGGGTCAGGGCTTCCAACTGCGCACGAACCAGGTGATGGCCTACACGCGCGTGGAGAATGTGACCGCCGGTGCCAGCCTGGAGGTGAAGAGTAAGCCGGTGACCCACCTGTATCGCGCCATCCAGGTCTTTCGTCCTGCGAACCTGCCTGACGATCCCGATGCGTTGGAACTGGTTGCGCAGTTTCTCCATCCCATCAGTGAACAGAGCGGCAGTGACGTGAAGCCGCAGGTTGTCGCTGGCGGAACATTCAAGGGCAACACCGGTGCGATCGGTGGCACGGTCACAGACTCGACCGGGGCCGTCGTTCAGGGGGCCACGGTGACGATCAAGACCGGGGCCGGCGTCACAGTGGCAACCGTCAAGTCCGAGGCGAATGGGATTTACATTGCACCCGATCTGGACGCCGGCATGTATACGGTTCAAGTCGCCGCACCCGGGTTCATGGACTTTGTTGTGACAGAGGTCGGGGTCTCGCCGGTGGCACTCACGACGGTCGATGTGGAACTGAGAGTTGGCGCTGTTTCCGAGACCGTCACGGTCACGGACGCGGCCCCGTCGCTGAGTACAACTGATGCGAGTCTGGCTGGGGTTGCGGCAGGGTTTGCGCAAACGGCCAGTGGCAAAGCGACTATCTCCGAGCCCACCTTCACACCCCGCCTGCGACACGTATTTGAGGAGACGGCTTACTGGGCGCCTTCGCTGGAGACTGGTGCCAACGGCCGCACAAGCCTCCACTTCAAGTTGCCCGACAGCCTCACGACCTGGAAGCTCCATGCATTGGCATCCACGATTGACGGGCGCATTGGCGAACTGGACCAGACGTTCGAGACCTTCCAGCCTTTCTTTGTTGACCTGGATGTGCCGCAGGTGCTCACCGTAGGCGACGAGATTTCGTTGCCGGTCAATTTGCGCAACTACACGGATCATGCTCTTTCACTGCCGGTGGTTGTGAAGGCCGCCGACTGGCTTACGCTGCTGACGACACCCAGAATGGAAGCGAGCGTGCCCGCGAACGGTTCCACGCCCCTGGTCTTTGGTTTCCGCGCGGCTACGGCGTCGGAGGCAGGTTCTTTTCGCATCACCGCGACGAGCGCATGAAGGCGATGCTGTAGAGAAGACGGTGCGCGTTCACCCGGACGGCGAACCGCGTGCCGTCACCATCGCGGGATTGTTGACTCAGGGCTCGACAACGCTGGCGCTCGACTTGCCCGCCGATGCGATTCCCGGCTCCGTTCATGCGGAGTTGCTGCTTTACCCCAATCTTGGCGCCCATGTGCTGCACGCCATGAAGGCCGTGATGGAGCGTCCCTACGGTTGCGCTGAGCAGAACATTTCATCGACGTATCCCAGCCTGCTTTATCTGGAACTGCTCAAGGCGAGCCAAGCGGAGAGCACTGCGGCCGATCCAGTCGCCGTCGAAGCGCAGACGTATCTGCAACTCGGCTACGACCGGCTCGCGGACTACTTTGACGCGAGCGGAGGCCTGACCTATTGGGGCGGGCGTGACCACGATCCCGATCCAGCGCTTACGGCCTATGGGATCGAATTTCTTACGGAAGCTGCGCCTTATATCGCGGTCGATCACAATCAGATCACCTCCGCCGTCGACTGGCTGCTCGCCAAACAGCAGAAGGACGGCAGTTGGAAGCCCCGGTACGGCAACACAAGCGCCGATCTCAATCTCTATCTCGCCCGAGCTTTAGGGGAGGCTCTCGCCAGCGACGCCTTTGGGAAGGACGCCTCGAAAGAGCTTCATGACCGCGTCAGTCGCGCCGTGGCGGCCGCCATTGCCTGGTCTGCCAACTCGGCCGCCGCGGTGCATGCGCCTTATGCCAACGCCCTGAGGTTGGGCCTGGCGGAGCTGACGCCCGGCGACGCTGCGACCGCGACTCGTCTGCGCACCGAGCTCGCTTCGACGGCGGTGCGCGACAGAGATGGTGCGCATTGGACCCCTCTCGGCTACTCCCCGTTTTATGGTTGGGGCCACGCTGGCGAGTTGGAGACTACGGCGCTGGCCCTTAGCGCGTTGAGACAAGGTGAGCCATCGGCAGCGGAAGCAAGCCTCATCAACGATGCCCTCTTCTTTGTCCTCCGTAACCAGGACCGCTATGGCATCTGGTACAGCGGCCAAGCCACCGTGCGTGTGCTGCAGGCGCTGCTTCCTCTGGCAATCGAACAGATGAAGGCACCCTCGGGGCCGCAGCCCATCCAACTGACGGTCAATGGGGTTCCGCTTGCCGGCAGTGACGCGGAGGCGCTACACGCAGCCCCGCGGCTCCTAACAGCTCCGCGTTCGCTCGACCTAACAAAACTGCTCAGACCAGGCCACAATGAGCTGGCTTTTGCCACAGGGAGAGATGGATCCCTCGCCAGCGCAGAGGCTACGGCAAGCTTCTACGTCCCTTGGCAGGGTGAGGCGGCGACGAGCAAGACCGAGCCCGGGAGCGATGCAGGGTTGGATTTTGGATACAGCTGCACTACAACTGGTGCGCAGGTGGGCAAACCCATTGACTGCACCGTCGACGCTCGACGCTTCGGTTCGGCGAGTTACGGCATGCTACTCGCAGAGGTGGGCCTGCCGCCGGGAGCTGACGTAGACCGCAGTTCATTGGCTCAACTGCTTGATACCTGGACGATCTCGCGCTACGAATTGCAGCCCGACCGCATCCTTTTTTACCTGTGGTCTCCTCAGGCTGCGGGATCGCATTTTACCTTTCGCTTTACGCCGCGATACGCGATTCACGCCGAAGCCGCGCCGGCGACCCTGTCCGACTACTACAATCCGGATCTCAGAGTCGTCCTAGCTCCCCAGGTATTTTCTGTGACGAGGCCACTTCAGAAGTAGCGGATCACGCGTTCCGCGGACTCATTTAGCGAGGCACACTAAACTCACTAGACTTTCAAATATCAGTCATTCACAAAGCAATCATGCTCTGAAGCCTTGTCGAAATGGAGGAGCACTCAATGAGCGAGAGGCTGTCCGCAGAACTCATCTCTCACGCCGAATTCCTCGAGCAGGATATGCTTCAGGAACAAACGACCGAGGAGCAAGCCGAATGGACAAAGCATCAGCACCTGGTTGAATTGATCGTCAAGGCCATCGTGAGCACTCGCGAGACGTTGCGCTCGGACGACACATCCGTTTTCGAGCAGTTTGCGGCGGCAGATCCAGATCTGACCGAAAGCTTGCTGGACGAGCATTACACCATGGCAGCCCTCCACGATATTCGCAACTTCGTTAGGAGAACTCTTTGACTTGCGCAGTTGCGGGCGAGTACGACCCCTTCAAAGCAAACCAACCGCTGCATCCAAGAAGCCGCCCAGGCATACATTCGCGACTTGCCCATGGCTTCCGTTGCTATGTCCAGAGCGGCCTTGGAGCAGGCACTCAAAGATAGGCTCGGGCGGCAGGGCGCAGGAGCCTATATAACATTTGCCGATCTGGTGACAGAAGCCCGGCGGTGCAACATACTGTCAGTAATAACCGCACGTGCAGCACGCGACCTTGCCAAGAGTTGCAATGATCTGCTGCACGAGAAGCCCGTTGAGAATGACGATCAGGCGCTCGAGATACTGGCTGCTGTCCGTTCCCTGTTGCAGGATATCTACTCCAGTCGCCCCGGCTATTGAACCGGCCCGACCACCGGCAAACTTGTCGGAAGGACATCCTTCACAGAAAATCGACACTTTCCCGAAGATTTGTCGCTTGCTTCATGGATAGATTCCTTCCCCGCGGGTATTTACATATGGAGGCACAGTGCCAATAGCTACAACGACGCAAAAGCGATGTGTTCACTGTGGCCAAGTTCTCGCAGAAGAGACGCGTGACCATTTGCGGGAAAGACGACGGAGGTTTCCTGCGAATTGATTGACGAACATTTTCCGGCTCTCAGGTCGCCGTCGCCCGGGAGTTCTCCAAAATAACGTGCGACGCCGTTTCTGGCGTGACCGACAACTCGGAAGTAATCCTCGAACTGCCTGCAAAGTC
>OCTA010005816.1_pt1 | contig 10622 bp, 8 predicted proteins | sample 1538991 | NCBI WGS metagenome assembly OCTA01 (sample SAMEA3539302, study PRJEB22396) | soil metagenome | biome: tundra; feature: field; material: soil | place: USA | collected 2010-05 | depth 0.15 m | reverse complement strand
TGGGCGATTGCGAGCGACGGCTCGCGCGGGAATACCGAGGCGGGCTTTGCGTATTTAACTATGTCGTAGCGCCGCCGTGCCACCGAAGTGTTGCGCGCCGCCTTCGGGCCGTTGATGCAGGACCCCGCACACGCGCTCATCTCAAAAAAGATGTTATGCTCAGGCGCCCATTTGGAGATGTCTTTCAGAGCCTGCCCAATGTTCGCCATTCCGGAGAGCGACATGAACTTCAAATTGTCGACCTCGTGGTTACCGGTTAGGCCCGCAGCCATTCCGCCCTCAATCGGGAACAGAGCTCCCTCTTCCGCCTCCTCCGGTTCAAAGCGATCATCCGGGCTGTCGACAACTTCCGCTAGGTGAATGTTCTTTTCAGTGAGCCAAAAACTCAAATCTTCAAACGTTAGAGCTACATCAAGAAGCTCAGGGTGTTCTTCGGCTTCCTTCTTCTCCGCGATGCAAGGACCGATAGAAACGATTGCGATGTCGTCGCCATAATATGCGCGCAGCATCTTGCAATGCGCGAGCACGGGAGACAGCACACCGCAAACATTTGGCAGGCATTCCGGATGATATTTACGGATGAAATCGACGACAGAGGGGCATGCAGAGGAGATCCATATCTTGTTCGGCTCGTTGCGCATCAGCGAGAAGACGCTGGCTGAGACCTGCTGAGCGCCGAGGGCTGTTTCCGATACGGCGAAGAACCCAAGCTTTTTGAGAGCATGAATCAGCTGCGCTGGCCGCACGCCGGGATACTCCGCCACAAACGACGGGGCAAACGAGGCAATCACTGCGCGCCGACAGTTAATCAGGGCTTTTGCGCTGGGCAAATCGTCGCACACCTGCTTCGCGTTGCTGGGACAAGCCAATGTGCAATTGCCACACATGATGCAGAGTTCAGGAACAACCTGGGCGCAATTGTCCTGTACTCGAATGGCCTTCACGGGGCATTCGCGGATACATTTGTTGCAATCCTGGCACTCGTGTTTCCGGGTTTTGATGAAGCTAAGTCGTTCCATGTTCGCCCCGAGATGGTCTGCCTAGTTGCTGCAGAAGTTCGCGCAACCTTGCCGCTGTGACGCCGTGGTAGGCCGTTCCGCCGATGCTCAGATTGGGGCCTTGCATGCACTCGTCCTTGCAAAGCTGACCCGTCATGCGGACGGAGGCTTTTAGTCCGTGGCTCTGCACATGCGTATTGATGATGGCCAGATTCTCTGAGTTCCCTCGCGCGAAACAGGAACTCCCGAGGCAGACCACAATTTCTACGGCGCCGTCATCCTGGGTCATCATTCACCTCTTTATGTTTGCAACTGCACCAATTGCGATTGCCCGTCCGACATGATGTTTACGGGAGCCTCTATATCTCCTCTGCCGCCCGGCCCTCGTCCCGCGAAACGGCCGAGCGAGTGAATCTGCCCGCGCAGGCATTGATTGCAATCAACAGCGCTCTCGTCGATGCACGCCTTTGCGGGATAAATCTCATACAATCGGCGGTATTTCGACGGCGTCAGGTTTGGCATCACGACATTCGCGCCCGCCTTCAGGCCCCGCTTGCGGCCATCGACTTTATTAATCGTGGCAAGCGCTGTCGTGCTGGGAATGTTTGTGTTCGGACAAACAATGCGCGTGAGGGCAATCATCTTGTACACCATCTCTTCGCTGCTCGGAACCTGCTCAGACGGTGCAACTGCCGGACGGAGTGCGCCAGAACCCAGTGGCGTGGCGGCGTGCGCAATATAAGGGCCGATGCCGATCATGTCGAGACTGAGCGCCCGAAAAGTAAGAATGTCGTTCGCCAGGCTCTCGAACGATTGGCCGGGAATGCCAACCATGACGCCACCGCCGGCCTCGTAGCCCAGGTGCTTCAGTAGGCGCAGGAGCGTCAAGCGGTCAGGTCGGCCGGCAAAGCGCTCGGGATGGATGACGCGAAACAGATTCTCATCGGAAGTTTCGAATCGGAGCAGATAGCGATCTGCGCCTGCTGAGCGCCATCGCTGCAGTTCGTCTTCCTGTCGCTCACCCAGGCTAAGCGTCACGGCGAGCCTGGTTTCACGCTTGATCCACCAAACAATCTCTTCAATCCACTCTGCAGTGAGTAGATCGTCCTCGCCTGCCTGCATGACGACTGTGCCGTATCCGAGCCTCTCGGCCTGAAGGGCACAGTTGAGAATTTCCTCTCTTGTCATGCGATAGCGAGGCAGTTCGTAATTGGCAAGCCGCAGTCCGCAATACATGCACTGCCGCACGCAGTGACTCGATATTTCAATCAGGCCGCGCAGGTGCACAGCGTCACCGACATGCTCCCTTCGCACTGAGTCGGCCCGTTCGTACAACTCCCGAAGGCGAGATGGCCGGTTCTCGCAGAGCCATTCGAGGAGATCGGTTTTGGTCAGTTCGGTCACTGTTGGTTCATTAGATTCATGCTGCCTTCATTGCGGTGAGACGAGTCGCTCACCGGGTGCAATTCCAGATGCTCTTGCCGCGCTTCCTTATACGCCGCCAGCGCTTCAGGGAAAGGTTCCAATGCGCGTTCAAGAATGCCCAATGCATAGGCAATCACCAGGCCGTAGTTTGTAATGGGCACTCCCTGACGATGACACTCGCGAATTCGATTCAGCATCTCCTGCCGATTCCACATGCACGCCCCGCAATGAATCACAAGCTTGTAGGGCGATAGGTCTGCAGGAAAGTCGCGTCCTTTTACGGTGGTGAACTGCAGCTCTCCACCAACATATTGCTGCAACCACCGCGGAATCTTCACTCGGCCGATATCTTCTTCAACTGGGTGGTGAGTGCAGGATTCCGCCACCAGTACCTTGTCGCCGGGTTGCAGTTGCTCTACTGCAACGGCCGCCCTGGTCTGCGCAACGAGATCGCCCTTCAGCCGTGACAGGAGAATCGAGAACGCGGTGAGTGGAATGGAATCCGGAGTGATGCGCGCAACCTGCTCGAATACCTGCGCGTCGGTGACAACCATCCTGGGTGGAGTCTTCAGATTGTCCAGCGCCCTCTGTAGTCCGGCGTCTTTTACCACAACGCAGGAAGCCTCGCCGTCAAGAAGATCGCGAATCGACTGCGCCTGCAGTTGCTTGATGCGGCCTTTGGGTGCTTCTTTGTCGAAGGGCATCACCAGCACCGCGGTTTCATTTGGGCCAACCAGGTCGCGCAAAAGCACCTGCGGTTCGGCAGATTCCGTCGGCGCAACCTCCCAAAGTTTTTCGCGGAGCATATCCATACCCTCGCCCGTGGTCGCGACGAGTTTCGCATAAGGAAGCCCCTCCTGCTCGAAGCGGATCATGAGTTCAACTTCCGGGCGGCACACGTCCACTTTGTTCAAGGCCACCACTACGGGAATTCCATATGAGCGGAGTTCAGCCAGCAGCTTTTCTTCGAACTCGCCCCACACACCGGCCTCTGTAACGAGCACGCCGATATCGGAGCGCGCGATCGCCTGGCGAGTCTTCGCGATGCGCTGCGCACCAAGTGCTCCCACGTCATCCACTCCGGCGGTATCGACAAAAAGTACCGGCCCAATCGGCAGAAGTTCCATTGGCTTCTCAACTGGATCGGTTGTCGTTCCTGCGACCTCCGATACAATCGAAACCTTCTGCTGGGTAATGGCGTTCAGCAGGCTCGATTTGCCAACATTGCGCCGTCCGAAGAATCCGATGTGCAGCCGAAACCCTTTTGAAGTTGCCCGTATCATGCTGAGTTCTCCCTTTTCTTCCTAGACAAAAATGTCGCGTTCGCCGGCGCGCACTTGATTCAGCATCGGCAATGCGCAAGCGGTTTGTTTTCCATCCATGTGTTGCAGTTCAATTCTGATGAGCTCCTCGCCGGCGGATTTCGCTTGAGGGCTGGCATAGTCGCACAGATATTCCTGAAACGTTGAAAGCGCATTGGGATGGCAGTGGTACTTGATCTCTCCTGGCTTGGCGAGATCCATGAAGTCATGGCCGGTGCGTCCGGTGCGATAGCAGGCAGTGCAGAAGGAAGGCAGGAATCCGAGCGAGACGACGTCGCTGACAACTTCTTCAACGGTGCGGTGATCGCCCAGTTGAAACTGGCTTCCGTTTGGGTCGCCTTCGCCGTCTTTATAGCCGCCCGGATCGGTGCGGCTGCCGGCTGAAATCTGAGAGATGCCGAGTTCCAGCGTTGCACGGCGCACGTTCGCGGTTTCGCGCGTGGACATGATCATTCCGGTGTAGGGCACCGCGAGGCGCATGATCGCGATCATCTTCAGAAAGTCGCCGTCGCTCACTGCGTGCGGAGGGCGGGAAGCGATCTCAGAACCGACAGCGGGTTCGATACGCGGGAAGCTGATGGTGTGCGGTCCCACGCCGAACTTCTGCTCCAGATGATGAATGTGCTGCATCATCGCCATTATTTCGAAGCGCCAGTCGTAGAGTCCGAACAACACGCCGATGCCTACATCGTCAATGCCCGCTTCCATGGCCCTGTCAAACGCCGTGGTGCGCCAGTCATAGTTGCGCTTGGAGCCTTTCAGGTGCACCGCTGCATAGGTGGGGCGATGATAGGTCTCCTGGAAAAGTTGGAAGGTCCCAATCTCAGCTTCTTTGAGCTGCCGAAAGCGTTCCGTCGTTTGCGGGGCAAGATTCACATTTACGCGCCGGATTTCGCCGGGCCCGATGCGCGTGCCGTAGATGGTCGCGATGGAGTCGAGAATGTATTGAAAGCCCTCTTCCGGCAAAGCTTCTCCTGAGACCATCAGAATCCGCTTGTGTCCCTGGCGGATCAGGATGCGGGTCTCTTCCGCAATCTCTTCCTGCGTGAGCGTGCGGCGCTTGAGAGCTGTGTTGGTCGCGCGGAAGGCGCAATAAGTGCACTCGTTCGAGCAGCGGTTGGAGATGTACAGCGGCGCAAAGAGCACCAGGCGCGAACCGTAAATGTCTTCCTTGATTTGCTTCGCCGTCGAGAAAATCTCAGCAAGCAACTCCGGTTGGTCGACAAACGAAAGACACGCGACTTCAGCCATTGAAAGCCCGCGCATCTCTCGCGCTTTGGCCAGCAGTTCGTGGACTCGCGCCGGCTCCGGACGTTGACGCGGCGCCAGTATGCCTTCTATTTCCTGCTCGTTGATGAAATCTGCCCGCTCCTGCGTAATCACGCTATTCTCCTGTCTTGGCAATCAGTCGGTGCCGATGTGTTCTGAATCCACGCCGACGGCCTGGTTTGGGTGGTCGCTCTCAATTCGGCTGTTCAATACTTCAATGGCTTTTGCGGCGGTGCAGTGGTGAACATGCTCGCCGCCAATCATTACGGTGGGGCCGCTTTCGCATTTCTCAAAACAGAAACCTGCCCGCACATCGAGACGGCCTTCCAGTCCGTTCTGTTCCGCATGGCGCAGAACTCCGTTCAGCACATCCTGTGAGCCCTTAAGGAAACAGTTGGTTCCCAGGCACACGCTCACTTTGAGCTTGTCGTCGCCCTGCGACTGCATCAGCGAAAGAGATTCATCCGCGATCCGGCGACGGCTTTGGTAAGTGGTGTGCAGAAGATGATGCGCCTTTTCTCCTCCAATATCTCCAAGGAACTTGGCATAGCAATCAGTGATGAACACGTTGTCCTGCGACTTGTGCAGTTGCAGCATCTTGTCCGCGTTATACAAACCTTTCGTCCGCAGCGCTCGCGAGTCGCGCGAAGTGCTCACTGGCTGCCCGGCGCCACCAATACACCCGCCGGGGCACGCCATCACTTCAATCAAGTCGTAGTGGCTCTTGCCCGCCCTCACCTGTTCAGCAACAACACGGGCGTTCCGCAATCCATGAACGACAGCCAGTTTGAGTTCTGAGCCGTTGACCGTGATGGTCGCCTCGCGGAGTCCCGAATCGCCGCGCACCTGCTGGAATTCGACCTGGTCCAGTTTCGTTCCTGTGACTTTTTCAGCTGCATAGCGCAGCACGGCTTCCATCACTCCACCTGAGTTTCCAAAGATCACACCGGCGCCTGTATAGAATCCAAACGGCATGTCGAACGATTCAGGCTGCAACGTGTCGAACATGATGCCGGCGGACTGGATCATCTGGGCCAGTTCCTGTGTGGTCAGCACATAATCAACGTCGGGGTCGCCATCCACGCCCATCTCCGGGCGCTGCGCTTCAAACTTCTTGGCCGTGCACGGCATGATGGCGACGACTTTCAGGTTCCTGCGCTCGATCTTGAGTTGATCGGGAAGCATGGCCTTCACGAGCGAGCCGAACATCGCCTGCGGCGAGCGGCACGTAGAAAGATTCGGGAGCAGTTCCGGAAAATACTGCTCCGCATACTTCACCCAACCGGGGCAGCAAGAGGTGAACATCGGCAGCGTTCCGCCATGCGCTTTCCGCTCCAGGAACTCCGTGCCTTCTTCGATGACAGTAAGATCGGCAGCGAACGATGTGTCGTAGATCTGATCGAAGCCGAGATGCTTGAGAGCTGCGACAATTCGTCCGGTGGTAATCTCTCCAGGTTTCATGCCGAAGCACTCGCCCAGACCAACGCGCACGGCCGGCGCAATCTGCACGATCACCTTCTTCGCGGGATCCGCAAGCAAATTCCAAACCTGATCGACCTCCGACTTGATCGTCAGCGCACCGGTGGGACATACGCTGGCGCATTGTCCACAGTTGACGCATTCAACGTCACCAAGCTGTTTACCGAAGGCCGGCTGCACGCTGACCTCATGCCCGCGATGCGTAAAATCGATTGCCCCAATGCCCTGAATCTCCGTGCACATGCGCACGCAGTCGCCGCAGAGCACGCACTTGTTCGGATCGCGAACCAGCGACGGCGAAGATTCGTCGAGCGCAACTTGTTTGTGCACTGACTTGAAGCGCACCTTCTTGATTGCCAATCTCTGAGCCAGGCTCTGCAGTTGACAGTTGGCGCTGCGCGGACATGTGGGGCAGCTTTGATCGTGATTTGCCAGCAGCAACTCCACCGCGATGCGGCGGATCTCGCGGATCTCGGGAGTAGTAGTCTGAACCTTCAACCCCGGTTCGGGCACTGTGGAGCAAGCGCCCATGATTCCGCGGCCCTCCACTTGCACCAGGCACAGGCGGCATGCGCCGTATACGCTGAGTTCGGAGTGATAGCAGAATGTGGGCAAGTCGATATTGGCCTTGCGGACAAGTTCGAGCAGGTTTCGCTCGCCTTCAATCGCTACCGTTCTTCCATCGATGGTCAAAGTTGGCTGGGTGACCTGGTTCATCTGGCTATATCCCTTCAACCGCGTGTATCTTGCAGGCTGTTGCGCACGCACCGCACTTGATGCACAGTTCCGGATCGATGTGGTGCGGCTTTTTCTTTTCTCCGGTAATGGCTTGAGTTGGGCAGGCCTTGATGCACAAACCGCATCCCTTGCACTTCACCTGGTTGATCTCCGGCCGCAGCAGCGCCTTGCACCGGCCCGTACGGCAGCGTTTCTCGAAGATGTGCTCTTCATATTCCTTGCGGAAGTAGCGCAATGTCGAGAGCACCGGGTTTGGCGCCGTCTTTCCCAGGCCGCACAATGAACCGGCCTGCACCGCGTGTCCAAGTTTCTCCAGCAGGTCAATCGTGCCTGCATCGGCGCGTCCTTCAATCACGTCGTCAAGCAGCGCAAGCAGTTGTTTTGTTCCTTCCCTGCATAGCACGCACTTGCCACACGATTCGCGCTGCGTGAACTCCATAAAGAAGCGCGCAATGCTCACCATGCACGTGCCTTGGTTCATTGCTACCAGGCCGCCCGAGCCCACCATTGCACCGACAGATCGCAGCGACTCGTAGGCGAGTGGAAGATCGAGATGCTCCTCAGTCAGACATCCGCCGGAGGGACCGCCGATCTGCACGGCTTTGAAGCCGGTCTTCCATATCTTTCCCGCATCGTCCGTGACTCCGCCGCCGATGTTCAGAACTATCTCGCGCAGCGTGGTGCCGAATGGAACTTCAACCAGGCCCGTGTTAGCCACGTGCCCGGTAAGAGCGAATGTCTTGGTGCCCGGTGAGTCCTTCGTTCCGATGCTGCGGAAAACCTCAGGGCCTACGTTGAGAATGCGGGAAACGTGTGCCAGCGTCTCAACGTTATTGATAATCGTTGGCTTGCCCCACAACCCGCTTTGTGCGGGAAATGGCGGCTTTGGTCTTGGCATGCCGCGCTGGCCCTCGATGGATGCGATCATGGCCGTCTCTTCGCCGCAGACGAACGCACCGGCGCCTTCCATCACTTCACATTTCACGGGCAGGCCTGTGCCAAAGACGTTCTTTCCAAGGATGCCCTCGCGCTCGGCATCCGCAACTGCGCGACGCATGCGCTCCACTGCCAGCGGATACTCGGCTCGCACGTAAACCAGGGTCTCGGTGGCGCCGATCGCCCGGGCCGCAATCATCAGGCCTTCAATCACGCTATGCGGATTGCCCTCCATCACGGAGCGGTTCATGAACGCGCCGGGATCGCCCTCGTCGCCGTTGCAGATGACGTATTTCTTCGTAGAGTTCTGTACTCTCGCCGCGTCCCACTTGCGCCCGGTTGGAAAGCCGCCGCCGCCGCGGCCGCGCAATCCGGAGTCCGAGATCGTCCTGCATATTTCTTCCGGCGACATTTCGACAAAGGCTTTTCTCGCCGCCTGGTACCCGCCGTGCAAAATGTACTCGTGAATGTCCTCGGGATCGAGAAATCCGCATTCGTGCAACACCAGGCGATTCTGGCGTGAGTAGAAGGGATTGTCCTCAAGCCCGCGACAACTTTTGCGCGTCGACGGGTCTTTGTAAAGAAGCCGATCGACAACATTCCCCCCGGCAAGAGTCTGCTGCACAATCTCCGCAACGTCTTCGCTGCGCACCTTTGTGTAGAGAATGCCATCCGGCAACACCGAAACAAGCGGTCCCATCTGGCAAAAGCCCTGGCAGCCGCTCTTGGACAGCCGCACCTCATCACCGGCGGCTTCGGGCCGAAGCTCGAGAATCACACGCAGCCCGGAGTTCGTAATTTCGTGTTTGAACTGCTCGAAGACCTTCATGGCCCCATTGGCCATGCATCCGGTTCCCGCGCAAATAACCACCCGGCGCACCTGGGCAAGCGTGCCGCTTCCGTTCACATTTCCAGAGACAAACGGGATCAGTTCCGCATTAGTCATGGCAATCCTCGGCTGAGGGTTGCTCAGCGGCAACGACGGTGGCGTTCTCGAGCAGCGTCTCCATTGCCTTGATGTCATCCACCAGGCGCACGGCGCGCTCAGGAGTGATCTGCCCGTACACTTGCTCGTCGATCACAACCACCGGGGCCAGTCCGCAAGCGCCCAGACAGGCAACCGTTTCCACGGTGAACATCATGTCGGGTGTGGTCTTGTTCTTTTCGCTCGTGCCCAGCTTCTTGTGCAGTGCGTCCAGCACTGGAAGCGACTGCTTGACGTGGCAGGCGGTTCCGTCGCAGATCCGGATAACGTGTTTTCCTTTCGGCTCCAGCGCAAAGTGCGCGTAGAACGTGGCCACTCCAAATATGCGTGCCGGAGGAACATCCAGCGAGGTAGCCACGTAGGTAAGCACTTCTTCCGGCAGATACTGATATTCGTGTTGAATCGCCTGCAGGATCGGAATCAACCCTGAAGGGCGGCGTCCGAAGCGGTTGAGAATACTGCATACCTTCTCGAATTTTTCCGCGCTATCGACCTTCTCCGCGCGATCAACGGCAATGGGCATCGAAGCCATCTAGACGGCCTCCTTCTCTTGAATAGGCACATGGAATCGCCTGGCCAGCTTCCAGGAAAGCGAAGCCAGTGTCGAGTAAAGATCTTCGTTGTGCACGATGATGTATTCCGGAACCCTGAGCTTTACGGGGGCAAAATTCCAGATGGCCTGGATGCCCCCCTTCACCATTTCATCCGCCACGGCTTGTGCCACCTCCCCAGGGGTGGTAATGATTCCCAGATGAATACTCATCCGTTGGGCCAGATCGCCAAGCTGATCCAGTGACAGTACCGCCTTCCCGTGGATCCATTGGCCGATCTTCGCCGGGTCGGTGTCGAAGGCAGCCACGATCCGCAGTCCGAATTTCGAGAATCGCTCGTGGCCAAGCAGTGCAGTGCCCAGATTCCCCGCCCCCACAAGAAACGCCTCGTTGATGTTGTTCCAACCGAGAAATGTCTCGATGGCCTGGATGAGTTCCGGGACTGAATAGCCCGTCTTCGGCTTGCCGATGATCCCCGTGTATTGCAGATCCTTTCGGACTTGAACCGGGATAAAGCCCAGATCCCGGCCGATCACGCTGCAGGAAGTCCGGGTAATCCCTTTGGCTTCAAGGTCCACCAGGTGGTGGTGGTACTGGGGCAGCCGGGCCAGGCTTGGTTGCGGAATCGAAGGCGCTTCTGGCCGTTTGACTGGCAACAGATTCGATAAATTTATATCGATAACCATAGATCGAGTGTAGGGCAGGGGGATTTTTGAATTCCGTGACAGCGGTCACGAAGCTCGTAGGTCGGCAACATCTTCGTAGGAGAGGCGATGCCCGGAGATGGCTTGGTGGCTCTTGAATCAACAATTTTATAAACACTTAGAGGCAGCAATAAGAGACTCTTTAATGCGTCTTTTGGGATTGAAGATTGCCCCGTTCGCGGCGGAATATACTGGTGCGGGCGTGCTTCCGGCGC
>OCTA010005815.1_pt1 | contig 10623 bp, 7 predicted proteins | sample 1538991 | NCBI WGS metagenome assembly OCTA01 (sample SAMEA3539302, study PRJEB22396) | soil metagenome | biome: tundra; feature: field; material: soil | place: USA | collected 2010-05 | depth 0.15 m | reverse complement strand
GCGCTTCGTTGGCTTCCATGGGTGAACCTCCTCAATGATCTCAACAACTCGGCAATGGTTGTGATTCCCGTTGATCATAGATAGACTGGCGAATCACTGAAACGATCGAAGCGACAGCCCCGAGCCAATCCATTGACACGATCCACCACAGCGCAAATATCAACCATCCCGATTGGTTCAAGGACGAATGGCGATAGTAACAGTGGAAGATTACCAGACAGGTCCAACACATGGCATTGAGCAGTAAACCCGCCACGAACAATAGCCTCCTTATCAAAGACGATTGTTGTGCCGATGGTTTGCCTCTCCGGAAACTGCAACACATACCATCAGGGGGCAATATGCTCCCCGTCTTCAGCTTCCGTTGAATCGTTTCGTAGATAAAACGCAGTAGCATAAGAAGAGGACCGAAAGAATACGCAAGAAGCAGGATCTGCAATGGAAGAATCTGAAGCGCCTGCCGTGTATCGCCTAGGTAGAAGACTAAAAAGACAGACAGAATTCCTAACACGAGGGTGCAAGAAAGACGGATGATGAAGTTTGCCCGAGGCATGGACAACCCGGATGTCTCACGGCTGCTCAGAACGTCGGCACGATCTAATACTGCTGCAGAGCCAAGATACATTAGGGTACAGCAGATCAAAAAGAACGCACCTCGTTCCCCCGTCGACGCATAGGAAAAAGAAAAAACTACCCACGCAACCCGTACCCAGAAATAAACCACAAATAAGAGCAATAAGAGCAAAGACAGCCTACTAATTACCCACGCGACTAACCGCTGCTCCGAATCTAGCCCCTGCGCTGCTTCCTGCCCGCAATTGTCTGTCATAGCTCTCATCCCAAACCATTTTTGCAATAATTCTCTTCTCAGCCTGTTCTTGAGCAACTTCTTGTGTAGTGCCACAACCTTAGCTCGCGCCTCTTCACGAGTAGAGCCGTAGGCCAGCATTCCCGGCAAACCCTCAACTGCCGCAATCCAACGGCCATCTTCCTCGCGCTCGAACTCAACTTCAAATTCCATCGTCGCCTACTTCCGCTTCCAGCGCACGCCGTCCTTTGAGTCTTCGATGACTACGCCCTTTTCCGCCAGCTCGTTGCGAATCTGGTCGGCGCGGGCAAAGTTGCGCTGCTTCTTGGCCAATTCGCGCTCGGCCACCAGCGCGTCGATGGCCTCGTCCGTCAGCCCTTGCCGCGCCAGCAGTTCTGGAGCCACATCGCCGAGCCGACCCGCCTGCTCGGCCCACTCCAGTGCCCGGCGCGTAGCCTCGGCGTCGCGATCCTCCAGCACGTCGAAGACCGCGTCGAAGTCAGCCAGCACAGCTAGAATTGTGCGAACGTCTGATCGGAAAAGTCTGTCGGAGTCCGCTAAAGTATTGATGGTGCGGACTAGGTCAAAAATAGCGGCGCGGGCCTCCGCCGTATTAAGGTCATTGGATAAAGCGGCGTAAAACTTTGTCTTTGCGGTTGTCACTGCTTCAAAAACTTCTGCATCAGCGCCAATCGTTGAGAGTGAGGCTCCTAGAGGCCAGTTAGTGCTCACCAACCGCTGCTTAAACGTCCGCAGCCGCTCAATCGCATTCGTCGCCTCAACCAGCCCGTCGAAGGTGAAGTTGAACTGATGCCGGTAAGGCACCGAAATCAGCGCCAGCCGTATCGCCGACGCCTTGTAGCCCTTCAGCAGCAGGTCGCGCAGCGTATAAAAGTTGCCCTCGCTCTTGGACATCTTGCGCCCGTCCACCAGCAGGAAGCGCACGTGCATCCAATGCCGCGCAAAGGTCTTGTGGGTTACGCTTTCGCTCTGCGCAATCTCGTTTTCATGGTGCGGGAAGATCAGATCTTCGCCGCCGGCGTGCAGGTCGAAGCTCTCGCCCAGGTACTCCATCGCCATCGCCGAGCACTCGATGTGCCAGCCGGGCCGGCCGCGCCCAATCGCCGTATCCCAGCTCGTCTCGCCCGGTTTGGCCGCCTTCCACAGCGCAAAGTCCCGCGCCGAGTCCTTCTCATACTCGTCCAGATCCACGCGCGCGCCGTCTTCCATCCCGGACAAATCTTTCTTGCTCAGCTTGCCGTACTCCGGAAACGCCGCGAGGCGAAAGTACCAGCTCCCGTCCTCCGTCTGATAAGCCGCTCCCGCAGCGGCCAGCTTCTCCACCAGTTCCACCATGCGCGGAATATGCTCCGTGGCCCGCGCCATCACCTCCGGCCGCTCCACGCGCAAGGCGTCCATATCCTCAAAGAACGCCTGCTCATAGCGCCCTGAATACTCGCCGATGGAGATGCCGGCCTCCGCTGCGTTGTGCAGGATTCGGTCGTCCACGTCGGTAATGTTCATCACGTGGCGCACAGCAGTTCCTGTCAGCTTGAGGAAGCGCCGCAGCACGTCTACCTGTAAAAATGTGCGGAAGTTGCCGATGTGCCCGTAGTCGTAGACGGTCGGCCCGCAGGCGTACATGCGCAGCGCCAGGCCGTCGGCCGGCGCCAGCAGGTCCACTTCTCCGGTAAGAGTATTGAAAAGCCGCAGAGTCATCGTTCGAACTACCTGCTCATTCATGCTGGGAAAACAATGGGAATTGGCGGGTTTTCGGCCTTCTTGATTGTAACAGCGCGCTCGATCTCCGCGAAGCGGAGCTAACTTGCTGGAACTCTCAAGAATTTCCGGCCTGTAGCTGGAGTTCCAGCAGCTTGCGGATGCGCGGCTTGACGCTGCCCGGCTGCGGCGCGGGCAGCAGAGCCAGCGCTTCGCTGGCCGTTGCGCGGCTCTTCTCCGTCTGGCCGAAGGCGCGGTAGGCCTGGGCGAGAGTCAGCAGCATCGCAGGCGTCTTGCGATGGTTCAGAGTTACCGCGCGCTCTGCGCAAGCCGCGGCAAACTGCGGGTCGCGGAGAGAAGCAGGCTCAACCATCAACAGGTCGCTGGCGGTCATATCAAGAATCAACGAAGAAGCCTGCTCCTTGCGAGCCAGCTCCTTCAGGCCCGCAATCCCTTTTTTCGCCATCGCCACGGAACCTGCGGCGGAGTGCAGAATCGAATGAATGGTTCCCAGGCGCAGCAGCGCATCCGCTCTGGATAGCTGCATATCCTCATCCAAGGGATCATGCTTGATCGCTTGATCGATAATCTCCAGCTCCTGCGTCCATAGCTTTTCTGCCGCGGCGAGGTTCCGCCGCCGGTCGCTGCCGGCAACAGCCAGGGCAGGATCGGCCGCTGTTTCAAAGCCGAGCGCTTCGAAGTTCAGAACCACTCTCAAGTCCGCCAAGGCGCGTTGATCCTGAGGGTCCGCGGCAACATTCTTCCGGAAGACCTGGGCAACCTCGGTAAACAGATCCGTGGCTTTCGCATATTCCCCCAACTGCACCAGGACGCTGGCCTCCTTGCGCTGCTGGATGGCGCGCATGCGACGCACCGAAAGGCTCTCCCGTTCGGCCTGGGAGAGAGCATCGAGGCGCTGCAAGGCCGCTTGAAACTCTTTCAGCGCCAGCACCGGATCGGTCTCCAACTCCACGCCGCCGATCTTTCCCCGGTTGATAGAGAAGCTGCGCAGGGCGCGCAGGAAGTGAGGATCGATGATCAGCGCGCGTTCATCCAGCGCGATGGCTTTGCGATAAGCCATCAGGACAGCGGAGGTGTCGGCGAGGCTGGCCGTTCCACTCTCGCGCAGCTCATCGCCCAGTACGCTGTATGCGCTCGCTACATCGCAAATCAGAGCGGTTGAGGCATCGGTCGTGGCAATCATCGGGTCGTATATCTCGACCGCCTTGCGCATGGAAGCAATCGCCTCCTGTGTTCTCCCCGGTCCGAAGAGAATCTCGCTGCGCGACTGCTGCGCGAAGGCCAGCGCGCGCAGAGCTTCGCGATCACGGGAGCCGCGGGGGGCCAGCGGCGCGGCCAGTGCGACAGCTTTATCGATACTGACCAGCGCGCCTGAGGTATCACCTAGATTCTGGTCATAGTCATTGCCCTGGATGTTAGCCAGCTTTGAATAGGCGCTGACCAGATCAAGCCGCGTCTGGCGGTCGTCCTGGGCGTCTTTGGCCATGCTGTCCAGGTGTTCCAGCACGCGTGTTACCAGCAGCTTCTGCGCGCCGGTGGAACCGGGAAGCTCCTTGATGGCTTCATCGAACTCCGAGAGCAGGCTGTTGCTCAATTGCCGCAGATCGGCGGAGCGAGCCTCGGCCCTGCGCCGCTGCTCATTGGCGACTTTGGCCTGCCACAACACGCCTACCACACCGGCAAACAGAGTAAGAGCCAGCACGGCAGCACTCACCAGCCCGAGCCAGTGGCGGTGGGCAAACTTGCTGGCCAGATAGCGAAGCGTGCCCTGCCGCGCCCCCACCGGCAGCCCCTCTAGATAGGAGCGAACGTCGTTGGCCAGTTGCTCGGCGGTGCGATAGCGCTCCTGGGGTTCCTTGCGCAAAGCCTTCTCGAGGATCGCTACAAGATCGGGATCGAGCCGCTTGCCGGAAACAGCTTCCAGAGACGGCTTGCGCGGAGCTTGCTCGCAAATCACGCGCAGCATCTCGCCTGTAGTAAGTTCTTTGAATTCGTAGGGAGGCTCGCCGGTCAGCAGAAGATACAGCAGAACGCCCAGCCAGTATGTGTCGGAGGCCGTCGTGATCGGATTGCCCAGCACCTGCTCCGGGCTGGCATACTGCGGAGTATAGGATTGATAGCCTTCGCGGGTCAGTTCGCTGCCCGTCGCGGCCTCCGAAGGAGAGAGCAGTTTGGCGGTTCCAAAGTCCAGCAGGCGCGGCGTTCCGTCCTCCGCCACCAGGATGTTGTCCGGCTTCAGGTCGCGGTGGACGACGAAGTTCTGATGAGCAAACTGCACCGCCTCGCAAACGCGCAAAAAAAGCTCAAGGCGCTGTTGCACACTGAGGCGATGCTCCTCGCAGAAGCGATGGATGGGTACTCCATCCACATACTCCATCACCAGATACAAATCGCCGGCGGCGGTCACTCCGCCATCCAGCAGCCGGGCGATGTAGGGATGCTGCAATCCGGCAAGAATCTGCCGCTCCTGGCGAAATCTCTTTTGAAAGACGCTGGTCGCCAGCGGCAGGTCAATCAGTTTGATGGCGACTTTTTGCTCGAATTGGCCATCGGCGCGATGCGCCAGATAGACCGCCCCCATGCCGCCGCGCCCCAGCAGGCGATCCAGCAGGTAGGGACCAATCGGCCGTGATTCGGCCTGAGCCTCGCGGCCGGTTCCCGGCTCCAGGCGGCGCGAGGCCGCCAGACGCTCTTCCGCATCGCTGGCTTCCAGCAGCAAGCGCACCTCGGCTGCCAGCTCACGGTCCCCGCCGCATTGAGCCTCGATCAACTCCGCGCGCGCTTCACCGGGAGCGGCGAAGGCCTCGTGGAAGATCGCCTCAATGCGCAGAAAGTTTTCCGTCGTTTCGACCATTTGATCGCTAACTCCGTCCCTGGCTCCTACCCTTAATAAGAGACTGCGTCAACCGGAGAAAGAATGAGTCACACTTCCACGGCATTCCCGGCGACGCCGGTATGAATGCGCCGGTAGAGCCAGCTCTTGATGAATTTCAGCTCGCGATCCACAGTGGATTTGGACATCTGCATCAGGGCCGCGGTTTCCTCGGCCGTGCAACCAAGAAAGTAGCGCAGCTCGACCAGTTGCACCTTCTGGGCATCCAGCGCCCCCAGCTCGTCCAATGCGCGGTTCAGGTCCAGAAGCTCCGGGCTGTCGATATTGATCCAGGCAAGATCGTCGCTGAGCGGGACGCGCTCATAACCGCCGCCCCGCATCTGCGCCTGGCTTTCGCGCGCGTGATCGATCAGGATCATGCGCATCACTTTGGCGGCAAAGGTGTAGAAATGACGGCGATCCTCCCAGGCGGCCTTCTTCTGGTTCAGCAAGCGAAGATACAGCTCATGAACCAGCACCGTCGCCTGCAATACATCCGGATTCCGCTCCCGGCGAATATAGGATGCGGCCACCTCGCGCAGGTGGGAGTAGACCAGCGGCATCAGCTCCTCGAAAGCCGACGGCTCGCCGTCCTTCCACTTCGCCAAAAGTAAAGTAATTTCTCCCTTGGCTGGCTGCAAAACCGCCTCCATGCATGAGGCGCAACTCACGCTATCCTGCCTGAATTCTACCATTTTCCTCGCTCATCTCTGATCCCGCGGAGAACTCCCGCATGGCAATCGCATGAACTCATAGTGTTCACAAAACCGGTTTCGTTTCACACTCTCTGCTGTTCGACAAAAGCAATTCCTCCTGGAGGAAGGAGACGAAAGTAAACGTTCCAAGCAGAGTCCATCGCCCCGTTGGGGCGGAACGAACTCTGCTCGCAACAGGGATCACCTTTCATGCGATTGCCCTGAGAAGCCCCGCCACCGCGGGAATTGTTGATTTGGCAAAGGTATCTTGACGCATTTTTCATCTGCTTGCCGCACTCTATAGTGAACGGTTAGAAACAACTCCGCCAGAAAGAGGAAGAAACAATGCCAGGCACAGCGCTCGATTCCGTCCAGAATCCGCTTTACATTCCCCTCAATGACAAGGGTTTGCCCTTCGATTACGACCAGTCTGCGTGCGGCTCCCCGGCTCCCGGGCGGCCCTTGACCCACCGGGCCAAGGTTCGCCCGATCAGCAATATTGCCACACATCCACAGGCCAAGGTGTATGCAGGTCTGGCCGGTTTGCTTCGACGGCCGGCTCGGCAAAGAAGCATGGAGGTTTCGATGTTCAACGCTCTATTTGGATCGGGAAACGAGAAAGTATCGGGAAAGAACCTGCCGCGGACGCCGTTCGTTGTCTGGACGAACCGCATGAGCGTGGAGGTGAAGCTGCTGGATAACGACCATAAGAAACTGGCGATTCTCATCAGCGAACTGCACGACGGAGTTGTCGCCGGGTGGGCCAAACAGTCGCTCGAACGTGTATTCGATGGGCTGGTCAGGAACATCCGCATTCACTTTGCCCATGAAGAGCAGCTCTTCGCCGAAACCGCTTACCCCGACGCGGCGATTCATCTGCGCGAGCATGACAATCTGATCATGCGGGTCAGCGAGCTGAAAGCGCGTTTTGTCAGAGAAACGGGAGTGGACGGCTCGCTGGAGGTGGTGAACCTGCTCAAGGGCTGGCTCTTCCGTCATATTCAAAGCTCTGACCAGGATTACGTCTCGCATTTCAAGGCAAAAGGCGTCGAAGCAATGCTGGCCGCGCGGGAAAAGCTAGTTGGGATTGCGCCGAGGAAAAAGACAGGCGGCCTCAGAATCATGCAAGGAGTCTGGTCCACATAGCTGGCAGCCTGGCTGCTCACCTCCGCCCGCGCCCCGCTTATTGCGTGCTATAATAATTGGCAAGCGGTTCCCGCTGCTGTTGCTGCGGAGGACCGCAGCCGCTTCTTATTTTCTCTTAAGAATGAGGCGTCTTTCACGGTGCCGGAAGTGCCGCCGATAGGGAAAGTGCCATTAGGCCGAGTCCGGGAGGTTCCGGTCTCATTCTCGAAACTGGCCTCCCATCCACTACTTCAATCTCATCGCTCCTGACGCGGCTTCCATGGTTTCTGGATCCCCCTCCCAGAATTCATGAAACGTTCTTGCATCGGCCAGCACTATAGAGCCAGATACGTTGTGCGCCACTTCGAGAATGGTTACCGTTCTGGAAAGGATCGCCGCAGATGCCACTATTTGTTTGGACAAACCATATGAGTGTCGGTGTGAAGCTCCTGGATAATGACCACAAGAGACTGGTGATACTGATCAACCAACTGCACGACGGGCTGATGATGGGCCGCGCCAAGCCGGCGCTGGATAGAGTTTTTGAAGACCTGGTCAGCTACACCCGCGTCCACCACTCCCATGAAGAGCAGCTCCTTGTCGAAACCGGCTTTCAAGGTTCGGCCATGCACAAACAAGAGCATGAGTACACCCTCGAACGGGCTGTTGAGTTGCAAATGCGCTTCAAGAGCAGCGAAGGATTGGGCGCCGAGCTGGGGGTCGTGAGCCATCTCCGGAATTGGCTCTTCCGGCACATCCATGGCTCGGATCAGGAATTTGTCTCGCATTTCAAAGCCAAAGGAATCGATGCGATTCTGGCCACGCGGAAGACTCTGGATGGGATGGAACCGGCAAAGGAACCCAGAGTGATGCAAGGAGTCTGGTAGGCGCTACGAACCGTCCTGCTGCCCGAAACCTCCCGCGACCCGTGTAGCGTGTGGTATAATTAATATCAGATTGTTCTGCCGTTCCTGTGGGCGACCGCTGCCACTTGATAGTAGTTTCTTAAGAAAAAGGCGCCACTCACGGCGCCGGAATGCCGCTGACGGGGAAAGGGCCATCAAGGCCGAGTCCGGGGGTTCCGGTTTCATTCTCGACAAGGGCCTCCCGTCCACATCTTCAATTTGATCGCTCCTGCCTGGGCTTCGAATGGTTTCTGGATTCCCCCTCCCAGAATTCATGAAAAGTTCTTGCATCGGCCAGCACAATATAGCCAGATCCGTTGTGCGCCACTTTGAGAATGTTAACCGTTCTGGAAAGGATTGCCGCATATGCCATTGTTTGTTTGGACAGATCAAATGAGCGTGGGGGTGAAGCTCCTGGATAACGACCATAAGAAACTGGTGCTCCTGATCAACCAACTGTACGACGGGCTGATGACGGGCGGCGCCAAGCTGGCGCTGGAAAGGGATTTTGAAGACCTGGTCAGCTACACCCGCATCCATCACGCCCACGAGGAGCAGCTCCTTGTCGAAACCGGCTTTCAAGGTTCGGCCGCGCACAAACACGAGCATGATTCCACGATCGAACAGGCCGTTGAGCTGCAAATGCGCTTCAAGAGCAGCGAAGGATTGGCCAACGAGCTGGAGGTCGTGAGCCATCTCCGGGAGTGGCTCTTCAGGCACATCCAGGGCTCGGATAAGGAATTCGTCGCGCATCTCAAAGCAAAAGAAGTCAATGAGCTTCTGGCCACACGGGAGACTCTGGATGGGGTTGCGCTGAATCAACCGGCAGAGAGCATCAATGAGCGCAAGGGGTCTAGTAAGAGCAGCTACCGTTCGGCTGCCTGAAACCGTCTGCGCAGTTTTGAGCTCAACTTTACTGCCGCGCCTGCCGGCAGCTCAGCAGACCGCGTGGCAATGAACGGTCTTGCGCGGACGCCCCAGCGCCCGCGTTGAAACCTCGCCTCAGGCAGACTGAGCGGTTGGAGCCAACCCCAAATGCCAAGGGGTGTTAGCATCGAATCTGACAGATGCAGACAAAAAAGCTGAAAATCATTCCCCTGGGCGGACTTGGCGAGTTCGGTATGAACTGCCTTGCGCTCCGTTGGGAAGACGACATTATCGTGATCGACGCCGGGTTGATGTTCCCGGAGTCGGAGTTGCTGGGCGTGGATATCGTTGTTCCTGATATCACCTACCTGGTTGAAAACAAGGCGCATGTCCGCGCCATCATCCTCACCCACGGGCACATGGACCACATCGGCGGCCTGCCCTGGATCTTGAGCGAGATCAAGGTTCCGGTCTACGCCACCGAGTTCACGCTGGCCTATGTCGAGGGCAACCTCGAAGAGCATGGCCTGCTCGACGAGACCGAGCTGATCGAGATCGTCCCCAAGGAAAAATTCACCATCGGCCCCTTCACCATCGAGCCGATCCACGTCACCCACTCGATTGTCGATGCCGTTTCGCTGGCCATCGAGACCCCGGTCGGCGTCGTCATCCACTCCGGCGACTTCAAAATCGACCTTGCGCCCTTGGACGGCAAATCCTTCGACCTGCATACCTTTGCCGAGTACGGCAAGCGCGGCGTGCTGGCCTTCTTGCAGGATTCCACCAACGTCGACCGCACCGGCTACACGCCCAGCGAGTCGGCCGTCATTCCGCGGCTGGACGAGATTGTCTCGCGCACCAAAAAGAAGCTTTTCTTCAGTTGCTTCTCCTCTTCGGTCTTCCGCATCCGCATCGCCCTCGATCTGGCCCGCGCCCACGGACGCAAGGTAGCCCTCATCGGCCGCTCGATGATGGAGAGCACCGAGATCGCGCAGGATCTGGGCTACCTCGACGTTCCCCAGGGGCTGATTATCAATCCCAACCAGATGCGCGACTATGCGCCCGAGCAATTGATGATCCTGATCAGCGGCACGCAGGGCGAGCCGATGAGCGCGCTCAGCCGCGCCGCCGTGGACAACCACAAGCACGCCCACATCGACGCCGGCGACACGGTCGTCCTCAGTTCGCGCATCATTCCCGGCAACGAGAAGAGCATCTTCCGCGTCATCGACCACCTCTATCGCCGCGAGGCCAATGTCATCTACGACAACGGCTCCAACGGCCTGATCCACGTCAGCGGCCACGGCTCGCAGGAGGAGCTGCGCCTGCTTATCAACCTGCTGCGCCCCAAGTTCTTCATCCCCGTGCACGGCAACTACGGCAACCTGCGCAAGCACGCCCAGTTGGCCATGGATACCGGCGCCGTCGAGCACGCCATCGTCATTGAAGACGGCGACGTGCTGGAGCTGGACAAGACCAGCGTCCACAAGAAGGACAAGGTCACCACCGGCCGCATCCTGATCGACTCCGGCTCGTCCACCGACGTGGTGGAAGACTTGGTCCTGCGCGACCGCCGCATCCTCTCCGAAGACGGCGTCGTGCTGGTGGTGC
>OCTA010005813.1_pt1 | contig 10625 bp, 9 predicted proteins | sample 1538991 | NCBI WGS metagenome assembly OCTA01 (sample SAMEA3539302, study PRJEB22396) | soil metagenome | biome: tundra; feature: field; material: soil | place: USA | collected 2010-05 | depth 0.15 m | reverse complement strand
CATATGACGACGGATACTACCTTTACAATCGCAGGTACCCGCAATATCGGATCGCGATCATGATCGACATAGGCTAGGTCCGCGGGCGGGCTGCTTACAGGCTTGCGCGGCAGTGACCGGGACGGTTAAACCCCGCGCGCCATCTTCTTCGGAGCGCCCGTCTTTGTGCGCTTCGGCGCTTGCTGTTCCGAACTGGCGGGTTTTTTCAAGGCGGCCAGACTCCTCTGAAGCGCCTCGGTGATGTCCACGACAGTAGACGTCCGAACAGGTTTTTCGACCGGAGCGCCGGGCTGGCCGGCCACCTTTTGTGCGATGATCGTTTCCACCTTCTCCCGGTAGGTGTCGTGATACTTCTCAGGTTCAAACGCCGCCGCGAGGGAGTGGATCAGCGTCTCCGCCAAGTCCAGTTCCTTCTTGCCGACAGCGCTGACGTCGGCCCGGTATTCCTCATCCGCCCGCACTTCGTTGCGGTAGAACATGGTGTGCGCGATCAGGCCGGTTCTTCCTGGCCGCAGGACCACCACATGCTCGCGGCCGTGCATGGCGAACTGGGCCAGCGCCACCAATCCCGAAACTTGCAGCGATTTGTACAGCAGGGCATAGGCCTTCTGCCCAGCCTCTTCCGGCGTCACGTAGTAGGAAGTCTCAAAGTAGACCGGGTCGATTTCGGCGAGTTGAACGAACTCCTGAATCTCCATCTCGGTCGCCGTCTTTGGCGCGATGTTCTTCAATTCCTCAGGCTCAATCGCGACGAAACGGTCCTTCTCATACTCATAGCCTTTCACGACGGATTTCTCAGGAACCACGGCGTCCGTCCCTTTGCGGACCGAAACCTGCTGCAAGGGCGCGAGCGTTGGTTTTGCGCCGGAGATAGAGACTTCTTCTTCCGGCTCGTCGTCCCGATCGCCCTTAGCAGGTTCCTCTTGCGCCGGCTGCGCCTGATACAAGCGCCGGAAACTCACCCGCTCCGCCCGCGCGGCCCGGAACAACCGCACTGGAACCGAAACCAAACCAAAGGTAACGAAGCCGCGCCAGACAGTGCTTGCCATCCGGACCTCCGCAAGGTGGGACTACGCCCGCGATGCGAGCGTTACTCTGGAATTACCCTTGCGACCACGACACCGCCTCTGGGCGCTTCCGATAGCTGCATTCCTGGCGGCAGTTCCGCTGCGAGCGCAGTTCCCGATCACGCTGCAGCAGCGGACGATCCAGGAATTCGACGCGTATGCGCAGAAGATCGAGACGCAACTTGCCAAGCGCTGGCACGGCCAACAGGAGTTCCTGGCGATTGACGGCACGGCGGGCGCTCGCCAGAAGGTTCTGAACGGGGAAATCTCCATCCGCTCTGAAGTTGCTGACAATCCGGTCGAGATCTTCGAAGGACTGATCCACGATTGGACCGGAGATGTATTCCTGCCCAACATATCCATGGGACGGGTTCTCTCCATCCTGCAGGATTTCGACCGGCACGCGCAGATTTATCCCGAGACCAGCAGGTCCCGCCTGCTGCAACGAACCGGAAATCACTTTTCCGGATACTGGCGGCTTGAGAAGAAAGACCAAATCTTGCCGGTAGTGCTCGATGCGATTGACGAGGCCGACTACGAACCAGCCGGGGCGGGGAAGTGGATCTGCCGGGCTTACGCGAAAGACATTCGGGAAGTGGAGAACGCCGGCGGCTCGCGCGAGAAAAAGCTGCCGCTTGGACGGGGGCGAGGCTTCTTATGGCGTCTCTACGGGTACTGGAGTTTAGAGGCGGTGAACGGCGGCGTACTGGCCGAATGCCGGACGTTGTCGCTGTCGCGCAGTGTCCCGCCCGGTTTCGGTTGGGCCGTGAAACCGGTCATCAAGAGTCTGCCGAGAGAATCGTTGACCTCCACCCTGCGCAACACGCGGTCGTGGGCCGCCAAGTGAACGTACCCCCCGGACGCAATCGCGCCATGCTTGCCGTAAGCTAAAGGAAAGACTTGTATGACAGACGCCCAAATGGTTACTCTCGCTGTTGCCATACTTGCCGTCTTCGCCGGCACCCTGTTCAACAACTCGCGCATCAGCGACGTAAACCGCCACATAGACGACAAGTTTGCGCTCCTGAGCCGGCAGATGAAGACCATGGAAGACAACATCATGCGTATCGTTGGCGATCTCGAAACGCGCGTACACAGGCTGGAGCGCCCCAATGAACACTAACGCGGTTTGGGCAACGAGCTAGGCAGGGTACTTCCAGCCGGCGTCGCACAACACAGTCACGACCGTAGCGCCAGTCTTGAATTTGCCCGAGTGCAGGAGTTTGCACGCGGCGGCGACATTGGCCGCGGCGGAATAGCCGACGTACAAGCCTTCTTTCCGCGCCAGCAGACGCCGAAACTCTTCCGCCTCGTCGTCGCTCACGGCAATCGATTGATCCATCAGGCTTGCGTCCCACAGCGGAGGCACCGTGCCGAAGCCCGTTCCTTGCAGCTTGTGCCGGGGTTTGGTCACCGGCTTTCCCGCGAGCACTTCCGCTCCTTCTGGTTCGACGGCGGCACAGATCACATGACCTCTCTGCCGCTTAAAAAAACGTGCCACTCCCGTGAACGTGGCCCCGGTTCCGACACACGCCGCGAAGCCGTCCACGCGCCCCGCCAACTGCTCCCAAATCTCCGGACCGGTGCCGTGTTCGTGAGCGCTGAAGGCGCTCGGATTATTGAACTGATCCACGTAAAACGCGTTCTCGTCCGCGGCGATTTGCCTTGCCATCCGCGCGGCGGCATCCCGGTCGGCTCCCGTGACGGAGCCGGGAAAGCCGTCCACTTGCGGCACCAGGACCACCCGGGCGCCCATCGTTTCAAGCATCTTGGCGTGCTCCGGGCTATTCCCCGCCGACATCACAACCGTCAACGGATTCCCAATCACGGCGCAAATCACTGCGAGTCCCGAACCCATGTTGCCGCCCGTCATCTCCACCACCTGTTGTCCGGGCACCAGCTTCTCGTTGTACAAAGCGTCTTCGATAATGACCCGGGCTGCCCGATCCTTGACGCTCCCGCCAGGCTGGAGGAACTCCGCCTTCGCTTTCAATTGCCCCGGCCCGGAGTGGACCCGGTCGAGTGAAATCAGACGAGTGTGGCCGATCAGTTCGATAGCATTTTGCATGGAAGGTATCCATGAAGTACTGTAACGTGCTCCAATTTGAACATGGACGTTCGGCCGGCGGGACCAGATCCAGCGGCGGCGAGTTTTAGCCAGGCGGCAGCCCGCGTGTCCCCGGTTTCGAAGGTCGGCGAAGTCCGGCCGCTGGCTTCGGCGCCCGTCGGCGCGGACTCCGTTTCCACTCTGTTGAAGGAGCTAACGCCGCCGGATATCGGCAAGCTGCTGCAAGTGCTGGAGCCGTTGCCGCCCGTCGAGAGCGCAGCCTTGCTGGAGACTGTCCTGCGCGCCGGACAGGCGCATGAGGTGGCGGCCGTTCTCTCGGCCTTTCAGAAATTGGCCTCGCTCGATCCCCAACTTGTCGGCAAATTGCCCGCCCGGCCAGAGCTGCAATTCATGCGCCCGCAACTGGAGCATCTCCTAAGGCAGTTGGAGACAGTGGGAAAACTAAGCGCCGACGAAAAGCTTGTGCTCGCCGTGCAGTTGGTGGAGGCAATGTCGGTGAAGAAACTGCCGGGGTGGGACGCGGCTCCGCAAACGCTGCTGCGCGTGGGGCACAGCCTGGTGGAAGCGGGCGGGCTTGGCAACTACGCCAAGGCGCAGGACTTTACCCAGGTTCTAATCGATGCCATCCGGTTTCTGCCGGTCGCCGATTATTCCCGGCTTCCCAGCGGCGGCGGGCGCGCCTCGGGACCTCGCACTCGTACAGCTCTGAATGCGCTTTCCGGACGCAACGTCTGGCTGATTATCGTCTTGCTCGCGGTTCTAACCGTCGTGACGGCCTTATTCTTTTCCCGCTGACGAATCGTCCCGCACAAGAACAATCTCACCGATGTTCAAGTCTCTCAGGCCGCTCTGGACAGTTGCCCGATCGCCCACTACAATCCAGACCATGCGCGAAGGATCGAGCAGGGAAGCGGCGCAGCGCTCGATATCGGCAATCGTCACGGCCAAAACCTGGTTGACATACGTGTCGTAGAAATCGAGAGGCAGTCCGAACTGCAGCAAATCCCCTAATAGAGTTCCCACCGCGTTCATCGTTTCATGCGAGCCCGGCAGTTCGAAGATCTGCTGCTGCTTTACCTTCTCAAGCTCTTCATCCGAGACGGGCTTCGCTCCTAACATGCCTTTCATCTCGCCGATGATCTCGGCAACAGTCCCGCTCGTTTTATCGGCCTGCACCGAGGCGTAGGCGAGAAACGGACGCTGACCGCGGGCGCCGCATAAGATCGAGGCGGCACCGTAGCTCCAGTGCTTCTCCTCGCGCAGATTCATGTTGAGCCGCGCGCCAAAAGTTCCGCCAAACACATTGTTAGTCGCCTCCAGCAAGACTTCCGAATCCGCGCGCGGGGGCGGGGCGATGGTTCCGGCAATTACAATCGAATGGACCGCGCCCGGTTTGTCGATCAGATAAATCGTGGGTTTCGATGGAGCGGCAACCGTGCCAATGTTCTTGACGGGAACCGCGGCGTTTTTCCAATTCCCCAGGAACGTCTCAAGCTTAGGTTGAATATCGGCAAGCGTTGTATCTCCGACGATAATCAAGGTTGAGTTGTGCGGCTTGAACCATGTTTCGTGGAAGAGCACGATGTCTTCCCGGGTCATCTTCGAGACGCTCTCTTCCGTTCCCGAACCTGTTAACGGCTGCCCGTATCCGTGCGTCGATCCGAACAGGATGGGCGGCAACACACGGAGCGCCATCTGAAGCGGGGTCACCTTCTCGTTGGCAATCGCGGACAACTGCAAACGCTGCTGCCTTTCGAAGTCGGCCATTGGGAAGGCCGGGTTCAGAATCACATCGGCGAAGATGTCCAGCGCCCCATCGAGGGTGGAGGCGAGCGTTGAGAGGGAAACAGTCGAGAGGTCCAGATTGCAACCGGCCGTCAACTGCGCTCCAAGCGACTGGACTTCTTCGCTGATCTCAAGCGCGCCGCGCCGTTTCGTGCCGCCCGTCAGCAACCCGGAGGTGAGCCGCGCGGCTCCGGGAGCGGCGAATTGATCGGCCGCGAAACCGGCGTCCACATCCAGCCACATGTTCACCACGGGAACTTCGTGGCGTTCGGCCAGCAGGACCTTCAAGCCGTTGCTTAGCGTTCCCTCGTGAACGGTTGGAAGATGCAGTTCATGCGCCGTCCCGAGGCCCGGCACGGTGGATCTGTCGAGCGACGGAGAAGGCGCCCCCGCTTCGAAAGGAGTGACTTCGAGCGCGTAGACGCCATCCGCCAGCCACTCGCGCAACGTTGCCAGAACTTCCTTTTGCCCAGCCTCTTCGAAATGGCGCAGCCGCTGTTTGTAGGCATGGGGCGAACCCAGATAGGTGGCGTTGGTGGCCAGGATGTCCGACTTGCCGCCGAATCCTCCGATGCGTTCGACTCCCCTGACAAAACCCGCGTATGACTGGGTCTTGATGCGAGTCAGTTCACGCTCCGACGGGCCAGCCTCCAGAAACCTCGCTAATTCTTCGTCGAGCGCTTTTTCAATGGCGCGCAGATCTTTCCCAGGACGCGCGGTGGCAGCCAGCACGAACTGGCTGCCAATTTCACGCTCGTCGAGGTAAGCGGCGATATGCGTGGCAATCTGATCGTCATAGACCAGCCGCTTGTATAAACGCGAATTCTTGCCGGACGACAGAATGCCGGCGGCCAGCCTGAGACGATCCGCGGCGGCGGTTCCGTAGCCGGGCACATTCCAGACCTTATAGATGCGTCCCTGTGGCACGCGATCCTGCACTGTTTCGCGATGCTCGCCCGCCATCTTCGCAATCCAGGACCGCTGATGCGCCACGGGCGGCCCCGGTTGAATGTCGCTGAAATAGCGCCGCGCCTTCTCGTGCGCTTCGGCGGGAGTTATGTCGCCAGCCACCACCAGGACGGCGTTCGAAGGCGTGTAGTAAGTCTTGAACCAATTGCGGACATCTTCGACCGACGCCGAATCGAGGTCCTCCATCGAGCCGATCACCGTGTGATCGTAGGGGTGGCCCGACGGGTAAGTGGACCCAACCACCAGATCCTCGACAATCGCATAGGGTTGATTGTCGCCCTGCCGCTTCTCGTTCTTTACGACGCCGCGCTGCAGGTCGAGCACTTCCTGGCTGATCGTGTTGTAGAAGTGCCCCATGCGATCCGACTCGGCGAAGAGCGCGTAATCGAGGGCGGAGGTGGGCACGTTCTCGAAGTAGTTCGTGCGGTCTTCACTGGTGGTGCCATTCAGATCGGTGGCTCCCACGCGCTCCATCGATTCGATGTAGCTTCCAGGCAGGTGTTCACTGCCGCCGAACATCAGGTGTTCGAATAAGTGCGCGAATCCGGTCTTTCCGGGCTTCTCGTTCTTCGACCCAACGTGATACCAGACGTTGACGGCTACAATCGGAGCTTTGCGATCTTCATGGACGATCACCTTCAGACCGTTGTCGAGGACGAACTCTTCGCACGGGATTTCGAGATTGGAGAATTGCATTAAGGCGTAAAACCGTCACGATAGCAAACTGAGGGCGGCACGCAGGGTTTGGAGCGGGGGAAGCGACGGCGGGGAGCGACCCGAGAAAGCGGTTCGGGAAAACGCGCCTGAGAATTCAGGGCGGGATGCGGCTTGTAGTTTTGACGGCCAGGAAGCCGGGTCTGCGCCAGACGAAGTTTATCGCGAGCTCATCGGTGTTCGGGAAGGTCACCGGGTTGAACACGAGAGAAAGAGTGAGTCCGGATTGGGAGTCAGCCGAGGATCTGACGAAGTGCCATTCTCCGGCACGCCAAAAACCGGACAAAAGGATTCGAGGTGGCAACGGCGTTTCCCATTACTAATCCGGCGTAGGCTGCCGAAAGCCATGTTGATTCATATGCATGGATCTCGAATTAGTGCCCGCAAGTCGCCAAAGGAGCCGGAGAATGCCGGAAAGGGCGCAGCGTTGTTAGGGCGCACTGGTCAGCTCTTCCCGGGTCTTCTGAAACGGAGTGGTACGAACGTGCCGCAGTCGATCTTGGTTACCGTTCCCGGTCTGGCGTGATCGACGGCATCGACGATCTTGTCGAGGTGCGGCCGGATCACGGGCCAGTTGCACGCGCTCAGGATGAGTATTGCGAACGGCCGGAGTTGAAGCAGTTGCTCCGCTTCCATCCGCTTGTCGTTGGTGAGAAACGCGTCGAACCCCGAATCTTCGATCAGATCCAGTAGCTTTCCGTTCTTAATGCCCTTCCAGCCCAAGGCACGCAAGGTCGAGATCTCGTGTCCGGGGAATCCACGCGCCAGCGGTTCCGGGACGCCTTCGTCTAAGATCACTTTCAAGGTTGCATCTGAAGTTCGTGAGCATCACGATGGGCGATCACCGTTCTGATCGCGGCGGCACCGCCGGGGGTATCGGGGAAACACTCAAGCGTAGACGCTACCGCCTCATCCAAAGACTGGCCTTCGATCTCCATGAAAGCATCGACGTTTTCAACGACCGTATCTACGGGCAAGCGACTACCCTTGAACACCGGAGCGCCGTGAACGCGCTCGGGGTCGACTTCGATGAGCGGGCAATTCTTCCAATTCTGCGCTTCCATAGCCCCTATTTTAGCTGTAGCGCGCCCACCAGCGGACCCCTGCTTCAGCGGCGATCCGCGATCGGTATGATCGCGAACGACAAGTCTTAGTGCTGTATCGGGAACGATCCGGCGAGGAGACGTGCGAGAACGGTGGGATGCTGAGCGCCGGAGCGTTTTCGATACAGCGACTTGAAGGAAGCCGCACCGGAGATTTGACAGGGCAATTGCTTATTGGATATTCAATCAGAAATCTGCCACCTGATAAGGCATTGGTAATTCCCGAAGGTTGTTGGTCCGCTTTCGCGCTTGCCTTGTTGTTCGGCGATACTTGCAGTTGCCCTGCCAAATAATATACGCGCGTGAGAGTTTACGCGCCAGCGTCTGCCGCAAAGCGGCTTCGTTCAAGTCGGCCAGCATCCGGCGACGATGCGCCAAGGGCGCATCTCCAGAACCGGACCTTCGGCGCTCGGTCACCAGGCCGGGCTGCCATTGTCCGGATGGCGCGTCATACTACCGCAATCCCGAAGCGCCGGGAACGGTAACCGGTCGCTTCAAGCAGCGCGGTTTGCATAGCCGCCGAGTCTTTTTCGCGGGTATGAGTTTGCCCTCCGGCCTCGGAGTGACTTTATTAGAGTCTTGCGCCCTTGTTGCGGATATATGCGTCGATCTGCCGTTCAAGAATATCGAGCGGAACGGTGCCTGTATCGAGCACGACATTGTGGAATTCCTTCAGTGAGAACTTCGCTCCAAGCGCGCTTTTAGCTTTTTCGCGTAACTGGATGATCTTCAACTCGCCAATCAAGCACGAACAGGCCTGCCCCGGCCAGACAACGTAGCGCTCCACTTCGCTAGCAGGGATTCCATATTCAATGGCTTGTTGCCGAGTCCATCGCTTAGCGTGAATCCCGGTATCCACAACCAATCGCCTGGCTCGGAACAGCTGAGAGGAAAGTTCTCCGAGAAGGCCCTCGGGGTCTCCGTCATACCATCCCGATTCCGCGGCCAGCCGTTCCGCATAGAGCGCCCAGCCCTCATTTGACGCAGAGATAAAGCCAAACACTTGAAGCTGTCGAAATCGTGGGAGGTCTTTGTTTTCTGATTGCAAGCCGCCCTGGAAAAAATGACCTGGAACGGCCTCGTGGTACGTGATCGAGCGAAGTGAGAACTTGTTCATCCACACAGGGCTTCTGGGGAAGAGAAAGATGCCAGGCCGCGCACCATCCGGCGGCACTGCCATAGGTGCTGCGTTCGATTCCTGAAACTTCGGATAGGGCTGCACGACCACCGAGGCCTTGGGTTGTTTATCGAAAAGCTCCGCCGCCCGGTCCTGTGCATTGCGCAGAATCACCTCGATGTCCCGCAGGATTTGTTCCCGACTCGCGTCCGACGTCGGATTCGGGTATGTGGAATCGGCTTGCAGCTTCTCGATTCGCTCCTTCACGGTTCCCTGGGCGCGCCCCGAAAGGACTAAGATCTCGTCCATCCGCCGCTCGATCATCTGCACCTGGGCCAGACCGAGTTCGTGGATTTGATCCGGCGTCATGTTTGTGGTCGTGGATTGGCGGAGGAAATACGCGTAGGCTTCGGGTCCGCCATTCAGACGCCATATTCCCGCGTCGTTGGTCGAGCGAGGAAGCTGCGATTCCAACAGTGCTATCGCTTTCTGGTAGGCCGGATAGACCTGCACGCTGACGATCCTTTCAGCCTGCGCACGGAGTTGCTCGCGTTTCGCTTCGGGCATCGACTGAATGCCCTGCATCTTCTGCGCGAGAACTGCCGTCAGCGGGTTTTGACCGGCTGGAGTATCAGTGAAGCTTCGCATCTGCTTGCTCGTGACTTCAAGAATGAACGTTGGCGCAATAATTCCTCTTGCGCCAATGCGTCGCGTTTCAACAACCGCTTCGTCGAGCCGCGCCGACAATTGGTTGAGTGCGGTGACATAGTTCTCAGCATCTTTGGCTGTTATCAGCGGATGGACAACGACGAGGGCGTTCACCAGGCTAACATTAGCGCCCCAAAACTGGTTCAGCGGAAACGAGTAATCGAGGTACGGATCCTCGTCAACAACGGTCTGCAATTGCCAACGCATGAGGTCTTCAGAGACGCGCCGGGTTTCGGTCAGCTTTGCGCGATCAAACCTGCTGAGCTCGGCGAGCCCCCGCTTGGCGCGCTGGATCCGCTCACGTTTCCACGCCGACGTCCACGGCGAGAGCTGCTGTTCGAGGCGGTCCTGTTCGTCGCCCGTGAGAAAGCGGGTACGAGTCGCCAGATTCGGATCTGCCCGGACCCAATCGGCCGTAAACTCCCGGAAAAAGTCATCGATCGTTTTCGGATCAGGAGCATTTTGTTGAGCGCGAACCGCGGAAGCTAGTGGTAACAGGGTGGCGGCGGTGAAAGATCTGCGTGTGAGTGCGGCCATGGTGCTCCTTTCTTAAGTTCGGCAACCCGTTCCACCGCTCCGATCGGCAGTTACGGTCAAACGGGTTCCGCGAGACCACGGTATGGTGCAGGTCTATATGTTACGCCAAAGCGGGCTGCGAGATGTTCCAGCTCCTGGATCGTCGGCAATCCGGAAAGTGTGGGCCAGATACGTACCGCGAACTCGGCTAGGATCCGCCGATCGGTCGCGCCGTCAGTTAAGCTGCTGTGACAGACGCGCCATACGCAAGAGTCCCGAGGGGCAATACATTTTAGTCAGAAAACGCCCTTGCGCGCGAGAACCTTGTCAGGGGCGGCGAAGAACCCCGGCTCGTCGTCCAGTTAAAGATCGATCTCCAGCCACACAAGGGTGATGTTGTGCACTGTCCAGCCGATGTTGGCGGGCTTGCGCCGGGGTTGTAGGCAGCGGTCTGGTTTGAAGGTTGGATCGTCGGTCAGGACTGTAAACGAGGACTAAGCCCAATACTATTCACTTAACGATTCTTATGACTGCGGCGATCTCGAGGAGTGAGGAGCGCTTGTAGCCGCGCCGCAACG
>OCTA010005812.1_pt1 | contig 10627 bp, 6 predicted proteins | sample 1538991 | NCBI WGS metagenome assembly OCTA01 (sample SAMEA3539302, study PRJEB22396) | soil metagenome | biome: tundra; feature: field; material: soil | place: USA | collected 2010-05 | depth 0.15 m | reverse complement strand
AGCCTCAAACCCACTTCCTCTATGACAAATCACCCACTCGTTTCGGAGAAGACCCAGAAAAACAAATTCCAATGATTAACCACGGAGGCTGTCATGTACAAATATCTAAGGTGTTCACTAGTGCTGGCTTTTTGGTGCGCGACCACGGCGTCTGGGGCCAGCCTTGCCTACGAAGGGTTCGACTACCTTGCTGCGACACCGCTCGTCGGCCTGAACGGCGGCTCGGGTTTCGCCGCCCCGTGGGTCGCTGACCCCGGTGTCATTGTCCAGCCGCCTGGTCTTTCCATTGCGGTGGCGCTGCCCAGCACCGGCTTGTCCATCGGTGGTGACTTCGACGCGGCTCGCCCACTCGCCAGCCCGCTGAACGAACCCGAGTATTGGGTGTCTTTCCAGATCCAGGCCAACCCCGGCAATGACCAGGTGTTCCTCGGGCTCGACGTGATCCCATCCTCAACGCCCCAAGTCTCCTTCGGCCGAATCCTCAACACGTATTTCATCAGGCAGGGCAGTTCAACGACCGTCCAGGCGGGGGTCGCGTCGCCCCCCGGCGTCACGGACCTCCTGGTAGCGCGTTTCCAGCAATCCGGCGCAATCACCCTCGTGGAGCTGTGGGTCAACACCGTGAATTTCGCTGCTCCACCGCTGCTCGTCCTGATCGTCCCAACGGTCCCCTACACCTGGATCAACCTCCAGGTGCAGCCGGGGTTCCTGGCTGATGAGGTTCGGATCGGGACGACACCTGGCGATGTAGCGGCCGCGGCCCTAGGCTTCTCTGTCACGGGTAGCAACCTCACGTTGAGCTGGCCCCAGGGCATATTGCTCCAGGCACCCACCGTCAACGGGCCGTGGACGACTAACCGTACGTCCTCCCCGTACACTACGCCCATGACCAGCCCACAGCAGTATTACCGAGTGCTTCTGCCTTAAACAGCTCGCGGCGCTCTCCGCCACAAGCCAACTGCCACCTCCGGGTTAGCCCAGCCACTCGCTCAACTCGCGCAAGGAAGCAATCTCACGGGTAATCACGCCCGCCGTCACCTGAATAGTTTCCAGCAATAACTCGAAGCGGCGCCCTTTCACCTTGCCGGGGGTGATTTCCCCCTTTTCCACAGCCTGCCAAATCAAGTGCCCACAGAATCAAACTGTCGAAATGGTGTAAAGCATTTCTGCTCCTCATTCGGCTGCTTGACCACCACTCCAAATCCCGCCACACTCCGACCAACATGATAAACATAACACCAACACAATTCCGTAGAGCAGCCAACATCCAGGAGAGAATCCAATCGCTGCAAGAAGAACTCGGTCAGCTCCTCGGTGGTCTTGCTGAAACTGCCACAATTGAAGCACCCAAGAGGCGAAAGGTCAGTGCAGCCGGCAGGGCAAGAATGCGAGCTGCGCAAAAGGCAAGATGGGCAAAGATCAAAGGCGCGGCACCATCAGCTAAACCTGCAAAGAAGCCCAAGAGGAAGATGAGCGCTCAGGGACTTGCCAACATTCGAGCTGGGGTTGCCAAGAGAATGGCTGCAAAAGGCAAAGCTGTTCAGAAGCCCAAAATTCAGAGAAGTGCTGCCTGGAGAGCCGCGGTTTCTGCTTCTGCGAAGGCAAGGTGGGCTAAAGCTAAAGCTCAGGGCAGGACGAGGCTGTAGTCGAGGCGTTAAGGATTAAGGCACAAGGCTCTCCGGGGAGGGGGTTGCGCAAGGCACCCGGAACCACGGAGGCGCGATATGCAAGCGCCGGCAGAGTATCCAGGTGAACTGGCTTTTGAACCGGCGCGCAATCTATTCACTCGCCGGGAACAGGACAGTACCCCGATCCAGCAGGAACCCCCATGTGACTTCCGCCACTCAGCCTGGTTTTTCGGCATCCACCATGGCATTCTCAAAACCCAGCAGCGCTAGGATCTCCAGGGCTGGTAGCGAAGATGGGAATTGGGCCGGATGAAGCTGGGCGACGTCGAGCCACTCTTGCACCGTCTGGGTCTGCATCCCGCCGTCTCGTTTGAGCAATTCGGCGACGTAGCCGATCGCCTGTTCACGCTGCTTTTGACTAATGATTTTCATAATGTGATCGGTGACGATGTCTGGAAGGTACCCCATGCTCCCGGGTTTGTCCCAGCTTCGTTGCTCGTCCACCAGCACATGCCATTTAGCAGATCCGGGAAAGCCGCCAAACGGGGATACGAGCTGGAGTCAATGACATAAACCCCTCCTTTACGGAGCTCACCTTGAAGGCCGCTGCAGTATGGGCACGCCCCGCCCGCGATGCCTCGTTGGGAGAATAACCTCGCCAACCTCAGCCCACGATTCGTCCGCCCGCCCGGCGACCCGGCCCAGACCGCCGACTTCTCGCTCAAGCGTGACTCTCCCGCCTGGAAACTCAGCTTCCACCTGATCCCAGTCGAGAAGATCGGGCTCTATCACGACGAACTGCGGGCCGGCCTGCCCGTCTTAAAGCCAGAGCACTGAATCCCCGCTTCACGCATCACGTTTCACCCTTTGACCCACCGCTAATGGCTCTCGGAAGCCCGATAAAAGCGCCACGGGGAATTGGTGGCTAAGGGGTCCTGGAACTCCAGCGTGCCGGTGACAGCGGAGTTGGTGAGGATTGGCTGCCAGACCGCGAGGTCCGACGAAGCATAGATGACGACGGAGCTAAGCCCAGAGCAGCCCAGCAACCGCACCCGCAGCCCAGCGTCGGTCATGGCCATGGCACCCGGCGAAGTGTCAAACCGCAGAGGGGCGCGCGCGACGGCCAGCACTGCGGGAACGCTGGTGACTGCTCCCAGCGCATTGCTGACCACCACGCTGTAACTGCCGGCCGAAGCAGTCTGGCCCAGCAGCAGCGTCGAATTCGTCTCACCAGCAATACTGGTTCCGTTAAACTGCCAGTGGTAACTCAGCGGCCCAACCCCGACAGCCATGACCTGCAGCCTGGCCGGGCTGCCGCCCGCCAGCTTGCGTCGGAAAGGCTGGATGGTTATCACTGGTTGTCCATCCCCCTCGAGCGCCAGGCAGTGCGCGTAACCACTCTGAATGGCAACCACATTCGTCAACCCGACCGGCACGTTTCCTGACCCGGAGTAATTCTTGCCCCAGGTCAAAACCGTCCCGTCGCAGCGCAAGGCCAGGCTTTGGTATTCTCCGGCAGCGATGGCGACGATGTTGGTCAAGCCGTCCGGCAGGTTGGTGGAGCAGTTCACCGGGTCACCCCAAGCGGCCACCGTGCCGTCCTCCCGAAGAGCCAGGCTGTAGTAATCGCCCGCCGCGATAGCTAGTGCATTGGTCAGATCGGCCGGGACATCGAGTTGCCCGTAGTCATTGGTTCCCCAGGCCAGGACGGTCCCGTCCTCTCGCAGCGCCAGGCTGTGGCACGCGCCACCCGCTATGGCAATGAGGTTCGTGGCAGACGGCGGCACGCTGGATTGCCCGTAAGCATTGTTGCCCCATGCCACCAAGCTGCCGTCATCCTTCAGGGCGAGAGTGTGGTACATACCGGCGGCCACCGCTATGGCATTGGTCAGGTTTGGCGTGGCATTCCCGAGCATGTCGATACTCGTACCCCAGGTAGTCACGGTCCCGTCCGGAAGGAGCCCAACGTCATGGTCGCGGGCAGCGGCAATCGCCCGTAACGGGAACGTTGGCGCGGAGGTGGGGTTAAACGCGAATGGCGAGTATGCGCCCCAAAACGCAACGGTGCCGTCCCGCCTCAGCGCCAAGCTGTGCTCATAGCCCGCTGCCACCGCCACCACGTCCCCGACGTTCGCGGGCACTTGCGTCTGGCCGTAAGTGCTCTGTCCCCACGCGGCCACCGGCACGACGGCCAAAGCCGCTTCGGCGCTGAACATGGTTCCGAGGTCATTATTCGCCACGACGCGATAGAGTCCGGCATTGACCGGCTGCACATTGCTGATGAGGAGTGAGGATCCGGTAGCGCCCGCCAGATCGGAGCGATTAAGCTGCCATTGAACACCCATGGGTTGGGTGCCGTTGACCGTGCTGCAGAAGCTCGCGGTCAGGCCGGCGGCGACGGTGATTGACACAGGCGCCACCGTAATAACAGGCGCCGAGGCGTTCACTGTGATGGTGGCGACCTGGCTGGTCACCGCGCCCGCGACGTTCGTCACTGCCACCCTATAGCCGGACATGTTGGAAGGTTGAATGTTTGAGACGGTCATTGTGGCGCTGGTTGCTCCCGGGATGGCCACGCCATCCTGCTGCCATTGGTAACTGAAGGGTTCAGTGCCCGTCACCCCGACCGTGAAATTGACACTCGCTCCGGGAAGGCCGACGCCTTGCGCCGGTTGTGTCGTGATCACCGGCACGCTGGCGCTGCCAAGCGTCACCTGGTCGAGCCAGGCGTCGAGCGGCCAACTCGCGAGCGTCGTCGTCTTGACAGCCGACCACCGGAGCGAGTGGCCACCGGTCGGAACGAAGAAAGAACGCTGCTGCCAACCAATCGACCCCGAAAGCGACGCCCAGTTTGTTCCGTCCACCGCAAAGCTCAAGCTTTCGAAGATGGAGGCGATCCTCCACCAGAAACTGACGGCAACCGGGCCAGCCACCGTGGTCTGGATCCAGGCGGTGCCTGGTTGAGTCAAGGTCCCGCTCCACGCCGCGTCCACGCCATCGTAGGTCGTGTTGGTCTGCCAGCGCCATAACGAATCCCCGCCGGTGGCCCAGTCCAGGCTGGTCGCGTCCACGGCCTCGCCGAGCGGCGCGCTGGGCAAGACCAACACCGGCGCGTTTGAACTGAGCGTACTGCCGGCAGAGTTGGTAACCACAGCGCTGTAATTCCCGGTGTCGCTGGTTTGGACGTTTAGCAACGTCAGCGTTGATGTGGCTGCCCCGCTAACCATCGGGCCATCAGCCAGAGCAACGCCGTCGTGCTGCCATTGGTAACTCAGGGGCAGCGATCCTACCGCGCGCAGAATCAAGGTCACGTTCGAGCTGGCGCCAGTTGTCAGCCCAGCCGGCTGGAGCACAACCATCGGCGGCACCGAAGTAACCGACAAGGATACAATTCCGGTGACTGCGCCCGCCGCGTTGGTCAGCACCAGGGCGTATTGGCCGGAATTGGTCAGGCGGGCATCCGGGATAAACCAGAACAGGTTGGTTGCGCCCGGAAGGCTGGCATCATTGAACTTCCACGAGGCCGACAACGGCAGCGCGCCCGCCGCGGCAAAGTTAAAGGTGATGGCAGTGGCCTCGCCGAACGTAACGTTCTTCTGCCAGGCCCCCAGTCGCGGCGCAGCCGCACCTTCGAGCGCCAGGCTCTGGTTGCCGCCGGCCGCGATGCTGACGATATTGCTTAAAGGTGGCAAACTGGTCTGGCCGGCGCTGTTATCGCCCCAGGCAATTACAGCCCCATCAGCCCGTAGCGCGAGGATATGATACCGGCCTGCAGCAATGGCGATGATGTTCGTCGCCTCTGGCGGCACGAATGCGCTGTTCGTTCCCACGGAGCCTCCGGTTTGAATGCTGTAACCGCCGCAACTTAGGCTGACTAACAATGCGGGAGACGGGCCGAGGCTGCCCCAGGCCACTACCTTGCCATCGGCCCGCACCGCGACGCTAAACCCAAAACCGGCGGCGATGTGCACGATATTGGTCGCTTCGGCCGGTACGTCCGTCTGGCCCACCGAATCGTTGCCCCAGGCCGCCACCGAACCATCGGCGCGCAGCACCAGACTGTGCAAGCCCCCGGCAGCCACTGCCACCGCGTTGGATAATCCGACCGGGACCGTGGTGCTGTTGCCCCACGCGGCCATCGTCCCATCGGCCAGCAATGCCAGACTGTGCATCGTGCCGGCGGCGATCTCCACCACGTTGGACAAACCCGCTGGCGGGGCAGCCTGTCCGACGTTATTGTTACCCCAGCCCAGCACGGAGCCGTCGCACCGAAGCGCTAGGCTGTGCGATTCCCCTGCCGCCACGCGCACCACGTTCGTAGCGCCCATGGGAACAGTAGCCTGTCCACACGAGTTGTTGCCCCAGGCCAGCACCGTGCCATCGTCGCGCAAGCCCAGCAGGTGAGAGCCGCCCGCCGCCACCGCAAGCAGGTTCGTGGCGGACAGCGGCACGCCGGCCTGACCCGATGAATTGTCGCCCCACACCGCCGCAGGTGTCAGACACAACAGCGCGTCGCCGCTGGTGACTGTGCCAAAAGCGTTGCTGACCACGACGTGGTACCGGCCGGCCTGCGTGGCGTCCACGCCGGTGAGCGTGAGGGTGGCAGCGGTTCCGACCTGAATGTCCGTTCCATTGAACTGCCACTGGTAGAGGAGAGGCTCCGTGCCAGCGCCCAGCGCGGTAAATGCCGTGGTCGCACCTGGAGCCACCGCCCGACTTTGCGGCTGGAGCACCATCATGGGAGAAGTCGAGGTCACCGTCAGCGTGGCCACCTGGCTGGTGAGGGCGCCACCCCAGTTCGTCAGCACGACCCTGTATTCGCCCATGTCCTCCGGTTGAATGTTAGTAACCGTGCCACTGACGCCAGTTGCCCCGGGAATGGCGTTCCCATTGAACTGCCATTGGTACGCCACGGGTATGCCGTAAGCGGCGGTGACAGTAAACGTCACGTTCGTGCCGGCGCCGGCTGTCTGTGGGACAGGTTGCTGCGTGATTTGCGGCGGCGGTGGTATGGCAACGGTCAGATGCGCAATGCTGCTGGCAACCGCCCCGCCACTATCGCTCACTAACACGCTGTAGTCCCCGGTCTGGCTGCTTTGCGCCTGCGAAAGGGTGAGAAACGGCCCGGTGGCGCCAGGCAGCGCCGTGCCATTAAATCGCCATTGGAAGGACGCGGTGCGTTGTCCCGCGCTTAGAGCCGCAAAGACCGCCGGACCTCCCAACCAGACCTGTCGCTGCGCCGTCTGCAAGCTCGGCAGCCCGCCCACTGGCCGGGTCAACGCCAGGCTGAAATCGCATCCGGCAGCAACGGCCACGGCGTTGGCCAGCCAACCGGGAACCTTGAAGTGCGGATCCACCGAGTAAAACCCTGAGCTGGTAAAGGCGGTGATTCGTCCGCCTACCTCGAGCGCGAGGCTCTCTCGCGAGCCGGCGGCCACGGCGATCACGTCATAAAGAGAGTCTGGCCCTGAATTTATGGAGCCGCCAACCTGGATCGTGGGATAGAGCCCCCATTGCAGGCGGTGGCCGTTGGTGCCTAGTGCGACGTCATAATAATCGCCTGCAGCGATGGCTATGATGTTGCCGGTACCGGAGGGAACGCTATTAAGCCCGTTGGAACCGTCTCCCCAGGCCACCACCGTCCCATCGGCCCGGAGTGCCAGACTGTGGTTCGCGTGGGCTGCGATGGCCACCACGTTGGTTGCAGCCAACGGAACAGTGCTCTGGCCGGAACCGTTGGTGCCCCATGCCACTATGGTTCCGTCAGCCCGCAGTGCCAGGCTATGGGCGGTACCTGCGGCAATGGCGATGACATTGCTTGCTGTGGCGGGGACATTAGTCTGTCCCCCGCCATTCCAGCCCCAGGCGGTGATGGTCCCGTCCGCTTTCAGCGCGAGATTGTGGTAATCCCCCGCCGCCACGGCAACCACGTTGCTCAAGCCCGCCGGCACGCTGGTCTGGCCGTATGCGTTCGTGCTGTAACCCGGCCCCACCCAAACCACATTGGTGCCGGTGCCCCAGGCGGCTACCGTCCCGTCCGCCTTTAAGGCCAATGCGTGCTGGTAACCCGCGGCCATTGCCACGGCGTTGGAAAGCGTGGTCGGCAGATTCGTCACCGGGCCATATCCCCACACGGCAACTGGCACGGCCGCCACCAGGAAACCCGGGCTGGTGCTCGCGCCAGATCCGTTGCTGACCACAACGCTGTACATGCCGGCGTCGGCAGCGCTGAATGCGGTGAAACTGACGCTCGGCCCGGTCACGCCCGGCAGGGTCATCCCGTTCAATTGCCACGCGTAAGTAATGGGTGCCGGACCGCTCGCGCCCACGTTCAGCGTGACGGGCGCGCCGAGCGACACGGCTTGGTCGGCTGGCCATGCAGTGACCACCGGCCAGGCCGGCATGTTAACCGTCAGTACCGCCACGTCGCTGGTCAGGGCGCCAACGCTGTTGGTGAGTACCACGCGATAGTTGCCTGCCTGGTTGGTCAGGACATAGGGCATCGCGTAAGTGGAATTGGTGGCGCCCGGGATATTCACGCTGTTGTACTGCCATTGATAAGCCGGGACCGGGTTGGCGGTGGCCACCGCCGAAAACAGAACATTCGTCCCGGCATACACCGTCTGGCTCTGCGGCTGTTGCTGAATGGTCGGCACCGTGAGCGGCACTTCGACGCGGACATTGGCCACCAGTCCTGTAATGACGCCCAGCGAATTGGTGACCACCACCGAGTAAGCCCCCGCGTTTGTGAACTGAACATTCGGAAGCCTGAGCGTCGGCTGGTTCGCGCCGGGAATGTCCGCATCGTTGTAGCGCCACTGATACAGCAGAGGCGCCTGGCCCACTGCCAGGGCATTGAGTGTGAAGTCGCGGCCAACATACGCCGTCAGGTTGCCCAGGACATCCACGAACCGGGGCGTCCCGATGTTGGTGACTGCCAGGGCATTAACCGGGCCGGCGGCAATTGTCACCGCAAAGGCCAGGTTGGTGGGCAGCTTGTTCAGGTTATACGAGGGGTTTCCCCACTCAAGAACCGCCCCGTCGTTGCGCAGCGCCAGGCTGAAGTTGGCGCCGGCTGCCACTGCCACGATGTTCGTGGCTGAAGCCGGAGGCACACAGGCACTATACCCATTGTCCCCCCAGCCCACTATCGTGCCGTCAGCCCGCAGCGCCAGCGCGTGATCGCTCCCGGCCGACACCGCCACGACGTTGCTGGCGCCGGCCGGCACGGTGAGCAGAGAGTAACCGTTGTTGCCCCAGGGCACGACCGTGCCGTCCCGGCGCAGCGCCAGGTTGAACCCGCTAAAGCTGACGCCTCCCCCGGCGGACATTCGCACCACGTTCGTCGCAGAAGAGGGGACATTGGTTACCACCGAATTCGCCGAAGTGGACCCCCAGGCCACCACGCTCCCATCACCCCGCAACGCGAGACTCTGGCTGTAACCGGCTGCTATAGCGATGACGTTGGTAGCCGAAACGGGGGGCGTGGCCTTTCCGCCGGCCGTATCCCCCCAGCCGATGATGGCCCCGTCGCTTCGCAGGATCAGCATGTGCTGGCACCCAGCCGCCAGACCGGTCACGTTGGTGGCACTCGCAGGAATACTGGTCAGCCCGTAACTCGAACCGCCCCACGCCACCAGGCTCCCGTCGCCTCGGAGCCCGAGGGCGGCGATATTCCCCGCGCCGATGGCTATCAGGTTGGTGGCGGTCGCCGGCACGGTCGGGATCGCGTTTACCGGGGAGCCCCAGGCAACCACTTGCCCCGCCGCGCGAGTCGTCGATCCGGAGTAAAACACCCCCAGGAGGCCCATCAGACAAATGCTCCATAGCAAGCGGAAAGGACAATTAGTGGGGATTTCCATATTGGAAGATACGCGGCTGAGGGATAAGCGCTTCATGTGTTGCTCGTTTCCCAACATCTGCGCTAATAATGCAGGCCGGTGGGCAAATGTCAACGCCGATCGTAAGGGGATGCCCGACACGCAGGGGTGCATCAAGCTCGGCGGACTGCGAACCGTCCCGGTTCGCAGTGGCCCCGACGGCTCCCCGACATTCTGGTTTTTCAAACCATTCCGGCCAATAGCTCAAGGCTATTACCGAAATACAATCTAAGTATTGGCGTGGGCGCTTACACGGGGAGGACGTTGGGCGCAAAATGACACAGTGCAATACGGAACTGCCCGACGTGGATGCAACGAGGGTCGCCTTTCCCAACCGAGCGGCTGCCGCGTTCGTGCGCGACGTCAAAGCTGGTGTCGCGGCGTATTTCGAGACCAGCCGGCGCTCGTCAAAGGGAAACTGGTCCATGTGGCTCAAGACGCTCCTCCTCTTCGGCGTGGTCGTCGGTTCCTACGCCGCCATCATGTCAAATCGATTCAGCCCGCTCGCCATGCTCGGCCTGGCCGTCGTGCTCGGCATCGGCATTGCCGGCGTCGGATTCAGCGTGTCCCACGACGCCCTGCACGGCGCCTACTCCGACAACCCCACCGTCAACTACCTGCTCGGCCTCAGCTTCGACCTCCTCGGCGCAAACAGTTACATTTGGAAGATCACCCACAACGTCATCCACCATACCTATACCAATATCGATGGGATGGACGAAGACATCGACATGGCCCCCTTTGTGCGGCTCTCCCCCGGCACCCCGCCCAGCCGCCGCTATCGCTATCAGCATATCTATGGCTTCTTCGCCTACGGCCTGGCCATGCTCTTCTGGGTATTCGTCAAGGACTACAAGTACTTTCTGAAACGGGACCTCGGCCCCTATCGGAACCGGCACAACCCGCCGGGCGAGGTCGCTTCGTTGGTAGTGACCAAGCTCCTCCACTATGGATGGACGATCGTGCTGCCGCTGATGGTGCTCCGCATCCACTGGTGGCAATTCCTGATCGGCTACCTCGCCATGACTGTTACTGCGGGGACTATCCTCGGCCTTATCTTCCAGCTCGCCCACGTGGTCGAAGGCACCGACTACCCGCAGCCCGATGCCCAGGGCGACA
>OCTA010005811.1_pt1 | contig 10628 bp, 13 predicted proteins | sample 1538991 | NCBI WGS metagenome assembly OCTA01 (sample SAMEA3539302, study PRJEB22396) | soil metagenome | biome: tundra; feature: field; material: soil | place: USA | collected 2010-05 | depth 0.15 m | reverse complement strand
CCTCCCCTACAAGAGTCCTGGCCCATTAAGGGAGCCATGGAGCAGCCGGGACGGTACTGGATCATCGCCCCCACCTACGCACAGGCCAAGTCTGTGTACTGGCGGGGGTTGATGTTTTCCAAAGACCCCTCTGACACTACTGCCATACCCAGGGCCCTAATCGGAAAGATCAATGAATCAGAACTTATCATCACTCTCATCAACGGTTCCACTATCGAACTCAAAGGTGTCGATAACCCTGACTCACTCCGAGGTTCGGGAATTAAGGGAGTGGTTATGGACGAATATGCCTTCTGGCGAGACCCTACCGCTTGGGAGTACGTCATCCAACCAGCACTGTCTGACTCTGGAGGTTGGGCCGTCTTCATCTCTACTCCAGATGGATTTAACCACTTCTTCGATATCGCAGAACACGCTAAGACTCACTCTGGCTGGAGCTATCATCATGCAACCATCTACGATAATCCAAACATCCCCGAAGAAGAAAAGCAAAGACTCAAAGACGAACTAGACGAAGACACCTGGGCTCAGGAGTACCTCGGAGAGTTCCGTAAGATGAAGGGGCTGGTGTATCCTGAGTTTAAAAGAGACATTCATGTTGTCAGTCTCTACGACGAAGATGACATGGAGAAGAAGACCGGGAATCGTAAACTACCCTTAGGAGGTGCATATGCGTTGGGAGTTGATCCGGGTCTCAGAGACCAGCTCGCCGTGGGATTCTTCTTCGTTGATTACGAAGACAACTACTACCTGTTGGATGAGATTTATGAACGGGACTTGGACACAGATTCCGCTTATCGCCGGATTCGGCAAAAGATGGGTAGTGATTATTATTCAACCAAAGTGGCCGATAGTGCGAGTGCACAGTTCATCAAAGACATGAACACCCTCCACAACCTGGGACTAACTCCGGTGAAGAAAGAAGGTGACTCAATTTTGGAAGGGATACGATTATGCCGGAGCCAACTAAAGATCCAAGAAGGGACTGGAAGACCGAAGTTCTTCGTCGCTTCGCATTGCAAAAACTTTATAAACGAAATCGAAGGCTACAGGTATCCCCCGGAAGAGATCGGCAAGAACCCCAAGATCCAACCGATAGACGTCAACAACCACATGATGGATGAATGGCGGTATGTCCGGCTGACCCTGTTCCAGCCCAACCAGAAGCCCCAGGAGCGCCGAGAACGCGTCTACGAGCCCATAACGGGAAGGCTGATGGGATACAAGTAATGAAGGTTCTCGTAGCTTGTGAGTTCTCAGGACGCGTCAGGGATGCTTTTACGAAGCTAGGCCATGACGCTACCAGTTGCGACCTATTGCCCTCGGATACGCCGGGTAAGCACTACCAAGGGGACATTTCAGACATCTTGTATGACGGATGGGATTTGATGATTGCCCACCCACCCTGTACCTACCTGACTAACGCTGGAGTAACTTGGCTCACTCGCAAAGAGGGACGCTGGGAGCAAATGCGTGAGGGTGCGGAGTTTTTCAAGATGTTGCTGGACGCGCCTATACCGCTAAAAGCCATCGAGAACCCCATCATGCACAAGTACGCTGTGGAGATAATTGGCCGCCGCCAAGACCAAGTGTTACAGCCCTATATGTTCGGCCACTTAGAGCAAAAGGCGACTTGTCTATGGCTTGAGGGCTTGCCGAAGTTAGTGCCGACAACCGACCTCAAGATACAAACGCTGGCCTTACCAAATAAAGACCGCCAGCGGTTACACTGGGCTTCACCTGGACCCGAACGCTGGAAGCTCCGCAGCACCACATTCCAAGGTATCGCTGACGCTATGGCGACTCAGTGGGGTTCCGATGATTGAGAATCGTGGTACATTAGGACTGATCCTGATTCACACCCTCGGGCTAACCCAGGGGCAAGCCTTAGAAGCCCTAGAGTACATCGAGGCCTATACGAAACGCGCAAACATAACTATCATTGTGTTACAAAATAAAGATGAGACACCAACATGGAAAACAAAACGCCAAGCCTCTTTAAAACCGTAGATCTAGGTTTAGCCGCTTACCTCCTTTACCAGAACATGACCTTATTAGGTTGCGTCGACGCTGGTTCAGGAGGACGGCTTTTCTTTGTCTTTACCGACGACCCCGCCCGGGACGTTCTCACGGAACAGTTCATGACCGGACAAGACTCTGTCTCCGCGTCACGCTACTTTAGAAGCCTCCGTAGATGTAAGGCCGCTCTACGGGAACCAGTCAAGTGATAGCATTAAACTTCATCGCCAAGACCCAAGACCAAGCCGATGCAATGATTGCCCAATACGGGAAATATTTTGACGGCGTAGAATATGAGGTAGGAGTTATCACCGAGAACTTCTCGGAAGTTAGAAACCGTGTCCTACAAACAACCCGAGACAAAAAATATGATTACCTTGTATGGTGGGATACCGACGATGTGGCGGTGGGATTGGAGAAGCTTCCTGCCCTGGTGGCACAGATGGCCGAGCGGGGCATAGACGCTCTCTACGCACCTTACGAGTACGCCTACAACGAACAGGGTGAATGTATCGTCCTCCAATGGCGGGAACGTATTATCCGGGTAGCTCACCCCTTCGAATGGATGGGAGCAATCCATGAGTCTCTCATCTCCGTCACCGCACCCCTGCTCGACAGGACGGAAGATCTCGTTATTCAGCATCACAAGACAATTGCCGAGCACACGGAATCTGCTACAAGAAACCACAAGATACTTCTGGCTGAGTACAAAAAGCCAGATCGCGATCCTAGAATCACTCACTATTTAGCCTTAAGCTTTTTCAACAAGGGGGTGTACAAACGGGCGATTGCCTTGTTTCAGGAACATATCAAAACCTCCGGCTGGGATGAAGATCAGTACCGCAGTTGGTTCTATACGGGTCAAGCCTACGGGCTCCTTAATGACAATTCGATGGTACTCTGGGCTGCAACTGAGGGCGTTAAGCTTATTCCAGGTCGCCCCGAATGCTACGTACTTGCAGCTTCAGCCGAATTTGAGCAGCGTAATTTTGCTAAGTGTGTGGAGTGGCTCAAATCTTCCAGTACCAAGGAACCGCCCCGGAACTCACTGTCAGCAATCGACCCCACCTACTATTCTTACAAGGCGGAATTCCTCGCGGCGCAAGCTTATTTGAACCTCGGAAGTGTCAAAGAAGCCTACGAGCAACTCAAGCTTGTCCTCCAGCATTCACCCAACTTCGAACCAGCCCGGCAGATCGCTCCGCTGTTCCAGGAGATCTACGACGACCAGGCCGCTATCTCCAAAATTACTTGGCTGGCTGATTACTTCGGAGCGTATAACGGAAAGCCTATTAAAATCTTCGAAGGTATGCCCGCTAAGTTGATGAGCGACCCGAGACTCAACGCCATCCGGTCGAAGATCTATCCCCCCGTCAAATGGCCTGAGAAGTCCCTAGCGATCTTCTGCGGTCAGACCCTTGAACAATGGGGCCCTGAGTCCATTAAGACAGGTCTGGGGGGCTCAGAAGAAGCCCTGGTGTATCTGTCGAGAGAACTGAGCAAGCTGGGCTGGAGCGTAGTCATTTACTGCGACCGGGAAGAGGAAACCCGTGACGGGACTACCCTTTATCGACCCTGGACGCTATTCAATCCCCAGGATAGCTTCGATGTCATCTGCGCGTGGCGTAACCCGGGGTTATTCTCCACACTTCCCATAAAAGCCCGTAAGAAGATCGTTGATTACCACGATATGCCCGTTGGACACCAGGAATTAGTCCAGAGTATGGTGGATACAGTGGATAAGTTCTTCTTTAAGAGCAAATTCCAGTCCGAACAGTTGATTCTCCCCCCGGGAAAGAAGGTCGTAATCTCAAATGGCATCGTCACACAACAATTCGATCACAAAACCAAGCGCAGGCACCATTCAGTCGGCTACTTTTCCTCCTATGATCGAGGTCTTGAAACACTATTGCGACTCTGGCCACGTGTGCGGAAAGAAGTGCCCGACGCAACGCTGGATATCTACTACGGCTGGGATGCCTTTGACGGATTCCACAAATCCAACCCGGAGATGATGAAGTGGAAGTACCAAATGCTCAGAAAACTCCACGGGTTAAAGGATCAGGGCGTGACGGAGAACGGTCGCGTATCGCATCACGATCTTGCCCGGGCCATGCAGTCCCTAGAAGTATGGGCGTATCCTACGGAGTTTCCGGAGATCAACTGTATTACTGCCTTGAAGGCGGGGAAAGCTGGCCTGATCCCAGTGACGAGTGGCTACGCCGCCTTGCAAGAAACAATCCTGGAGCCTCAGCCGGACTATGGCGACTTCTGGGCGAATAACGAGGCCCTGGCGACTGACTTTGTCCACAGGTTAGTCACAGCCCTCGAAGACGGCAGACCCGAAGGCGAAAGAACAGCTAAGTCGGTTTTGTATAAGAAGTTTGGTTGGGAACACATTGCCGCTACCTGGGACTCAGAGCTCGCATGAAAGTCATCGTGATGACATGTGCCTACAAGGAAGAGAGATTCATCGTTCCATGGATCAAACACATCCCTTCCTGGCTCGATGTTGTCATTCTCAACACTTCTAAGCCCTGGCAAGGCGACCCAGAGGTCGACTTAACCTCAGAAGTGGCTATGTCCCACATTCCTAGCAACCCTATGATCGCAAGACTACCCTGGCCCAACGAAGAAACCCAGCGTACATTTGGGCAAATGGTGGCCGAAGCCGTGAACTACGATTGGGTGATCTGGCTCGATCCTGACGAGTACCTCACGGATGATGGCTGGGACATCTTACTAGCCTTCCTCGAATCCGCCCCGGGCGATGCCTATGTGCCGACGATGCAACACACCTACTGGAAGTCCGGCTACGAGATAGATCCCCCCGAGGATTACAAGCAGATTATTGTCACTCGTCCTAGCGTGAGATTCATCGACAAACGCGTGGTAAACTCTAATTATGGCTTCGCTCCAGTGGGACTACACCACTTTAGTTGGGCAAGAACAGATGAAGAAGTCTGGCGCAAGATCACTCACTTTTCACATGCCCACGAAATTAACGCAAAGGATTGGTTTGAAAACGTATGGCTAAAATGGCAACCAAATCACACAAACTTGCATCCCCTCACTCCGCCGTCATTAAGGCGAGCAGTCCCAACAGAATTACCCCCCGACCTATTCAAGCTCAGCCTATGGCCAAGCCCTGTTCTCACTCGTGGGTTGTAATTAAAAGCACTCAGCAACAAACCGGGCAAAGAGAGTCAGTAATCTGGGCTGACTATATACTTTGCCCTAACTGTGGAGAGATTAAAGATGTTACGTCTCAGTCGAGGGAAAGATAATGCTTCGTTTAGATTTGGGCTGTGGGAACAACATAACCCCCGGCTTTATTGGCGTCGATTTATATGATCCTGCGGCCGATGTGAAGGCAGATATTTGCGATTTACCTTATGGGGATGAGACGGTTTCAGAGATCGTGGCGTATCAGGTTATAGAGCACCTGGCGTACAACAAATCGGTCGACGTCTTTGACGAGATGTACCGTGTCCTTAAACCGGGTGGATTCGCTATCGTCGAGACCGTTGACTTTGATGTGGTTGCCCGAGAGGTTCTTAAAGACGGGCTCTTGGACAAATGGATCTGGAATATCTATGGACAGTATTACCGGCCCCACGATAAGAGGCGCTATACCGACTGGGAAATGAATGCGGCTAGTATCCACAGGAATGCTTGGAATAAACGGAGGATACTAGATGTCTGCGAAAACCTTGGCTTCCAGGTCATATTCCACACTATGGAGCAGAAGCACCCCAACTACCGCTATGAAGAAAACCTTAGTTTCAAGCTCATCAAAGATTAGCCTCATTATCCCGGCATACTTTGCTGACCAGGCGATCTATGAGATGACCCTAGAGTGTCTCGTCAGTCTCCAGGATCGCCCCGATGAAGTGATCTTAGTCGATGACGGCTCTCCCCAAGTGTCTAAGATTCCCCAGGGACTTGCGGATATTGTGATCCGTCTGCCCAAGAACAAAGGCTTCGCCGGAGCCGTCAATGCCGGGCTTAAAGTGGCTTCGGGGGATATCCTTATGCAAGCCAATAATGACATTTTATTCACTCCTGGTTGGCTCAATGCTATTGTTAAACCGCTACAGTTAGAGTATGATATATCCAGTATACGAACCACCGATAGTGATGGCTGGTTGACTGAGGATAAGATTACGGAAGGGGACAAGTTTGGAAGCATCTGGGCTATTACCCGAGAAGTCTACCAAACTCTGGGAGGATTTGATGAGCGATTTGGAAAAGGTTTTTTTGAAGATCTTGATTACCGACGCCGGGCGCTTGACGCTGGCTTCCGAGTGGCCAAAAACCACGCAGGGCTTGTCGAACACCGAGGCCATGCTACTTTTGCCATCATTGACCCAAGCGATCAGTTATATGAACGCAACAAAGACGTTTATCGAGCAAAGCATGGGTTCATCGAATGAAGCTAAGCATCATAGTCAATCCCGTCATGAACGGGTGGAGCCCAAAATCAACCAGGCTTGGCGGGACGGAAGAGTCAGTGGTGGAGTGGGCGACGCGCCTAAAGAAGAGAGGACATGATGTTGAAGTATTTCATAACGGCGATCACGGTCGGTGGGGCGATGTTCCTTATCGGGAAAGGATTGATTATCCTACTCGCGTTAATTCTGGTGGTGGTCTTACTCTTAATTGTAATTACCCTGATCTTGCTCCCCTGGAGCGCACAGTCTATTTCAACAACCTCACCCATGCCGGACGATTGGATCTGGGATCGTACCTCGCTGTCATTCATCCCTCCGCCTGGGCGCGAGACAACCTCGGAGTCACCCACCCCCACCAAGAGATCGTACCGCATGGATTCGACCGGGCATCAATCTATCCGGAGACAAAAATCCCCGGGACAGTCCTCTACGCATCCAGCCCCGACAGAGGTCTACGAGAGCTTGAAGAAGCGTGGCCGCAAGTAGTAGATGAATGCCCTCATGCAAATCTTATTGTCACTTATAATGGACATTTATCTGTTCCTAATTTTCTTGCCTTGGGAGATGTTAGCTCTGATGATATGTCTGAGCTTTTTCGCACTTGTGATGTTTGGGTGCACCCTTGCTTGGGAGGTGAGCTATGGGGGTTATCAGGAGTCAAAGCGCAGGCTGCGGGCTGTTGGCCAGTCTACTACCCCACCATGGCCCTCGCAGAAACAGTTCAGTATGGTACTCGGACAGATAGACGGCATCTCGCGGAGGATTTAATCTCAGCCATCCGGTCTCATCCTGTTGTCCCCAAGGTGAGGCTGGTTGATTGGGATGAAAGCACTGACATCTTGGAAGCCACACTTCTAAAATATGCCTAGAAATGGGATAATGTAGTCATGCCTGGCTTTAGAAACACCGCAACAGCCGATATCCTCAAATGGCTTGCTCGTAATGCCTTGGGCTCTTTTGTTACCAACCACACTCCGGCAGATGCCTGGAACGCCTATTTGGTCTCCGTAGTCGGCATAACTAGCGCCAACAAAGAGCTGGAAGGGCAATGGCTACGGAATCGTATTGCGGCTCTCGGCGCTACCGCACCGACTGGATCGACCCTGAGCGACCTCTGGCGCATCTATCTCCAGAAGAAAGGGCATACGGGGGATCTAACCGATATGTTTAACCAGTGGCTTGACCACGGGACGCCGTAATGGATCTGCTTGCACCCACCATTGAAGTCACCGAAGACGGTGTTGAGGTCAGGAACCCCGAGCCTACCGAGGATCTCTCTCTGGTTGAACTTCTCCCCTTACAAGGGTTTTTGGGCGTGGAAAATCCCAGTGGACACATGCGGAGCGAAATGAAGGAAATCTGGGACTTCTTTGCCGAGGGATCTCAGGGTGAAGGCGACGCACTTTACAAGGTGAAGCAGACCGAAATGAAGATGAGTCCCCCGAAGCTCGGTGAAACCCGGCTTAAAAAGCTCTTCAACTACGTCAAACTCCAGACTCACATGAAGGGTCTTACCGAACAACTGGAGATGCTATGAGCGATCAGACAGCAACATCCATTCAACCCATTGAGCGTTCCGAACATCGGGACGTAAACGGAGTCCAGGTTAAAGCGGTTGCTCCCTACGCACTGGATACCGTCTCAGGCAACCTGACGGCCATGAGCGCGGGCATGATCCCGGCTCCCTACGACTACGTGGCGTACACGGCAACCTCGGGTATAATAGACACATACCAGTTCTACTCCGGTGGCTCTGGCGGAACCTTGGTAGCGACGATTACGATCCAATACACCGGGACAGACAAGAGCCAAATCAGCTCAGTAGGGAGAACTTAGTGGGCGCATATAAGCAAGTCTTCAATCCCCTGACCGGACAGTTCGATGAAGTCACCACTCCCGGGTATATCCCCGAGTACGACACCGACCCAGTTACACCCGTGAGTCAAAATGCCTGGGTACTGCGAACCCACACTCCCGGGACAGGTGGATCGCCCATAGGACTACTACTTCCCCTAACCACACCCGGAGCTTTCACCTTCCAACTGTCCTACCGTACCGTCAACAACACCACCGTTCGCGTAGCTCTGAGCTAAAAAAACAAAAGGAAACAAAAAGTGTCAGAATCAAACATTCAGATTACCCAAGGAGCCGGGACAAATATTGACGTTGCGGCTCCCGGTGGCGGCACTACCTATCGTCAGCTCGTCGCTATTGGCGATCCCAACGCTACGCTCGCAGCGGCTATGGCCAACGTCTCCAATGGGCAGCTATCAGTCGGAGCCACACTCTACGGCGGCGTGAATGCGAACGTTTCCCTACAAGGTGTCCCCGGGGTTAACGCCTCAATCCAAGGAACGGTACCAATCTCGGGTAATGTTGGCTTGACTGGCAACACTACCCTCACAGCCTTCCAGGGCGCTTCTCCGTGGCTCGCTAACGCTAGTATCATCGGAACCCCCGGAGTCAACGCGAGCATCCAGGGAACACCCGTAGTCGCTCTAGCAGCTAGTTCTAGCCTGACTGCCTTCCAAGGTGGGGCACCATGGCTGGCCAACGCCTCCATTGTCGGTACGCCGGGTGTGAACGCATCCATACAAGGTATACCAACAGTGAACCAGGGGACTAACCCCTGGCTCGTTAACGCTTCAATTGTGGGTATTCCGGGTGTGAACGCCAGTATTCAGGGCATAGTTCCTATGAGTCTGGGGGCTAACGCTACGATCACCGTTTTCCAGGGAGCTTCACCGTGGGTGAACAATGTTTCCATCCAAGGTACTGTACCCGTATCGGGTAACGTCTCTATCGGAGCTGTGACCGTCAATTCGAACTCATCTATCACCTCGTTCCAGGGCGGAGCTCCGTGGGCAGTGAATGCCTCCATTCAAGGAACAGTTCCGGTATCCGGGTTCCCAGCAGCTATTAACGTCTCTCTGTTATCTGGCATCATGGTCACACTCGCGGGTAACGTTTCCATCGGGGTTACAGTCAACTCCAGTTCATCTATTACGGCCTATCAGGGTGGTGCACCATGGACAGTTAATGCTTCAATTCAGGGTACAGTCCCCATGTCGGGAGCCTTCAATGTCAGCCTTCAAGGTGGAGTTAGTATTGTCGGCACCGTTCCGGTTTCGGGAACCTTCTGGCAGGCCAATCAGCCCGTCACCGCCTCTCTTATTGGCCCCGTAACTGTGACCCTGGCCGGGAACGTCAGCATCGGAACCATCTCGGTTGCAGCAGCCTCATCAATTACCGCTTTCCAGGGCGGCGCTCCGTGGTTAGCCAACGTCTCCGTTATTGGTTTTCCTGCATCCTTCAATGTTTCGCTACTTGCGCCAGCTCAAGTCACGCTCTCGGGCGCAGTCAGCACAAACTGGGCGCAGCGACTCGACCAGGTCAATGATGCTATCACTGCTTACCTGCCTACTGGAGCCTCAATAAGTGCCTACCAGGGAGGAACATGGACAGCTAACGTTTCTCTCCAGGGTACAGCTCCCGTCAGTGGTACTTTCTGGCAGGCTAATCAGCCAGTTACGGCATCCATCTCGGGTACTGTCCCTGTCTCTGGAGCTCTCAACGTCAGTCTCCAGGGCAATGCTCTCGCCACTGGCCTGACAGCCTTCCAGGCCGCTATCGCCTCGACAGCGACTCAGGTACAACTCACGGGTAAGGCTGGAACCAACGGGTTCCTCCTATACGCCAACGTCAGCAACACTAGACCTATCCTCTTCGGCTCTTCGGGCGTGAACCCTTCAATGGCGGGTATTGGGAATGGATTCCCCGTCTACCCCGGGGGCACAGGATCAGCAGCCGTGGCGAACTCCAGCATGATTTATATAAATGGTACTCAGGGTGACTGGGTATCGGTACTGGGAAGCTAATGCCAATACTACCTTTCGGCTCACCCCCCGCACCCGCAGCGACCTTCTCGTCTCCCGGAGTAGAGCGTTTGCTGTATTACAACGTCAAAGATTATGGCGCTAAGGGCGACAACGCAGCTAACGATACCTCGGCGGTACAATCGGCTATCACAGCCTGTGGTAACGCGGGTGGTGGAGTTGTCTTCTTTCCCCCAGGGACATATCTGCTTACGCCTGGCTCGGTAACAGTTCCAGCCATAACGATTCCGTCTAATGTTGTCCTAGAAGGTATGGGATT
>OCTA010005810.1_pt1 | contig 10628 bp, 11 predicted proteins | sample 1538991 | NCBI WGS metagenome assembly OCTA01 (sample SAMEA3539302, study PRJEB22396) | soil metagenome | biome: tundra; feature: field; material: soil | place: USA | collected 2010-05 | depth 0.15 m | reverse complement strand
GCCTGCTGGCGGTGTGCCTCCGCGCCGTCCACGTCGGTCCACGCGGCGCAGTTGAGCGCGGCGTCGGGGCGAGCTCGCGCGAAGGCCTCCTGGACGCCGGCCTCGTCGGTGACGTCCAGCTCCGCTCGTGTCAGGCCCACCAGCTCGTGACCCGCGCGCTCGCCCGCGCGCAGCACGTCCAGGCCGAGCATCCCGGCGGCGCCTGCGACGAGCAGCCTCACAGGATCGAGATGTCGGAGTTGTCGCCGACCATGAAGCGGTAGGCGCGCGGCTGGCGATCGCCGCGGCGCACGGTCACGTTGCGCCCGAGCAGCGAGGACTCCATGCGCCCGTCGAGGTCGCTGACGCTACAGCCGGCGAGCAGGATGGAGTGCTCGACCTCGGCTCCCGAGATGGTGCAGCGCTCGCCGATGGAGGTGTAGGGGCCGATGTAGCAGTCGCTCAAGCGGGCGTCCGCGCCGATGATCGCGGGGCCGCGCACGACCGTGCGCTCGAGGCGGGCTCCTGCCTCGATCACGACGCGCCCATCGACCTGTGAGTCGATCAGCTCCCCCTCGACCCGCTCGATCAGGTTGTCGAGGATCAGGCGGTTGGCCTCGAGCATGTCCTCGAGGCGTCCCGTGTCCTTCCACCAGCCGCGCACGACATGCGGCTCCACGCGCATGCCCGCATCGAGGAGATGCTGGATCGCGTCGGTGATCTCCAGCTCGCCGCGAGCCGATGGCTCGATCGCGCGCGCGGCGTCGTGGACGGCGGCGGTGAACATGTAGACGCCGACCAGCGCGAGGTCGGTGGCCGGCTCGGGCGGCTTCTCGACGAGGCGCACTACCCGCCCGACCTCGCCGGCCGCCGCCTCCGCGAGCTCGGCTACGCCGTAGTTCTCAGGGTCCGGTACGGGCGTGAGCAGGATCAGCGCATCGGGCTCATGCTCGCGGAAGGCGGCAACGAGGTCCGAGATCCCGCCCTGCAGCAGGTTGTCGCCGAGGTACATGACGAACGGGCTCCCCCCCAGGAACGGCTCGGCCGTGAGCACCGCGTGGGCGAGGCCGAGCGGCTCGTCCTGGACGATGTAGGAGATGCGCAGGCCGAAGCGCGAGCCGTCGCCCGCGGCCGCTTCGATCTCCGGCCCGGTCTCCGGGGCGATGATGATCCCGACCTCCTGGATCCCGGCCTCGGCCATCGCCTCGATCCCGTAGAACAGCACGGGCTTGTTGGCCACCGGCACCAGCTGCTTGGCGCTCGTGTGGGTGATGGGGCGCAGGCGCGTGCCCTTGCCTCCGGAGAGGATCAGTCCCTTTAGTGGCTCCATCGACCGATCACCCTACCGAGCTATCAGTAGGCGCCGCCCAGCTTGCGGTGGTCCCAGCTGGCGCGGCGCAGCTCCACGAACTCCAGCGCGACGCGCTTGGCGGCCTGCTTGTCGACCATCTCGGCGACCTCGGCGGGCAGGCTCTCGGCGGGCGGCTGCCCACGCGGGGAGGCGTAGCGGGCGAAGATCTCATGACCCAGCGCCTTGACCACCTCCAGGTCGCGGTGGAGGACCACGTCGCACTCCAGCGCCACTCCGCGCAGCAGCTGGTATTCCTCGCCCGCCTCCACCTGAAGCGTGGCGCGCGGGTCGCGCTCCATGTTGCGGACCTTCTGCGAGATGGCGTAGGTCCACGCCCACAGGCGCGGTCCGGCCTCGCCGATGGAGGACCGATCGGAGATCGGCCAGCGGAGCACGTACCAGAGCGGCATCAGGTGCGGCCAGCCGCGTGGGCCGGTGGTCGCGCAGGTGACCGTGCGCTCCTCGGCCAGGAACGAGGCGGCCTCGGCCTCGCTCATCCTGATCTGCTCCCGGCGGCTCACGCTGGCCATCCTACGTGGAAGCATTGCTCGACGGCCTCCGTGCGGCCTGCTTTCGATCGCGCTCGCCCGGACTCGCCCGCGTGCGATTCCCGGCCCGCGAGACCGCACCGATGCTGCGGCGCTGGTGCCGTCACCGGCGATCCCTACCATGACGGCGACGATGTCTTCGCGCCTCGCTGTTTGGACCGTAGGGCACTCGAACCACGAGTTCGAGGAATTTGCGCGGCTCGTCTTGCGCGAGCGGATCGAAGTCCTCGTCGATGTGCGGTCCTTTCCGTACTCGCGCTACGCGCCGCATCGACCCTGAGACAATCGAGCACGTCCGGCCGACGACGCCGCCGACCGATCTGATTACACGGAGCCTTCTCCGTGAGGAGGGCGGCCCATTCGGCATGGGAGCGGTCGTCGACCTTGGCGCGGTCATTCCGGAGCCCACGTCTCCGGAGGCTGAGGACCATCAGTTCAGGACTGCCGACGCGCGTCACGTCGAGGACATGGAGGACGACGAGTTTCTCGAGCTACTCGACGCCGTGCGCGCCCCGGATCTCGCAAGCGCGTTTGGTCCAGCACTCGAGCGCGTCGGATGGAAGTACGCGATGGAGACCGGGTGCGGCGAGTGCTCGCTCGCGGTGATCCGCGCGCACAGGCAACTCGACCTCGAGGTGGACGACCGGTTCGGCAGACTCCAGCTCCGGTTCAGCGACGTCGATCCGCCGACCTACCTCGCGGTGACCGATGTCCGGTTCTACGAAGAGGATCAGAAGACGATCAAGACGAGCGTCGTCGAGGACGTGAGCCGACGACTGCGCCGAGGTGTCGATGCGTTCCTCATGCTCGGGCTCGCACGCGCCTACCAAGCGCCGAGCGACGACCGCGAGCGCCACTGGCTCCAACTCAACGGACTCTGCTTGGCCGACAATCCAGCAGACGACACGCCTTAGGCAGTCGCGAGGCACCGGGCGCCCGGGCTGCCGGCGAGTATCTCGTCCCGCCGCTCGTGGATCTCAGGAGACGCCCACGGCCGCCGCGTTGGCCTCGCGCAGCCTGGCCACGGCCACCCGCACCGCCTCCCGCGCGTCCTCGGGCTCGAGCACGGCGGCATCCCCCGCTTCCTTGAGGATCTCGCGCACGAGCCAGTCGACGCCGGCGAAGCTCAGCTCGACGATCACAGACCCGTCGCTCCACTCCTCCACCACGCGGCGGGCCTCGCGCGCCCAGCGCGCCCGCTCGGGGGAGACCCACACGCGCGCGCTGCGCGACGCGGGCACCTCGCCGGTGCGCAGCCAGCCGTCGACCTCCGCTGCCGGGTCGACCTCGGGACGGGGCTCGAACTTCTCGTTGGTCACGTTCACGTGCTTGATGCGGTCCAGGCGGAAGTGGCGCACGCCGTCGCGCTCGGGGTCGAAGGATGCGACGTACCAGCCCTCGCGGCCGTTGGTCAGCGCGTAGGGCTCCACGGTGCGCGGCGAGAGCTCGTCCTCGTTCTCCTTGTAGTACTCCAGCTCGATCATCCGCCGCTCGACGATCGCCTTGGAGACCAAGCGCGCCACGTCGGAGTCATCACCGGAGGTGGGCGCCACCTGCAGGCCCTGCTCCATCGGGTCCTCGCCCAGCGCCGCCACGATCTTGGTTCGCGCTGAGGTGAGCGAGCCCTCGGGGATGTGCTCGCCGATCAGGTCGATGGCCGCCACCAGCGCCTTCGCCTCCACGGGCAGCAGCCGGGCGGGACGGTCGAAGTTGTCGCTGTATGGCTCCGGGTCCACCTCGATCTCGCTCGTCTCCTCCTTGATCTCCGCATACAGCACGTAGGAGCCGCCGCCGAAGTTGACGACGTTCAGGACGTTGATGTCCTCGCGCAGCTCCTCCTCGCTGAGCTGCAACCGCTCGCAGACCTCCGGCATGGAGACCCTCACGCCTTCGCGGCCGGCCTTGATCAGGATGCTGGCGAGGGTGACCAGCCGCGCGAAGCGCTCGGGTCGGATGGCGGTGTCCGACCGGGCGGAGGCGCCCTCGCCCTCGCCCGCCGTCTCCCCCCTGCGTGCCGCGCGCGAGCGCGACGGCGTGGCGATCCGCCCTCCCGGGGCGAGGGAGGCCGCGGCCGCGCGCGGCCCCCTCGGGGCGAGGGGGGGGGTGTCGCCGTGGCGCTCCTCGAGCAGCTCCAGGCGGCGCTGGAGCTCGCCCGCCAGCTCGTCCGGACCGAGCAGCCGCGCGTTGGCGCCCAGGCCCATCACCCAGGAGATGATTCCGCGCGGGCTGGAGTAGCCGGTCAGGAAGGTCGTCTCGCCGCCCTGCTCCTCGACGCCGTCAACCCGGTTGCGTATCTCCCCGTAGCGCCCGAAGTGGCGTTCCACCTGCCAGGCGATCCGCTCGCCGACGCTGATCTCGGCCACGCCGCGCTCCTCGCCCAGCTGCCAGTCGGCGCGGTTGGCGTAGGCGCGCGGGTCGAAGTCGGCGGGACGGCGGAAGTCGTGCTCGGCCTTGGTCGCATAGGAGACCTTGCCGCGGATGCGGGTGAGGCGGAACACGCGGATCCCCTTGCGCTCGTGCGAGTAGCCGAGCAGGTAGAACTGGCCACCCTGGAACAGCAGGTGGTAGGGATCCACGCGGCGCGAGCCCACCTCGTCGCGCTCCATCGTGTAGTAGTCGAACAGGATGGTCTTGTTGCGGAAGATCGCCGTCTCCACCTTGGCCAGGCGCGCGGAGAGCTCGTGACCGCCGGCGGAGGCGGTGATCCCGAGCGCCACCGAGCGCTGCTCGGGCGCCCGCAGCGGGCTGGGACGGCCCCAGGTGATCTGCTGGAGCGCCAGGCGCAACGGCTCGGCGTAGGCGAATTCCCCGTCCAGCAGGCTCAGCGCGGTCTGCAGCGCGGCCAGCTCCTTGTCCGTGAAGGCGATTGCGGGCAGGTGGAAGTTCTCCGGGCGCAGGGAGTAGTTCTCCTGCTCGGCCGCCCCGTCCGCTGGGCGCTCCACGGTCAGCTGGATGCGCAGCGATTCCAGCTCTGAGCGGTCCGCGTAGAAGCGCCGCGCGAACGCGTCCTCGTTCATGCCGCTGTAGCCCTCAACGTCACGCCGTATCTCCAGGGCTGTCACGGGCCGCCGCTCGGCCATCAGGTAGGAGATCAGCGAGAGCTGGCGGATCAGCTTCTCGGTGTCCTTTGCCATCGGCTTCCAAAGATAGAAGCCGACGGCGACACGGATGCCGCCCGACGCAAACGCCGCCCCGCTATTTGCGGAAGTTCAGGCGGCTTCGCGCGCCGGAGCCTGCGGCTCGGAGGGCGGCCGGCCGATCTCCGCCGCGTCCTCGCCGCCACGCTCGGCGAAGAACGCCCCCGCCCCGATCGCGCGGTCGAAGCCCGACCAGCGCCGCCCGGGGGCGAGCTCCTTCTCCAGGCGGTCGAAGCTCCCGAGGCGCCCCCCGAGGTTGTCGATCATGTGCACCAGCGTCGCCTCGCGCGTGCAGGGCACGACCGGGCTGCCGTGCTCCAGGCTGCCGTGGTGGGAGAGGATGATGTGCCCGACCGCCTGGGCGAGCTCCGGCGGGAAGCCCTCGATCTCCTCGATCGCGCGACGGATCCGGTAGTAGCCCAGCGCGATCTCCCCGTGCAGCCGGCCGGCGTCGGTCATGTCGATGTTGCGCGGATCGTCCGTGTACGCCTCGATCTTGCCGATGTCGTGCAGCAGCGCGCCCGTGACCGCCACGTCGCGGTCGATCCCCGGGAAGGTGGCGCTGATGGCGCTCACCGCCTGGGCGACCCCGAGACAGTGCTCGAGCAGCCCGTGGCGGTAGGCCTGGTGGTAGTACTTGGCCGCCGGGGCCACGCGGTAGCCGGCCCACAGCTCCGAGCCCTCTCCGAACACCCGCTCGAGCAGGATCCGCAGGTGCGGCTCCTGGATCGTGGCAAGTAGATCGCGCACCTCGCCTTCCATCTGCTCGACCCCGTGCGCGGGCCCGTCCAGCAGATCGCCGGGGTCATAGCTCCCGGGCGCCGCCGCCTCGAGCCCACGCAGGTTGATCTGCGGCCCGAAGCGCGGGTGCACGGTGTAGCGGCCGCGAACCTGGACGGCGGCGCCGGCGCGCGCCAGCTCCTCGATCTCGGCGAGCTCCTCCCAGACCATGCACGCCACCGCGCCGGTGCGGTCGCCGAGCTGCAGGCGCAGGTACTCCCCGCCGTCGCGCCGCTGCCTGCGCTCGCAGTCACGGACCAGGAGAGCCTGGTCGATCTCCATGCCGTCTGTGAGCTCGTTCAAGAGCATGACTTGAAGGTAGAGGTGGTTGCGGACGGGACCACCGGGCGGCGGCGCGTCCGTCCGCGACGGGGGGAGCCGGGCTCGCGTGGTCGCCTCGCGCGGTCGCCTCGCGGCGGGCAGCCTTCACGGACGCCGCTGCCGGTTAGGGCGCGGCGCCCGCGGAGACCGGGCATCGGGGGGACACCTCGATCTCTCCCCGAGCACCGTCGGAGAGGGTGGACGATGCTCAAGCCCGCCGCCCCGACCACACCATCAGGCCCGACCGCAGCCGGAGCAGAAGCTCGCTCGTTCCACGGCTGACATTAGTTCCACATATGCGGGGAGGGCTAGCGGCGTTTCTCACTTGCACGACCCTGGCCCGCTCCCAGGACCCGCCGCGAGCTGGCCACTTCGCCCTGCCGCGCGAGCGGCCCATACACTTCTCGGCAGATGGGAAAGCGAGCATTGACGTGACCTCCGCGCCGGCGTCGGGCACCGAGCTGCGCGACCCCGAGGAGCCATTGGAGCACTCGACGGGGGTGCTGCCCTCGCAGCGGTTGCGCGAGGCGATCGCGCGCGAATGGATGGTGGCGGGGCCCTGGCGGATCCCCGGCGAGTCCGTGCAGCCGGCGAGCGTGGATCTGCGCCTGGGAGAGCACGCGTGGGCGCTGCGGTGCAGCTTTCTGCCGGACAGCAACTCGACGGTGGAGGAGAAGATCGAGGACATCGCCTTCGAACGAATCGATCTGCGCGACGGCGCCACGCTGGAGCGCGACCGCCCCTACCTGGTGCCGCTGATCGAGGAGCTGCGCCTGCCCGAGGAGATCCGCGCGAAGGCCAATCCCAAGAGCTCGACGGGGCGCCTGGACGTGTTCACGCGCGTGCTCACCGACCGCAACCACCGCTTCGACGAGATCGCCGGCGGCTATCGCGGCAAGCTCTACCTGGAGGTGGTGCCGCGCACTTTCGCCATCAGGGTGAAGACGGGGCTGGCGCTCAACCAGGTGCGCCTGATGTCCGCGGACGCGCGCCTGAGCGACGCGGAGCTGTTCGCGCTGCACGCGCAGTCGCCGCTGCTCTACCGCGACTCCCAGCCGGTTGCCGAGTCGGAGCTCTCGCTCTCGGACGGCCTGTTCCTGAGCCTCGACGTGTCCGGCTCGGCGGAGAGCATCGTCGGCTACCGCGCCAAGAAGAACAGCCTGCCGATCGACCTCACCCGCGCGGGAGCGCTGAAATGGCGGGACTACTGGGAGCCCGTGCACCCGGAGAAGGGCGGGCGGATAGTGCTCGAGCCGGAGGTCTTCTACCTGCTGCTCTCGGCAGAGGGCGTCAGCATCCCGCCCTCCTACGCGGCGGAGATGCTCGCCTACGACCCCACCGCGGGAGAGCTGCGCACCCATTACGCGGGCTTCTTCGACCCCGGCTTCGGCTACCACCGCGACCAGACCGCCCAGGGCAGCCGCGCCGCCCTGGAGGTGCGCGCCCGCGACGTGTCCTTCATGGTCGAGCACCGCCAGCCCGTGTGCAAGCTGGCGTTCGAGCGGATGGCGGAGGAGCCGGACGTGCTCTACGGCAAGGACATCGGCTCCAACTACCAGGGCCAGCTGACCATGCTCAGCAAGCACTTCGCGGAGCAGCGCGGCGCGGAGGCGGACAGCGGCTGAGCCGAAGACTGTGTACCCGGGCCAAGTCCTGTTTCAGGCCAGCGGGTTCTCCCAGCGGACCTCCGTGAAGCGCGCGAAGTCGGTGTCGGCGGAGCAGACGGTCAATCCGTGCTCGAGCGCGAGCGCCGCCAGCTCGGCGTCGGGCAGGAGATTGCCCCGGACTTCATGACGCAGCACCAGCTCGCCGAGCAGCTCCGCATGATTCAACCCCGGGACGGGTATCCAGGCTGATCCGCTGCCTCAGTCGAACTCGCGCCGATGATGAGTCCATGCAGACTCAAGACGTCCTCGAGCGTGAGGTAGACCGGCTCGCTATCGCCGAGCCGATCCTCGACCATGTTCTAGCGCGGAGTCGAGCCGGGGTCGTGATCGGCGAGGATCTGAAGCGCCTCGCCGTGCTCCGCCACAACGCGCTCCCCTATCTCGTGGATGCGCTCGCTGACCTTCTCGGTGGAGATGATCCGCAACTCGCCACCCGGAAGCTCCTCGACCAGCACCGAAGAGCCAGGGGCGTACCCACGCGCCTCAAACTCTCTTGGGATCGAGATCACGTTGCTGTTGCCGACACGACGTACCTTGACGACCTTCATGAGGGCAGTATATACACGGATAGCCCAGGTACGATTTCGCGGGTCGCGGGTTCGAGTCTTGTCGTCCAGATCGCCCGCCGATACTGGTCGCGGTCTCTCGTGGGGTCGAGGCCTCGTTTGGCACCCCGTTGAGATCCGCACGAGAACTGGACCCAGGCCGAACATCGCCGCTCGCTAGAGGGCGCGACCATCCGGGCCCCATGATGGCTCCTTTTCACACGAAAGCGAACACGCGCGGCGGCGGCGGCGGCGGCATGCTCCTGCTGATCCCGGAGCGAAAGCGTCGGATAGGGTCCCCCGCACGCTCGCAATGGAGTCGAAGCATCACTGTGGCCGGCTTGTGAGCGAAGTCCGACTCGCCAATCTGAGGTCGAAAGGAGCTGCGTATGTGGGCGCGTGTGGCACGGTTCGAGAGTGATCCTGGGAATGTCGACGCCGACGCCGTTGATGAGTGGAGCTCGTGCGGCGCGCCGGTAGGTCAGCGGATGCCGAGCGATGTCGCTGTCTAGGACTTCAGGTGTGCGCTGAAGAAGGAGACGATGCGACGGCGGGCGTCTTGCGCCGAGGGCTCATGGTAGCTGGCCCGCGTTAGCTTCCCCATCACCACGAACAGCTTCGGCATGTCCCCGGGGTCGTGGTCGTTGAGGAAGCTGTGGCCGGCGTCGGGGTATTCCTTGACGTCGTGGTCCACGCCGTTCGTCGAAAGGATCCGCTCCAGCCGGTCGGCTGCTCCGCGCAATGACCGATCCTTCGCGCCATAGCTGCCAACGATCGGGCAGGCGCCAGCGAGGAAGCTCTCCGCGTCCTTCGGAAGCGCACCGTAGTTGACGCTCGACGCTGAGAAGCCGTGGCCCGGGGCGAGCAACAGGGCAAAGCCGCCGCCCATGCAATAGCCGATGACGCCGATCTTGCCGGTGCAGTCATCCCGCTGGGTCAACCAGGTGCGCACAGCCTCGATCGAATCGAAAGACCTTCCCCGACGCGCACGAACATCGCGCATGATCGAACGCAGGCAGGTCAACAGACTGCCCCCGTTGAACAGGTCGGGCGCCGCCGCCAGGTACCCCTCGCTCGCGAGCCAGTCGGCCTGGCTTCTCAGGTCGGGGCTCATCCCCCCGGCGTCATGGATGACCACGACGCCTGGCCATGGCCCCTCGCCAGACGGTGTCGCCACGTAGGCCGACACGTCGCCATGCGCACTGGGGATGTTCGCCTCGGCCGCCTCGCCTTGTTGGACTCGATCAGCCTTGATGCTCTCGGCCTCCACTGGCTCTCGTCGGGTTCGCCCGAACCGGTTGTCGGCCGTGATCACTCGGGCTGGAAGAGCGCGATCGTGTTGCCGTCCGGGTCCTTGAACCAGGCCGAACGGCCGATCCCGGCCGATGTCACGACATGGTTGATCGTCTTGAACGCATCCATGTCGTACTCGTCGAACTCGATTCCCCGATCGACAAGCTCAGCGACGTCGGCGTCGATGTCGGTCGACCAGAAGCGCACCTGAGTGTGATCGGCCTTGTTGCCACCGCCGCGCCCGTAGATCAACAGCGTTGTGCCGTTGCCACAGTCGAAGAGCAGATGGTTCTTGATCGTCCCGGGCGACAGCTCCAGGCCGACCTTGTCCTCATAGAAGCCCCGACTCGTCTCTAGATCCGTCGAGACGAGAACGGCCGAGATGCTGTTGTTGGCGACCATGCTCGTTTCCCCTCGTCGTGTAGTTCGACCAGCCCTGATGGTAGATGGACCGACGGGCACCGCGCCTTCGCCGACCTCCGCCTCGACCGGGCAGGCCGAGCGCCGGGCTGGACGCATGGCTCGGGGCAACCCAGCGGACAGCCACGCGCCCGCGCGGGGTTGGTGGATCGCTGCGTGTCCCGGGCGGCCGGTCGCGGATGCCCTCAGGCGTGCGGGATGGTTTAATCACTCGGATGAGCCCGAAGAGCACACCAGCCGCGCCACGCGTCGGTGACTGGCTTGAGGCTCGGGGCATCCACGGTGAGCCCGCCCGTCGGGGGCAGATCGTTGAGATCCTCGGCGAGCCCGGGCATGAGCACTACAAGGTGCACTGGGACGAACGGCACGAGTCGATCGTGTACCCCGCCGACGGCGTACACATCATCCGCAAGAAGAGCCACTAGCCACGCGCTGGCGCGCTCCGCGCCGCTCGCCCGGGATCGCCCGTCCCCGGCGATCTGCCGGCCCAACGAGCGACGAGAGGCAGGAGCGGCGCCCCGCGCGCCTCCAATGCACCACTGCCACATCGTGGAGCACGAGGACAACGACATGATGGAGCGGTTCGT